>ERZ1090863.18-NODE-18-length-128221-cov-21.822457_pt1 | contig 128221 bp, 133 predicted proteins | sample MGYA00478480_ERZ1090863 | MGnify/ENA primary metagenome ERZ1090863 (study PRJEB33644, sample SAMEA5815746) | chicken gut metagenome | biome: Chicken; feature: Gastrointestinal Tract; material: Caecum | place: Ireland | collected 2019-01-01 | study: A study of...
GTTAAGACGCCGCCCTCTCACGGCGGAAACAGGGGTTCGATTCCCCTATCTACTGTTTGGAAAGACATATCCGAATTTTCGGGTATGTCTTTTTGTTTAATAGAAACTTTTCGTTTCCTATTAAACAAAAAGCCTTCCGGGCAGGACGCACACGCCGCAATAAAGTATGTTACCGCTTTGCGGTATTGCGGCGGCGCGCAAAGTGTTCAAGCCCCTCAAGATTGAGGGGAGGGGGAGTTGAGGTGGGCATGCCCTTTGGCCGCTTGTCTCATCCTATTATATGGCCATGAGAAAATTCAGAGATCCCGGGGGATTTTCCGTTCCTTTTTCCAGCAGGGTGATCAGCCCGGCGATGGTGTCTTTTACTTCCTCCATGGAGGCCTCTACAATCGAATTATCCAGTTTAATGGTCAGCACAATCAATACGATTTCTGCCAGGGCTTCCGGCCGGTCAAAGTGAATGTCACCCTGTCGGATTCCCTGTCGGATAATCTCCGCCAGTACAGGCTTCAGCTCCGAGACAATGTGGCTGATATACCGCTGATGGAGAAAAGCCCTTTCCGGGGCGTCCGGCGAGGCGCTGTTTTCCGAACGCAGAAATTCGCTGGAAGAGTTGCGGCAGGCCTGAAAGATCATTGCCATGCGGGTAAAAGGGGAAATGGCGGTCTGATTTGCCAGTTCCTTGGCTGTGTTCAGGGGCTCTTCATAGCTCCGCTCTATGAGAGCTTCAAAAATAGAATCCTTAGACGGAAAATAATAATAGATACTTCCCTTGCCTATTTCCGCGGCCTGAGCGATCTCGCTGACGGAAATAGTCTGCAGGCTCCTGGTGCGCAGCAGCGTCTGAAGGGCATCCAGGATCCGGTCATGTTTGTTTTGATTTTGCATATTCAGCACCTCTTTATGCAATTACTGTCAGGAAATTTCAATTCAGTATAGCATACCCATTGAAGCGATGACAATCAGAAAAATCACGGAAATTTTGCGCTGTTTACGGATTTTTTTGCAGGAAATTACTATTGACCGTTGGTCGAAAAAATGATACTGTAACGGTACAGCCGGTTGACCGGTGGTCGAAAATGTGAAATTAATGTAAAATCGGGAGGAATTATCATGACGTATGCAGAGTTGTTTTCCAAAGTAAAGGGGATGCTGGTGGACGCGGACGTCAGCCATGTGCAGGAGCATCTGGCTTACCAGTTCAATATCACCGGTGAAGGCGAGGGGATTTTCTACGCCGAGGTGAAGGACGGCAAGCTGTATGTGGAACCCTACGAATACTTTGACAGAGATGTGATCTTTACCTGCTCTGCGGATACATTGCTGAAAATTATGGCCGGAAAGAAAGATCCGGTGCTGGCCTTCACCCTGGGACAGCTGAAGGTGGAGGGAGATATTGATAAAGCTCTGAAGCTGAAGGATTTTGTAAAGGAAAACAAATGATGGGAAAAATATTGACAGGCACGGTGCTGGCTGCGGCGGCAGCGCTGGCCGCAGGAGCGGGAATCACCGCATATTTTTACAGAAGAACTATGATGCGTTCCCGGGCAAAGACGGAGCGCACCATGAAAATGTCGGGGACGGACTGGAGCCAGTATTTCCCAGTGATGCAGGAGAGAAGGCAGTGGATGATGGAACAGCCCCACGAGGACGTGCAGCTGATGTCCCAGGACGGACTGAAACTTCACGCCACTTATTTTCCGGGACAGGAAGGAAAAAAAGCTGTAATCTGCTTCCACGGCTACACCAGCCGGGGCATGGACGATTACGTGGGCCTTTCCGATTACTATCTGAAGCGCGGCTACCGGATGCTGCTGGTGGACGAGAGGGCCCACGGGGACAGCGAAGGGGAGTATATCGGTTTCGGCTGTCTGGACCGGTTCGACGGCCTGAAATGGATCCGCTGGATGACGGATAAGATCGGGGAGGACGCGGAGATCCTGCTCCACGGCACATCCATGGGAGGCGCCACTGTACTGATGATGACGGGACTGAAGCTGCCGGAACAGGTGAAGGGTGTGGTTTCCGACTGCGCCTTTACTTCTCCCAAAGAGGTTTTCACCCATGTGCTGCATTCCATGTACCATCTGCCGGCCTTTCCGCTGATTCCCCTGGCAGACCGGATCAACCGCAAAAAGGCGGGGTATGGTCTGGACGACTGCAACGCGGCCAGAGAAGTCCGGAAGGCAGCTGTTCCGGTGCTGATGATCCACGGGGACAAAGATATTTTCGTTCCCTGTTGGATGTGCGATGTAATTTATGATAATTACGCAGGGCCCAAAACGAAGCTGATTGTTCCCGGCGCCGGCCATGCGGAAAGCTACTATAAAGATACAGCGGTCTATGAAAGGGCGCTGGATACATTTACGGAGGGTATTTTAAAATGATGAGAACAAGAAAGGGACATAAGGTTTACCCACTGACAGTGGCCCAGAAATTCCATTTCTTTTACCTGGATTTCTGTCCCAAGAAGGAAGTCATGAACATCGGCACCAGCCTGACCATTGCCACGGACATTGACTGGGAAGTTCTGAAACAGTCAATCTATAAAGCCTATGAGCGCAGCGAGGGCATGCGGATCCGGTTCTGCAAAGATAAAGAGGGAAACTGCTACCAGTATATCGCCGATAAAGAGGAGCGTGACATCGAACTGGTGGATTTTTCGGACAAGACCGAAGAGGAAGCTGCGGCAGTGATGCGGCAGTGGACCTGCGTTCCCTTTAAGTTCCAGGATTCTCCCATGAACCGCATTGTTATGATCAAGATGCCGGAGGGGTATAACGGAATCTATTTTCTGGGAGACCATAGGATCGTGGACGCCCAGTCCCTGATCTGTTTCCTGAAGGACATCATTGAACTTTACTGCAATGCCAAATATGAAGGAATCCCCTATCCCAAGGATATGACTTCCTATATAAAACAGCTGGAGAAAGATCTCGCCTACGAGGCCGGCAGCAAGGCCCAGCAGAGAGACCGGGAATATTTCCACAAGCTCATTGAGGAGTCCGAACCCATCTATAACGGACTTTACGGACGCCAGATGCTGGAGTACACCCGTCAGAAACTCAATGATCCCACCCTGCGGGCTGCTTACAATGCCTCGGATTCTGTGGATTCCGCCCTGGATATTTTCCATCTGGAAGCGGAGCCCACCAGGCGCCTCATGGAGTTCTGCGAGAAGTACCATATATCGATGACCTGCCTGCTGCTCATGGGCATCCGCACCTATTTCCAGAAAATGAACGGCTTTGACGATGTGAGCATCAACACGGCCATTGCCCGCCGGGCTACTCTCTTGGAGAAAAAATGCGGCGGCACCAGGATTCATTCCTTCCCCTTCCGGACTATCATTCCGGAGACCAAGACCTTCCTGGAGGGGATTTATGAAATTCGGGATAAGCAGAACGAACTGTTCCGCCATGCCAATTTCGACCCGGTGGAGTATTTCGCTTACCGGAGCCAGGTATATCCCCAGAAGCAGCCGGGACTCACCTACGAGCCCATGTCTCTCACCTATCAGCCTCTGACCCTGAAAGAAAAAGGGCTGGATGATCTGGGTGATATCCAGTACCGGACCCGCTGGTACCCCAACGGAGCCACTACCCAGGCCATGTACCTGACGGTCATGCATCGCCCTGAGGACAACGGCATGGACTTTAATTTCGAGCATCAGGTGAAAGCGGTATCCAGAAAGGATCTGGAGTATTTCTACTATTATCTCTGCCGGATTATGTTTAAGGGAGTAGAAAACCCGGATCTGAGCATTGGGGATATTATTAAGTTAGTATAATTTCTGAATACGGGAGGAATCGACTATGTTTGAAAAATTAGTGGAGATCATCTGCAATTATGTGGAAGTGGAGCCGGAGAATATTCATCCGGAATCCAGATTTGTGGAGGACCTGGGCTTTACGTCCTTTGACTTCATGAGTATGCTGGGAGAAATCGAGGACGAGTGGGATATAGAAGTGGATCAGGAGAAAGTTGTCAACATCCGCACGGTCCAGGAGGCTGTGGATTACCTGCAGACTCTGGCGGACTGAGAAGAGAGAGGTAGAAAGAATGCTCTGCAGTACCATTCGGGATATTTTAACAGGAACAGAGGCAAAATACGGGGCGGAGGACGCTGTCCGCTATAAAGTAAAGAAAAATGAAATCGCGTCCAAAACTTATTCAGAGCTGAAGCGGGACAGTGAGAGCTTTTCCGCGGCTCTGAAAGAACTGGGAGAGCAGGGAAACCATATCGCGGTGATCGGACGCACCTCCTATGAATGGCTGGTTTCCTATTTCGGAATTGTGGACGGCGGCAGCGTGGCGGTGCCTCTGGACGCGTCCCTGCCGGCGGCGGATCTGTGTGAGCTGCTGGACCGGGCGGACGTGACAGTTCTTGTCTTTGACGAAGTCCGTTCCGACGCGGCAGAGATGGCAGAAAGCCGCTGCCCCAAACTGAAATACCGGATTTCCATGCAGGCGGAGGAGGACGCCGGTACAATTCTTTCTTTCCGGAGACTGCTGGAAAAATATAAAGGGGAGTTTAATTATACACCGAAACCGGATCAGCTCTGTACCATCATGTTCACCTCCGGCACTACCGGAAAGAGCAAGGGCGTTATGCTGACCCAGAGAAACCTGGCGGAAAACGCCACCTGTCTGGATATGAAAATCCCGGAGCGGACAGTGATTCTCTCCGTGCTGCCCATACATCACGCCTACTGCCTGAGCATGGACATTCTGAAGGGAATATCCCTGGGCAGTGTCATCTGTATTAACGATTCTCTCATGCGGGTGGTAAAGAATATTAAGCTGTTTAAGCCGGAGATGATCCTTATGGTGCCTCTGATGATTGAGACCATCGCCAAAAAGCTGCAGGAATCTGCCCTGATCCCGGCGGCTATTGTCAAAAGCCAGGTTTTCGGAAAACAGTTTCACACCATCTGCAGCGGCGGAGCCTATCTGGATCCCTCTTACATCGATCTGTTCCGGAAGTACGGCATTACGATTCTTCAGGGATACGGTATGACTGAGTGCTCTCCGGTGATCAGCACCACTGTCAGCTGGAATATCCGCAAAGACTCTGTGGGACAGCTGATCCCCAACTGTGAGGCGAAAACCGTGGACGGTGAGCTGTGGGTCCGGGGGAGCAGCGTCATGCAGGGCTATTACAAGATGCCGGAAGAGACCGCGGAGACTCTGGAGGACGGCTGGCTGAAGACAGGGGATCTGGGATACGCGGATGAGGAAGGTTTCGTCTATCTCACCGGCCGTAAGAAAAACCTGATTATCACCAAAAACGGCGAGAATGTCTCCCCGGAGGAACTGGAAAATCAGCTGAGCCTGAACCGCCTGGTAGGGGAAGTTCTGGTGCGGGAAGCGGAAGGCGTCATCGAGGCGGAGATTTATCCTGATCAGGATTACATAAAGAAGAAACATGTGAAGGATGTGGAGGCCGCCCTGCAGAAGGTAATTGATGACTACAACCAGGGAGCGCCTCTCTACAAGCGGATCTACCGGCTGAAGATCCGGGATACGGAGTTCGAGAAAACCACTTCCAGAAAGATTAAGAGGTTTTAAAGAAGAGTAAAAGAGGATGATCCTATTCTTAAGGGAAAGGGGCATCCTCTTTTTTTCATGGTACCGCGCCTGGATGTTTTATGCTATACTGAATCCGGATGACAGCAGAAACTGTGTCGGGAGGATTTCCATGGAAAAAGTGATTTTTCATATTGATGTGAACAGCGCCTATTTAAGCTGGTCCTCTCTGAAGGCTCTGGCGGAGGGGGAGGAGACGGACTACCGCACCGTTCCCTGTGTGGTGGGCGGCGACGAGAGCAAGCGCCATGGGGTGGTGCTGGCCAAGAGTCTGCCCGCCAAAAAATACGGGATCCATACAGGGGAATCTCTCTTTGAGGCCAGGCGGAAATGTCCGGTACTGACCATTCTCAAACCGGATTTTGCGGCCTATGTGAAAATGAGCCGGGCCATGTTCCGGATTTTTGAGACGTATTCCCCGGATATCTATCAATATTCCATTGACGAGGCATTTCTGGATATGACGGGCATGGAATCGCTTCTGGGACCTCCGGAAGAGACTGCCGCGCGGCTGAAAAATCAGATCCGGGACACGCTGGGCTTTACGGTAAATGTGGGGATTTCCAGCAATTACCTTCTGGCCAAGATGGCTTCCGATTTTGAAAAGCCGGACAAGGTACATACCCTGTATCCCGGGGAGATCAGGGAGAAAATGTGGCCGCTGCCGGTGGGGGATCTGTTCTCCGTGGGACGCAGCGCCAGGAGAAAGCTGGAGAAATACGGGGTGAAGACCATCGGGGATCTGGCCGCTATGGACCGGGGCATGCTGTCAGCGGAATTGGGGGTTCAGGGAGGCGTTATCTGGGATTATGCCAACGGCATCGAATCCTCTCCCCTGGTACAGCGGGAAGTGAAAGAGAAAAGTTACGGCAGCAGCATCACCACTTCAGAGGATGTAGAAAGCTGCCAGGCCGCCTGCCGGCTGCTGCTGGGGCTCTGCGAAACCGTGGGCACCAGGCTGCGTCTGGATTCCATGAAAGCCGGCACTGTTTCCGTGCAGGTTACGGACTACAACTTTAAAAAGCGGTCCCACCAGAAAAGCCTGGGACACAGCACGGATGTAACGGCTGAGATTTATGAAGCAGCCTGTTCACTGATGCGGGAAATGTGGAACGGAACGCCTGTGCGCCTCATCGGCGTTTCCTGCGGGAAAGCGGCCGTGGAGGAATATGAACAGCTTTCTCTGTTTACCGATGAAAAAAGTGAGAAACAAAAAAAGCTGGACCGTGCCATGGACAGTTTAAAATCCCGTTTCGGGGACGGCGCCGTTGTCCGGGCCAGTCTTCTGAAACACAGCGGGCGGCCCGGCGGCATGGCTAAGGCAAAGATGGAACAGAAGCTGGAGAGAAAGGGAGAACAGCCATGAATTATAAAATGATCCTGGCTTATGACGGGGCCAGATATGACGGATGGCAGAAACAGGGAAATACCCAGCGAACCATCCAGGGTAAATTGGAAGCGGTCCTGTCCAGACTGGCGGGATGCCCGGTGGAGGTCAACGGCGCGGGCAGGACGGACGCGGGAGTCCACGCCCGGGGACAGGCAGCCAGCGTTCGTATGAAGACAGACCGTTCCTGCTGCGAAATACAGGAATATCTGAACCGCTATCTTCCGGAAGATATAACGGTTCTGTCTGTGGAGCAGGCGCCGGAGCGGTTTCATGCCCGCCTGAACGCCGCCGGCAAGAGGTACCGGTATCAGCTGGCCTTTGGCGGAAGGAAGCCTGTTTTTGACCGGAAATATCTATACAGGGTGGAAGAGCCCCTGGATTTCCAGGCGATGAGACAGGCCGCCGGGTATCTGGCAGGAAGCCATGATTTTCGCTCCTTCTGTTCTCTTCGGAGAATGAAAAAGTCCACGGTGAGGACACTCTTTGGCATCGAGATTCTGGAGGACCGGGAACAGGAGCGGGCAGATCTGATTTTTGAAGGAAACGGTTTTCTTTATCATATGGTACGGATCCTGACAGGAACCCTGCTGGAGGTAGGAAGCGGAAAACGGCGTCCGGAGGATATGGAGAAGATTCTGGAGGCCGGAAACAGGGAGGCGGCAGGATTTACCGCTCCGCCCCAGGGCCTGTTTTTAGAACATGTGTGGTACAGTGAGGAGGAACGATGAGGGACTGCAGAGGAATGATTTTTGACCTGGACGGCACGCTCCTGGATTCTATGGGGGTGTGGAGCCAGATTGACGTGGATTTTTTAGCGAAGAGAGGCATTGATCTGCCGGAGGACTACCAGCAGGCGGTTACGCCTATGGGAGCCAGACAGGCGGCGGATTATACGATTGAAAGATTTCATCTTCCGGATACTCCGGAAATGCTGATGGAAGAGTGGCTGTCCATGGCCTATGAAGCCTACAGCCGGGATATCCCCCTGAAACCCTATGCCTACGAGTATGTGGAAAAGCTGTACCGGGAGGGAAAAAAGCTGGCCATTGCCACGTCCTCAGACCGGTATCTGGTCCTGCCGGCCCTGGAGAGAACCGGACTGCTGCCTATGATGACTTCTGTTGTCACAGCCGCGGAGGTGAGCCGGGGGAAGGGATTCCCGGATATTTACCAGAGGGCAGCGGAACATCTGGGATTAAGGGCATCGGACTGCGCGGTATATGAGGATATCATTGAGGGAATCCGCGGGGCCAAAGCCGGAGGCTTCCTGGCGGTGGGAGTCTATGAAAAACAGAATGAAGAGAATTACCAGCAGATCCGGGCGGAGTCAGATCTGTACATCCATTCTTTTCGGGAACTGCTGTAAAAAGAAAAGGGGGAGGGCTTTTGCCCTCCCTCATTTCTGTAATCCGGTTCAGGCAAAAACAGCGGGAACGTCAGGAGGAAATAAGGAAGAATGACAGGGCCAGCCGCAGAATTTCTTTCAGATTTTCTTCCTGGAAAGGATAAAGCTGGCGAATCTTCCGCATCCGGTACAGAAAGGTTGTCCGATGCACATGGAGAGCCTCGGCGGCCCGGGAGGCATTGAGTCCCCGGCAAAGATACTGGTACAGCGTTTCCGACAGAGCGCTGCCGGGATGGGAGGCGTCATACTCCCTGAGTATTTTGACAGCCGGGTGGCAGAGCTCTCCGGCGGGATATACCTCGGTGCTTTTTTTCAGAATGTATTCCAGCGTGTAATCGGAAAAATTATAGTACCAGAAGGTGGGATTTACCTGGGAACCCAGGTTCAGAGCCTCGTCGGCTTCTCCCGCATAGAGCGCGCACTGGAAGAAATCAGTAAAGTGGCTGCTGATTCCGGCTCTGCATAAGCTTTCCCTGAGAAAATAAGGCAGGGCTTGGCGGAAAGAATCCTCTTTTCCTGACAGAGACAGATTGCGGACACAGACAATACTGTGGCCGGTCTGGACCGCAAGGCTTTCGGCAAAAGCCCGCTCTGCCTGGATGCAGAGATAATCCAGGGAAAGACCGGAACTGGCACGGCTTTCCGGCTGAAGCTTCAGAATCTGGTAACTGTGGGAGGGGCGCCAGCCCAGAAGAAGCAGAGCCCGCTCAGCCTGTTCCCGGTCAGGAGCTTCCCCATCCAGCAGGGAACGGAAGATTTCGTACAGTCCGCTGTCCCGGGCTTTGGAAAGCTTCGCTTCATAATAGTATTGATAGCAGGAGACAGCAATGTTCCCGAGATATTCCATCAAAAGATGGGAGCCGGGACAGTCCGCGGCGGAGGGCAGGAGAAAAAGAAGCCGGGCCAGGTACTGGCGGCGGTAAAAAATATTATAATAGTAATTCCGGTATTCCTCTGACGCGATTGGGTAGAGAGTCAGTCCCGCAGTGGTATAAGTCCGGTCAAAGCTCTGGTCATTCAGGTACAGCTGCTGGATCTCCTCCAGGTCCATCCTTCCCTTTTCAGGAAGAAAAGCCTGGCGGAAAGAACAGGATTCCCGGTCGCTGAAGGCGGTAAACTGAAATTCCTGATCTACGATCAGCAGGCTGATATCCAGGTACGCGCTGCTTCGATCCAGAAGCTGCTGGAGATTCCGGCTGGAAGCGGAGAGGTCCTTTAAATCCCAGAGCCAGTCCTGAAACTCCCGAAACAAAGACAGCGCCCGGTTTACTGCTTCTATCATCCGCTCCGCCGGGCAGAAGAGAAAATAGCCGTTCTCTTTTGAACCCTCGCAGCCAGGCTCCTCCTCTTTCAGATACAGGACGTGATCCCGGGAAGAGGGCCGCCGCTTCGGCGTGAAAAAGGCAGGAAGAAGATACAGCGCGTCTTCCTGACCGCCGCAATCGTCCCAGAGCAGAATCTTTTTTAAAATCTGCCGGTGATTCCAGGTCCCCCGGTGTCTGGTTTTGTAAAAACGGCTGAGCTGATAATCAAAAATACTGAGAGTAAAGGGAAATTCCATACGCGATGCTCCTTTGCTATAGATTGTAGTAAAGCTTGGAAAAAATGTCAACAGACTGTGGATTTAAATTCCCGATTTTAGCCTGCATAATAGAATATATCAAGGATACACATTTTGATGAAAAGGAGAACAAACAAAATGGCAAGAGAAGCATTTGACGAAAAAGAACTGCAGGTGATCGGCACGCACTACTGCGGCGCCGGGCAGATGTTCGGCAATATGGGGATCCAGCTTCCCCAGCAGGAGCCGCTGTATGACCGCCCCATAACAGCCAAGGAAAATTTCCGCCTTCTGTTTACCGGAAAGAAGCCCTACTGGGTTCCGGCAGCGGGGTGGGCCTTCTGTGATGTCAACGTATTCCGCCCCCGGATGAATCCGGACAATGTGGCGACCCATCTGATCTTTGACAGTGAACCGGCCTATCAGTACGACAGCGATACCATGAAAAGCAGCTGGTTTGATCTGGACTGGGTCTACGTTCCGGTAGCCGGCGGCGCCACCGTACAGCCGGGAAGCCCCAAGGTTCCGGATATAAACCGCTGGGAAGAGTATATATCCATGCCGGATCTGGACGCTATGGACTGGGAGGGCTGCGCTGAGAAAAACAAAGAGTACCTGAATACTCCGCAGATGAACCAGCTGGGGATCTTAAGCGGTTTTTGGGAGCGGCTCATGTCCCTGATGGATGTGGACAACGCGGCTATGGCTCTGATCGATGAGGACCAGCAGGAAGGCGTGCACCGCTTTTTCGACCGGTACGCGGATTTTCTCATCGACTATATCGACCGCATGAAAAAATGCTGCGACATTGACTGTGTCCTGATCCACGATGACTGGGGACACCAGAACGGCCCCTTCTTTTCTATCGCCACAGCCAGGGAAATGCTGGTTCCGTATCTGCGCAGAGTTACGGACGCCGTCCATGCCAGAGGAATGTTTTTTGAGCTGCACAGCTGCGGCAAAAATGAGGCCCTGGTGCCGGCCTATATTGAGGCCGGCGTAGATATGTGGTGCGGCCAGCCCATCAACGATATGGCGATGCTGGCGAAAAAATACAAAGATCAGCCCTTTGTGTTCGGTATGCCGGATCCGGCCATCCCCGAGGAAGCCTCCGCCGCGGAGGTGGAAGAACTGGCAGAGCAGTGGTTCGAAGAATTTAAGGACTGCCGCGTAGCCACCGCCTTTATGGCTGCAAATCCTGTATTTATGAGTGCCCTTTACCGGGTCAGCCGCAGGGCCTGGGCAGGAGAAGAATAAATATATATCAAATCGTCTCCTGGTGAATCTTGACAGTTTATCCGTCCCCTGCTACAATAACACTGCTAAAACTTGTGTGGATTTTTCAGGCATCGCCTCTTTTCGCCGCACAATCACCGTCAGGTGATTGTGCGGCGCTTTTGTGTGCCCGGCGGGCACACGTTCTAATGGGTGAAAGTCCCTGACCCGCCCGGCAGTGGGAAGGGTGCAGCCAATGGCAAGGGCGTCACCGTGAGGTGGGGTCTGAAGGAAGCCGGAGGCAAACCACTGGCCTGTAAAAGTTGTCCGGATAGGCTGTGAAGCGTGGATGAGGTTGCAAACCAAACTAAAGTCCAATAACTGCACGGAACGCCAACAGTAAACGGGGCAGGTATAAGTGGGAAAGAGCGTGTGAGTACCCGGGGAGGTCTCATGGACATGACAAAGGCAATAGAACATTCGCCGTCATGGAGTAAAGCTTGCCATGAGAAGTCAGCAGATGTCATAGTACCGGAACAGCTATAGATGTCCCGGGAAGGACGGAACAGTAGGAGGTGCCATTTCCAAATGGAAACCAGACATGGAATTAAGTACAGACAACTTCATATTGAGGACTACCTGCGAGAGATACCTGCGGAACAGGGAAGGGAAACAGGAGTGTACGCCCATGAATGGATTACCGGGAACCCTGACACCGACACGGACTTTTGGACGGACAACCTGCTTGATACGATACTCAGGAGCGACAACCTTAATGCCGCATACAAAAGAGTGAAAGCGAACAGAGGGTCAGGAGGAATTGATGGGATGCAGGTGGATGAACTTCTGCCCTACCTGAGAGACCACCGGGACGAACTGGTCAGGCAGTTGAGGGAGGGAAAGTACAAACCCAACCCCGTCCGAAGGGTAGAAATACCCAAAGAGGAGAAAGGCAAAGTAAGGAAGCTGGGAATACCAACTGTAGTAGACCGAATGATACAGCAGGCGATCGCGCAGGAACTCACCCCTATCTACGAAGAACAGTTTTCAGATAACAGCTACGGCTTCCGACCAGGCAGAAGCGCCCATGATGCACTGGCAAAGTGCAGAGAGTACGTGAACGAAGGATATGTGTATGCAATCAGCATGGATTTACAAGCCTATTTTGACACAGTGAACCACAGTAAACTGATAGAGGTGCTGTCGAGAACAATCAAAGATGGGAGGGTAATCTCTCTGATACACAGATATCTGAATGCCGGAGTAATGGAAGACGGAGGATTCCGTGCAACATCGGAGGGCGTGCCACAGGGTGGCCCGTTAAGTCCATTGTGTGGAAATGTGATGCTGGATGAGCTGGATAAGGAGCTGGAGCGCAGAGAACATAAATTTGTGAGATACGCCGACGATTGTGTGATCCTATGCAAGAGTCGGAAAAGCGCAGAAAGGACGCTGGAACATATCATACCATTTATCACAGGAAAGCTGTACCTGAAAGTCAATCTTGAGAAAACGACAGTGAGCCACATCAGCAAAGTAAAGTACCTTGGATATGGAATTTACCGAAATAAAGGGAGATGCCGTATGCGGGTACACCCCAAGACAATCAAGAAGATGAAGAACCATCTCAGAGAATTGACAGTAAGGGGAAACAAATGGAGCAACCCAGAGAGGAAAGAGAAACTCCGGAGATATGCAGCTGGGTGGATAAATTACTACCGGTATGCAGACATGAGAAGCCTGATGAAAGACACGGATGAATGGCTTCGCCACAGAATCCGTGCGGTGTACTGGAAACAATGGAAGAAAGTGCGGACGAGATATAAAATATTTCGGGCACTCCATCTGCCGGAGTGGAAAGCGCATGAGATGGCAAACTGCCGAAAGGGAACATGGAGAGCGGCGGAGATGCTGAACTCTGTGCTTACCAAGACAATAATAGTGGACAGACTCGGATATCCATCTATGACTGCCCACTATCTGAAAGTACGTGTAAACTATTGAACCGCGTAGTACCGAACGGTACGCTACGTGGTGTGGAAGGGGAGGGTCAAATCTCCCCTATCCGATTGCGCGGTCTAAAAAATCTAAAAAGAAAAACCGGGAGGAAAACGCAGGATGAATGAAACTTTTATGAAAGAGCGGCCTGTACTGCCGCTGCTGGCCAGCATGGCAATTCCCATGGTGATCTCTATGCTGGTCAATTCTCTGTACAATATTGTAGACAGTTTCTACGTAGCCCAGATCAGTGAGGACGCCATGTCGGCCCTGTCCCTGGTGTATCCGGTGCAGAATCTCATCAATGCTCTGGCCATCGGATTCGGCATCGGCATCAACGCGGCCATTGCCTTTTATCTGGGGGCGGGCGATCAGCGAAAGGCGGATCAGGCGGCTTCCCAGGGCATGCTGTTTTCCATTCTTCACGGAGTGGTGATTATGATTGCCAGCATCAGCGTGATGCCGGTTTTCCTGGGCATGTTTACTTCTGATTCAGCCATCGTGGATCTGGGTGTGCAGTATTCCAACATTGCCTTTTCCTTTTCTATCGTCATCATGGTCAGCCTTTCTTTTGAAAAAATTTTCCAGGCGGTGGGACGGATGACTGTCACCATGATCGCACTGCTCTGCGGCTGTATCACCAATATTATCCTGGATCCGGTGATGATTTTCGGCATGGGACCATTTCCGGAAATGGGGATCCGGGGCGCGGCCCTGGCTACCGGAATCGGTCAGGTGCTGACCGTGGTGATCTATCTGATCGTCTGCGCATTTCGTCCTCTTCCGGTTCATATCCGGAAGCAAGATATGAAACCGGACCGGCAGATGGCCGGCCGGCTGTATGCCGTGGGAATTCCCGCCACTTTGAATCTGGCGCTGCCTTCCCTGCTGATCTCCGCGCTGAATGGGATCCTGGCGGCCTTTTCAGAAACTTACGTTCTGATTCTGGGCGTTTATTACAAGCTTCAGACCTTTCTCTATCTGCCGGCCAGCGGCGTTGTGCAGGGGATGCGTCCCATTATAGGCTACAATTACGGGGCGGGCCAGCACAAACGGGTGCGGAGTATTTACCGGGCCGCGCTGATTATGAACCTCCTGATTATGGCCCTGGGAACCGTGATCTGCCTGGCGGTGCCGGAACATCTCATGGGACTGTTTTCCGACAGCCCGGAGACTATTCGGGAGGGAGCTCTGGCCCTGCGGTTCATCTGCGCGGGCTTTGTTGTCTCCGCCGTGTCGGTTACTGCCTCCGGCGCTCTGGAAGGCCTGGGAAAGGGCGCCGCCTCCCTGGTGATCTCCCTGTGCCGTTATGTAGCGGTAATTATTCCGGCGGCCTTCCTGCTCAGCAGGTTTTTCGGAGCGGAGGGCGTGTGGAACGCATTCTGGGTAACAGAGGTTTTCTCGTCGGCCGCTGCCTGGGCCGTATACCGCCGAACGCTGAGAAAAAACGGAGTTCTCTGAGGGTTTTTGAGATCTTCTGTTGGAATCAGAGGCAAAATGCAGTATAATAGCCGGGAGAACCCAGAAAGGAGTAAGGCAAGTGACAATCGGAGAAATCGAAGCTTTTATCACGCAGTTTCCTGTCTATCAGTATGCCTTTGTAAAGCCGGAAGAACTGGAGTTTAACGAGAGGGTGCGGATGATCTGCAAAAAGGAATGCCCCCGGTACGGAACCTCCTGGTCCTGCCCGCCGGCGGTGGGAAAGGTGGACAGCTGCAAGGAGCTGTGCATGGGCTATACAGATATGCTTTTCTTTTCCTCTGTGGCGGATGTGGCGGATCTTATGGACATGGAAGAATCCCTGAAGACAAAAGCAGAGCATGAGAAAATGACGGGGATCATTGAGCGAAAAATGAAGGAAAGCGGACTGGAGGTCTACACACTTTCCAGTGATTCCTGCGCGCTCTGCGGCAAATGCGCCTTTCCCAAGGCGCAATGCCGCCATCCGGACCAGATGCATCCCTGCATTGAGAGCCACGGCATTGTGGTGACCAATCTGGCGGAAAAGCTGAATATGGACTATTATATGGGAGAACATCTGCTTCTGTGGTTCTCCATGATCTTTTTCAGACAAGCATAACCGCGGATTCGGGGGCATACAGTGGACTAAGAACATTTCCGGAGCGCTGCCTATGAAAAAAAGAAAAGCAGGGTCCGGGGCAGGAGTCATGGAAATCCTCCAGATTCCCCCGGATCTCGCGAAAAAAGACTGCATTCTTACCCTTTGCGGCCGCGGCGAACTTTATATTGAGAATTACCGGAAAATCCTGGAGTACAAAGAGGACAGAATACGGATTCTCACCCGAAACGGCCGGCTCAGCGTCGAAGGGGCAGACCTGGCCATCGCCAGTTATACCGGAGAAGAAATGTATGTGACAGGCAGGATCCGAAGTCTTGCCATAGACGGGGCCGGCAGGGAGGGGTGAAGGATGGGGGGAGGGATGAATTTCCTCAGAGGATATGTGCGCGTCCGCCTGCAAAGCAAAGAACCGGAGCGCTTCCTCAATCTCTGCGCGGCCAGAAGGATCTGTATCTGGGCGATTCTGCGCAGAGAGAATTTTTATGAACTGTGTCTTGGGGCGCGGGATTTTTTTCGCTTAAAGGAGATCGCTTTCAAGACCGGATCTCAGCTGAAAATTCTGGAAAAGCGCGGACTGCCTTTCTTTTTCCAAAGAAACAGGAAGAGAAAGGCTTTTTTTCTGGGCGGTTTCCTCTGTCTGTTCCTTCTGTTTCTTTTATCCCGGTATATCTGGAACATTCATATTGAAGGAAATTATGCCAACAGTACCGGGACGGTTCTGGAATTTCTGGATTCCATAGGCGTACGCCACGGCATGGCGGCCAGCCAGGCAGACTGTCAGAAAATCGCCGCCGCCATCCGGGAGGAATTTTCCAATGTCACATGGGTATCCGCCCGGATCCGGGGGACACGGCTTCTGATCGAGATCAAAGAAAATGTAGACGGATATCCGGTCCGGGAAGAAGAGCCGGACAGCGCCCTGGATCTGAGGGCACAGGAGGAGGGGATCGTTTACAGCATCCTGACCCGCAGCGGCGTTCCCCTGGTGAAAGCGGGAGATGCCTGCAAGCCGGGAGATATTCTGGTCAGCGGGCAGATCCCCATTGCGGATGACAGCGGTACGGTGCTCAGATATGAACCGGTGCGGGCGGACGCGGATATTCTCATTCAGAGCAGGCTGTACTATTATCAGGAATTTTCCCTGAAGCATACCGTCCGCAGATATCAGGAAAACACCAGAAAGGCGCCGTTTCTGGAAATTATGGGATGGCGCCTGGAGACAGGGAAAACATCGGATGAATCCTGTGATTACCTGGTAAGGGAACATCAGGTTTTCCTGACTGAAAATTTTGCCCTGCCTGTCCGCTACGGTACAGTGGAAATCCTGCCTTATGAAGAAACCACGGAGATTTACACGGAGCAGGAAGCAAAGGCGCTGGCAGAGAATCAACTGGAAGCGTATATGGAGGATCTGAAAAAATCGGGGGTAGAAATCCTGGAGAATCATGTTAAAATAGAAATGTCTGACACGGACTGCAGGGCGGCCGGATTTCTTACGGTTCTGTCTCCCTCCGTGGAGGAGGCGCCCTCAGAGGCGCCGGAAACTGAAACAGGAAAGGAAGAGAGCTGAATGAGTGCCGGCATCGTTGAAGAAAAAATGGAGCTTCCCGCAGAGCACGCGAAGAATGTATTCGGGAAATTCGATGAATATATAAAAAAAATAGAGCGCAGCCTGGGAGTTACCCTGGTATCCCGGGACGGCTCTTTAAGGATTCTTGGGCCGAAGCAGGCAGCGGGATGTGCCAGGAGATGCCTGGAACAGCTGCTGTCCCTCTCCGCGGGGGGAACAGAGATTACGGAACAGAATGTAAATTACTGCATCGCCCTGGCTATGGAGGAAAAAGAAGGAGCTTTGACAGAACTGGAGGGAGAGCTGATCTGCCATACCATGAACGGGCGGGCGGTAAAGCCGAAAACCCTGGGGCAGAAGCAGTATGTGGACGCCATCCGAGATAAAATGATTGTGTTCGGGGTAGGACCCGCGGGCACAGGAAAAACCTATCTGGCTATGGCTATGGCCATCACCGCTTTCCGCAATGACGAAGTGAGCAGGATCATTCTCACCCGCCCGGCCATTGAGGCGGGGGAAAAGCTGGGATTTCTGCCCGGAGATCTCCAGAGCAAAGTGGACCCTTATCTGCGTCCCCTGTATGACGCTCTGTATCAGATCATGGGAGCGGAAAGTTTTCAGAAGAATATGGAGAAAGGGCTCATCGAGGTGGCTCCTCTGGCTTATATGAGGGGACGCACCCTGGATAACGCTTATATTATTTTGGACGAAGCTCAGAATACCACTCCCGCGCAGATGAAGATGTTTCTTACCAGAATCGGATTCGGCTCCAAGGTGGTGGTCACCGGAGACGCCTCACAGAAAGATCTCCCCGCAGGGGCCCGCTCCGGACTGGATGTGGCTATGCAGGTGCTGAAAAAAGTGGAGGGCATCGCTTTCTGTGAACTGACCAGCAAGGATGTGGTGCGGCATCCTCTGGTGCAGAAAATCGTACAGGCGTATGAAATCTATGAGAAAAAAGCGGCCCGGACAGAAAAACAGGAAAACCGGGGAGGCCGCGGAAACCGGAGGGGAGACAGAAGATGACACTGCAGACAGAAAATGAGCAGGAGCAGGAGCTGGGATTTGACTGGAAGGTTCTGGCGGAACAGGTGGTGAGGAAGGTTCTGGAAACCGAAAACTGTCCGTACGAATCGGAAATCTCCCTGACCCTTACAGACAACCGCGAGATCCGGCGGCTGAACCGGGAATTCCGGGGACTGGACAAGGCTACGGATGTGCTTTCCTTTCCATTGGTCAATTTCAGAAGCCCCGGGGACTACGGGATGCTGGAGGCGGAGGAAGCGGACTCTTTCAATCCGGAAAGCGGCGAACTGATGCTGGGCGACATCGTAATCTCTGTAGAGCGGGCTATGGAACAGGCAGCGGAATACGGCCACAGCCTGAAACGGGAAATCGGGTTTCTGATCGCCCACAGTATGCTTCATCTCCTGGGATACGACCACATGGAACCTCAGGAGGCGGCTGTGATGGAACAAAAGCAGGAAGCGGTTCTGGAAGCCTTGGGCATCCGCAGGCCGCCCTATGGAGAGTAAATCGAAGGGGGATAGTGCATGACATGTAAAAAGATCCTGGTTTTCGCGGGGATGCTGGCCCTGTGTCTGGCCGGGCTCTCCGGCTGCAAAGATAAAAAAGAGGAAACCGCGGCGGAGCCCACGGCTGCTGTCACGGAAACACCCGCAAAGACACCTGCGCCAAAGCCTACCGCCGCTGTGACGCCCACCCCGGCAGAAGAGCCGGCGGATCTTCTGCAGGAGGGAATGGTGTACAGTTATCTTACCGGGGAACCGGTGCCGGAGGAAATCGGACGCCGGCGTCCGGCGGCTGTCATGATCAACAACATTGAAGCCTGTCTGCCCCACTGGGGATTGAGCCACGCCGGGGTTTACTATGAGGCCCCTGTGGAAGGCGGCATCAGCCGCATTATGGCGATCTTTGAGGACTATGACAGCGTGGAACGGATCGGTTCTGTCAGAAGCTGCAGGAATTATTTTATTTTTTACGCCTCCGGCTTTGAAGCGGTTTACGTCCATTACGGACAGTCCGCCTACGCGGCGCCCTATCTGGAACTTCCGGAGGTCAATAATTTAAGCGGCCTGGCGGGATACGGGGATCAGATTTTTTATCGCACTGCAGATCGGAATCCGCCCCATAACGCCTACATCAGCGGCCAGGGGATCCGGGAAGGCATTGAAATCTGCGGATATTCGGATGCCTACTCCCAGGGCTATGAGGGACACTATAAGTTTGCCCCGGCCGGTGAGCCGGAACTTCTGGAGGCGGGGCGGACGGCCAATACGGTGATTCCCGGAGGATACGACTATAACGAACCGGTATTTACCTACGATCCGGCCAGCGGCCTGTACTACCGCTCTCAGTTTGGAGAGCCCCACATCGATGAGGAGACAGGAGAACAGCTGGCGGTGAAAAACATCCTGATCCAGAATTCCGCCTGGGATTATTACGAATCCGGCGGATACCTGAATATCCATCAGGACGCGCCGGGTTCCGGCCTCTATATTACCAACGGCAAAGCCATAGATGTAACCTGGTACAAAGAGGATCCCTGGGGCCCCACCTATTATTTGGACAGTGAAGGAAATGAGATTACCCTCAACGAGGGGAAAACCTGGGTGTTCATTGTTCTTGACACCTACGCGGACAATACAGCAGTACAGTAAGGAGATAAGCATGAACATCCGTGAGAAACTGAAAGATAAAAAAAGAATCGTGATCAAAATCGGCTCCTCCTCCCTGATGCATCCGGAGACAGGACGGCTGGATCTTATTAAACTGGAGATCCTGGTACGGGAACTGGCGGATCTGAAAAATCAGGGGAAGGATGTTGTCCTGGTATCTTCCGGCGCGATTATGGTGGGCAGGAACACCCTTGGATTTCAGGAGCGTCCTCAGAAAACATCGGAGAAACAGGCCTGCGCCTCCGTGGGCCAGGCGAAGCTGATGATGATTTATCAGAAACTGTTTTCCGAGTACAACCAGGTGTGCAGCCAGATCCTGATTACCAAAAACACCATGGTGGACAATCTGAACCGGAAGAATGCCCAGAATACCTTCAAGGAACTGCTCTCTTTAGGGGTGATTCCGGTGGTCAATGAAAACGATACGATTGCTACCTATGAGATTGAGTTCGGCGACAATGATACCCTGTCCGCGGTAGTGGCGGCCCTGATCAACGCGGATCTGCTGATCCTGCTGTCCGATATCGACGGCCTTTACACAGATGATCCCCACACCAATCCCGACGCCCGGTTTATCAGCCAGGTAGATCATCTGGACGGACATTTTATGAACATGGGGAAAGGGAGTACCGGAAGCAGCGTGGGAACCGGGGGCATGGCCACCAAACTCAGCGCTGCCCATGTGGCTACCGGAGCCGGCGCGGATATGATTATTGCCAACGGAAAAGATTTTCATGTGATCCACAAGATTATGTCCGGGCAGCCCTATGGAACTCTGTTCCTGGCCGACCCCAAAGATGAATTTTTCCTCATCGACTATCTGGCGGATCTGAAAGAGGAGTAAAATGGATATTAACAGAATCAATGAACTGGCGAGAAAAGCAAAAAAAGAGGGGCTGACCCCGGAGGAGAAGGCAGAGCAGGACCGGCTGCGCAGAGAATACATCGCCGCGGTCCGCATGAACCTGAAGACCCAGCTGGACAATATCAATATTCAGGAACTGGACGGCTCCATCACCAATCTGGGAGAGAAATATGGAAACAAAAAAACACATTAGGCAGGAAATATTTTCCAGAAGGAAGGCAGCCCCGGAGGAACAGATCCGCAGGGACAGCCGGAAAATTTTTGAACTTGTGCGGGCGCTGCCGGAATACAGACAGGCCCGGTGCGTCTACGCCTACGTGGACTGCCGCCATGAGGTTATGACCCGGGAGTTTATCGAGGCGGTCTGGAGGGACGGCAAGCAGGCGGCGGTTCCCAAAGTAGAGGGAAAAGATATAGTTTTCTATTTCATCGAAAGCTTTGAGGAACTGGAGAAAGGCTGCTATGGGATCCAGGAACCGGCTACCGGCCGCAGGGCTGAGGAGGAGAAGGCCCTGATGATTCTGCCGGGAGTGGCTTTTGACCGGGAACGGCATCGGGTGGGATACGGAGGAGGATTCTATGACCGCTATCTGAGTCAGCACAAACAGCATCCCACCGCGGCGGTAGCTTTTGAATTCCAGCTTATGGAGAAAGTCCCCGCGGAACCTACAGATATAGTGCCGGAGATACTTGTGACGGAGAAACAGGTCTACAGACAGGGAGGTTGAGGTATGGAATTACAGGAAATCGGCAAGAGAGCCAGAGAGGCGGAGCCTTTGATGCGGAAGCTGGGCACCGCCAAAAAAAATCAGCTGCTGCTGGACTGCGCAAAGGCTCTGGAGGCAGGACAGGAGAAGATTCTGGCGGAAAACGCCAGGGATATGGAACGGGGCAGAGGGGGCGGCATGCGCCAGGCCATGCTGGACCGGCTGCTGCTGACCCCGGAGCGTATTGAGGGCATGGCGGAAGGGCTGCGGCAGCTGGCAGCCCTGGAGGATCCCATCGGAGAGGTGCTGGGAATGAAACGCCGGCCCAACGGTCTGCGCATCGGCCAGATGCGGGTTCCTCTGGGGGTCATCGGCATTATCTATGAAGCCAGACCCAATGTGACGGCGGACGCTTTCGGACTCTGCTTTAAAACCGGAAACGCGGTGATCCTCAAAGGGGGCAGCGACGCTATCTGCTCCAACAAAGCGGTGGTGGACTGTATCCGGGAAACCCTCAGAAAGGGCGGAGTGACAGAAGACGCCATTCAGCTCATTGAGGACACCAGCCGTGAGACGGCCAGAGCCTTTATGAAGATGGACCGCTATGTGGATGTTCTTATTCCCCGGGGCGGGGCGGGACTGATCCGTTCCGTGGTGGAGAACAGCACGATCCCCGTCATAGAGACCGGAACCGGAAACTGCCACATCTATGTGGACGACAGCGCGGACATCCAGATGGCCATCGATATTATCTTCAACGCGAAGACCCAGCGCATCGGCGTCTGCAACGCCTGTGAATCCCTGGTGGTTCACGAGAAGATCAAAGAGAAACTCCTGCCGGAGCTTTCCAGGCGTCTGGCGGAAAAGCACGTGGAGATGCGGGCGGACAGCCAGGCGCTTCCCCTGGTGGAGGGAGGAGTTCCCGCCACAGAGGAGGACTGGGGAAAGGAATATCTGGACTATATTCTGTCGATCAAAACGGTTGCTTCCCTGGATGAAGCCATTGCCCACATTAACCGCTACAATACAAAACACTCCGAGTCTATTATTACCTCCTGTTACCAGCATGCCATGCGGTTCCTGGAGGAAGTGGACGCGGCGGCAGTGTACGTCAATGCCTCCACCCGGTTTACGGATGGATTTGAATTCGGTTTTGGGGCGGAGATCGGCATCAGCACCCAGAAACTCCACGCCAGAGGCCCCATGGGGCTGCAGGCTCTGACCACCACAAAATACATCATTTTCGGAGACGGACAGATCCGTCCCTGAGAAGGTATACAGCGCTGGACAGGCGCATAGAATAGTACAAACGGAATTTAGGAGGAAACTGTTCTATGATCGCACTGGGCCAGCGCTATTCTTATGAGGAAATCTGTCTTTCCCTGCGGACTCTGGCAGACTGTTACGGGGAGTTTTCCCTGTGCAGGAGGGCCGGGGAGAGCCAGGACGGACGGCCTGTTTTTCTGTACCGGCTGGGTTTTGGGAGAAAAAGCCTGGTGGTGAGCGCCGGAATCCACGGCCGGGAAGGAGTCAATCCGGTGCTGCTGCTGCGGATGATCGAAGACTACAGCCAGGCCTTCCGTTTCCGCCGGAAGATCTCCGGGCGCGACGTCTCGGGACTGCTGAAAGCCTATTCCATTCTTTTTATTCCCCTGGTAAATCCCGATGGATATGAAATTGCCAGATCCGGATTCTCGGCGGTGGCAAACCCCTTTTACCGGCGAATGGCCAGGGAACAGCAGATTTCCCATGAGGAATGGAAGTACAACGCCAGATGCGTGGACATCAACCGGAATTTTCCCTGCCGCTCCTATGTACAGCGCCGGCTGTGGGAATATCCCGGAAGCGAACCGGAGACCCAGACTATGATGCGGGTGTTCCGGGACTATGATACCATAGGGTATCTGGATTTCCACTCCCGGGGAAAAGTGCTCTATTATTACCGGGGAGCTATGTCCCGTACATATAATCAGCGCTGCCGCCGGTATGCCAGGAAACTTCAGGCTCTCTGCGGCTATTCTCTGGGGCGTCCCGGGCAGGAGCTGGCTTACGGAAAGCAGGGCGGGAATTCCGTGCAGTATTACTCGGAGCGCACGGGAAATCCGGCCATTACAGTGGAGACCCTTTCTGAGAGCGCCTCTTTTCCGCCGGAGATATGGGGGCAGGAAGAGGCCTACCGGGAGGTGCGCGCTCTTCCTCTGGCTTTTCTGGAGGCACTTTCCGCTTGAAACTTTTTTTGCGGATTGGTATAATATTTAGTTGCGAAACAGCGCGGGATCCACCGCGCGCGAGTCTTGAATAAGAAAGATGAGAGATCAATGAATACCAATACAACAGACAATTTCAGCCAATCTCTTCAGGCTCCCGAAGCTGAGCCGGAGAGACAGTACTATTTTATGGACCGGGCCAGGCAGCTGCTGCGGGAGAAAATCCGGCAGGCGGGACGCCCCCTGACTTTCTGTGTGGTGACCTTCGGCTGCCAGATGAACGCCAGGGATTCTGAAAAGCTTAAGGGGATTCTGGAACGGATCGGCTACGTCAAAGCCCAGGAGGAGGAGGCGGATTTTGTGATCTACAATACCTGTACCGTCCGGGAAAACGCCAATCTGCGGGTTTACGGCCGGCTGGGATATCTCCATTCCCTGAAAAAAAAGAATCCCCACATGCGCATCGCCCTCTGCGGCTGCATGATGCAGGAACCCCAGGTGGTGGAAAAGCTGAAAAAGAGCTACCGATTCGTGGATCTGGTCTTCGGAACCCACAATATTTATAAACTGGCGGAACTGCTGGTGCAGGTCTTTGAGCAGGATTCCATGGTGGTGGATATCTGGAAAGATACCGACAGGATCGTGGAGGATCTTCCGGTGGACCGGAAATATTCCTTTAAGTCCGGCGTCAATATTATGTTCGGCTGCAACAATTTCTGCAGCTACTGCATCGTCCCCTATGTGCGGGGACGGGAGAGAAGCCGCAGGCCGGAGGAAATTTTAAAAGAGATCGGTTCCCTGGCCCGGGACGGGGTCAAAGAAGTGATGCTGCTGGGACAGAATGTAAATTCCTACGGAAAAAATCTGCCGGAGCCCATGAGCTTTGCCGCCCTGCTGCGGAAGGCGGCGGAGATTCCCGGTATCCGGCGGATCCGCTTTATGACCTCCCATCCCAAGGATCTGTCGGAGGAGTTGATCCGGGCTATGGCGGAAACCCCTAAGGTATGCCCCCATCTTCATCTGCCCCTGCAGTCCGGAAGCACCCGGATTCTGGAAAAGATGAACCGGCGCTATACCAAGGAGCAGTATCTGGAGCTGGTGGGACGGCTCCGCAAAGCTATGCCGGATATCTCTCTGACTACAGATATTATCGTGGGATTTCCGGGAGAAACAGAGGAAGATTTTCTGGAAACCCTGGATGTGGTGGAGAAGGTGCGGTTTGACAGCGCCTTCACCTTCCTGTATTCCAGAAGGACAGGCACCCCCGCCGCTTCTATGGAGGATCAGATTCCGGAGGAGGTTATGAAGGACCGGTTTGACCGGCTGCTGAAGCGGGTACAGGACATTGCCAGGGAATGCTGCGCCAGATTTCAGGGACAGACGAAGGATGTGCTGGTGGAGCAGGTAAATGAACAGGATCCGGCCCTTGTGACGGGACGTATGGATAATAATCTGCTGGTGCATTTTCCGGGGGAGCCCTCCCTGATCGGCAGGATAGTACCGGTTCACCTCGACTCCTGCCGGGGCTTTTACTATCTGGGCACCAGAAGAGACTGACAGAAAGGATCAGACAAAGTGGCTTTATCACCAATGATGCAGCACTATGTTGCGACAAAAAAGGAATACCCGGACTGTATCCTCTTTTACAGGCTGGGTGATTTTTATGAGATGTTTTTCGAGGATGCCCAGACGGTGTCCAGAGAACTGGAACTGACCCTGACGGGAAAGGACTGCGGGCTGGAGGAGAGGGCACCCATGTGCGGCGTGCCCTACCACGCGGCGGAGGTGTATATCAGCCGCCTCATTGAAAAAGGATATAAGGTGGCCATCTGCGAGCAGGTGGAGGATCCTAAAAAGGCCAAAGGCATGGTAAAGCGGGAAGTGATCCGGGTGGTGACTCCGGGAACCATGCTGGACGGGCAGAATCTGGATGAATCCAAAAATAATTATCTCATGAGCATTGTCTGCACGGAGGACCGGTTCGGAGTTTCCGTGGCGGACGTTTCCACAGGGGAATGCCTTGTAACGGAGGTGGATGCCCAGAGAAAACTCCTGGACGAGATACACAAGTTTATGCCGGCGGAGATCATCTGCAATCAGGCATTTCTGGTCTGCGGCGTGGATGTGGAAGACCTGAAAAACAGGCTGTCCATCGCCCTGTCGGCCCTGGACGACTGGTATTTTGACGACAGCACCTGCGAGCAGACTTTGAAGGAGCATTTTCAATGCGCCACCTTGGAGGGGCTTGGCATCGGCGACTTCAGCTGCGGCGCCATCGCCGCGGGGGCGCTGTTCCGGTATCTGCAGGAAACCCAGAAAAGCAGCCTTTCCCAGATGACCCATATCACCCCCTACAGCGCGGAAAAATATATGCTTCTGGACAGTTCTACCAGACGGAATCTGGAGCTGACGGAGACTCTGCGGGAGAAACAGAAGAGAGGATCCCTTCTCTGGGTGCTGGACAAGACCGGCACTGCCATGGGAGCCAGAATGCTGCGGCGGTTTGTGGAGCAGCCTCTCATTGACCAGCAGGAGATTGAAAAGCGGCTGGACGCAGTGGAAGAGCTGACGAAGCAGCCAATGATCCGGGATGAGATCCGGGAATATCTGCGCCCCATTTACGATATGGAGCGCCTGGCCAGCCGCATCAGCTATCAGTCCGCCAATCCCAGAGATCTCATCGCCTTTAAAAGCTCTCTGGAAATGCTTCCTTTTATCAAGCAGCTGCTGAACTCTTTTGAGAAAAGCGAACTGCTGCAGAAAATCCAGGAGGATATGGACGCGCTGGAAGATCTCTGTGCCCTGATCCGCGATTCGATTATGGATGATCCGCCTTTGGCCATGAAGGACGGAGGCATTATCAAAGACGGGTACCACGAAAAAGTAGACGAGTACCGGAGAGCGAAAAACGAGGGAAAACAGTGGCTGGGCCAGCTGGAAAATGAAGAGAGGGAAAAAACCGGGATCCGGAACCTGCGGATCCGCTACAATAAAGTGTTCGGATATTATCTGGAAGTGACCAATTCCTTTAAAAATCTGGTGCCGGATTACTACGTCAGAAAACAGACCCTGGCCAACGCGGAGCGCTACACCACGGACCGGCTGAAGGAACTGGAGGATACCATCCTGGGAGCGGAGGACCGGCTGTCTTCTCTGGAATATGAGGTGTTCTGCAAAGTACGGGAGACCGTGGCGGATCAGGTTGAGCGGGTTCAGCGGACCGCCAAAGCGGTGGCGGCCCTGGATGTATTTGCCTCTCTGTCCCTGGTGGCCGGGAAAAACCGGTATGTGCGGCCAAAGCTGAACCAGAAGGGACGCATCGATATCCGGGAAGGCCGGCATCCGGTGGTGGAACAGATGATCCCGGGGGATATGTTTATCGCCAACGATACCTATCTGGACAACGGAGATCACCGGATATCCGTTATCACCGGTCCCAATATGGCCGGAAAATCCACCTACATGAGACAGACAGCCCTGATCGTACTCATGGCCCAGATCGGTTCCTTTGTGCCGGCTCAGAAAGCCAATATCGGTATTGCGGACCGGATTTTTACCCGGGTGGGGGCGTCGGATGATCTGGCCAGCGGCCAGAGCACCTTTATGGTGGAGATGACGGAGGTGGCCAATATTCTGCGGAACGCCACAGCCAACAGCCTGCTGATTCTGGATGAGATCGGCCGGGGAACCAGCACCTTTGACGGCCTGTCCATTGCCTGGGCGGTCATTGAGTATATCGCGGATACCAGAATCCTGGGAGCAAAAACGCTCTTCGCCACCCATTATCATGAACTGACAGAACTGGAGGGGAAACTTCCGGGAGTACATAATTACTGCATCGCTGTCAAGGAGAAGGGGGACGATATTGTATTTCTGCGAAAGATTGTGGCCGGCGGGGCGGACAAGAGCTACGGAATCCAGGTGGCCCGGCTGGCGGGCGTACCGGAGGCGGTGCTGACCCGGGCCAGGGAGCTGTCGGATCAGCTGTCCGACGCGGACATTACCCTGACGGTGAAGGAATTCGCCGGCGGCAAAAAGGGACGGCAGAGGGCGCCCCACTACGATGAGGTGGATATGAGCCAGATGTCCCTGTTTGACACGGTAAAAAATGACGCCATTATCGAAGAAATCGATCAGCTTGATATTTCCAATCTTACGCCGGTGGAAGCGCTGAACACCCTGTACCGGCTGCAGAATAAAATTAAAAACCGCTGGTAATTCCGGCGGAAGCCCGATCAGGAGGATAGTATGAGAGAGATACAGGTGCTGGATCAGAAGACCATCGACAAGATTGCCGCCGGAGAAGTGGTGGAGCGGCCGGCTTCCGTGGTGAAAGAACTGGTGGAAAACGCCATGGACGCCGGAGCTTCCGCCATTACCGTGGAAATCCGGGATGGGGGGAGCACACTGATCCGCATTACGGACAATGGAAGCGGCATTCCAAAAGACCAGATCCGTCTGGCTTTTCTGCGCCATGCCACCAGCAAAATACGCCGGGTGGAGGATCTTGCCGCGATTACTTCCCTGGGATTCAGGGGAGAGGCTCTCTCCAGCATCGCGGCGGTATCCCAGGTGGAACTGATTACCAAAATTCCGGAGAGTCTCACCGGCGTCAGATACTGTATCGAGGGGGGCACGGAAAGGGTTTTCGAGGAGATCGGTGCCCCCTCCGGCACCACCTTTCTGGTGCGGCATCTGTTTTATAATACGCCGGCAAGAGCTAAATTTCTAAAATCCCCCGCTGCGGAGGGAAACGCGGTGGCATCTGTGGTAGAACAGCTGGCCCTGTCCCATCCGGAACTTTCCTTTAAATTTATCCAAAACGGCCAGAACCGTCTGTATACCAGCGGAAACGGCAATGTCAAAGAAGCGGTCTATCAGATTTACGGCAGGGATATTACCAGGGAGCTGATTCCGCTGGAGGGAGAAAATGAGCTCTTCCGGATCCGCGGATATATCGGAAAGCCCGCCCTGGCCAGAGCCAACCGGAATTTTGAAAATTATTTTGTCAATGGCAGATATGTAAAGAGCAAACTGCTGGCCAAGGCCATCGAGGACGCCTACCATGGATTTATGATGCAGCACAGGTATCCATTTACCCTGCTGTATCTGGAGGTGGACGGCTCCAAAGTGGATGTGAATGTGCATCCCTCAAAGATGGAACTGCGCTTTTCCAATCAGGAGGGCATGTACCATCAGCTGTGCCTGGCCATTCAGAATACCCTGCTGGGAGCGGAGCGGATCCCGGAAATACATCTGGAGGAAAACCAGAAGGCAGCAAAGCCGGAACCAAAGACTGCCGGCCGTCCGGCTCCCCCGGAGCCTTTTGAAACAAAAAGGAAAATCCTGCTGGCAGAGACGCCGGCGGTTTACGGATCCGGACAAGGAAAATCACCGGAAGAACAGAAGAAAAAAATGGTTTCCTCTTCAGAGCCGGCGCCGGCGGTTCCGGCGGCAGCACCGGAAGAACCCATAAAAAAAGAAGAGGCGCCTCAGAGGGTTTCCAAAGAAGGCCGTCCGGAGCAGCTGGAACTGTTCCGGGAAAAGCTGCTGACGGACACCGCAAGGCCTTCTCACCGGATTCTGGGACAGATTTTTGATACCTACTGGCTGGTGGAATATCAGAACGCTCTCTATATCATCGATCAGCACGCGGCTCATGAAAAAGTGCTGTATGAGCGGATGATGCGGGAATTTCAAAACAAACAGGTAACCTCCCAGATGCTCTGCCCTCCGATGGTTTTAAGTCTTTCCGGCTCAGAGGCACAGCTGGTAGAAAAATACGCGGATGTGTTCCGGGAAACCGGCTATGAGATTGAGTCCTTCGGCGGGAAGGAGTATAAAATTTCCGCGGTTCCCGCCAATCTCTATCAGGTGGCGGAGAAGGAATTATTTACAGAGATTCTGGATAGGCTGGAAGAGGCAGGAGAGGGCGCGCCGGAAGTGATCCGGGAGAGGCTGGCTTCCATGTCCTGCAAGGCAGCGGTGAAGGGAAATCAGCATCTTTCCAGACAGGAGGCGGAGGCGCTGATCGATGAGCTGCTGACTCTGGAAAATCCCTACAACTGTCCCCATGGAAGGCCCACCATTGTCTCCATGTCCCGCTATGACCTGGACAGAAAATTCAAGCGCATCGTGTAAAGGGAGGTAAAAAATTGAGAAAACCGTGTTTGGTGCTGACGGGGCCTACGGCGGTGGGCAAGACCAGACTGTCTCTGGCTCTGGCCCACCGGATCCGCGGATCCGTGATCTCCGCGGACTCTATGCAGGTATACCGGGGCATGGATATCGGCTCCGCCAAGATCCTGCCGGAGGAGATGGAGGGAATCCCCCACTATCTGGTGGATGTTCTGGAACCGGAGGAAGAGTTTCACGTAGCCCGATTTCAGCAGATGGCCAAAGAGGCCATGGAGGAAATCTGGGCCCGGGGACGCATCCCCATTCTTACCGGGGGAACCGGCTTTTATATCCAGGCTCTCCTAAAAAATGTGGATTTTTCAGACAGTTCCGGGGCATCCTCGCTGCGGCCGGAACTGGAGAAACTGGGAGAGGAAGCTCTGTATCAGAGGCTGCTGGAAAAAGATCCGGAAGCGGCGGAAGCCATTCATCCCCACAACCGCAAGCGGGTGATCCGCGCGCTGGAATACTGCCTGGAAACAGGCAGAAAGATTTCCGACCACAATCAGAGAGAGCGGCAGCGGCCCTCCCCCTACTGCTGCGGATATTTTGTCCTGAACGATGAGAGAGAGAAACTTTACCGCCAGATCGACCGCCGGGTAGACCTTATGATAGAAAAAGGTCTGGTGGAGGAAGTGCGGCGTCTGGCGGCCAGAGGCCTGACAGAAGAAAATACCTCCATGAAAGGATTGGGATATAAAGAACTGTTTCCCTACCTCCGGGGAGAGATGGAACTGGATGAGGCGGTAAGGATTATAAAGCGCGATACCCGCCATTTTGCCAAACGGCAGCTGACCTGGTTCCGCAGGGAACCGGATGTGATCTGGATCAACAAGCAGGAATTCGGATACAGCGATGAAAAAATTCTTACATATATCCTGCGGCGCTGGCAGGAAATTCTGAGAGAGGAAGAAGAGCATGAAAGCAGAACTGTCCAACATGTATGAGACACTGGGAATCAGCAGAGAAGTATGGGAGTTCGGGGAAGCCATCGCCCGGGAGCTGGCCCCCCGGTTTGAAAGCATCGGAAAAACAGCGGAATACAACCAGCTGAAGGTAATCCGGGCCATGCAGGCCAACCGGGTCAGTGAGGCCTGTCTGTACGCTTCCAGCGGGTACGGATACAACGATCTGGGCCGGGATACCCTGGAAAAGGTGTATGCTTCGGCTTTTGGGGCTGAGGACGCCCTGGTGCGCCCTCAGATTGCCTGCGGAACCCATGCTCTGGCAGTGGCCCTGTCCGGAAATCTCCGGCCGGGGGATGAGCTGCTTTCCCCGGCGGGAAAACCCTATGATACCTTAGAGGAGGTTATCGGGATACGTCCTTCCAGAGGCTCTCTGGCAGAATACGGCGTAACCTACCGGCAGGTGGATCTGCTGGAGGGAGGCGCCTTTGACTACGAGGGAATCCGCCGGGCTATCAGTCCGAGGACCCGCATGGTGACCATTCAGCGCTCCAAAGGATACCAGACCCGTCCCACCTTCTCAGTCACCCAGATCGGAGAGCTGATCCGCTTTATCAAAAGCATCCGTCCGGATCTGATCTGTATGGTGGACAACTGTTACGGGGAGTTTGTGGAGGTACAGGAACCCTCAGAGGTGGGAGCGGATCTTATGGTGGGCTCCCTGATCAAGAATCCGGGAGGCGGCCTGGCCCCTATCGGCGGTTATATCGTAGGAAAGGAGGAGTATGTAGAGAACGCGGCGGCGCGGCTGACCTCTCCGGGACTGGGCAAAGAAGTGGGAGCCACTCTCGGTGTGAATCAGTCCTTCTATCAGGGCTTTTTCCTGGCGCCCACGGTAACGGCTTCCGCCCTGAAGGGGGCTGTTTTTGCCGCCAATATCTACGAGAGACTGGGATTTCCGGTGATTCCCAACGGTTCCGAGCCGCGGCATGACATTATCCAGGCAGTGACCCTTGGCAGCCCGGAAGCGGTGATCGCCTTCTGCCGGGGGATCCAGGCTGCCGCCCCGGTAGACAGCTACGTAGCTCCGGAACCCTGGGCTATGCCCGGATACGACAGCGATGTGATTATGGCGGCGGGAGCTTTTGTGCAGGGCTCCTCCATTGAGCTCAGCGCGGATGGCCCCATCAAGCCTCCTTACGCCGTCTATTTTCAGGGCGGCCTTACCTGGGAGCACGCCAAGTTCGGCATCCTCATGAGCCTGCAGAAACTTCTGGAACAGGGGCTGGCAGCTTTGCCCAGATAAGGAGGTGCCTATGGCAAAACAGATTGTAATTATCGGCGGCGGCGCTTCCGGACTGACGGCGGCCATTTTTGCCGCCAGGGCCGGAGCTTCCGTCACTTTGCTGGAACGAAATGAGCGTCCGGGAAGAAAACTGCTGGCCACCGGAAACGGCAGATGCAATCTCACCAATCTGAACCAGAGCAGACTTTGCTATCGGGGGGAGGATCCGGACCGGGCGTTCCAGATCATTTCCCGGTTCAATGTCCAGAGAACCATCGGTTTTTTCTCCGACCTGGGACTGTATACCAGAAACCGGGAGGGCTGGATCTATCCCTATACTGGGCAGGCTTCTTCCGTGCTTCAGCTGCTGCTGATGGAAGCCGCGGCGCGGAAGGTGAAGATTAAAACCCGGGAAACCGTAAAAGAGATCCGCCGGCAGAGGGATGGAAGCTTCCTCACCCTTACAGAGGGATGGCAGTATCCGTCCCAGGCTGTGATTATCGCCTGCGGAAGCCCGGCTTCCGCTGTGGAAGGAGCCTCCGGAACCGCGGAAAACCTGGCAAAAAGCCTGGGCCACAGGTTTCTGCCTTTCCGCCCTGCCCTGGTTCCCCTTCTCTGCCGGGGAGGCTGGTTTTCCAAATGGGCGGGAATAAGGGCTCTTGGAACCGCTTCCCTGTATGTGGAGGAAGAAAGATTTGACAGCGAGACCGGGGAACTGCAGCTGACGGATTCCGGAATTTCCGGCATTCCTGTCTTTCAGCTCAGCCGATACGCGGCGGAGGCTTTAAGCCGGGGACAAAAGACGGAGATGTATCTGGACTTTCTTCCGGATTACAGCTGGGAAGCGCTGACAGAGTATCTGTCAGTCCGCAAAAAACAGTGTCCGTACAAGTCCGGCCGGGATCTTCTGATTGGTCTGATCCCGGAACGGCTGATTCCGGTGCTGCTGCCCAGGGACATGGATTTCCGCCAGATGGCGGGAAGTATCAAGGCCTTTCCGGTGGAAATCAAAGGAACGGCTTCCCTGAAACAGGCCCAGGTCTGCTCCGGGGGAGTGCCGCTGCGGGAACTGACAGAAAATCTGGAGTCCTGCCTGGTAAAAGGAGTTTATTTTACCGGGGAGGCCGCGGACGTAGATGGAGCCTGCGGAGGTTACAACCTGCAGTGGGCCTGGTCCAGCGGGGCGGCGGCAGGAGCCCATGCGGCGGGAGGAACCTTATGATACAGATTACACAGCTGAAGCTTCCTATTCCCCACAGCCGGGAACAGCTGGAAGAAAAAATTGCCAGAACGCTGGGAATCCGGCCGGCGGAGATCGAAAGCTACGAGATCGTCCGCAGGTCTGTGGACGCCCGGAAAAGAGAAGGCCTTCACTATGTGTATTCCCTGTGGGTGAAGACTTCCAGAGAAAAGAAGATTCTGGCAAAAAGTAAACATAAAAATATTATGTCAATTAATCCTGTGCGCTACCGTTTCCCGGACCCGGGAGAGCAGGTCCTGGAACATCCTCCGGTAGTGGTGGGGAGCGGTCCCGCGGGACTGTTCTGCGGCTACATGCTGGCAAAGCACGGATACCGTCCCCTGATCCTGGAGAGGGGAGACAGCGCCCGGGAGAGGCAGGACAAAGTAGAACACTTCTGGAAAACAGGGATTCTGGATCCCTCCTCCAATGTGCAGTTCGGAGAGGGCGGCGCCGGCACCTTTTCCGATGGGAAGCTGAATACCGGGGTGAAAGACAAAGCCGGAAGAAACCGGGAAGTGCTGCGGATTTTCGTGGAAGCCGGAGCGCCGGAAGATATTCTGTACAACGCAAGGCCTCATCTGGGCACGGATCTGCTGATTCAGATCGTGGAAACCATGAGGCGTCAGATTCAGGCCATGGGGGGAAGCTTCCGCTTCCGGACCCAGGCGACGGATCTCATTTTGCGGCAAAATCGGCTTCGCGGGCTGATTCTCAACGGAGAGGAAGAGCTTCCGGCAGAAGCTGTGATTCTGGCGTTGGGACACAGCGCCAGAGATACCTTCCAGATGCTGTACCGGCGGGGAATTTGCATGGAAGCAAAGTCCTTCGCCGCCGGAGTCCGGGTGGAACATCCCCAGGAGATGATTACCCGGAGCCAGTACGGAGAACATGTGCCGGAAGAGCTGAAGGCTGCCAGTTACCGTCTGGCCCAAAATCTGGATAACGGCCGGGGCGTATATTCCTTCTGTATGTGTCCCGGCGGCTGGGTGGTCAACGCTTCTTCGGAGCCGGGATTTCTGGCGGTGAACGGCATGAGCTACCGCGCCCGGGGAGGCCCTAACGCCAACAGCGCCATTGTGGTTACGGTAACTCCGGAGGATTACGCCCCCTATAATCAGGAAGGGCTGCCTGAGGCCTTAAGCGGGATGGCTTTTCAGCGGTATCTGGAAAAAATGGCCTTTAAAGCGGCCCGGGGCCGGATTCCGGTGCAGCGGTTTGAGGATTTCTGCCGGAACCGCCAGGGAGGGGCCGGCGGTTTCCCGCCCTGTATCAAAGGCGGATATTCTTATGAAAATGTCAGAAAGCTTCTCCCGGAATTTATAGGGGATTCCCTGGAAGCGGGGATACGGGCCATGGACGCCCAGATTTCCGGATTTGCCATGGGGGATGCCCTTCTGTCAGCGGTGGAAAGCCGCACTTCCTCCCCGGTACGGATCTGCCGGAATGAATTTCTGGAATCCAATATACCCGGGCTTTATCCCTGCGGGGAGGGCGCCGGATACGCGGGGGGCATTACCTCCGCGGCCATGGACGGGATCCGCTGCGCGGAGGCGGTTGGTAAAAAATTTGTGAATTTCCGGTAATCCATGTACAAGGATTTTAATCTGTGCTAGAATAAAGTTTGATTTTCAGCCGGGGATCCTTCCGGTCTTTCAGAAGAGAGTAGACAGGAGATGTATTGAAGGAGAAAATCAATCTTACCATGAAAGAAAAGCCCCGTCAGGAACAGCCCTATGAAAAATGTCTGGACCGTGGACCGGATGTACTGACTGACGCGGAGCTTCTGGCTGTGATCCTGCGCTGCGGCTCCCGGGATCTGACCTCCCTGGAGCTGGCGGGAGAGATTCTAAAACGCTGTCCCTTTGAGGAGGGCCTTTTGGGAATCCATCATCTCTCCCTGGAAGAATTGCAGGATATCCGCGGCGTTGGGCCGGTGAAGGCGGTGCAGATCAAGTGTATCGCGGAGCTTTCCAAGCGCATGGCGGCGGCGTCCGCGGGGAAAAAACTGGATTTTCGGGATCCGGAATCCATTGCTTCCTATTATATGGAACTGCTCCGCCATGAAGAGCAGGAACGCTTAATCTGCGCCATGCTGGATACCAAGAATCATTTCCTGGGGGATGTGACGGTGACCATCGGCACCGTCAATACCTCGCTGATCTCCCCCAGGGAACTTTTCCTGGAAGCTTTGGCTTTTCACGCAGTCCATCTGATCCTGATCCACAATCATCCCAGCGGGGACGCGGCTCCCAGCCGGGAGGATATTACTGTAACCAAAAGGATTGCCAGAGCCGGGGAACTTCTGGGCATTACGCTGCTGGATCACATTATCATCGGCGACAGACAGTATGTCAGCCTTCTGAAAGAGGGTCTGCTCTGAGGGCTGCGGCAGGAAGCAAAAAGGGGATAGAAAAGAACATGCTTTTTGACAATGTTTACGGAGTAGATCTGGGGACCAGCGCGGTTAAGATCTACGATACAAAAAAAGATACGATCATAAAAGAAAAAAATATGATCGCCGTGCGCAACGGGGATACTGTATTTGCCGTGGGAAACGAGGCTTACGAAATCTTCGAAAAAACACCGGAAAATATCAAAGTGATTACCCCTATGACCAATGGGCGGATCAGCGATGTGATGCTGGTGGAGGCGGTGCTTCATACCCTGCTTGGCAGACTGGATTCTTCTATGGGATATCGCCCGACTCTGTATTTTTCTGTTCCCATGGATATGACAGAGCTGGAAAAACGCGCGTACTACTCCATTGCCCACAGAGGAAAGCTGAAAAAATGCCGGGTTTTTCTGGTGGAGAAGCCCATTGCGGACGCTTTGGCTCTCGGAATTCCTATCCAGAAGACCAGGGGTTCCCTGATCGTCAATATCGGCGCTCAGAGCACAGAAGTTTCGGCCCTGGCGGACGGCAGGGCGATTATAAGCCGGAATATTTCCCTGGGAGGCAAAGATTTTAACGCGGCTGTGGCCGCGGCGGTCCGCAGAAGAAACAGTTTTCAGATCAGCCTGAAAACCGCCAAGCGGCTGAAAATTTCTCTGACTGATCTGACCGGCGGCAAGCAGGAAGGACGCCGGGCCATGGGCATCGACACATCCACAGGCCTTCCCAGAGACGGAAATGTTTCCTGCTACACAGTAACCGCCGCGGTACAGGGAGTTCTGGAACAGCTTGCGGAGGAGATCCGCAAATTTCTGGAGAGAACGCCGCCCCAGGTCCGCAGTTCCATTTTAAAAGAAGGAATCTATTTTACCGGCGGCAGCACAAAGCTTCCGGGAATTGACAGCTTTTTCGCGGAACGGCTGGGATGCCAGATTCAGATTTCCGGATATTTTGATCTGTGTACCATTTGCGGATTGAAAGAACTGATCACACATCCGGTTCTGCACCGGTGGGCATTTGTGCCCAAGAGACGTAGAGGAGAGCGTTAACAGGGTTATGAAGAAAAAACGTAAATTTGTAATCAAAAACCGGCATCTGCTGGCAATTATGACTTTTTTCTGTATCAGCGCCATAGCGCTGACAGTGACCAATGTGGTGTCCATCAAACCCCTGCGGAATATCGCGGGAATGATGATTGTTCCCTTTCAGAACGGCATCAACGATGTGGGGGGCTGGCTGGCCGATCAGCAGGACGGATTCCGGGACACCCAGGAACTGGCTCAGGAAAATGAACAGCTTCAGGAGCAGATTGACAGTCTGACGGAGCAGAATAACCTTCTGCAGCAGAATCAGCAGGAGCTGGAGCGGCTGCAGGAACTGTATCAGCTGGACCAGAATTACTCCCAGTATGAAAAAGTCGCGGCACAGGTGATTTCCAAAGATCCGGGAAACTGGTACAGTACCTTTGTGATTAACCGGGGCACAGACAGCGGGATCCAGGTGGATATGAATGTGATCAGCGGCGGCGGCCTGGTGGGAATTGTCACGGAGGCTGGAAACAACTGGGCAGCGGTACGCTCCATTATCGATGATTCCAGCAGTGTCAGCGCCATGACGGTATCTAATTCCGACACCTGCATTGTCTCCGGTGATCTGCGTCTGATGGATCAGGACAAGCTGGCTTTCAGCCAGATGAATACAGAAAATGAGGTAGTGGAAGGGGAGCAGGTGGTAACCTCCTCCATCAGCGATAAATACCTTCCGGGTATCCTCATCGGCAGCATTGCCGAGGTGACGGAAGATTCCAATCATCTGACCAAGACCGGATACATCACTCCCACCGTAGATTTCCGTCATCTGGAGGAAGTTCTGGTGATCAAGCAGTTAAAACAGACAGGGGGAGCGTAAATGTGCAGAAAAATCGTGACGGCGGTGTGTGTCCTGGTAACCTTTCTTCTCCAGAGCACTGTGTTCCCGGCCCTTCCGTTTTTTAACGTGACGCCGAATCTGCTGCTGATCCTGACAGTTTCCTTGGGATTTGTCCACGGGCGGCGTACCGGGCTGTGGGTGGGATTCCTCTGCGGCCTTCTGATTGATCTTTTTTACAGCAATCTTTTCGGGTTCTATTCTCTGACCTATATGTATATCGGCTATCTCAACGGCCTGCTGTATCAGGTGTTTTTTGATGAAGATATTAAAGTCCCCATGATCCTGACGGCGGTCAGTGATTTTGGCTACAATCTTGTATTTTATGTAATACAGTTCGCTTTCCGGATGCGTTTTGACTTTTCCGCGTATCTGGTGCATACGATTCTTCCGGAAATGGTGTTTACGGTTCTGCTCAGCATTCCGCTGTACCGGATCTTTTTCCTGATTAACCGCAAACTGGTGCGCTATGAATTGGAGGGACAACAATCACCTTGGCTAAAAAGATAAAGAAATTCATTACCAAAATATTTTCACAGAGAGTTATTGTACTGGGGGCCGTTTTTCTGGCTATGTCCTCTATTTTAATAGTGCGGCTGTTTCAGCTGCAGATTGTAAACGGAGAGGAATACGCGGATAATTTTACCATACTGAGCACAAAAGAACGGCAGCTGAAGAGTACCAGAGGAAATATTTATGACTGCAACGGAAAACTTCTGGCCTACAATGAGCTTTCCAACTCCGTAACTCTGGAAGACAACGGAACCTACGACAGCACCAGAGAGAGAAATCTTTCTCTGAACGGAGAGATTTACCGCCTGGTCCGTCTTATTGAGAGCTGCGGAGATACAGTGACCAATGACTTCCATATTATTGTGGATGAGAGCGGAAATTTTGCTTTTGATCTGGAGGAGGGGACCACTTCGCTGGACCGGTTCCGGGCGGATATTTACGGCAGACGGACCATCGATGAGCTGGAAGCGGAGGAGAAAAACGCCACTGCGGAGGATATTATGGAGTATCTCAGCGGTTCCCAGCGGTTTGCCCTCCGCATTACCGACGGGGAGGATAAGCCCTATACGGCGGAAGAACTGGCAGAGCACGGGCTGCCCTCGGAATTTACCCCGGAGGAGGAGCTGAAGGTGGTGACAATCCGCTATCTTCTGTATCAGACCAGTTTTCAGCGCTATCTTCAGGTAACCATCGCTTCCAATGTCAGTGACGAGACGGTAGCCGCGGTTTATGAAAATCAGGATCAGCTTCCCGGCGTGGATATCGCGGAAGACTCCATCCGCGTTTACAACAATGCCGAATCCATGTCTTCTATTATCGGCTACACGGGCAGCGCTTCCCAGGAGGAGCTGGACGAGCTTTCGGAAATCCGGGATGACTACGAAAACACTTCGGTGATCGGAAAGACCGGAATCGAGCAGTATATGGAGACGACTCTGAAGGGAACAGACGGGCATGAGGAGGTTACGGTAGATACGGTGGGAAGAGTTCTGTCCGTCCGGGAAGATTCCCGGGTGGAGCCGGTACAGGGAAATGACGTGTACCTGACCATAGACAGCGAACTGCAGGAGGCCTGTTATCAGATCCTGGAACAGAGAATCGCGGGGATTCTGGTGGCCAATCTGATGGATATCAAAACGGTGGAAGGCATGGAAAATGTCAACTCCGACAACTTCCCTGTTCCCATTTATGATGTATATGTGGCTCTCATCGAAAACAGCGTCATTGACATAAATCATTTTACGGAGGCCGGAGCCTCCGCCACGGAGCAGTGGGTGCAGCAGGTCTTCGAGAAAAAGCAGCAGGAAGTGCTGGACAGTATCCGCGGACAGCTGGAGGAGGATTCCTCCGTCCCTTACCGGGAACTCAGCGAGGAAATGCAGGAGTATGTGGACTACATTGTGGAGGATATGCTGACTGAGGACGCGGGGATTCTGAACGCGGACGCCATAGATACCTCTGATTCGGTGTACAGGCAGTGGAGTGAAGATCAGTCTATTTCTCTCCAGGAATATCTCTCCTACGCGGCGAGCCAGAACTGGGTGGATGTGGGAAAACTTTCTCAAAGCGATGCCTACCTGGATTCTTCCCAGGTGTACCAGGCCATTACGGAGTATGTCCTGGCGGAAATTCCACAGGATACCTGGTTCAGCAAAATTATTTATAAATATCTGATTATGGAGGATCAGATCTCCGGAGAAGATGTCTGCACGCTTTTGTACGACCAGGGCGTTCTGAGCACAGAGGACGAGGCCTATACGTCTTTTCAGGAGGGAAAACTGTCTCCCTTTGACCTGCTCAGGCAGAAAATCACCAGTCTGGAGATCACTCCCGCACAGCTGGCTCTGGATCCCTGTTCGGGTTCTATCGTAGTGGTGGACCCGGATACCGGAGAAGTAAAAGCCATGGTTTCCTATCCGGGATACGACAACAACCGCCTGGCTAACCAGATGGATACAGAATATTATTATCAGCTTTATGAAGATCTCTCCACCCCTTTCTACAATAAGGCGACGCAGCAGCTGACCGCCCCCGGATCTACCTTTAAACCCGTAACCATTGTGGCGGGCCTGAACGAGGGTGTCATCGACAATGATACAGTGATCAACTGCAACGGCCTTTTCGGGGAAGGGCTGGTGGACAAGGGCGACCAGCTGCACTGCTGGCTGCTTTCCGGCCACGGAAATCTGGATGTGGTGGGGGCCATTGAAAATTCCTGCAACGTGTTTCTGTGTACCACCGCTTATCTGCTGGGGCTGGATGCCGATGGAAATTTCAGCCAGAACGCCGCGCTGGAAAAGCTGCAGCAGTATGCTTCCCTTTTTGATCTGGATCAGAAAACAGGGGTGCAGATTACAGAATCCTCCCCCCATGTATCAGACGCCATGGGACTCCCCTCCGCGATCGGACAGGGAACCCATCAGTATACGACAGCCCAGCTGGCCCGCTATGTGTCCACTATTTACAACAGCGGTACCAGCTATGAGCTGAATCTTCTGGATAAGGTAACAGATTCAGAGGGAAATACAGTGGAAGAATTTTCACCGAAGGTTTCCAAACAGATGAATGTGGAAGACTGGATCTGGGAGGATGTGCATGAAGGCATGCGCCGTATGATTCAGAGCAGCGGAACCCTGCAGTCTCTGCCTCTGGAGCTCTACGGAAAATCCGGAACTGCCCAGGAATCAGAAAGCCGTCCCAATCACGGCCTCTTTATCGGGTACGCGAAGAACGGGGGGCAGGAGGATATCGCCTTTGCTACGAGAATCGCTTTCGGCTATTCTTCCACCAACGCGGCTGTAGTGGCCAAGGATCTGCTGAACTACTACTATAATCTGCAGGAAGAAACAGAAATCCTTACCGGCGAGGCCATGCAGAACGGACTTTCCACAACACATTTCGATTGATACTGAATTCACAGAAGAGAAAGAAACAGATTATGAATTCAGGAGGAACAGTATGAGTGAAGTAATCGTTGTAACTTCCGGAAAGGGCGGTGTAGGGAAGACTACCACCACCGCCAATATGGGGATCGGACTGGCCGGTCTCGGGAAAAAGGTGGCTATGGTGGATACAGATATCGGCCTTCGAAACCTGGATGTTGTTCTGGGGCTGGAAAACCGGATTGTTTATAATCTGGTGGATGTGATTGAGAGCCGCTGCCGTCTGAAACAGGCTCTGATCCGGGATAAGCGGCAGAAAGATCTGTATCTTCTTCCATCCGCTCAGACCCGGGATAAATCGGCCGTTACACCGGAGCAGATGTGCAAACTCTGCGAGGAACTGAAGACGCAGTTTGATTATGTGATCCTGGACTGTCCCGCGGGAATCGAACAGGGATTTCAGAACGCGGTGGCAGGCGCGGACCGGGCGGTGGTGGTAACCACTCCGGAGGTATCTTCCATCCGGGACGCGGACCGCATCATAGGCCTTCTGGAGGCCAGAGATTTGAAAAATATTTCCCTGATTATTAACAGAATCCGTCCGGATATGGTGAAGCGGGGAGAGATGATGTCTGTGGAGGATGTGGAAGAGATCCTGGCTGTTCCTCTGCTGGGTGTCATTCCGGACGATGAGTATGTGGTGGTGGCCACCAATCAGGGAGAACCTGTGTCCGGATCCAGATCCCCGGCGGGAACCGCCTATGAAAATATAAGCCGCCGGGTCACCGGCGAGGAGGTTCCGCTGATGGAGATCACCGGGAAAAAGCATTTTTTTCGGCGCATTTTCAAAAAATAGGAGGCATATATGGGATTGTTTCAAGGACGGAAACATTTTTCCGGAACCGTTGCGAGAAAGAGGCTGTCCAGTCTTCTGACGGCAGAACGGCTGGACTGCGCTCCCAGAAATATGCAGATGATGAAGAATGATCTTACCATGGCCCTTGGCAGATATCTTTCCGTAGAGGAGGATAGGATTTCGATCCGCATTGATTATTCTCCGGCTGTTATGACCATCCGGATCCCTTTACACAATTCAGAGGATAAACATGTTAAAATTATATAAATTAAGAGATTACAATTTCAGATTGGTGCTGTTTCTGTTCCTTTTAAGCGGACTGGGGGTGCTGCTGGTAAATTCCGCAGATCCGACCCTTACCAGGCGTCAGCTGCTGGGAGTGGTCTTCGGGGCTGTTCTCATGGTGATCGTCTCCCTGATGGACTACAGCTGGATTTTAAACTTCTACTGGATCATCTACGGCCTGAACCTGGGAATGCTTCTGCTGGTAGTGATTCTGGGGCATACCTCCGGCGGCGCTACCCGCTGGCTCTCCATCGGCGGAAGCGATGGAGGCGGAGGCTTTCAGTTTCAGCCTGTGGAAATTTCCAAGATCCTGCTGGTGCTTTTTTTCGCCATGTTTTTAATGAAGCATGAGGATGACCTGAATACTCTGAAGACGATTCTCAAAGCGGTGGGCCTTATTGCCGCCCCTCTGATTCTGATCGTGCTTCAGCCTGACCTGAAGAATACCATTACCCTGGCGGTAGTATTCTGTCTGCTGATGTATGCGGCCGGATTGAAATATAAGATTATCGGAGGCGTTTTCCTGGTGACGGTTCCGCTGACGATTCTGATGCTGTTTCTCATTACGCAGACGAATCTTCCCATTATCAACGAGTACCAGCGCACCAGGATTATGGCCTTTTTTAACTCCGAGGACGATGAGTATTCAGAGGATACTATGCAGCAGGAAAACTCGGTGATGGCCATCGGTTCCGGCCAGCTGACAGGAAAAGGTCTGAACAACAACGAAGTGTCCAGCGCCAACAACGGTAACTATGTTCCGGAAATCCAGACAGATTTTATTTTCGCGGTGGCAGGGGAAGAGCTGGGCTTTGTAGGATGCTTTGCCATTGTGCTCCTGCTGTTTCTTATCATATTTGAATGTCTGCGGACAGGCAGAAGGGCTAAAGACAGGGGAGGAATGCTCATCTGCTGCGGGGTGGCGGCGCTGGTGGCGGTACAGAGTTTTATTAATATCTGTGTAGCTACCGGCCTGTTTCCCAACACCGGAACCCCGCTGCCTTTTGTGAGCTACGGCCTTTCTTCTCTGATGAGTTATTATATCGGTATGGGATTTGTCCTGAATATATCCCTGCAGCACAGAAACTATTATGGAGGTAAAAGAACATATGAAAATCGGCTTCATCGCGCATGACGCGAAAAAAGCGCTGATGCAGAATTTCTGCATCGCCTACCGGGGGATTCTGGCCAGACATTCCCTGTACGCCACCGGAACAACAGGACGGATGATCGAGGAGGCCTGCGGACTGAATGTATACAAATATCTGGCAGGCCATGTAGGGGGTGTTCAGCAGATGATTACTCAGATTGAGCAGAATGATCTGGACTTGCTGATTTTTCTCTGTGATCCGCTCACCACAAAAAAACATGAACCCAACATCAAACACATGATGTTTGTCTGCGATATGCACACGATCCCTCTGGCTACCAATCTGGCCACCGCGGAGATGCTGGTAAAATCTATGGACAGAGGAGAACTGGACTGGCGTGAAGCGTACAGAACAAGCGAAGAGTAAAGGAAAACATATCCGGGTTTTTAACCGGCTCCTGGGAATTGTCATTGCCCTGATGCTGATTCTGTTGGGAGTCATTGGATTTCTGTTTTATCAGCAGGAGAGGGAACTGGATCTGTCGGAAGCTTTTCAGCCGGAAAAAGAGCTGAATCTGAACCCGGAGAGCGCCGGAAGAGCAGAGGCTTTTGCTGCGGATCTGTGTGTTTCTCCGGAGTATGTCGCCAGGGAGGGAGTTGCGCTGACTTCCGGGAATGAAAAAGCTCTGCTTTTTAACCTGGAAACCGGAGAATCTCTGTTTGCCCAGAATATTTACAGTCAGGCCTATCCGGCCAGCATTACAAAAATCATGACCGCGATTCTGGCTCTGGAAAAGGGAGATATGGGGGATTCAGTGACCATCACCCGGGAAGATCTGGACCTGGAGGAAGGCTCCCAGATGAGCGGACTTGCGGCGGGAGATCAGGTGACTATGGATCAGCTGTTTCACTCTCTGGTGGTTTACTCGGCTAACGACGCGGCCATGGCCATTGCCCGGCATATAGGAGGCACGGTTGAAAATTTTGTAGACATGATGAATCAGAAGGCCGGAGAACTGGGAATGACAGGCACGCATTTCGCGAATCCCCATGGATTGCATCAGGAGGATCATTATACAACGGCATATGACGTTTATCTGATGCTGAATTACGCGTCAAAGAACCAGAAATTTATGGATACGGCTCATCTGTCCTCTTATACCCTGGAAACAGCAGGGTCGGAGGATGGCAGCGGGCGCACCCTTTATCTCTCCTCTACAGATCAGTATCTGACAGGGGTGCAGAATCCGCCGGAGGGGGTAACGGTGCTGGGAGGAAAAACCGGAACAACGCCGGAGGCAGGATCTAATCTTGCCATTCTGGCGCAGAATGCCTACGGCGTGCCGTACATGGCGGTCATTATGAATGCCCCCTACGGAGCTGCCCTGTACGGGGATATGAACCTGCTTCTGCAGCAGATTAATTCATAGTCTTTCTTTATGTTACAGGAAGAAGCCAAGGGGGAATAAATTTTTTGAATTCTGCTTGAGTTTTTTGTTCAAATACACTATAATTAGAGCATGAACTCAGAAGTTTTTGGTCAAATTAATAACTCAAGTCTAAGGAGGAAACTGCTATGGTTCAATTAATTGTCGGAAAAAAAGGAAAAGGAAAAACAAAATACCTTCTGGATAAGGTGAACTCAGCCATCAGAGAAGCCCACGGAAGTATCGTGTATCTGGATAAGAGTTCTAAACATATGTATGAGTTGAATAACAAGATACGTCTGATCGATGTCTCCGCGTTTCCGCTGAAAAACAGTGATCAGTTTATCGGTTTTATCTGCGGTATTCTCTCTCAGGATCATGATCTGGAGCAGATGTATCTGGACAGCTTTTTAAGACTTTCAGGCCTGGAAGGAAATGAGGCCGGGGTAGAAAAATGCATCGGGCAGCTGGAAGAACTCAGTAAGTTGTTCCAGGTGGAGTTTGTCTTAAGTGTTTCCATGGACAAAGAGGAATTAAGTGCCGATCTTCAGTCGAAGACAATTTTGGCTTTATAAAATACATAGATGCCGTTTCCCGGGGCGCAGCCGCGTCCCGGGATTATTTTTATGCCTGCTTTGGCTCTTGAGGATTTGTGCCGATAATGCTAAAATAACGGTGGAGTATAATTTGGTAAAAATAAGGAGTGAGATTTTGGCAGAAAAAAAACGTGAGTTTTCTAAGAAGCAGGGAAAAAACAAAGGCGGAAGGCCGCGGCGATTTTTTAATCTGAACATCGGAACGGTCATCTTCGGCGCTCTGTTTCTCTATATGATTCTCTCTATTATTATTTACGCCGCTACAGACCATATAACCTCCTGTCAGGTTCTGGCAGGAACTCTTTCCCAAAATGAAACCTATACAGCCCTTGTACTGCGGTCGGAAGAGGTTGTGCCGGCTGCTGCCGGGGGATATGTCAATTATTTTGTGGAGGACAGCGCCAAGGTCGGCAAAAACAGCCCGGTTTGCGGCATCAGCCAGAATCCGGATCTTTCAACGGAAACCGGGCAGCAGGATCTGGGGGAGATTCAGGGACAGGCCTCCGCTTTCTCAAAATCCTTTGACAGCAGTAGTTTTTACGATGTCTATGATTTTAAATACAAATTAAATGGAATGCTCCTGTCTCAGGCAGATCCCTCGTCGCTGTCCGGGACAATCTGCCAGGCTTCCCGGGACGGAATCGTGGCGTATTCCATAGATGGCTACGAGTCTTTAAAAGAGGAAGATCTGACCCTGGAGGATTTTCAGTACAAATCATACCGGCGCGAAAATCTGACAACAGAAGGGCAGATCCAGGCGGGCGCTCCCCTGTATCGCCTGATTCAAGGGGAAACATGGTCGATTGTGATTCCGGTGACGGAGGATGAGGCTGTCCGGCTGTCTTCCCGCCAGACCATTGAGGTGAATATTCTGAAGGACGGACAAAGTCTCAGCGGTCCGCTGGTACTGTTTACCGCGGGAGACCAAAAATATGTGAAAATTACCTTTGACAGCGGATTGGTCCGCTACTGCAATGATCGCTTCCTGGATGTGGAACTGGTGACGAACACAGTGACTGGCCTGAAACTTCCTCTTTCCGCGGTGGTTACAAAAGAGTTTTATACGATTCCATCGGAAATGGCTGTGGAGGGCGGCGCGAACGGCTCCACCGGTTTTCTGAAAGAAGTGACCGGGGAAGATGGAAAAGTGACCAGCAGTTTTGTGGAGGCGTCTATTTACGCGGAAATTCCGGAAGAAAACGGGGATGGAAGTCTCTATTATGTGGAAATGGGTTCTTTGGCGGAGGGAGATGTACTGGTTCAGCCGGATTCCAATGCCCGGTATACCGTAGGCCAAACCGGAAGCCTGGAGGGAGTTTACTGTGTAAACCGGGGATACGCGGTGTTCCGCCGGATTATTGTACTGGAACAGGATGAGGAGTACTGCATCGCGGCGACGGGCACCGACTACGGGCTGGTGCAGTTTGATTATATTGTTGAAAACGGAAACAGCGTCAACGAGGAAGATATTTTATATTAGCGGCAAGGAGGCTTAAAAATGCTGAAAGACAATCTGGAAGAGGTAGAAAAAAACATACAGGAGGCATGCAGAAGAAGCGGTCGGGACCGCCGGGACGTCACCCTGGTAGCGGTCAGTAAGACCAAGCCTGCGGAAATGGTGCAGGAAGCCTACGATCTGGGACAGCGGGATTTCGGAGAAAACAAGGTGCAGGAACTGACTGCGAAATGCCAGGTGCTCCCGGAGGATATACGCTGGCATCTTATCGGGCATCTCCAGACAAACAAGGTAAAATATATTGTAGGGAAAACCTGTCTGGTTCATTCGGTGGACTCCATCAAGCTGGCAGCCGCTATCAGCAAAGAAGCGGTTAAACACGGCTGCACGGTTCCGGTCCTGATCGAGGTAAATGTGGCGGGAGAAGAGAGCAAATTCGGTGTTTCGCCGGAAGAGACAGAAGCTCTGGTGAGAGAGGCATCGGCACTGCCGGCTCTGGAGATCCGGGGGCTTATGACCATAGCCCCAAATGTTTCCGATCCGGAAAAAAACCGGCCTGTTTTCAGGAGATTAAAAGAATTAAGTGTTGACATTGCAGGCAAAAACATTAATAATGTTACTATGAATGTTTTAAGCATGGGGATGACCGGAGATTATCAGGTAGCTGTAGAAGAGGGAGCTACCATTGTCCGAGTGGGGACAGGCATTTTCGGCCAGCGCGCTTACAGCGTTCAGGATTAAATTAATAGGAGAATGAGAATGAGCGTTTTAGACAAGTTTTTAAATGCAATCCGTCTGAATGATGATTACGATGAGGATGACGAGTTTTTTGATGAAGATGACGATATAGATGACGAAGATTTTGAGGAGGAAGAACCCAAATCAAAAAAACGTTTCTTTAAGAAAATGAGAGATTCGGAGGAGGAAGAAGTCCACTCTGCCAAAAAGCCGGCAGCGAGGCCTGCGGCCGCAGTTTCCGCGGGAGCAGGAGCTTCTTCCGCAGCAGCATCCAGGCAGCCGAAGATTTCCTCTCCCAAAGTTACTCCTATGCGCCGAAGAGCTTCCGCTACTGGCATGGAGGTTTGTGTGATCAAGCCGAATTCTATGGAAGATACCAGGGAAATCGCGGATACTCTCCTGGCAAACTGCACGGTTGTGCTGAATTTGGAGGGCATTGATGTGGAAGTAGCCCAGAGGATCATTGATTTTTCCTGCGGCGCCTGCTATTCCATTGGAGGAAGTCTTCAGAAAGTATCCAGTTACATCTTTATCCTCACACCGGCCAGTGTGGAAATTTCCGGTGATATCCAGGATATTTTAAATGGAGCGGTACCCTCCATCCGCACGGAGTTCTGAGAAACGCCATGGAGCGCGAAGCACTGTTTATAAAGAAGATGGAAGAGACAGCTGACAATGCCTATCAAAGAGGGATTGTCAGCTTTAGTGATTTTCTGGATTTATATGAGCAGCATCTGCTGCAGCGGATCGACTGGCAAAGCCGGGGCGTGTCTTTGCGGCTGTTTGGAGGCTACGACGCGGCGGAACGCCGGATGGCAGCCTTTTGTCCCCAGGATCTGCGCTATTCCTGGGAATATCCTTTTTCATGTCTCAGAATCCGGATGTCAGCGCCCAGATATTCCCGTCCCCTGACGCATCGGGATTATCTGGGCGCCGCGCTGGGTTTGGGAATTGAACGCCGGGTAATCGGGGACATTCTGACGGGAGAGGGGGAGGCATTTTTATTCTGCGAGACCGGAATGGCGGAATTTCTTAAAACAGAACTGACCAGCGTGGGACGGGCTGCTGTCGCGGTCTCTGTCTGTGAAAATCCACGGGACATCCCCCCTCCCAAAGAAGAAGAAATAACCGGGACTGTGGCTTCTGTCCGTTTGGACGCAGTCATCGCGCTGGCTTTCCGTGCGTCCAGAAACTCTCTGACAGCCTTGACAGAGGCAGGAAAAGTATTTGTCAATGGCAGAATGATTACTTCCAATAGCCTGATCCTGAATCCGGGCGATCTGATTTCTGTCCGAGGAATGGGAAAATTCCGCTTCGATCAGATTCTGTCCGGAACAAAGAAAGGCAGACATTTAATACGCGTTTATCGCTATGTTTAGGAGGAGATATATATTATGGAATCACTGCACATCCAGCGCAGGGGAGAAGCGCTGGAATTTTCCTACGATATCGTCTGGGAAAAGGGATTTGCCGGGATCGCTCCCTGTATTCGCCAGCTGTCTCTGGCGGCAAGGAAGGCCTGTGTTGTCACAGACAGCCAGGTGGGGGAGCTTTATCTCCCCGAGATAATGGAACATCTGTCCGGCTGTTTTTCGCAGACAGACAGTTTTGTCTTTCCGGCAGGCGAGGAAAATAAAACACTCCATACAGTTCAGAGCCTGTATGAATTCCTTATCGGCAAGAAATATGAGCGCAGGGATCTGCTGATTGCCCTGGGCGGAGGCGTAGTGGGGGATCTGACCGGTTTTTCCGCTGCCACCTATCTGCGGGGGATTGATTTTATACAGGTTCCCACCACTCTTCTGGCTCAGGTTGACAGCAGTATCGGCGGAAAAACCGGCGTGGATTTTTCAAAGTACAAAAACATGGTAGGAGCCTTTTATCAGCCGCGCCTGGTTTACATGAATATGGAAGTGCTTCGCTCCCTTCCGGAACGGCAGTTTGCAGGCGGTATGGGGGAGGTTCTGAAAACAGCTCTGATCCGCGATAAAAGCTTTTACAGCTGGATCCTGGAAAATCAGGCCGGGATCAATCAGAGGGATCCGGATCTGCTGAGTTCCATGATACGCCGCTGCTGCGAAATAAAGGCGGCGGTGGTGGAAGAGGATCCAAAAGAGCAAGGGGTGCGGGCTGTTTTAAATCTTGGGCATACCCTGGGACATGCGGTAGAAAAATTAAAAGATTTCCGCCTTCAGCACGGGGAATGCGTGGCTCTCGGCACCTCCGCGGCCGCTTATCTTTCCCTGAAAAGAGGGTTTATCTCCAAAGAGGAGTATGAGTCTGTACTCAGGGGAATCGCCGCTTTTCATCTTCCTTCTCATGTGTCCGGACTTCGGGCGGAAGAGATTCTTCAGGCAAGCAAATCAGATAAAAAAATGGAAAGCGGAAAGATTAAATTCATCCTGCTGCATCCTCTGGGACGTGCTGTGATCGACCCGACAGTTTCGGATGAAGAAATTTTGGAAGCTGTCCGCACGATACAGAAAAGCGGGGAAGATACCATATGAAAGCCAAACAGCATACGCGAGTCACAGTAATTTCAGTGATTGCGCTGATTTTACTGCTGGCCTTTGATCAGTTTACCAAATATTTGGCAGTAACCTGTCTGAAGGGAAAAGCTCCGGTTGTGTTGATTCCGGGCGCATTGGAATTTCAATATCTGGAAAACAGAGGGGCTGCCTTCGGCTCTCTTCAAAATATGCAGGGAGTTTTCTGGATCCTGACACTTGTATTTCTGGCGGCAGCTCTGTACTTTTTTGTCAGAATGCCCAAAACAAAACGGTATTATCCGCTGGCGGGATGCTGTGCAGTGCTGGTAGCCGGCGCTTTGGGAAATTTCATTGACCGCGTTGCAAATCAGTATGTGGTTGATTTTATCTACTTTTCTCTGATTGATTTCCCGGTTTTTAATGTGGCGGATATTTATATCACAGTATCATTTATCTTTATTCTGGCCCTGGTCTTTTTTTATTACAAAGAGGGCGATTTCAGCTTTCTTACAGCAAAAAAGAAGAGACAGGACTAGCAGCAGCGCGGCGGAACAGGGGGATATATGCAGGCAATTATGCTTACGGCTGAGGCATCCGATGCCGGAAAAAGAATGGATCGTTTTCTGACAGAAAAGCTGGAAGAATTTTCCAGATCCTATCTGCAGAAGCTCTTAAAAGAAGAAAGAGTTCTCATGGACGGGAAGGCGGTAAAAGCCAACTGCCGGGTCCAAGGAGGAGAGCAGTTTGAAGTCTTCCTTCCGGAACAGCAGGAACCACAGATACTGCCGGAAAATATTCCGCTGGATATATTGTATGAGGATCAGGATATACTGGTAGTCAATAAGCCTCAGAATATGGTGGTGCATCCCGCGGCGGGCCACTATGAACATACCCTGGTAAATGCCCTGATGTATCACTGCCGCGGCAGTCTTTCAGGCATCAATGGAATCCTTCGTCCGGGAATTGTCCATCGGATCGATAAGGATACTTCGGGAGCTCTGGTAATCTGCAAAAATGACGCGGCCCACCGCTCCCTGGCAGAGCAGCTGGCTGTTCACAGCATTACGAGACGTTACCGGGCCATTGCCCAGGGATATTTTCAGGAAGACTGTTTTACAGTAGAAGGAGACATTGGCCGTCACCCCATCGACCGTAAAAAAATGGCTGTCCATGTAAAAAACGGAAAACCCGCGGTCACTCATGTGACAGTTTTACAAAAACTCAAGGGATTTTCTTACCTTGAATGCCGGCTGGAAACAGGACGGACACATCAGATCCGGGTACATCTCTCCGGCATAGGACATCCGATTCTGGGTGACCCGCTCTACGGGCCGAAAAAATGTCCTGTTCCGCACCTGCAGGGACAGGTGCTGCATGCCATGGTGCTTGGCTTCGTACATCCCCGTACGGGAGAATATATGGAATTTACGGCGCCTTTGCCTGACTATTTCAAAAAACTTCTGCAGATCCTCCGCTGAATCGTCTGTACTTTTTTGAAAATTTGTATTATAATTATTGAAAACGGCGTAGAAAGGAGAGAGTTTATGAATACAATTATTACTATCAGCCGCCAGCACGGCAGCGCCGGACTCCAGATCGGAAGGGAACTGGCAAAAGAACTGAACATTCCCTGTTATGATAAAGAGCTTCTGGAAAGAGCAGCGAAAGACAGCGGACTCTGTAAAGAAATCTTTGAAGCAAATGAGAAAAAGCCCACCAGCAGTTTTCTGTATTCTCTGGTAATGGATACTTATTCTTACGGATATTCTTCCGGGGTGCTCTCTGACATGCCTTTAAATCAGAAAGTGTTCCTGGCACAATTTGATACCATCAAACAGCTGGCAAAAGAGGGACCTTGTGTATTTATCGGCAGGTGCGCGGATTACGCGCTGGAAGACAATCCCAACTGCCTCAGTGTTTTTGTCCACGCGGATCTGAAAAAAAGAATCCGCAGAGTCGCCGCCATAAATTCCATCAGTGACGCTAAAGCAAAAGATATCATTCAGAAAATGGATAAAAGCCGGGCAAGCTATTACAATTATTATACCTGCAAAAAATGGGGAGATATGGAAAGCTATCATGTATGCCTGGACAGTGGAATCTTTGGAATTGACGGCACTGTCAATCTGCTGAAAGTGATGATCGAACAGCGGGAACAGGGATTTAAACAGGCTATCTTTAACTGCAAACCGGGTGACACGGAATAAACATTTCACAAAAGAGAAAGCAGCTTTAACAAAGCAGGCTTTCTCTTTTGTGAAATATAGCCCGGCAAGTGATGCCCCGTTTGATTTACTGGGAATATTCAGCGGATACGAGGAATTCTCTCCGGCCATCCGCTGATATGGCCGTTGAGGATAGCGGAAAACATCCGCTCTTTTACTCCGGGATTTTCTCTGTTCAGTTCTGCCAGCAGTTCCTTGACATATTGCCGTCTGGTATTACCGTCAGCCGGGCAGGGATTTTTTACTACAGGAAGCTTATATTTGTGCTTGAACCCGATAACATCCGCTTCATCTACAAACATCATGGGCCGAATCACCCAAAGACCGGTTCTGTCCAGATAGGTTTTCGGTGAAAAGCAAAAGAAGCGTCCCTCGTAAATGAGAGAGAGCAGCATGGTTTCAACCAGATCATCCCTGTGATGGGCATATGCGACTTTGCCGCACCCTAATTCCCGAATTGCCTGGTTCAGGGCGCCTTTTCTCATTTTCGCGCAGAGAGAACAGGGATTTTCTTCTTTTCTCTCCTGAAAAATAATCGGGGCGATCTCTGTGGAAACCACAGTGTAGGGAATCTCCAGTTCCTCGCAGAGATTTCTGATGGCCGAGTAATCCGTTCCCGGAAATCCCAGATCAACAGTTACTGCGTGAAGAGTGAACGGCTTCGGGTAAAAACGCCGGAGACCGTGGAGGGCATACAAAAGCGTGAGACTGTCTTTCCCTCCGGAAATCCCTACGGCAATCCGGTCGTTTTCTTCAATCATCTGGTATTCATCCACGGCTTTTCTGGTCAGACTGAGTAAATGCTGTAATTTCATGGTTAAACCTCCAAATTTCCACTGTGAACAGGTATCAGACCCGTCCGGGCGGGAACGATACTTATTATATAAGATAGAAGAAAACTTGTAAATAGTTGAAACAGGGGATACATATGCTATATAATGAGATAACACTTCAAAAAAATGACAGAGATGGGGTATTCTGAGAATGAAACTTGGACCGGACAACAAATATTTCCGCTGGGGATTAACCGCGTTTTTAACTGCCGCCGCAGGCATTCTGTTTTATTTTGTGATTTTTCATATGAGAGTCCTGAAAAGCGGCATCGACCTGGTGATCGCTATTCTGATGCCAGTGATCTATGGACTGCTGATCTCCTATGTTTTGTGGCCTTTAGTACGGATTTTTGAGACAAAGCTCTTTGGAAAAATCCTGAAAAAAATGAAAGTAACTCCCACCGCAAAGGGAAAGAAGGCTATACGGCTTACCTGCGTGCTGGCAACGCTGTTTCTGTTTCTGTTTGCCATCTATCTGCTTCTGGCCCTGCTGATCCCCCAGGTGGCAAACAGTATAGCCAGCATCGTAGAGAATTTTCCCAGATATATCAATAATATACAGGAATGGATTTCTTCCACCCTGAAAAATAATCCGGATATGGAAAATACGGTAAATAATCTGATCTCCACTTATTCTGAAAAAGCGGAAGAGTGGCTAAGCCAGGATCTCATGCCTCAGATGAACAGTATCATCCGGGAACTTTCATCCGGTCTTGTAGGCTTTATCACGTTTATTAAAAACGTGATTCTGGGAATCATCGTTTCTATCTATATGCTGTATGGAAAAGAAAACCTGATTGCCAACGCGAAAAAGGGAGTGTACGCGCTGTTCAGCACCAGGCGGGCCAATCAGATCATCAAAGATTGTCAGTATATCGACGCGACCTTCGGCAAATACATTATCGGAATGATGCTGGATTCTCTGAACATAGCGGTGTGGTGTTATGTGGGACTTTTGATTCTGCAAATGCCCTACGCGATTTTGATCAGTGTGGTTGTGGGTGTGACAAATTTCATACCATTCTTCGGCCCTTATCTGGGAGCAATTCCCAGCGCGGTTCTGATCTTTATGGTAAATCCGATTCAGGCGCTGTATTTCATCATTTTTATATTTGTTCTGCAGCAGATCGATGGGAATTTTATCGCCCCCAGAATTTTGGGAGATTCCACAGGCATGAGCAGTCTTATGGTACTGGTTGCCATTATGGTGGGCGGAGGACTGTTTGGTATCCCGGGCATGCTGATCGGCGTTCCGGTCTGCGCGGTACTGTGTACGGCGGTGAGACACTTCATGGAACGCCGTCTGGCGGATAAAAATCTGCCGACAGATCAGGAATTCTATAATGGACTGGATCAGATAAATGAAGAAAGCCATGAGGGCGTACATCTGCGCCGCGGAAGAGAGGTCCGCAGGGATGAAGCCTTTGTATTTAAAAGCCGAAAAACGGAAGAGAAAGAAAAGTAAAACACCAGCTGTAAGTTCTGGGATTTACATAACAAGATTATGTAAATCCCGTTTTTAATGGGTGGATTTTCCTCCTAGGGAATCTTCCCGCAGATGAACGGCGCCGGCAGCTTTACGGCGTCTGGAGTCATCCAGAGCTGCATAATGCTTTTTGGTCGTATTTACGTCTTTATGGCCCAAAACATCGGCAACCAGGTAAATATCACCGGTTTCCTGGTACAGTGCGGTTCCATAGGTACTGCGAAGTTTATGAGGCGTAATCTTTTTGGTTGTGGTAATATGGCTGGTATATTTCCGAACCAGATTTTCTACAGCCTTTACACCGATTCTCCGGCGCTGGGCAGAGTAGAAGAGCGCATGCTCATATCCGGACAGAGGGATTACAGCCTCCCTTACGGGAAGATAATTTTCCAGAGCCTGCCGTACTTCATTTCCGAAATAGACGATCATCTCATTGCCGCCTTTGCGGGTTACTTTAATGCCGTTCACATGGAAATCTACATCCTCCAGATCCAGTCCCACACACTCAGATACCCGGATCCCGGTTCCGAGAAGCAGCGTAATAATGGCGATGTCGCGCTCTTTGGTCTTTTCATAATACGCTTTTTTCTGTCCGGTGAGAGAGTTTCCGCATTGTTCCATGTAATCCAGAAGGCGGGCAACCTCATCCGCCTCGAGCCTTACAATGGCCTTCTGGTGGAGTTTCGGCATATCTACCAGCAGAGTGGGGTTGGTCTGAATCAATTCGTGTTTATAATAATAGGCGTAAAAGGAGCGCAGAGCGGACATTTTCCGTTTCAGACCCTTTTCTCCGTTTGTGACGTACCGGCCATCGGAATCGCGGTAGGCTCTTAAATATTCCATATATTCCTCGATATCCAGAGCAGTGATCCGATCCAGCACGGAAAGCTCCATCTGATTTACGGGGACGCCGCGGAACATGGGATGTTCGCTGCTCAGGAACTGAAAAAAGATCCGCAGATCGTAGGCGTATTTGATGCGGGTGCTGGCAGCGGCAGTATTTGCGGCAGCTCTGAAAAAATCCGCCGCAAAGGGAGGGAGTGTCTGAAGGACCTCCCGGAGCTTCAGCGTATTTTCCCGGTCTGTAAGGGTATGATAGGTGATTCTTTTTGCTTCCATGGGGTTGACATCCTTTCTGTAATCTATTCGGAAAACACAGGTTTTTGGAATAGATCACTCTGAAATCATACCACAGTGATGAAAGATCGTCAAGAAAGACAGGCACGAGTTTTGAGAGTCAAGTAAATATGCCCGTGGGTGTCACCTTGACGGTATCCACCAGTCCGTTCCCTCGTGCCTCCCCGAAAACAGGCCTTTCTTTACCGCTTATATTCTGATGAATAATATGGCACACAGAGTTTGCTGCCTGCCTGGAGATAATCGCCGCTCAGATGGTTGATCTCCCGGACCTCGTCTATATAGTCGTATATGTTTTGATATTCACCGGTCATGTAGGTTTCGGCAATACTCCACAGACTGTCGCCGGAGTGAATCTGGATGCTTGTATAGTACTTGTATCTGGCTTCCGGCAGATTTTCTTCGGCGCTGGCATTGGAGATGGAAACACGGAAAAGAATCAGAACCGCCGCGCATAAAATCAAAAATAAAGCGGCAATTCCTTTTATCCTGTGATGCCTGTGTACTCTGTTTTTCATTATATTCTCCCCCTTTTCTGTTCTTGCAAAAAGAACGCATGTTCGATATAAACAAATTATATATCGGGAACGTATGTTTGTCAACAAAAAATTAGAACAAATGTTCGGAAAATATGTTTGCATTCTGGCAGGGAGTATGGTATGATTAAAAAAACAAATTCCGGAGGTTGCAGCTGCCATGGATAAAGGGCTTATCAATAAGAAACAGAGGGAGATCCTCTCCTATTTGAAAAAAGAAATTCTGGAAAAAGGGTATCCGCCTTCCGTTCGCGAGATATGTACCGCCGTGGGATTAAAATCCACTTCTTCCGTACATGCCCATCTGGAAGCGCTTGAGAAGCACGGATACATCAAGAAAGACGCCACTAAGCCACGGGCTATTGAAATCCTTGATGATTTTTTTCAGGAACAGCGCCTGGAGCGGATCTCCGGCGCGGAGGAGCCGATTTCCGACACCCAGGACAATCTGGTAGAAGTACCTATTATCGGTGAGGTAGCGGCAGGTCAGCCATTGCTGGCAGTAGAGCGGATTGAGTCCTATTTTCCCGTACCCGCGGACCGTCTTCCAAACAATCAGACTTTTCTTCTGAAAGTAAAAGGAGAAAGCATGGTAAACGTCGGAATCCTGGACGGGGACTATGTTCTGGTGGAACAGAAGTCCACAGCTGGAAACGGGGAGATGGTGGTGGCTTTGGTGGATGATTCCGCCACTGTAAAAACCTTTTACAAAGAAGACGGATATTACCGTCTGCAGCCGGAAAACGATTTCATGGAACCGATCATCGTCAAAGGTGAGCTGCAGATTCTGGGTAAGGTGATCGGAGTTCTCCGCTTTATGGGTTGACCATGAGACGGCGGGTATGGCGCATAGAAAAAGGATCCTGCCGCAGCCGGAACTCTTTTCGGCGCAGGGATCCTTTTCTCTTCTGTCTGGGCGGACATCAGCGGAATTTATCCAGTTCCACCTGGGTTCCGTCCCTCCAGATTCTTTCCAGATCATAGAATAATCTGTTTTCCTCGTCAAAAATGTGCAGAACCACATCGCCATAATCCAGAAGGATCCAGTTGGCGTTCCGGTATCCCTCCACGCTTTTTGGCTCAAATCCGGCTTTTCCCAGCGTTTCCTCCACCTGATCGGCCATGGCCTGAACCTGGTTCCGGTTGGCACCGCTGGCAATGATAAAATAATCTGCGATGGTTGATATTTTTTCAATATCCAGAACACGTATGTCTACCGCCTTTTTATCTTCCAGAGCGGTTACCGCCAGTTTTACCATTTCGCTTGCTCTTGTCATTTTACGGTTTATTCCTCCTCTTCTTCTATCAGTCGTTTATAATATCTGTAGGCAGCTTCCGTAGTCAGATCCATGGATTTGGGATTTTCCTTCAGGTACTCTACAGTATCCCGCAGAATCCGGTACATGCACAGATCCAGGTCTTCAAAGGCCAGTTTTCGTATATCTGCCAGATTGGGAGCTTTATATCTGTTAGGTTCTATATAATCCGCAATATAAATAATCTGTTCCAGCTGAGTCATACGGGGTTTCCCGGTGGTATGCCAGCTGATGGCGCTTAGAATATCCGGATCTTTGACTTTGTAGACCTCTTCCGCCACATAGGCCCCCAGTTTCGCATGCAGTAAAAAAGGATTTTTGCGTTCAAAATCAGTCACTACAATCCCTGCCTTAGCGCACATGGAAAGCTTCTTCGGATTTGGAATACACTTGGCGCAGTCGTGGAGAAGTCCTGCGATCCGGGCTTTTTCTAATTCGCATCCGTGTACCATAGCAAGACAGGCCGCAGTGTACGTCACGCCCATGGTATGGCGGAAGCGGCCCGCATCCAGCTCTTTGCGGAGCCGCTTTTCCGCTTTTTCATAAGAAAAATTCATGTTTCTTTCAACTCCCGTAAATATGATTTTCATATATATATTGAATCACCGGATCCGGCAGGTAATATTTGACGGATTCGCCCTTCAGGATCATGTCCCGGATATGGCGGGAGGATATGTCAAGATTCGGGGTGTCAAGCTTGAGGAACTCTCTCTGGTAACGGCTGCGCATGTCTGAGAGAACCGTGTCAAATTTTTCCGGACTCACCTGATTTCTCACAGCAGCCACAATATGACAGGCATTGGCGATCCGCTGAGGCTCCCGCCAGTGATTAAATTCAAAAAGAGAATCCCCGCCGATGATAAAATAAAATTCTGTGTCAGGGTACTGTTTCCGAAGATACTCCAAAGTTCGGTAGGTATAGCTGTATCCATCCTCGTACATTTCAATCAGGGACAATCTGAAATGAGGATTATCGGAAATGGCCAGCCGGACCATCTCCACCCGTTGCTCATCCGTTGCGCCGCCGGTTCTGTCTCGTTTATGCGGCGGGTTTCCGGAGGGCATAAACCAAACTCTCTCCAGGTTGAATTGCCGGTAAGCCGCTTCTCCCAGAATCAGATGCCCCACATGCACAGGATCAAAGGTGCCTCCCATAATACCTATCTTTTTTCCTTGACGCTCCACACTCTCTCACTCCTCAGGCTTTTGGAAGGATGATTTTCTTTTTATCTTTCTTTCCTTCCCGGTAAAGTATAATTTTTCTTCCGATGACCTGCACCACCTGAGACCCGGTCCGCTCTGCCAGAATCTGAGCCATCTCTCTGGAATCGTCCAGACAATTCTGGAGAACATGGATCTTAATCAGTTCTCTGGCCTCCAAAGCCTCATCTACGGATTTGGTGAATTCAGGGGTCAGACTGGATTTCCCGATCTGAAGAATGGGATCTATATTCATTGCAAGTCCTTTTAAATACGCGCGCTGTTTGCTGGTCATAGTGCCTCCTATTTATAATAGTCAAAGGCAAGGCCGTACATTCTCACAGTGTCCCCCTCCTGTATGCCTGCCTTTTCCAGATCCTCCAGGATACCGGATGTGCTGAGAAATTTTTGAAAAAAGGCAAAACCTTTTTCCGAATCAAGATTTGTATAGCCCAGCATTTTTTCAATTTTCGGGCCTTCAACAATATACGTATGAGGATCTTTCTCGTCCACGGAAACCGTATAGGGAAGATTCTCAGAGATCAGAGCCTCCTCCGGAAGAAATTCCGGCTCAAATACCAGAGGTTCCGAAGGAAGCTTCCGCAGCTCTTCCTGAACATAGTAAAGAAGTTCCCGAATTCCCTGCCCGCTGACAGCGGAAACCGGAAAGACGGGAATTCCCCGGGGCTCAAATTCCTTCTTTAAGCGTTCAACGGGATTCTCCCCATCCGTCTGAACCATAGCGTCAATCTTATTGGCGGCAATGATCTGGGGTTTTTTGAGAATTTCGGGATTATATTTTTCCAATTCCCGGTTGATCTGGAACACATCCTCCACAGGATCTCTTCCTTCTACGGAAGCGGCGTCTACCAGATGGATCAGCAGGCGGGTCCGCTCAATATGCCGCAGAAATTCATATCCCAGGCCGGCTCCCTCTGAAGCCCCTTCAATCAGGCCGGGGATATCCGCGATTACAAAGCCGCTGCATCCTTCCACGTCCACTACCCCCAGATTTGGGGTCAGGGTAGTGAAATGATAATTGGCGATTTTCGGTTCCGCATTGCTGACCCGGGAAAGAAAGGTGGATTTTCCCACATTGGGAAATCCTACCAGGCCTACGTCGGCGATTACTTTCAATTCCAGCCGCACTTCCAGTTCCTGTGCCGGCTGTCCGGGCTGGGCGTATTTCGGCACCTGCATGGTGGCAGTCGCGTAATGCATATTGCCGTTTCCGCCCCGCCCTCCTTTCAGAACTACCATCCGCTGATTTTCACCGGACATATCCGCAATAATTTTTCCGGAAGCCGCGTCCCGGATAATCGTTCCTTCCGGGACTTTGAGAATGATATCCGCCCCGTCCTTCCCATGGCAGCGCCGCTTGCCGCCCTCTTCGCCGTTTCCTGCGGAAAACTTTCGGCTGTAGCGGTATTCTCCCAGGGTATTCAGCCCCTTATCTACTTGAAAAATTACATCTCCGCCCCGTCCGCCGTCCCCGCCGTCCGGGCCGCCGGCAGCCACATACTTTTCCCTGCGGAAGCTGACATGGCCGTCGCCTCCCTTGCCGGAACGGATGATTATTTTCGCTCTGTCTGCAAACATCTTGACCTCCTGTACAGAGTTTCGGTTAAAAAATGCGGGGCTATTACAATCAATGCAACAGCCCCGCCAGCCTATCATTATTCAGCCACAGGAAGAACAGAAACCTGCTTTTTATCTCTTCCCTTTCTCTGGAATCTTACGATACCGTCCGCTTTTGCGTACAGAGTGTCGTCTTTACCAATACCAACGTTTACACCGGGATGGATTCTGGTGCCGCGCTGTCTGTAAAGAATATTTCCGGCTTTTACAAACTGGCCGTCTGCTCTCTTGGCGCCCAGTCTTTTGGACTCGGAATCACGGCCGTTCTTTGTGGAGCCAACTCCCTTCTTATGAGCAAAGAACTGAAGATTCATCTTCAACATGTATCTACACCTCCTCGAAAATAATGTCAATGTAATCCTGATTTGCCTCATCATCCTCAATCCCGGTCAGGCCTATGGCCAGAGCGCGCAGCAGAATGTCTGCTTCTCTGGAATGATCCCCGCTGATAGAGAGACGAATCCGTCCTCTTTCCTCATCGGTGTCTACGGTAAAATCATCCTCTGTCAGCTGCTCCAGCGCATTTACCGCAGTGAGCACCAAAACAGAGACGGCAGCACAGACAAGATCCTCACCGGCTTCCCCGGATCCGGCATGTCCATCTGCATCAAAGCCTGTATATTGGCCCGATTGATTCTGATAAAACGTTACTTTTGTCATGCAGCCACCAGCGATTAAGCGTTGATTTTTTCAATCTTTACAGCGGTGTACTGCTGTCTATGACCGTTTTTCTTGTGGTATCCGGTTTTTCTCTTATACTTGTAGACAATGACTTTGCGGGCCTTTCCGTTTTCAACAACGGAAGCGGTAACTGTAGCGCCTGCGGCGTCAGCTCCCACCTTCAGGGACGCGTCATCTCTTACTGCAAGTACCTGGTCAAACGTAACACTCTCACCGGCTTCCACACCAAGCTTTTCCACCTTAATGATATCGCCCTCGGCTACTTTGTACTGTTTACCACCTGTTGCAATAATTGCGTACATATGGCACCTCCTATAAACATTACTCGCCAGATTCGGTGGTTCCTGAGAACACTTATACCTCTCTGTGCGGCACACTAAATTAGCTTAGCATATGAGTCTGGATTTGTCAATACAATTTCCTCAGACGACGATTTTTTTTGCGGATGCGATGGCCAGGCAGCCGGGGCCTGTGTGGCAGGCAATACTCAGAGAAAGCAGATCTCCGTGAACCGGCATGCCAGGGAAGGAAGTCTCCACTTCCCGGCGCCATTCATCTACCGCTTCCTCCATGCCATAGCAGTAAGCAATCTGCAGACACATCTCTCCCCTTTGGACATATTTCGCAAAACGGGTGTCAAAATCTTTGTGCATGGCTTCCAGCATGACCTTTTTTGCCGCCTTTATTCCGCGAACTTTTGCGTAGGCATCCAGCTTCTCCCCCTGGATCTGCAGAACCGGCTTCAGCTTCAGCACTGTGCCGATCATGGCGGCAGCAGGGGTAATCCGCCCGCCTTTTTTCAGATACTTCAAGGTGTCTACCATAATATAGATGCTGGATTCCTGCTTTTCATCCTCCAGACGCTGCCGGATTTCCAGGGCGCGGCAGCCGGCCCTGGCCATAGCGGCAGCGTCCAGCACCGACTGGTACTGGGTCACGGAAATCCGATGATTGTTTACCACCTGTACTCTGCCGTCAAAGTCCTCTGCCAGGGACAGCGCCGTCCCGCAGGAGGCACTGAGACCGCTGGACATGGGAATATGAACAATCTCTTCATATTCTTTCAGCAGATTGTTCCACAGATCTATAACGTCTCCCGGAGAGGGCTGAGAGGTGGATACAGCCATGGTGTCATCGGTCAGAAGCCTGTAAAATTCTTCCTGATCCAGGTTGACGCCCTCGTAATAGCAGGTGCCGTTTACAAAAAACGGCATGGGAATAACGGTGATTCCCAATTCTTTTGCCCGCTCCTGGGTGATCCCGCTGTTACTGTCTGTTACAATAGCTACTTTGGCCATTCCCGCTCCCTCCCGATTTGTAGAATTTTAGGCATTAGAACAAGTATATCACAGGACCAAAGTCCTGTACAGAAAATTCTGACCGGGGTTCAGCCTGAAAACCAAGGGTAGGGTGCCAGGCTGCTGATACTGAGCATCAGAGTAAGGCAGCCGGCAGCCAGAAGCACAAACGTAGGAATCAGGATCCAAAGCAGCGTCTTTTTTCTGGCTGGTCCCCAGGGAAGAAAAGGGATAGGCCTTCCCATCTGGCAGCGGATCAGCATCCAGTGGGACAAATAAAAAAGGAATGGGATAATCGCTCCAAAGCAAAGATACAGCCCGATGGAAACAGGAAGTATCTTCCGCAGATACCCATAGGCAAGTTCTTCCAGAGACGAAGCCGGTACAGCTCCCATCATATAACCGGACGGCAGCAGGAGCAGCATCTGGATTCCATTGTGCAGGAAATGGAAGAAGCAGGAGTACACCATATTTCCCGTGCGCAGAAGCAGATACGACATAGCGGCGCCCAGCATAGCGGTAGGCAGGAACTTCCATATGCTCACATGGAAGGCTCCGAACAGCAGACCCATCAGAAGCACGATCAGCCAAGGATTTCTGAGAGAATTCTGGACTCCGTACTGAATCACGCCGCGATGAAGAGCCTCCTCACAGACCGCCGGGAGCACAGCTACCACCAGAAACGCGATTCCCCAGGGAATGCTGGTAATGACAAGATTCGCGGAATTCCCGCTTCCCAGAACGCCGGCAGGATAAAAATATGCCAGGATCAGATTCACAATTATCATGGACAGATAGGCGGCGGCCCACAAAACCGCAGTGGATCCCAGGGCAAGTCCCTTAGGCCGGTGAAGAGGAAACACCTGCCGCAGCGGTATTTTCTGCAGCCGGACAAAGAGAATAGAGGCTGCGAGAAACATCAGTTCTGTAATGACAACTCCGCCCATACCCAGACGATATTGAATATAGCTGCCGAAGAAAACAAAGACCGCCATAAGCGCGGCGAAAAAGACAAGCACTTTCCAGAGATTCAGCTTGGAAGGCTCTTTCGTCTTTTCCAGCCCGTAGGGAGCTGTGTTTTTTATTGTATCATATGGAATCTGTTCCATGGGAATCCTCCTCTCTTTCACCGGCTGAGAGCAGCGCCAGCTGTTCTTTCAGGGACCGGCGCTCTTTTTGGCGGGTAATTTCCATAATATCCAGGGGCGTCAGATCTATCACCGCTGTTTTGACGGGATCCTCCGCTGTCAGCTGCTTCATCTGAGACAGCAGAGAGCGGCGTAATTCTTCCCGCTTCATATTAATAAAATCAATAAGAATTACGCCGGACAGCTGGCGGAGCCGGATCTGACGGGCCGCTTCCGCCGCCGCCTCCTGATTGATGAGAAAAACCGTATCCTCCGCGTTCTTTTTCCCATCGTATTTTCCGGTATTTACATCAATGGCAGCGAAGGCTTCCGTCTGCTGGATTACCAGAAACCCGCCGGACTTCATCCATACTTTTTCACAGAGCAGGCTGTCTGTAAGGGCTTCCAGGGAGTACAGCCGGTATAGGGGCAGCAGGGAATCCCGGTACAGTTCCACAGAGAGAGGGGTTCTTTCCGACGCGGCCAGGCAGCGGTCCAGTTCTTCCATTACCTCCGGATCATCCGTGACAATCCGATCCAGGCTGCGCAGGGGAATCCTGGAAAACTCCTGGATCCAGTCCGGGGCGGACTGATACAGGCAGGTTCCCCAGGGACGGCATATCCCCTGCGTGAGGATATGTTCCATGGAGACTTTCATCTCCCGGAGTTCTTTTTGCAGTTCCTCCTCCGGAGCCTCCCCCGCGTTAGTCCGCGCAATGATACCAAAGGGGCTGGATTCCCGCTCAAAGATTTTTCTCAGCCGTTTCTTTTCTTCCGGAGCGAGGCGGCGGGAAAAATTGAGAAAGGGTCCTTCCGCAGTCAGGACCAGGTACTTCCCGGGCAGACGCAGACGGGCGGCGGCCCGGGGCAGTTTGGATTTCATGGCTTCCTTTTCAATCTGGACCAGCAGTTCATCTCCCGGCCTTAAAACCGTATTCTTTTTCCGGGTCTTATAAAGAGCGAAGCTGCTGTCGGAAAGAGGCAGGTAAACCCGCTGATCCCCTGAAATTCTTACAAAAGCGGCGCCGATATTCTCAGAAACTTTTTCTACCTGTCCCAGATAAATGCTGCCAAGAAGACTCTTTTTCCGCCGTGGGAACAGAAACAGTTCTTCCGGGACATTTTCCCTGTAGAGGACCATACAGAGGCATTCCGCTGTTCCGCGGTTCATTCGGGCGATCACCAGCTTATGACTCAATGGTATCCCCCAGTTCTCCCAGAGGGCGGAATTGGCGGCTGCCGTCTTTTCCCGCATCTGCGCAGAGTTCTTCCCGGCAAATCTGAAGGCTGTGTTCAGGGAAAGAAATTCCCAGAAACGCGCCGAACGCCTCTGCCGCCAGCTCCGGTTTCAGGTTATCCTTGCTTCCGGCGGAAATCCGCAGAACCAGCTCATTTCCCGACGCCTCCATCTTATAGATCAGCGGGCGGATGTCCACTTCCCGATCTCCCTTTTTTCCTTTTTTGGTAATGACAATGGACGGCTGAGAAAGAAATTCCCCAATCCTGTCCTGCCATCTTGCGGGGAGCATGGAAGGATCCCGAAAGGCAATTCGGTAATCCGCGGCAGATACCAGGGTCATTCCCTTGGAAGCCTTGTCCTCCGGGATCCGGATTACCTGAAGAATCCGGATTTCCGGCACCATGCAGGAATTAAGTCTTTGCTGAAATTCTGCGGTACTTTCACAGGAATGCACTTCCAGATCAAAGTATTCTCCGCAGCTTTCCGCTCCCACACCCAAAGGCTGGGCAAAGGACATGAGCATGTGGGGACTGAAGCCTCCGGAAAAAGCAACGTCCGCCCCCATTCGCCGCAGAGCCTTCTGAAAATAGCGCATGACGTCCAGATGTCCGATAAATTTCATAGAACCGGTTTTGGAAAATTTAATCCGCAGTCTCACAGCAGACACCTCCTCCGTATGTTCTGGCCCCGCAGCCGGAACACTGCTGCCGGCAGTTGGGGGTCACTTTTTCCGCCAGGGCGTTTTCCCACTCCCGTTTCAGAAACGCTTTGGTTACTCCGATATGAATAAAATCCCAGGGGAATAATTCCTCCGGATCCCGCTGCCGGGAAGTATAGAAGGCAGGATCAAGCCCCGTATCCCGGAAGGCTTTCTCCCAGCATTCCGGACGAAAAGTCTCCGACCAGGCGTCAAAAAGAGCCCCATTCCGGTAAGCCGCCTCAATCACCGCGCCCAGCCGCCGGTCTCCTCTGGCCAGCACCCCTTCCAGGACGCTGACATCCGCCTCATGGTAATTGTATTTGATGCTTTTCTGATTTTTCTGAGAGCGTATACTCTCCTTCAGCAGACGGGCTTTTTCCAGAAACTGTTCCTTCGTATTCATGGAAGCCCACTGGAAGGGCGTAAAGGGCTTGGGCACGAAGAAGGAACTGCTGGCTGTAATCTGGCACTTGCCGTTTCGCTGTTCTTTGGGAATGTCGTAGTACCGTTCCGCCACTTTTTCGCAAAGCTCCGCAATAGCCAGGATGTCCTCCTCTGTCTCTGTGGGAAGGCCCAGCATGAAATACAGCTTTACCTTATTCCAGCCGCCTTCAAAGGCCTGTCCCGCCCCTTTGAGGATATCTTCCTCTGTCAGTCCCTTGTTGATCACGTCCCGCATTCTCTGGGATCCTGCTTCCGGGGCAAAGGTCAGGCTGCTCTTCTTCACATCCTGTACCTTGGACATTACGTCCAGGGAAAAAGCATCGATCCGCAGGGAAGGAAGCGAAATATTCACATGACGGCGGTCACAGTCCGCAATAAGATGATCCAGCAGTTCCGGCAGCTGGCTGTAATCGCTGGAACTTAAGGAACTCAGGGAAATCTCTTCGTAGCCGGTGCTTCGCAGCATAGCCTCGGCCTTTTCCTTCAGGGTCTTCAGATTTTTTTCCCGCAGAGGCCGGTAGATCATGCCTGCCTGGCAGAAGCGGCAGCCCCGGATGCAACCCCGCTGGATTTCCAGCACTACCCGGTCCTGGGCAGCCTTCAGATAGGGAACCACCGGAGCCTCCGGATAGGAAACAGAATCAAAGTCCAGAACCAGCTGCTTTTCCACTGTCTTTGGCGCTTCCGGGCAGAGGGGCTGGAAATCAGCCAGGGTGCCGTCCTCATGGTAGGCCGCTTTGTACAGGGAGGGAACGTAAATTCCCGGGATCCCCGCCGCTTTTTTCAGAAAATCCTGCCGGCTGCCGCCTGCTTTCCGGTTTTCCAGATACGCGTCAAAGAGCGCGTCATACACCACTTCTCCCTCACCGATATAAAAAAGATCAAAAAAATCCGCCAGAGGTTCCGGATTATAGGTACAGGGCCCGCCTCCGATAACCAGTGGATCCGCCGCTGTCCGTTCCCCGGCATGCAGCGGGATTCCGGCAAGATCCAGAATCTGCAGAACATTGGTGTAACACATTTCATACTGGAGCGTAATCCCAAGAAAATCAAACTCACGCACCGGGGCCTGGGACTCCAGGGCAAACAGGGGGATCTGCTTTTCCCGCAGGATCCGGTCCAGATCCGGCCAGGGGGAATAGACCCGCTGGCACCAGACATCCGGCCGTTTATTGAACATATCATAGAGGATCTGGATGCCAAGATGGGACATGCCGATCTCGTAGACGTCGGGAAAACACATGGCAAAGCGGATGTCCACCTTTTCCGGGTCTTTCGTAACGGCATTGATTTCGCCTCCGATATACCGGGCTGGCTTGTCAACTTTTAATAAAATTTCATCGCTTAAAGCTAGTTTTCTCATTCTTTAACACCTTATTTTATAAAATTTCAAATTATTTAAATATACTTCTTTCTTCACATACTCCAGAAACCATTATAGATTGTACTATACGGTACTACATATGTCAAAGCATTAGGACAGTTTAACCAGGAAAATAAGTTATAGGGGCAAGAGTGACATTGTCACAGAACTTTTCCCCCGTGTCTGATATGATTCTGTCAACACAAAAGATAAGGAGAAGAAATGTTATGGGATTTTTTGATCTTTTTAAATCACCGGATATAAACCAGGGCATCAGCCGTTTTCAGTCTGTGAAAGGCGCTGTTTTGCTGGATGTGCGCACCCGCGGGGAATATGCCCAGGGCCACATTCCCAAAAGCCGGAATCTGCCTTTGCAGGAACTTCACAAAGCTCCCTCAGCCATTCCCGGGCGTGATACGCCCCTGTTTGTCTACTGCCTCAGCGGAGCCAGAAGCCGCCAGGCGGTTTCCCAGCTTCAGGAAATGGGGTATACAGATGTGACCAATCTGGGAGGAATTCAAAAATATCAGGGAAAGGTGGTGCGCTGAATATGAAAATTGTAATCGTGGGAGGGGTTGCCGGAGGCGCTACCGCCGCCGCCCGGATCCGGCGTCTGGATGAAGCAGCGGAGATTCTTATTTTCGAACGCACCGAATATATTTCTTATGCCAACTGCGGACTGCCCTACTATATCGGCGGCGTGATTGCGGACCCGGAAGAACTGACGCTCCAGACTCCGGAGAAATTCTGGAACCGTTTTCGGATTGCTGTGAAGACCCGCCATGAGGTGACTGCCATTCATCCGGAAAGGAAAACAGTTATAGTGAAAAATCTGAAAACGGGAGAAATTTTTGAAGAAACCTACGATAAACTGCTGCTGTCTCCCGGAGCCAGACCGGTCAGACCGTCTCTTCCCGGTATAGACAGCAGCCGTCTCTTTACCCTGCGGACTGTGGAAGACACCCTGGCCATCCGGCGGTTTGTGGAACTGGAGCATCCCCGTTCCGCTGTCCTGGCCGGGGGCGGCTACATCGGACTGGAGCTGGCGGAAAACCTCCGGGACCTTGGTCTGGAGGTCACCATCGTGCAGCGCCCGAAACAGCTCTTAAATCCCTTCGATCCGGATATGGCCGCCTTTATCCACGCCAAGCTCCGAAGCCGGGGGATCCGCCTGCTGCTGGGGCATTCGGTGGAAGGATTCCGTGAAAAAGAAAATACTATGGAAGTGCTGCTGAAGGATGCGGCGTCTGTTTCCGCGGATCTGGTGATTCTGGCCATCGGAGTCGCCCCGGACAGTCATCTGGCCGCGGAAGCCGGATTGAAACAGGGGATCAAGGGCAGCATCGCCGTCAATGACCGCATGGAAACTTCTGTCCCGGACATTTACGCGGTAGGAGACGCAGTGGAGGTGGAGCATCAGATAACCGGAGAAAAAACTCTGATTTCTCTGGCCGGCCCCGCCAACCGCCAGGGGCGCATTGCCGCCGACAACATCTGCGGCGGCGACAGCCGCTATCCCGGATCCCAGGGTTCTTCGATAGTGAAACTGTTTGATATGACCGCGGCCAGCACGGGGATCAATGAAAAGACCGCCGTACAGCTGGGAATCGATTATGACAAGGTGATTCTGCCTCCCCAGAGTCATGCCTCCTACTATCCCGGGGGCAAAATGATGACGATGAAGATCCTCTGGGAAAAGAAAAGCCTGCGTCTTCTGGGAGCGCAGATCGTGGGATATGACGGAGTGGACAAGCGCATCGATGTGCTGGCTGCCGCCATGTACGCGGGGCTTTCGGCTGCCCGGCTGAAAGAGTTGGATCTGGCCTACGCCCCGCCCTACTCTTCCGCCAAGGATCCGGTAAACATGGCCGGCTTTCTGATTGAGAGTGTTTCCGCAGGAAACATCCGGCAGTTTCACTGGAATGAGGCGGACGCGCTTCCCCGGGACGGCAGCGTGCATCTCCTGGATGTCCGCACGGAACCGGAATTTGCCTCGGGACATCTGGAGGGCTTTGTAAATATTCCCCTGGATGAACTGCGGGAGCATCTGGATCAGCTGGATCCCGCAAAGCCCGTGCGGGCAGTCTGCCAGAGCGGGCTCCGCAGTTATCTGGCCTGCAGGATCCTGTCCCAGGAGGGATTCTCCTGCTCTCATTTATCCGGAGGCTACCGGTTTTATCAGACGGTTCTGGAAGACCGCTGCGCGGCGGAAAGCGCCTGGCCCTGCGGCGTGGACAAAACGTAACATCTCAGATCGGTTCCACATCCCTGGTAGCTATTACGTCGCTTCCCAGTCCCAGCACATCGGGGATCACGATCTGTCCCGCCTGCACCGGCGCCTGCAGAGTTACTTTCCGTATTTCCGCCATGATGTCAAACAGGCGGTCCTTCGGCACCGGTCTGGTCAGCCGCACGCTGCACAGAGGCAGAGCGCCGTTTTCCACCAGCACCGAGGAAGTCAGATTGCGGACAGGAGCTGTAATCTCCTGTTCCACATACTCTGCCCCCTTCGGGCACTTGTTTCCGGATACAGAACGGATTTCTGTCCCCTGGTATTCTGTCCGGATTTCGCAGCCGTTGGGGCAGAGAATACAGGTAAATGTTCTATTCATTCACAGTCACCACCTTTATCTCAGAATCAGAAATCAGCCGGGAAACCGGAAGCGCAATGTTTTCCATCACCGCCGGAAGGAGTCTGGGATATTTCTTACGCAGGAGGCAGCGCTCCCCCTGACGGATCTCCACCCAGCTGTCCCGGAGCGGATGCCTGGGCCGGAAGGACAGGGTCACGTCCCGGGTTCCGGTTATGTGCTGGGGCACCGTGTATCCGATCTCTCCTCCGGCGCTCACCGGGATTCTGGCCGGAATGCGCTTTCCACGCAGATAATCCGCCGCCGAATCTGCCAGACGCTCCGCTTCCAGGGAAACGAAGTCTACCAGATCGTGGACGTGGAGCACATTGCCGGCCGCGAAAATTCCCGGGACGCTGGTCTGATAAAACTCATCCACCACCGCTCCCTTCGTCCGGGGATCCATCTCTATCCCCGCCATCCGGGACAGTTCGTTTTCCGGGATCAGTCCCACGGAGAGAATCAGAGTATCGCAGGGATAGATTTTTTCTGTTCCGGGAATCGGCTGCAGCCTCTGGTCTACCCGGCTGACTTCCACTGCCTCCAGCCGTCCGGCGCCTTTGATGTCTGTCACCGTATGACTTAAATACAGGGGGATCCCGTAATCCTTCAGGCACTGCTCAATGTTTCTCGGAAGGCCGCTGGCATAGGGCTGTATTTCAAAGACCGCCTCCACCTTGACACCTTCCAGCGTCAGCCTCCGGGCCATAATCATGCCGATGTCGCCGGAGCCCAGGATCACCGCCCTGCGCCCGATGCTTTTATTTTTCAGGTTCATATAGGCCTGGGCGGTTCCGGCGGTAAAAACCCCGGAAGGACGCTCTCCGGGAATGGCCAGGGCGCCCCGGGTCCGTTCCCGGCATCCCATGGCCAGAATCACCGCCTCCGCCTGGTACCGCGCCAGACCTTTTCTGGAAACCGCGGTGACAGTCCGGTGAGAATCCAGGCCGATCACGGTGGTGTCCGTCTCCGCCGGGATTCCAAGCCTTCTGACTTCCTCCACAAAACGTCCGGCGTATTCCGGCCCGGAGAGGGAGCAGCCGAATCTGGACAGGCCGAAGCCGTCGTGAATGCACTGCCGCAGGATTCCTCCCAGCCAGTGTTCCCGCTCCAGGATCAGCAGGTCATCGATTCCTTTTTTCTTCAGTTCCGCGGCCGCCGCCAATCCTCCGGGGCCGCCGCCTATGATCACCGCCTGTTTTTTTATAAGACTCATTTTTCCCGCACCTCCCCGGTAAAGAGATAGGAGCCCTGCCTCTCATAGATCAGCTCCTCCGGTGATATCCCTTTTTCTTTCATCAGCAGCTCCGTGATCCTGGTCTGGCAGTATCCTCCCTGGCAGCGCCCCATCATGGCGCGGCACCGGTATTTGACCCCGGTAACCGTTCCGGCGCCCAGAACTCCGTGGATGGCGTGAAGGACTTCCGCCCGGGTAATGGTTTCGCACCGGCAGATAATTTCTCCGTAATCAGGGTTCTCCCGGATCATTTTTTCCTGCTCTTCCCTGGATTTGTCCCGGAAGGAGGGAAATCTGCGGCGGATGGGATTAAAACGGGGATTCGGCTTCAGTTCTTCCGCTTCCTCTATAAGCCGGACAATTTCCCTGGCAATGGGAACCGCGCTGGTAAGCCCCGGAGATTCGATTCCCACCAGATTTACCGCATGAGGAGCAATGTCAGCTCTGCGCTCAATGACAAAATCGTGATAGCCGCCCTCTTCTTTTGAGGAAAGCTTGGGGCGGATTCCCGCGAAACTGCGGATCAGATTTTCCCGTTTCAGATACGGGTAGATCCGGCTGCCGTCCCGGATCAGAAGCTCCATAATCCTGCGGGTGGTAGCGTAATCCCCCCGGTTCCGGATATATTCTGTGCTGGGCCCCACCAGGATGTTGCCCTCCAGGGTAGGGGTTAGATGGATCCCCAGGCCTCCGGTTTTATAATTGGGAACCGGATACACCGGCAGAGGCAGGGTATCCTTCAGCTTTTTGTCCAGTACAAAATATTCGCCCCGGCAGGGATGGAGGGTATAGCCGTCTATTCCCAGCATGGAAGCGATTTTGTCAGAACCCAGTCCCGCGCAGTTGACGATCCAGCGGCTGCGGAACACGCCGTTTCCGGCAGTGACAGTGTAGATCCCGTCCTCTTCCAGGCGGATGCCGGTGACTTCCCTTCCGCAGAAAAATTCCACACCGTTTTCGGCCGCGTTTTCCGCCATGCCGAAGGTAAATTCAAAGGGATTTAAAATCGCTGTGGTGGGGGACCAGAGAGCGAACTCCCCCCGGATCAGGGGAGCCTTCTGCCGGATAAAGTCTCTGCCTGCCAGTTTCATTCCCTGAATGCCGTTTTTTTCTCCCTGCTCTTTCAGCCTGCCAAGGGCCTTCCGGTCGTCCTCTGTAAAACCTACTACCAGTTTGCCGGTACGCCGGTAGGGAATATCCAGTTCCTCTGCAGTCCGGTCAAAGCTGCGGTTTCCCTCCACACAGAATCGGGCCATGGCGGACCCGGGCGTATTGTTGTAGCCCGCATGGAGAACCGCGGAATTCCGATTGCTGGTTTCCATACAGATATCCGGCCCTTTTTCCAGCACGCAGAGAGACAGACAGTACCGGGACAGTTCCCTGGCCGCGGAACATCCGATGACCCCGGCCCCGATAATCAAAACATCGTATGCACGGTCCATCCCTATTCCCCCATTACCTGAAAGACAATCTCACGGTTCCGATCCCGGGTATCGCATTCCACCAGCGTAAGATTCTGCCAGGGCCCGATAGTGATTTTGCCGTCAATAAATGGAATGGTGATAAAGGGGCTCAGCAGGGCGGATTTAATATGGCTGGAGCCGTTGTCGTCATGCCAGGTGTTGTGGTGCTCGTAAAAAATAACCCTTCCGTTTTTGTCCATATAAGGAGAGATCTTGTCCAATGCGGCTTTCAGATCATGTTTTACAATCCCCGGCTCAAACTCCAGGGTGGTCAGCCCGGCAACCCCTCCGGTGGTAAAGCCGGTGATGACGCCGCTTTTGATGCGAAATTTCTCACAGGCTTCCTCCACACACTGCTGAAAATCACCTGTAACGTCAATCATTCCCATATGGGCTTTTGTTTTATACTTTTTTATGGAACTATATACAGCCATGCGTGTGTCCTCCTACTTAAATTCTAAATCTATAGTATCACATTTTCCGCGTCTGGCAAGTGCCGGCCGGGCGTATCCGCGCAGTAAAAAACAGCGGCCGGTGCGACGCAAAGCGAAGGACGCGCACCGGCCACTGCCTGAGAGGTTGATCTGTATTTAATATTTTCCGTATTTATCCAGCGTCTCAAACATGGCGTCCAGATTTTCCGGCTTGGAATTTTCCAGTGACCCGTTGAAATCAAAAATGTAGCCGCCGCCGGGCATGCAGTCCTCCAGCAGTTTCCTGGTTTCCGCAATGACCTCTTCCTTTTTGCCGAATTCCAACAGGGCTACGGGAAGATTTCCCATGATGCAGGCAGTGCCGCCCAAAATCCTCTTTGCCTCTTTCATATCGACTTTTTCGAAATGATACAGCACCTTTCCTTTGGGCACGTCCGTCAGCTGCTCCAGGCGGCTGCTATAAGGTCCTTCGGTATAGATATAAGGCGTCACCCCCCACTCTATCAGGGCCATCATGATTTTTTTCAGCGGCTTCCAGTAGAGCCGGTGGTACTGCTCCTCGTTCATGAAGCCGTCCATGGCCTTGTGCAGGGGGAAGAAGACTCGCTTCACCGGAAGATCCGCGTATTTCAGATACTGCAGAGCCTGGATCTGCTGATCCGCGAAGAGATCGCAGGCAGCCTCAATATATCCCTGCATGCTGTCGTCTGTCAGATCTTCAAAAATCCCCATGGTTCCCCGGAAATAGTCGCCAAGGATATCGTAGGGAGCCTCTGACATTCCAGAGAGAAGTCCCGGGAACCCCATGTCTGTCAGCTTCTGCATGTACTGCCCGGTGGCGGCCCCGGCCTTGGCGTCCTCCGCCGCGATTTCCGCCAGACGCTGGTAAGCTTCTCCCGCCTCCCGGCTGCAAAGGGGAGACAAAAATCCGGTATTCAGCACAACCGTGGGGGTAAAATGAATGCCCGCCAGACCTTTCAGGGACGGATACGCTCTGGGGATATACTTGCGGAGCATGAATCCGGTAAAATCCCCCAGCATTTCCGGATATTCCTCCTGGGTCATAAACTCCCGCTCAATGACCTGATGCGAACTGTAATCGGAAACAGAGGTTCCCGGTTTCCCGGGCCAGTCAATCATCTGGGAATCAGCCAGTTCATTGGCTTTTCCGCTGGTAAACCCGGAAAAAGTATGGAGATCGCAGAGGGGGTGTTCACTGTAAAATTTAACAGCCGCGTCTCCGGCCGCTTCATAGTTGTAAAAAATATCCTTATAACTGGATCCGCTGCACCTCTGCATATAGGACGCGATAAAAGGAGCTACCGGCACCCGGTCCGGGGTTCCCAGGGCAATGGCTGTGTCCACACGGTTCTTTCTCTCCGCAAATAACTTTGCTGTTTTTTCTTCCATAAAAGATTCCTCCTGTACTTCAAAGATAGTTTTATATTAAATCAAATCCGGGCAGGAAGACAGCCGCCGTATGTTGTTATTTTTTTCTGTATATGCTACACTGTGTAGCGGAGGAATGACTATGATAATCACCATGGAAATACTGTTTTGCCTGATGCAAAAAAAATATCCGATTCAGGCGGAGCATCTGTTGAAAAGTCATATGCCGGCGGATGAAATCCGCATTTATGAAGAAGGCATGGAACTGCCTTCCGGAACTCTGGTTCTTATAGATTCTTGGGAAAACTTCAGCAATGCTGCCCCGGAGGAATATATATGTTTTCTGATCTGCGCCCCTGCCGCTTTGGGCAGCAGCTCCCGGATGCATGGATTTTCTTACGCGGTTCTGGCTGAAGGGATCCCCCCTGCGGAAGTACAGATATTTCTGCTGGAACTGTGCAACAGACTGCGGCGCTGGGACGCCCGCTTCGCGGAAGAAATTTTCAGGCACGGAAATTATCGGGAAGTTATGGCGGAAGGCCGTGAATTTCTGGACTATGAATACAGCATCATCGATCAGAATATGGTCAATCTTTACAGCACCCCTGGATATCTGACTTTTATCGGTGGAAAAGAAATGGAAAGAATGCCATCTGAACTGATTCAGGCACTAATGCTGCAGCCGGAATTTCACGCAGTGGCAAAACTGGGAACGCCTTTTTACTACTACGATGAAACAAACGACATACAGCTTCTGTGCAGAAATCTGTTTCTGGAAGGTCAGTATTATGCCAGGATTGTCATGTATATAGGGGAAAGAGGCGCGGAAGTATCTGAAGGGATAAAAGAATTATTGGATCTGTTTGGCAGACATATGGAGCATCTGATCCGTTATACCATTGCCCCGGAAAGCAGACACACCGGCGACCAGCTGCATTACCTCTTCCGGGCTCTGGCAGAGGAAAAACAACCGGATCCCGCTTACTGCGCTTCGGTTCTGGCGTCATCCGGGTGGAATCGAACAGACACCTATGCGGTGATTAAACTCCGGTTTTATGAGGATAGGGGGTGGGATTCCCAGCTGGACACGGCCCTGCCCTATCTGGTCCGCGAGCTGGAGGGAGAATGGCCCGGATCCTGCGCCATTATATTTGACGCGTCCATCCTTTGGCTTGTGAATACCAGTGTTTCCGGCGGCCGTTCCGGGTGGGAGAAACTGCGGCAGAAAGCGGCCTTTTTTGTCCGGGATCATGTCTGTCACGCGGGAGTCAGTCCTCTGTTCCGGGATTATTTCATGATCCCGGACAGCGTCCGAACCGCGGACGCCGCTCTGGAAATCGGACTGCGGAAGCATCCGGAGTTCTGGTACTATCTGTTTGATGATTATCGCCTGGACTATATGATGGAAAAAATTTCCTCCGGAATCTCTCCCGCTTTTCTCCGGCATCCCGCCATAAAGATATTGGAGGACTGGGACCGGGAAAAGGGAACGGAACTTTCCGCTACTCTGGAGGCATACCTGGGGAACAATCTCAATATGACAGCAGCAGCGGAAAAACTGTATATCCACCGCACCACCTTCTGCCGGCGGATGAATCAGATCCGCAGGCTGACCGGGCTGAATATGAGTGACCGGGATACGGTTCTTACGCTGCTGCTGTCCTATCGTATGCTGTCAGATTACTCGGCGGATAGAGAGGATGGGCGCAAATGAGGCGCTGCTGACAATAATGCCCGCGTTTTCATTGGCCGCGTGAACTACCGTGCCGCCGCCCATATACAGGGCTACATGGCCGCTGTAGCAGATAATGTCACCCGGCTGCGCCTCCGCGTAGGAAACCGCCTTCCCCTCGCTTCGCAGCGCCGCGGAGTTTCTGGCTACCGAATAGCCGAAATGCCGGTAAATCAGGTTGACATATCCGGAACAGTCTGTCCCCTCTGTCAGGCTGCCGCCGCCCCAGACGTAGGGATTGCCCACAAACTGCAGGGCGTATTCGATGAGCTCCTGCCTTTTCTGAAAGTCTTTGTCCTGCCGCTCCTGCTCGGTCCAGTTCTGTTCCAGAATGGACTGAAATACCTTCCGGGCATTTTCCACATCGGCCGCGGAAGCCCCGGCCTGCTGACTCTCCGACAGCTTCTGAATCTGCTCATTATATTCATCAATCAGTTTCTGGTATTCATCCGCTTTTTGACGGGCTTCTTCCATCTGACCCGCATAGTCAGAGGAGGCCTGCCTTTTTTCCTCCAGTTTCTGCTGGAGGTATTCCTGCTGTTCTTCCTGCTCGTCCTTCATAGCCTGCAGACTTCCCAGAGCTTCCGCCTGCTGAGACTCTAATTCCTGTACCCGGGACACGGTGTCGGCGTATTCTTCCAGACAATCCCGGTCATATTCATACATCTGCTGGGTATATTCCGCCCGGTTCAGCAGCCCCGAGAGATCTCCGTCCTCCAGCAGGATCATAATCCATCCGGCATTTCCCCCGTGTTCATATATGTACTGGATCCTGGTCTGCATGGCTTCATACTGTTTTGACTTGTCGTTTTCCGCCTGGGCCAGATTCTGCCGGGTCTCCTCCAGAAGTTTTTCTTTATCCTCGATCTGCCGGCTGAGAGAGTCTACCGCGGACAGAGTAACCACCAGCTGCCCGTCCAGACTGCCGATCTCCTCCTCCATCTGCTTCTTCTGATCTTCCAGCGACTGTATAGAATCCAGAAGTGTCTTTAAAGACTGGTCCGCCTCCTCTTTCTGATCCTTTATCTCAGTGACCGTGGGCGCTGCCGCCGCGGTCAGAATCTGGGAACTGCACAGGGCGGCTGTGATCCCAAGAATTAATTTTTTTGTTTTACTCATAAGAACCTGCCTGTATATTTTTTATAACAGAATTAGAATACCATTTTTATTGTGCAGATTCAATCAGATTTTTGTAAATAAAAGAAAAATCTGTACAATTTTCGGCACAGAGAAAAAAGAAGCTGGAAACCGACGGGGTTTCACACGCCGATTCCCAGCAAAATATTTTTCTCCATCTGTTTTTATTTTTGGCTCAGGACCTGCTTTCCCTCCGCTATGTAGATCACCCATCCGGCTACATTCACTACATGATCCGCGATCCGCTCATAATACTTGCCGATCATCAGCTGATCCACCAAAGACCCCTCTTTCAGAAGGCCCTGGGTCAGTTCATTGCGGAATTTTACAAACAGCTCGTCCACCTTATCATCCATATCAATCACCTGACGGGCCAGGGCGGTGTCAGAATTCTCCAGAGCCTCCAGTCCTTTGTCCAGCATCTCAATGGAAGCCCCGGCGATGTCCAGCAGCAACTGGCAGGGACGATCCGTTTCTCCTGTCAGAAGGATTTCCGCGATATCCCCTCCGTTGATTCCAATCCGTTCCAGATCAGCGGCGATCTTCAGTGAACCGGACACCTGTCTCAAATCTGTGGCTACCGGCTGCTGCAGCAGAAGAAGACGGTTGCAGAGCGTCTCGATGAGACTTTCCATGTTGCTGATTTTTACACTTTTCTCGCAGATTTCATCCAGCTCCTCTTTATTCCTGCTGGAAAGCAGGCCGAAAGTGCTACGGATGCTTTCCCGGCAGCTTTTGCCCATCTGGATTACAGATCTGCGAAGTTCTTCCAGCTCTTCATTAAAATTTGTCCTCATGCACAAAACCTCCTCTATCACCATCAGGCTCTCCTGAGCCTGTCTATTATTCAGTTTTACTTTATTCCAGCTTCTGTTATTTGTCAAATTAAATCTATGAAAAATTCAGATATTATATATATTTTTCAAAAAATTAATTATTTATCATTTCTATGGGAGGGCTGGCTGGCTATAAAGAAACGCAGCAGTCTGGTCTTATGCAGAATAAAAATGGAAAAATCCATAAACAGATGGGCGATCAGGGTGCTGACAATCACTCCGTTGGATTTCAAAAGAAAATCTGTGTAAAAGCCGAACCAACAGATAAAAGCCGAATATCCGCCCATCAGCAGAAGCAGGGGAAGATTGCGCGCCGCCCCTCTGAGTGTTTCCATAAAACTTTTGATTGTAAAATCAAAGTAAAGAAATCGTCCTACCGCCAGCGTAATAAAGTAAAGGATCAGTTCGTCATAATTTGTATCGTCATAAATAAAACGGATATACAGTAAAATCAGTACAATGTAGAAGGAGGACACCAGGCGCACCGCAGCCTTCTGTTCCGATTTTATGTGAGTCAGCTTTACCAGCACCACGTCAAACCAGCTGGTCAGAAAAACAGAGAGGACAATAAACAAAAGCAGAAGAACGCTTTTATAGCGGATCCATATTTCCGCGGCCCGGGGCAGATACTGGGGCAGGTACGCGTCAATGAGATAGTAAAGGCTCAGAAACAGCAGCACGGCCGTGCTGCTGAATACCATCTCATAAAAACTCTCAATGACCCGATATTGTTTTTTGCTGTGTTTTTGCAGTTCCCGCTCAGGCATGGGAGCGGCTGCCGTCCGCAGCTTTTTCTTTACCTGAATTTTCGCGGCGCAGAGAATCACCGCCAGCACGGCGAACATTCCCAGAAAAGATACAAGTAAAAAGATACCGGCGTTTTTCAGGTTAAAATAGTGCAGCAGATAATATTCATTCATTTTGAAACTCCTTCCGAAACTTGAGGGCTTTTGCCCCAACATCGTTCTATATCATAGTCCCAAAATGTCAAAAGAATGTGAACTTTTTATAACAAAAAACGGGAACCGATGCCTTCCCCCGGTTCCCGCTGCTGATTAAAGATAGTTCAGAAGATCCTCCGGCGTCTGAGCCAGACGTTGCGCTCCTCCCAGTTCTTCCGGAGAGCCAAATCCGTAAACACAGCCAATAAAGGGGCTTCCGCTGCTTTTGGCTGCCTCCAGATCGCTGTATCGATCTCCGATAACCACATAGGGCGGCGGAAAGCGATCCGTTACATGCAGTATGATCTCCGATTTCGGAGCAGACTGAAAGGACTCGCAGTCGAAAAAGAAATCAAACCACCGCTCCATGCGGAAAGCATCCCAGTGAATTTCTGCGTAGGAAGCCTGACAGTTGCTCAAAACCGCCATAGAATATCCCTTTTCTTTCAGCTGCCCCAGGATTTCCGGCATCCCGGGGTACCAGGCCGCCCGTCCCTCCTGTACCGCCTGCTTCATAGCTTCCCCCACCAGGGACGCTGCCTGCCCCTTGATTTCTCCCGGCAGGTCCGGCAGAAAGGAATTCCACATATCCCGGGTATTCATGCCCAGCCAGGAGGCGATCTTTTTCCCGGAAGCTTCGGGAACAGCGTATCCCTGCCGGCGCAGCCACTGAAAGGCCTGTTCCACCGCCGGTTCATAGATCCGCAGAGTATCGTGGATGGTGCCGTCGTAATCAAAGATCAGGGACGGCCTTTTTCCGGCGGCCATCTTACAGCTGCCGCGCCAGGTTCACCATTTCAATGGCTGACAGGGCGCAGTCATATCCTTTGTTGCCCGCCTTGCTCCCGGCTCTGGCAATGGCCTGCTCGATGTTTTCCGTGGTTACGATCCCGAAAAGTACAGGAACCCCGGCGGCAAGCCCCGCCTGGGCAATGCCCTTGGACACTTCGCTGCACACGTAATCGTAGTGGCTGGTGTCTCCCCGGATCACTGCCCCCACGCAGATCACCGCGTCGTATTTGCCGGATTTTGCCATTTTGGAGGCGATGAGGGGAATCTCAAAAGCGCCCGGCACCCAGGCCGCAGTAATGTTTTCCTCCGCTACTCCATGGCGGACCAGGCCGTCCACGGCGCCGGACAGCAGCTTGCTGACAATGATTTCATTAAATCGGGAAGCCACAATGGCTGCTTTCATGCCCTCCGGGGCAACTACCTTTCCTTCCAGTACCTGAATCTGTTTCATTTTCCTTTCCTCCTGACGTTTTAAAAGTGAATTTCTTTAAAAATGTGTCCCATTTTTTCCTGTTTGGTTTTCATATAGAAAGAGTCATATTTCTGGGGAGTGATTTCAATGGGGACGCGTTCCGTAATGGTAAGGCCGAACCCGTTGAGGCCATATACTTTCTGAGGATTGTTGGTGAGCAGCCGCAGGGATTTTGCTCCCAGATCCGACAGGATCTGAGCACCCACCCAGTATTCCCGCAGATCCGGGGCAAAGCCCAGACGGATATTGGCTTCCACTGTATCCAGCCCCTGTTCCTGCAGCTCATAGGCTTTCAGCTTGTTGATGAGGCCGATGCCCCGGCCCTCCTGGCGCATATACAGAATAATGCCCCGGCCTTCCGCCTCCACCTGCCGCATGGCGGCCTGCAGCTGATTTCCGCAGTCACAGCGCAGAGAGCCGAAGGTATCCCCGGTAAGACATTCCGAATGCACCCGGCAGAGAAGGTTCTCTCCATCGCCGATCTCTCCTTTTACCAGGGCTACGTGGTGTTCTCCCGTAATGTTGTTGATATATCCGTAGATCCGGAAATGGCCGTAACAGGTGGGCATGTCCGCGCAGGCTTCCCGGACCACATGTTTTTCATGAATCCTGCAGTAATCCTGCAGTTCCTTGATGGTAATAAATTTCAGCCCGTATTTTTCCGCCAGTTTCCAGAGGCCGGGAGTGCGCATCATGGTACCGTCCTCCTCCATGACCTCGCAGCAGACCCCGCACTCTGTCAGCCCGGCCAGCCGCATGAGATCTACCGTGGCCTCTGTGTGGCCGTTCCGCGCCAGCACGCCGCCCTTTCTGGACACCAGGGGGAAGACATGGCCGGGGCGCCGCAGATCCCCGGGAATCGTGGAGGGATCCGCGCATTTTCGCATAGTGTATCCCCTCTCCTGGGCAGAGATGCCGGTGGTGGTATCTTTGTGGTCCACGGACACGGTAAAGGCAGTACAGTGATTGTCTGTATTTTCAGAAACCATCTGGGGCAGGCCCAGACGGGAGGCTACGGCGGCGCTCATAGGGGTGCAGATCAGCCCTCTGGCATGGCAGGCCATAAAATTAATATTTTCGCAGGTGGCAAATTCCGCAGCGCAGATCATGTCCCCCTCGTTTTCCCGGTCCGGGTCATCTGTCACCAGGATAATCTTTCCCGCCCGCAGCTCCTCCAGTGCCTCCGGAACGGTGCTGTATTTCTGTTCCATATAAAAATCTCTCCTTTTCTACACTTAAAAATCCAGTTCCCGGAGCATCTCCATGGTAATTCCGGAGGCTTCCGGCTTGGGCTGTGTTCCGGGATCTCTGCCCAAAACACAGCCCAGCAGTTTTTTTACGTATTTGCCGATCAGATCCGTCTCCAGATTCACCAAATCGCCCGGCCTCTTTTTCAGCAGAATGGTTTCCTGTCCCGTATGGGGAATCACGGATACCTGAAAAGAAGTTTCTCCCACGGCAGCTACGGTCAGGCTGACGCCGTCGATGCAGACGGATCCTTTTTCCACAATCAGTTCCAGAAGCTCCTCCCCCGCGGCCACAGTCACCCATACCGCGTTTTCCTCCCGGCGAAGCCGGGTGATGCTGCCGGTTCCGTCAATATGCCCGGAGACCAGATGGCCTCCGAATCTCCCATCCGCGGCCATAGCTCGCTCCAGGTTTACCGGATCCCCGGGCCGGCAGCCGGAGAGACTGCTCCGGCGCACCGTCTCCGCCATCACATCCGCGGTAAACCCATCCGGCTGGAGGGACACCACTGTCAGGCAGATGCCGTTTACGGCGATACTGTCTCCGATCCCGGTTCCCTCCAGGACTTTTTTTGCCCGGATAGAAATGGTTCCGGAACTGCCGGATAAGGCAAGTGAGCGGATCCGCCCTGTCTCTTCTACGATTCCTGTAAACATATTTTTTTCTCCTTACCGTCGATCACTTTCCAGGAAAGCAGGAGGTCCTCTTCTATCCTGGATATTTCTGTCAGCTCCAGGGGAAATGCCTGATCCGGAGTTTCCACCCCCGGGCCTTCCACCGGAGATCTGCCTCCGCCGCCGAACAGTTTGGGGGCGATAAATCCCCGGATTTCCCGGACGATTCCGGCCCGCAGGGCCGATTCATTGAGTCGGCCTCCTCCCTCCAGGAGAATGCTGTCAATGTTCTCGCGGCCCAGCTGCTTCATCAGTTCTCCCAGGTTGACTTTCTCCGGGGAATCCGGAACCTCCAGCACTCGGACTCCCCTTTCTTCCAGAGCCTTTTTTCTGGCGGTAAATTCCGGATCCCCCGCTGCGGCCCCGGAAGCGCAGGCGGCGATTACCGGAACCTGGTCCGCGGTCCGGCAGAGTTTTGAATCCAACGGAAGACGCAGACGGCTGTCACAGATAATGCGGATAGGGTTTCTCCTTCCCTCCTTTCGCACCGTGAGAAGAGGATCATCCGCCAGCACGGTGCCGATGCCCGCCAGGATTCCCATATAGCTCCAGCGCAGTTCCTGCACCTTCTGTCTGGCGGCTTCCCCGGTGATCCACTTGGAAGCGCCGGTGCGGGTGGCGATTTTCCCGTCGGCGGTCATGGCGTATTTCATCACCACATAGGGAGTGCCGGTGGTAATAAAATGAAAGAATACCGGATTCAGCCGGTCGCAGGCTTCTCTCATAAAATCTTCCTCCACCGTTACCCCGGCCTGCCGCAGAATGGCAGCCCCTTTGCCGGAAACCTTTGGGTTGGGATCTCTGGAGCCGATGACCACCCGGGCGATTTTCTGTTCCAGAATCGCTTCCGTGCAGGGAGGAGTTCTCCCGTAATGACAGCAGGGTTCCAGAGTCACATACAGAGTTGCCCCCTCGGCAGACTCCCTCAGAGAACGGATGGCATTGCGCTCCGCGTGGAGTTCTCCCCATCGGGCATGCCAGCCCTCCCCGATGATCCTGCCGTCCTTTACAATAACCGCTCCTACCAGAGGATTGGGATTGGTCCAACCCCTTCCCCGCCCGGCCAGTTCGATGGCACGTTCCATAAATTCACGATCTGTCATAGGCTCTCCTTTTTCTGAAAAAGCCCTGACAGAATTCCGTTTCCGGAATCTCTGACAGGGCTCTTTGCTCACATTGTTCTTTCTGGCAGTCTCCCCGCAAACAAAAAGCTCTGAAATGAAACACATTTCAGAGCTGATTCACGCAGAAAAACCGCCTCTCTCTTCTTCCATCCAGACTATACTGTCGGCCCCGGAATCTCACCGGATCCTGCCTTTCGGCTCGCGGGCTTTACCGCCGGTAGGGACTTGCACCCTGCCCTGAAGATAGATATTTTTTTGACGAATTTTATTATACTCCTGTTCTTTCAGAAAAGCAAGGGAAATAATTTGTAAAATTCTCTTCTGACCTTTTGTTTTCCGGGATATTTCTGATACAATGAGGAAACGAGGTGAGACATCTTCCTGATTCCGAAGAGACTTGACAGTCAATAGCCGGCTGATATGTTCCGGATCATTCCCCCGGAATTTCGTAAAGAAATTCTGTCCATCTTCCTTTATAACTGTAACAGGGCATAAAGGGATGTTTTTTGCCCTTTAATTTTCCGGCCTTCAGATCTACAGCGTCCTTCAGATTTTTTTCCATGTATTCCGGTCCGATGGGACAGTCGTGATGGCAGGGAAGAATGGTCTCTGCCTGTTCTGCGAGGCCGCAGAGTTTTTTCTGGCTCTCAATATAAAGATCCAGATTCCGGTGCGCGCCGAACATAAAGATAGGGCCTTCCTTCTGGACGGAATCCCCGGGCAGCAGCAGTTTCTTTTCCCGGTCCAAAAAGGCAACGCTTCCGTAAGTATGTCCGGGGATTTCCAGAACTTCCAGACAAAAATCTCCGCAGCGGAAAATGTCCCCCTCCCTCAGATCCTTTACTTCGATCCCGCTGTCCAACAGGTGCCAGTCCTTCTGATTCAGATAACAGCTGCCGAAATCCTTCAGGCCGCCGGTGTGATCTCTGTCTCCGTGGGTCAGAAGCACCTGAACCGGAAGATCCGTGACCTCCCGCACTGCCTGATACACCCCGCTGTCCTCAAATCCCGTATCAATGAGCAGGGCCTGCTGCTCTCCCACAATCAGGAACTGCCGCACCCGGCCATCCTCCAGGATATAAAAGTGATCCATAAAAAGCTTGATTTCTGTCATACATGCCTCCTTTTATAAATCTGCTGTTTTGAGAGCGGCGTAACCCTCATAAAAAACCTTAAAATCTTTTATATTTATGATAACACGAAATAGATACCGCCTCAATTCGGGACTTGCTTTTTTTGCGGAAATCAGGCATGATAGTACACGTACTTTAACAGAAAAGAGGGACATACAATGCTGCAGATCAGAAAAATGACAGGGGCGGACGCAAAAACAGTTCTCCCCATGGTATACGGTTTTTACAGAAGCGACGCAGTGGATCACGCAGTGCCGGAAGAAACCCTGAACCGGACCTTTCAGGCGGCAGTCACAGATGGCTCCCTCCTGGAGGGATTCGTTTTGGAGGATGAGACCGGCGCGGTGGGCTTTGCCTATCTCTCCCCCTACTACGCCTGCGAAGTAGGCGGCGTCAACATGATGCTGGAGGAAATCTTTATCATTCCGGAAGCCCAGGGAAAAGGATACGGCACGGAATTTTTCCGCTGGATGGAGGAAACCTATCCGGAGGTGCGCCGGTTCCGTCTGGAAGTAACCGAAAGCAACCAGGCGGCGGTGAGGCTGTACAAAAAACTAGGGTATGATTTTATCCGGTATGAGCAGATGGCAAAGGACCGGAAATAATTTTCTCCATCACAAAATTTGTCAGCAGGACTCCCCTGCGCTCCACCTGCTGTTTCCGGACCAGCCGGTATCCCCGTTTTTCAAAAAATCCTCTGGCAGTCAGAGAGGCGTGGGTACGGATCACTGCCGTGTCCGCCGCCTGCTCCAGAGCCTCACAGAGAGCGGTGGCAACGCCCTGCCGCTGAGTGTCTTTTTTCCGCCAAGCCGTATGCTTCAGATCTCCCTCCTGGCTTCCGCAGGCCGCAGCAGTTCCAATACCAGGGTCCCCACAGTAACCGCATCCTCCACCGTCAGATAGTGATCCGCGGCCGCCTCCAGCAACAGCTTTCCGGAGGCGGGAAATTCTTCGTCCTCAAACCAGATGTTCACCAGCAGGGGATATCGGGGAAGGAAAGGAATCCTGGCACAGTAATCTCCTTTTCCCTGTATTTCCTCCGCCCCCAGCTTCTGAAAACTCTCCCGCACCTGTTCCGGTGTTTTCCCTTTCAGAAAGTTTCCCAGATCCCTCTCCGCGTCCCGGTCAAATTTGGTTCCCCGGATCACTCCCTCCCGCAGACTGCCGAAATTGATCCATTTCCCGGTCAGGGGAGTTCCGTCCGCCAGATCCAGATAGTGGAGCAGGATCAGATGCTGCCATCCCTCCACCGGCGGCCAAAAGGCACAGTCCGGCCAGGAAAGACACAGTTCCCTTCCCAGAGACGGGATCCGGAGGGAAGCCGTTTTCTCGTCAAAGGTTACGCCCGAGAGCCCGGCGATCTCCCTGGGATCCCGGATCCGCAGACGCTCCAGGGCTGCCTTTCTCATTTCCTCAAAAGCGCGGTTGGCTGTTTCCTTCATACAAATCCTCCTTTTGAGCAGTCAATCCTTCTGATTTTTTCTTGAGTGCAGTATAACCTAAATAACCGCTTCTGTCCATTTTTATGTTCCCCTCTTGACAGACACTTTTCCGCGCCATATAATAACATTGTTATATCACACTGCTATATGGAGGAGATCATGGAAGAAACCGCTTCTGCCACACTGAATCATATCCTGCTGGCCGCCATGGAAGAATTTTCCGACAAAGGCTTTCTGGGAGCCTCCCTGCGGCAGATCGTAAAAAAAGCCGGTGTTACCACCGGGGCGTTTTATGGCTATTTTTCCAGCAAGGAGGCTTTATTTGCCGCTCTTGTAGAACCCCATGCCGCCGCTCTTATGGGAAAATTTATGGAAGCTCAGACCACTTTCGCTGAACTGCCGGAAGAACAGCAGCCGGAACATATGGGGGTGGAATCCTCCCATTGTATCCACTGGATGGTGGATTATATCTGCCGGCATCGCGAACCGGTAAAGCTGCTGCTCTGCCGCTCAGAAGGCACCAGCTATGAGCATTTTGTCCATAATATGGTGGAGATCGAAGTAGAATACACCATAAAATATATGGAAGTCCTCCGGCATCTGGGGAAAAATATCCCAAAGCTGGATGAACAGATGTGCCATATCATTGCCAGCGGCATGTTTAACGGGGTATTTGAGATCGTGATCCACGACATGCCCAGGGACAGAGCTCTGCGCTATGTGGATCAGCTGCGGGACTTTTATACAGCCGGATGGCTGAAATTAATGGGGCAGTAAGCCCCATTTTCCCGGCATGATAGTTAGTTTAATCTAACTTCATGATAGATAAAAACGATAGGAGGTATGATTTTGAAGCAAAAAAAACAAAGCAGCCTGTCCCGCATTTTCAGTTACGCAGGCGGGCACAAACATCTCACCCTGCTGGGCTGCCTTCTCTCCGCTCTTTCGGCGGTACTGGGGCTGATCCCCTATGTATGCGTCTGGCTGGCGGCAAGGAATGTACTGGAGTCCTGGCCCGGCACTGCCGGAATATCCGGCCTGGCCCGCTGGGGCTGGACGGCGGTATGGACCGCCATAGGCAGTATCCTATTGTATTTTGCTGCCCTGATGTCTACCCATATCGCCGCCTTCCGCACAGCCAGGAATATCCGGCGTGCCGCCATGGCACATGTACTGAAGCTGCCCCTGGGATTTTTTACAGAAAATCAGTCCGGGCGGTTGCGGAAACTTATTGATGACAACGCCGGCCTTACAGAAGATCTTCTGGCCCACAAACTTCCTGATCTGGCGGGAACGGCAGTCACTCCTGCTGCGGCTGTTGTCATGCTGTTTCTCTTTGACTGGAGAATGGGTCTTCTGTGTCTGCTCACTATGATCCTTGCCTTCTTCTCTATGTGCCTGATGATGGGCGGAAAAAACGCCGGTTTCTTTCATCGGTATCAGAAGGAGATCGAGCGCATGAGCGGCGAGGCGGTAGAGTATGTCCGGGGCATTCCCGTGGTAAAGATGTTTCAGCAGACCGTCTACTCTTTCAAAGCGTTTTACGCCGCCATCCGGGATTACAGCGATCTGGCCAGTCAGTATGCCATGAGCTGCAGGGTAGGACAGACCTGCTTCCTGACTTTTATCAACGGGGCGTTCGCCCTCCTGATCCCGGCAGCGCTTCTGCTGGCTTCCGGAGGAGATATCCGGACCGTGCTGGTCAATTTTATCTTTTATGCCCTGTTCGCCCCCGCCTGCGGTCAGATGATCAACCGGATCATGTATATGAGCGAGGCGGTCATGGAAGCGGACGAGGCGGTGGGCCGTCTGGAGGAAATCCTCAGCCGGAAACCTATGGAAGAATCCAATGCGCGTAAATCTCCGGCAAATGCCGCCGTATCCTTTGACCATGTGACTTTTACCTATCCCGGCGCAGAGAGACCGGCTCTCAAAGATGTATCTTTCTCCGTCCTTCCAGGCCAGGTGACGGCGCTGGTCGGTCCCTCCGGCGGCGGAAAGACTACAGCCGCCAGCCTGATCCCCCGCTTCTGGGACGTGGATAGTGGGGTGGTTTCCATCGGCGGAGTCGATGTGCGGGAGATGGACACGGACGCTTTAATGAAACAGGTGGCCTTTGTGTTCCAGGATACCCGGCTGTTCAAGGAAAGCCTTCTGGAAAACATCCGGGCTGCCAGACCGGAGGCTTCCAGAGAGGAGGTCCTGTCTGCCGCCCGGGCCGCCCAGTGCGATGACATTCTGGAAAAACTTCCCCAAGGTCTGGACACCGTGGTAGGGACAAAAGGCGTTTACCTCTCCGGAGGAGAACAGCAGCGGATCGCCCTGGCCCGCGCCATCCTGAAAGACGCTCCCATCATCGTTCTGGATGAAGCCACCGCATTTGCCGATCCGGAAAATGAACACCGGATCCAGAAGGCTTTTGAAGTACTGACCAAGGGTAAAACTGTGCTGATGATCGCCCATCGCCTCTCAACGGTGCGGAATGCGGATTCCATTCTTGTCCTGCAGGACGGAAAGATCGCCGAGCAGGGAAACCATAAGAGCCTGCTGGCACAGCATGGCGCCTATGCCGCCATGTGGGAGGATTACCAGCGCAGCGCCAGGTGGAAGCTTGGAAAACAGGGAAAGAAGGAGGGAACGGTATGACAAAGAAGTTACAGCATTTATTTGCCCTCAGTGAAAAAGGGGCAAAGGATCTGGTGAAAGCCGTTATCTGGTGTTTCGTGTGTAATGTAAGTCTGATGCTTCCGGTGGGGGCTGTTCTGCTGACGGCCCGGCATCTTCTGGATTCCCTGGAAAAGGGAACCCGTCCTATGAATGGATTCTGGATCTATGCCGGTTCCGGCGCGGCTGTCCTGATTCTGCTGTTTATTCTTCACTGGTTCCAGTACGCTTCTCTGTATCTGGCAACCTATCAGGAAAGCGCCAGCCGGCGGGTGAGCTTGGCGGAAACCCTGCGCCGGCTTCCCCTGAGCTTTTTCGGGAACCGGGATCTAAGCGACCTGACCTCCACCATGATTGCGGACTGCTCCAGCCTGGATCAGATGTTCTCCCACTATGTTCCCCAGCTGTTCGCCTCCCTCTTCTCCACTCTGGTGATCGGCATTGCTATGTTCCTCAGCGACTGGCGGATGGCTCTGGCTGTTTTATGGGTAGTTCCGGCGGCTGTCCTGCTGACGGCAGGGAGCAAGAAGATTCAGGATTCCTTTGGGACAAAAAATATCCTGAATAAGCGGGCGGTGGCGGACTGCATCCAGGAGGGACTGGAAACCATACGGGATATTAAGGCCTGCAGCCGCCAGAAAGCCTATATGGAAAAACTGGAAGAAAAGCTGGCCGCCATGGAGAAGGGCTCCATCCATTCCGAGCTGGCAACCGGCGTGTTTGTATGTTCCGCTCAGGCTTTTCTTCGTCTGGGGCTGGCAACCACCATTCTGACCGGCGGGGCGATGCTGGCAGCCGGAGAACTTTCCTTCCTCTATTTTCTGGGATTCCTCTTTGCCGCCGCCAGGCTTTATGATCCCCTGGGGCTGGTGCTTCAGAATATCGCCGCTACCTTCAATACCAAGCTGCAGATCCAGCGGATGCGCTCCATTCTGGAACAGCCGGTGCAGAAAGGAACCGAGGATTTCACACCGCAGAATTACGACATTTCCTTTGACCATGTATCCTTTGCCTATAGGGAAGGAGACGGTGTGCTGGAAGATGTGAGCTTTACCGCCCGCCAGGGAGAAGTAACGGCTCTGATCGGGCCCTCCGGCGGCGGAAAATCCACAGCCTGCAAACTGGCGGCACGGTTTTGGGACGCTTCCAGGGGAACCGTAACCCTCGGAGGCATAGATGTATCTACTGTAGAACCGGAAACACTGTTAAAATACTATTCCATGGTATTCCAGGATGTGGTGCTGTTCCGGGATACCGTCATGGAAAATATCCGCCTGGGACACCGGGATGCCACCGATGAGGAAGTTCTCGCTGCTGCCCGGGCTGCCCGGTGCGAGGAATTTGTCCGGAACCTTCCTCAGGGCTATCAGACCATGATCGGAGAAAATGGCTCTACCCTCTCCGGCGGGGAACGCCAGCGGATCTCCATTGCCCGCGCCTTGTTGAAGGACGCGCCGGTCATTCTTCTGGACGAGGCTACCGCCAGCCTGGATGTGGAGAACGAAAGCGCTGTTCAGGAAGCACTCTCCCGCCTGCTTCAGGGAAAGACTGTGCTGGTCATCGCTCACAGGATGCGCACGGTGGCCGGAGCGGATCACATCGTGGTGCTGGAGCGGGGCCGCGTTGCCCAGCAGGGTACACCGGAAGAGCTGATGCGGAAAGGCGGGCTTTACCGCCGGATGGCAGAACTTCAAAAAGAAACGGCTCAGTGGGAGCTGGGAACCAGATAGCTTCTTGACAGGCTGGACCAGGAATCGTATAATAAACACGGTTAGTTAACGCTAATTAATCAGGAATATAAAAGTTTTTAACAGGGAGGAGCGATAGAACGATGTGGAAATATACTGTCGAAGTCAAGGGAATGATGTGCGGGATGTGTGAAGCCCACGTAAACGACGCCCTGCGGAAAGCTTTACCGGTAAAAAAGGTAAATTCTTCCCGGGGCAAAAAACAAACAGTGGTGATTTCTGAACGAGAACTGGACACAGCGGTACTTTTGAATACCATTCGAAACACCGGATACGAGGTTGGCGAGATCCAGAAGGAGCCGTACGAAAAGAAAGGGTTCTTCGGGTAAGCTTCTTTTATACATAGTTTTTCAAGTCTATCAGGTATTCCCCTTTGTGATGGCTGACCGGGGGCACACAGATGCTGTATAAGTTTCACATTTTTTTCACAAATCTTGATGGATGGGGGAAACTGAAAATGAAAAAGAAAAAACTTATGGCAGCATCTCTTTCTCTGGCGCTGGTACTGGGCCTGACAGCCTGTGGAGGCGGAAACAGCGCCAAGACGGATTCCTCTTCCGCGGACGCGGGATCTGCTGTGTCCGAATCCGTGGAAGAGCCGGAAGTGACGGAGGAACCGGAAGCCACCGAGGAGCCTGAGGTAACAGAAGGGCCGGAACAGCCGGACGAGACCTCTCCCGCCGCCTCCGGAAGCGCAGATGTCTCTTCCGCAGTAGATGCCAGCACATCCACGGACACTGCGGGAATCCCTGTGGGCCAGTGGGCAAAGATCGCCAGATACGCTACGGAGGACGAATGCTATCACACAGTGTACGCCCGGGTGACAAAAGCAACCACATTCACGGAGGATGCCGCGTACATACAGGCAGCCGTTGACGCCAACAATGCCAATGGCTCCGACTGGGATCAGATCGATCTCGCCAGTGAGGATTTCCAGATCCCTTCCGATGTGGAATGGTGTCTTCTGGAATATGAAGTGTACGTTCCGGAAGATTTTCCGGCCCCTGATTACGGTATGGTGGAACCTTCCCTTTCTTTCTCTGAGGAGAACATCGGCGGCGGAGGCACTCCTTCCGCAGACGGGACCAGCACCTATATCGGCCTGGGTACAAACAATTTTGAACTTGCTGTTTATTCTGACGATACGAAGTTTACACCGGGAAACACCTATATCTTCCAGAATCTCTTTACCATGGTAAAAGGATATGAGAACTACGCCTTTGAGACCAGCTCCTATCCTGACGGCATGCACAGCGATGATATCTCCGCGGATAGTATGTATTACGCTTATTTCGCAAATAAATGATCTTCCATGAGCCAGGGGCAGATCCGGATCGTCATTCGGATCCGCCCCTGTTCTTATGCCCGAAACGCGGGTTTGCGCGCGTTTCTTTAGGCATGCTTCAGCCTATCGACGCGCTTCATACTCTGTAAAGGCGGACCGGATCAGGTTTCCGGTATATTCCTCCCGGGGATGAAGGATCACTTCCCCGGGAGTTCCTTCTTCCACGATCCGTCCTTCCGCCATGACCAGTACCCGGTCGCAGAACTGCTGCACCAGAGCCAGATCATGGCAGATAAACAGGTAGGACAGCCCCCTCTCCCGCTTCAGGGAGGCTAACAATTCCAGAATCTGTTTCTGCACCGTAACATCCAGCGCGCTGGTGGCCTCATCACAGATCACCAGCCGGGGCTCCACAGCCAGAGCCCTGGCGATGGCCGCCCGCTGGCACTGGCCTCCGCTGACCTCATGGGGATAGCGTCCGGCAAAATCCGCCGGAAGCCCGCACTGCGCAAAAAGCTTCTCTACCCGTCTTTTTCTCTCCCCGGAAGACAGGCCGGCGTTTTTCAGGCTTTCTCCCACCCCGTCTCCCAGAGTCCTTCGGGGGTCAAAGGATTCCGCCGGAGACTGAAAGACCATCTGCAGCTGCCGGTATACCTGGCGCTGCTCCCGGGACTTCAGATGAGTGATCGCTCTGCCCCCAAGATAGATCTCCCCCTCCGAGGGCTTCAAAAGCCCGGTGATCATTCTGGCCACCGTGCTTTTGCCGGATCCGGATTCCCCCACGATGCCCAGAGTTTCTCCGGGAAGAAGGCAGAAGCTTACATGGTCCACAGCGGCCAGTTCCTCCTGTCCTTTTTTCTGAAATGTTTTGGTCAGTTTTTTTACTTCCAGCAAAGGTTCCATCTAATTTTTCTCCAGCACCGGCACAGCGGCCAGCAGCTCCTTTGTATAGTTTTCCCGGGGACGGCCCAGCACCTGCGGGGCCGGTCCGTACTCCACAGCCTCCCCCGCCTTTAAAACAAGGACTGTATCCGCCATGGCCCGGACCACTCCCAGATTATGGGTCACCAGCACCATGGCTGTGCCGTACAGTTCCCGCGTCAGCAGCAGTTCCTCCACCGCCTGTCTCTGCACAGAGACGTCCAGGGCGCTGGTAGGCTCATCCGCCAGCAGGATCTCCGGCTTCAGGAGCATGGCCATGGCGATCCCCACTCTCTGGTTCATGCCCCCGGAAAGTTCAAAGGGATAGCCGGCCAATATCCGTTCCCCTTCCCGGAAACCCAGCCGGGCAAAAAGCTCCAGGGCTTCTGTATCGCTTTCCTTCCGGGTGATCTTTCTGTGAGCGGAAAGACTCTCAAAGATCTGGCTGCCGATGGTGCGCACCGGACACAGGGCGGCTCCGGCGTCCTGAAAGATCATGCCGATCTGCGCGCCCCGGATCTTCCGCAGTTCCTTTTCCGTAAGATCCGGCAGGTTCCGGTCCCGATACAGGATCTCTCCTTGGGTCACCAGGCCTCCCTGGCCCAGGATCTCCAGGGCCCCCCGGATCAGGGAGCTTTTTCCGCTGCCGGATTCCCCCACAATTCCCAGGATTTCTCCGGACTTCAGGGTAAAATTGATATCACGGACTGCCGGGATCCCGTTATAGGAGATCTCCACCGACCGGTAAACAAGTAATTCTTCCATGGTTTTCTCCGTTCCGCCGCCTCAGCCGCCGATATCCAGATCCGCGGTGATCTCGTAATAATCGCAGGGATGCGCTGTCAGTCCCGTAACCGAAGCGTCTGCGACCATGCTCATCCGCAGATGGGAGGCAAACACAAAGGCATTGTCCTCCAGGATCACCTGCTGCATTTCCACAGCCAGTTCCTGCCGGCGGGCGCTGTCAAAGGTCCGGGACATCTCCTCCGCCAGGTTCTCCAGCTCATCGCTGTGATAATGGCCGTCATTGTTGGCGGAGCTGTCCAGGCAGCGGTAGGTAAAGAAATATTCCGGATCTCCCGTGGGCGCTGTCACCATGGCGCTGACGTAAATGTCCCAGGCAGAAGGGTCTGTGCGGATGCTGTTGTGGTCCGCGGTGCTGTTGATCTCCACCTGAAAACCGATCTCTCCCAGAGTGGACTGGGCATACTCCGCCAGCAGCGGCAGCTCCTGGCGGCTGGGATAGGTGAGCCAGCGCAGGGTCAGCAAAGTTCCCTCTTTTTCCCGGATTCCATCCCCATCTGTATCGATCCAGCCCGCTTCCTCCAGTACCTTTTCGGCTTCTTCCGGATCATAGGTTTCCGTGGAAACCGCGTCGCCGCCAAAGATAAAGTTTTCCGGGAATACCCCTTCTGCCGGATATCCGTTGCCCCCCAGCAGGGTCTCCACAAAGCCCTCCTTATCGATGCCCAGGGCAATGGCTTTGCGCACCGCGGGATCCCCGGTAACGGGGCTTTCAAAGTTCATGGTGCCGAAAAATGCCCGGCTGGTGGCACAGCTGGTAAAGGAGTACTGTTCATTTTCAAACAAAGGATAGCTGGCGTAGGGCATGCCGTAGGCCACATCGATCTCTCCCGACTGCAGAGCCATAGTCAGGGTATCTCCGTCAGTAATGGTGCGGACCGTAACCTTGTCCAGCTTCGGCTCCCCTCCCCAGTAGTTTTCATTTTTCACCAGCTCCAGTCCGCTGTCTGTCACCAGGGAAACCGCCTGGTAAGGCCCGGTGCCGGAGACAATCCCCTCCTCTGTGACTCCCGCCTCCATGTCGATGACGCAGCCGTAGGGATCCGCCAGATAATGGATCAGGGCAGGCACCGGCTCAGCGGTGTGTATGGTCAGAGTATAACCCTCCGCGGTGATCTCCCGGATCTGCAGGTCCTCCGCCGCCCGGACATGGACAGAGATCAGATCCTCCAGGCATTCTTTCACCGACTGAGCGTCCATATGCCGGCCGCTGGCAAAGTCCACATCCTCCCGGAGCTGAATCACCCAGGTCAGCTCGTCCGTGTTTTCATAGCTTTTCGCCAGCCAGGGCTCTATCTCCATGGAATCGGAAAAGCGGAACAGAGTCTCCCCCACTCCGTAGCGGATGCAGGCCCAGCCGCTGTTGTCCCGGTGGGGATTGATGTCGGGTTCTTCGTTTTCCGCGTTAAAGGTGGTATCGCCCCACACCAGCGACTTTTCTCCGGAGGTCTCCGGAGATGGCTCCTGAGCCGGCGTTCCGCCGCTGCACCCGGACAGCAGAGAAATCAGCAGTCCGGCGGCCAGGAATGTGGTCCATGTTTTTTTTCTCATTTTGTTCTTCTCCTTTTTCTCTGTCCGTTTCTGGGATCCAGATAATCCCGCACAGTGTCCCCCAGAAGGTTAAAAAGCACTACAGAAACAAAAATCCCAAGTCCCGGGGTCAGTACCACCCAGGGATAGGTCTGCAGCATACTCCTGCCGCTGCTCATCATACTGCCCCACTCCGCTGTGGGGGGCTGGGCTCCCAGCCCCAGAAAAGAAAGGGCCGCGATCTCCATCATCATGGTGCCGATATCCAGCATGGCCGTCACCAGCACCGGGCCGGCGATGTTGGGCAGGATGTGGCGGAAAAGGATCCCCAAAGAAGAGGTTCCGGAAAGCTTTGCCGCCTGGATATAGGTGAGATTTTTCACCGTCAGAGTCTGGCTCCTGGCCAGTCTGGCATATTTGGGCCAGCTCACCGCCGCCAGGGCAATCACCGCGTTTTGGATGCCGCCCTGGAGCACTGCCGCCACAGCCATGGCGAACACCAGCCCCGGAAAAGCCAGGCAGATGTCCGAGACCCGCATGATCACCGCGTCCAGGGCTCCGCCGAAATAGCCGCAGAGCAGCCCCAGAAGAGTCCCTCCCACGGCGATGATCCCCACCAGAATCAGGGCAGAAAAAATACTGGTCTGTCCCCCTACGATCACCCGGGAGAGCATATCCCTCCCGTACCGGTCCGTGCCGAAGGGATGGTCCGGGCTTGGGGGCTGCAGGGCAATAGACAGATCCTGCCCGTTGGGGTCATAGGGGCAGATCCATTCCGCGAAAACCGCCGCCAGCAGCAGGGCGATAACCAGAGACAGGAACAGGATCAGACGGATCCTGGTGTGATCGGCCCGGATCCTCTGCCGGCGCGCCCCGATCTTTTCAGTATGAGAATTCATGCCTTCTCACCTCCCAGCCGCACCCGGGGATCCAGGGCCCGGTAGCAAAGATCCGTAATAAGATTCACCGCCACATAGATCACGGCCATCCACACTACGTAAGCCTGGATCACAGGATAATCCCGCATATTGATGGCGTCCACCGCCAGCTTTCCCACCCCGTCCCACATAAAAATGGACTCCACAATGGCAGTCCCTCCCAGGAGACTGCCCAGAGACAGAGCCATGAGAGTGAGAATCGCGGACAGACAGGAACGCAGGACATATTTCCGCAGGATCACGGAAAAAGGCACCCCTCTGGCCCTTGCTCCCGTCACATAGTCCTTGCCCAGCTCCTCCAGCACCGCCGCCCGGATCTGCCGCATATATTTAGCGGACATGGCAATGGCCAGGGTCAGGGCCGGCAGGGCCGCGCTCCTGAGGCTCAGACCCTCCGAAATCACCGGAAAAACGGGAATATATATGGCCAGCAGATACATCAGCACCAGAGCCACAAAAAAGTTGGGAAGGCTGCTGCCGATAAAACTGCACACCCGGATCAGATAGTCCGTAAATCGATTCTGTCTTACCGCCGCCAGAATTCCCAGAGGCAGGGAGATCACCACCGTCAGCCCCATGGACAGCACCGTCAGAAGCAGGGTTGCCGGCAGCTTGGACACAAAGACAGAAAATACATCGCTGCCGGAAATATAGCTGGTGCCCAGATCTCCTGTAAGAAATCCTCCCAGCCAGCGGAAATACTGCGCCAGAAATGGCTGATCCAGCCCCAGCTCCGCTCTCCGGGCGGCGATCACCTCCGGGGAGAGGGCCACTCCGGAAACCTCCGACTGCTGCAGCACCGCGTCGCTGCCGGCGATCCGCATCAGGGCGAAAGAAAGAAAGGTAATGCCCAGCAGGATGGGAATCAGCAGAAGCAGCCTGCGGATCACATATTTCTTCATGATATCTCCTTCCGGCTCAGATTTTTTACTGCCCGGATCAGAAACATGGGGGTGGAAGAATTGTTGATCCGCTCCTCCCGGGTCCAGACTCGTCTCCAGATCTCCGGATCCGCCTCCATCTCCATTCCCAGTCTCTCCAGGACCTTCCGGTCCCATTCCGGGCGGAGAGCCAGGGAAAGGGGCGCCTGCACGGCAATGGCCTCCATGGCGGGGATATCCGTTCCATCGGTCTCGTTGGCCACCCCCTCCGCCAGGATATTCTCCCGGTCTTTCAGGTACCCTTCCCGGGCTTCCCGGTCATACAGATACCGGTACCAGTTGGCGTCAAAGTTCAGCAGAAGCCCGCCGGGCTTCAGGACCCGGCACCATTCCACGTAGGCTTTCTCCGGGTGGGGCAGGTTCCAGGTAAGGTTCCTGGTAACGATCACGTCAAAACGGTTCTCCGGGAATTCCAGCTGTTCCGCGTTCATCCGCAGAAAACAGATACGGTCCCTCCAGATCCCCGCGTTCTTCCCGGCCTCCTCCAGCATGGATTCCGTATAGTCCACAGCGGTAACCTGATACCCCATCTCCGCCAGGATCACCGAAAAAAAACCGGGGCCGCAGCCTATGTCCAGAACAGAAAGTTCCCCCGGCTTCCGTCCCGGATACTGCCGGCTGATCTGCTCAAAAAGAACTCCGCCCCACACCTGATGCTGACCGGAGTTCAGTTCACTTTTATTCACTTCAGAATATCCGGCCGCCCGGTTGGTCCAGTAGGCCTGATTCTCTGTTTCATACTGCCGAAATGTCTGCATACATCCTCCTTAAAACCCATCGTTCTTTGGTTCTCCCCTATAGTATCATACGGGTTTTAAGGCTGTAAGCCCCCCCTGGGGATAAAATTACTGCCGGGACTGACTTCGCGAAGGCTTTTCCAGAGCCTTTTTAAACCGGAAGGCAAAGAGAATGGCCGTAAAGGTTACCGCCAGGGTGTCCGCCGCCGGTTCCGCCAGGTACACGGAGGTGGTCTTCTCCAAAGGCAGGATTCCCGGAAGCAGGTAGATCAGAGGAATCAGCAGGACAAACTTCCGCACAACCGCCACCGCGATGGATTCCACCGCTCTGCCCAGGGCGTTAAAGGTCATCTGGCAGGCCATCTGGATTCCGAAGAGGAACATGACCCCCATGTAGATCCGCAGGGCAGTCCCGGTATAGGCGATCAGCTCCGGGCTGGTGGTAAACATGGCGGCAAACACTCCGGGAAACAGCATAACCAGAGCCCATAAGATCCCCGCGTAGGCCATGCTGACTTTCAGCAGGAGCCGGAAAGCCCCCTTGACTCTTCCGTAGTCCCCGGCCCCGTAGCAGTAGCTGATGATGGGCTGGGCGCCCTGTCCCAGTCCCTGCAGGGGGAGCATGGCGAACTGCATGACGCTGGTGAGAATGGTCATTGCTCCCACGGCAATGTCTCCTCCATAGTTCTGAAGAGAACTGTTAAAGCAGACGGAGATCACACTCTCGCTGGCCTGCATGATAAAGGTAGCCGCCCCCAGGGCCACGCAGGGGCCTATCACCTTGGGAACCAGCCGCAGATTCTTCTTTCGGATCCGCAGAAAGGTCCGCTTTCCGCAGAGAAAACTCACCACCCAGAGGCAGGAGAGGGCCTGGGAAATAATCGTGGCCAGCGCCGCGCCCCGGACGTTCATTCCCAGTCCGAAAATAAAGATGGGATCCAGGATAATGTTGGACACTGCCCCGATCAGCACAGAGAGCATGCCGGTCTTCGCAAAGCCCTGGGCAGTGATAAACGCGTTCATTCCCAGGGTCAGTTCCACAAAAATGGTTCCCACAGCGTAAATATTCATGTAGTCCACCCCGTAGCCGATGGTCTTTTCACTGGCGCCGAAGGCCATGAGCAGATCCCGGTTCCAGATCAGCAGCACCGCTGTCAGGATCACGGAAAGAAGGATCTGCAGGACAAAGCAGTTGCCCAATGTTTTCTCCGCGGAATCCTTATCCTTCCTGCCCATAAAAATAGAAGCCCTGGGAGATCCCCCGTAGCCTACCAGTGCCGCGAAGGCGGATACGATCAGAATCAGAGGCATGCATACGCCTACCCCTGTCAGGGCGGAGGCTCCGATATCCGGAATATGCCCGATATAGATCCGGTCTACAATGTTGTACAGCATATTGATCAGCTGCGCCGCCACCGTGGGCAGAGCCAGCTTAACCAGTAATTTCCCCAGAGGCTCCCTCCGCAGAAATTCCTTGCTGTTCTCCGAAGATTTCTGAAGCTCCGTGTTTGTCTGTTCCTGTTCTTTCTGTTTCATTGGGGATCACTTCTCCTTCCTTCCAGGGCATTCCTGGAATTTTCAAACAGCCGGCGCTGGAGTTCCACAAGGGTTGCCAGATCCCGGCTGGAAAAGCCTTTCAACACCGCTGCCAGAAACTCCTCTCTGACCTGATCCACCGCCTCCATCAGGGGCTTTGCCTGCTCCCGCAGCCGCAGATGGATCTTTCTTCTGTCCTCCCGGTCCGGCAGCCGTTCCAGCAGGGACTTCCGGATCAGGGACTCCACCGCTTTGGAGACGGCGCCCTTGGAGATCATCCGCAGTTCCGTAATGTCCCCCGCCGTGTCTTTTTCAGGGTTATTCAGCAGAAAACTCACAATCTCCGCTTCAGCCACCGTCAGATCGTGGTCCGTGCAGACGCGCTTCAGCATTCTGTCATACAGGCGGAACAGTCCTCGCAGGCCGGTAAATACTTCTGTTGTGGGAGTCATCTTTTTCCTCCTTTGTTTTTTTATAAACAGTTCACAAAGAAACTATACAGGTAACAGTATAGCATTTTCGGAAAAGAAATCAAGAGACTCTTTCTTCGGACTTTCCACGCAACAAAAATCCAGGCCCGGCAGTCTTCCGTAGCTGCCGGACCTGGATTTTCGTTGCAGATATTTTCAATGAGTGAATTCATGGCTTCAGTATAAGCCATGTCCCTGGCCTCCGCAAGCCCCCGTGGGGGTTATTTCTTCTGCTGATTTCTGACCTTGGACGCCCGGATCAGAAACAGGGGCGTGGGATTGTAAAATTCATCCTTTTCCCGGTAGATTTCTCTGCCGATCCCCAATTCAATCTGTACAGAAGTCATGCCTGCCGCCTCAAGGGCCTCCAGATCCCAGCCGGGACGGCTGCAGGCGGTAATAGACAGCTGCCGTTTCAGCCGCTCGCACTCCTCCAGCATTTCTCTCCCCAGTCTGTGGTGCGCGTGATTCTGGGGCAGGCCCCTGGAATCCGTACAGTCCTCCTTGCCGTAATCGGCGTCAAAATTCAGCAGCACACCGTCCTCCTTCAGAACCCGGCTCCACTCCCGGTAGGCCTTTTCCGCGTCCGGCAGAGTCCAGGTAAGATTTCTGGTAACCAGAACGTCAAAGGTTCCGTCAGAAAATTCCGGGTTCTCCGCGTCCATAACCTGAAACCTGCAGCGGCTCCGCTCTTCCGCCGACAGTTCCTCCGCCGCAAGTTCTTCGGCCCCCCGGATCATGCCGGGAGTGAGATCAATGCCGGTGACCTCATATCCTTCCCTGGCCAGCAGAATGGAGAAAAACCCCGTGCCGCAGCCCACATCCAGGATTTTCAGTTGCTTTTTCCCCGGCAGATGCTTCCGCAGGATCTCCAGAAAGCGGTCCGCCAGAGAACTGTGAAGCTCCTGTCTCCTCTGCTCCAGAAAATCCCGGCTGCGTTTGGACCAGTAGCCGGCGATCTGTTCCTTCCGGTCATCAGAATGATAGTCAATCTTTCCGTAAGCGATCATGGGACCGTTCTCGCAGACCTGCAGACTTCCCGTCTGGTAGAGGATCACACCGTTTTCCTGGGCCACAGACTCCTCCAGGATATTTCCCTCGTAGTCCCTGGTGACTCCCAGAAGATCCCCCACGCTGAACAGATCTCCCGGGCGTTTTTCAGGATACCAGAGGCCGAAGCAGGAAGCCGCCTGATACTGAATATCCGTCACTTCCAGGGGATAGTGGGTTCTGACGATATGGCCCCCGGGGCAGATTCCCAGATAATCCAGGATGCTCCGCACATCCTTTTTGGCGGACTGAACCTCCTCGCCGCTCCAGGCTCCCATGCCGCCCCGCTCCAGGAGAACGCTGGGGATCCCGCGGGAGGCTGCGTAGTTGTAAGAACCTCCGGAGTCCACCTCCGAGCGGACCATATAGGGCACGTCTGCCTGTCTTGCCATTTCCCGGGAGATCCGGGTCACCTCCGGATCCGCCTTTCCCGCGTAATAAATATAGGGGGCCAGTTCCTCATAGTCATCTCCGCTGTGGAGATCAATATAATAATCCGCCTCTTTGTGAAGGTGTTTCACCACCGCCGCTGCCAGGCGCTCCGTGACGGTTCCCATCGGATCCCCGGGGAATTCCCGGTTCAGGTTTTTTCCATCCTCCCGGCTGACGCTGCCCAGCCGGTTTTCAAAATCCTTCCGGTTCACAGTCTTTACCAGCAGGATCCGGCCGCTGACCTGCTCCGGCAAAAGTTCCTCCGCCAGTTCCAGCACTGCCTGGATTCCCACGTATTCCCCGGCGTGGACACCGGCGGTAATCAGCACGGTTTTCCCGGGGGCCTTACCGCGGAGGATCGTGGCCGGAACCGAAAAGCCGCTCTCTCCCAGCTCCAGTATGCCGCTTATTTTTTCCCCCGGCCGGACCTCCTCCGGACGGATGATCTTTGTTTCGTATTTTTTGTATCCTTTCGCCATAGCTTCCAGTCCTTTTCTCATGTTATACTTTTCCGCTGAAACGGAAATCACAGAATCTACTATAAAGGGCCTGGGGAAATACCGCAACCCACCCCGGGGGATATTTCCGGACCCTTTTGGGGTTCAGGAATACCCGGTGAAACATTTCGAGCCGGGAATCCTTAAGATTCCCGGCTCTGCGTCGTTCTGCGCATTTTTTTAAATCTCAATCAGTTCGTACTCTCTGGAACCCATGCCCAGATCCGCGGCTGCCTCAATGGTATGGATTCCGTTGCGGCTGTTGACCCGCTCCATGAAGTGCTCCTTTCCGGGATCATCGGAACGGAGCACCAGGTCCATGCAGGCCTGATCGATGGCCACCGGATCCATGGAAGCTAGAATGCCGATATCCTTCATGCAGGGATCTTCCGCCACTTCGCAGCAGTCGCAGTCCACGGAAAGATTTTTCATGACGTTGATAAAAGCGATCTTGCCCTTAAAATGAGCGGTAATGCTGGACGCCGCGTCCGCCATGGCTTCCGGAAAGGCCACTTCGCTGGCGTGCTGTTTCCAGGTCTCATAGCGGTCATCGGTCTTTCCGGCGCTGTGAATCAGCGCCTTGCCTCTGGAACTGGCGCAGCCGATAGCCAGCTGTTTCAGGGCCCCGCCGTATCCTCCCATGGGATGGCCTTTAAAGTGGGCCAGGACCAGCATGGAGTCATAATGAACCGTGTGACTTCCCACATGATTCTCCTTCAGGACTTTGCCTCCGGGAACCGGCCATACCAGATCCGGCTCCTCCGCGTCCAGAATATCCACCTGGAAATACTTGGTCCATCCGTGTTCCTGGATTAATTTCCAGTGCTCCTCGGTATGATCCCTCACGCCTCCGCAGGCGTCCCCGTAAGCGGTGTTGGTCTCCACCACCGTGCCCTGCACTTCCTCCACCATGGGCTTCCAGAATTCCGGATGTAGATAGTTCTGATTGCCCCTTTCGCCGGAGTGAACCTTTACAGCCACCTTTCCCGGCAGGGTAATCCCCAGGGCGTGATACATCTTTACTACGGATTCCGGCGTAATTTCTTTTGTGAAATAAACCTTTGCTTTCATAGACTTTACCCTCCTGCAGACGGTCAGATGATTATGATGACACCAGGGTCAAATAGATATGCTTTTCATGCCTGCATGAAAAAGCATATCGACTTGACCCGCAAAACACCGAAAAGGAGCCATTTTTTGCAAAAAAATGTGCGGATTTGAGGTGTTTTAGGATTGTGAGAGCGCAAAGCGCGGAACAATCCGTGGTGTCAAGAGGTCAAATTAAAATTTGACCTCTTGACACCATGTCACTGCTTAAACAGTATCACCTTGCTGACATTGTGTCAACCTTTAATTTTTATCTTCTGGCCAGCTCTCTGGTAATGTCCTCCCAGGTCACGCCCTTTTCCGCCATGAGTACCATCACATGATAGAGAAAATCCGAGATTTCGTACTTGATCTCCTCCTTGTCCGGATTCTTGGCGGCAATGACGATCTCCGTACACTCTTCCCCTACCTTTTTCAGAATCTTGTCGATGCCTTTCTCAAACAGATAGTTGGTATAGGATCCTTCTTTCGGATGAATCTTTCTGTCCTGAATCACCGCGAAGACATTTTCAAAGACCTTCAGAGGATTGGCGCCGTCATATTCCTTACGGGCCAGCTCCCGGTAAAAGCAGGAGCGGCTGCCTGTATGGCAGGCGGCCCCGATCTGGGACACTTTGGCCAGCAGCGTGTCATTGTCGCAGTCAATGGAAAGAGACTTGACGTACTGAAAATGTCCGGAGGTCAGTCCCTTCACCCACAGTTCCTGACGGCTGCGGCTCCAGTAGGTCATTCTCCCGGTGGCCAGAGTAGCCTCATAAGCTTCCCGGTTCATATAGGCCAGCATCAGCACCTGGTCTGTCTTGTAATCCTGAACGACGCAGGGAATCAGGCCGTCACCGTTTAATTTGAACTCTTCCCAGGGAATGCTGCTCTCAAAGGTATTCACGGGAATCCCCCGCTGTTTCAGGGCGTGTTTCAGCTGCATATAATTTCCTTGCTCCAGAACTTTGCCCGTAAGGGCCGCCGCGCTCTGACCGCAGAGAAGTTCTTCCGGGTTCCCCTGATCCGCCAGCACCAGCACCGGCAGGGAAGTCCTCGCTTTCAGCGCGTCCTGCATTCCCTCATCGCAGAGCAGCAGGCCGGCAAACTCCTGGATCTCCGGCCGGCAGTTTTCAAAGGCTTCCAGATCCGGCAGATAGACGGTGATCTTCTCTTTCCCGAATTTCTGGGAAACCTCTTTCAAAATCTTCCGGTTGCCCTCCTTGGAAAAATTCAGCACGGCCCGGCGACAGCCGGCGTAGATCAGTTTCTTTACATCTTCCATGCGCTTTACGTTCCCGGCGCCTATCACCGGCACCTCCGCGGCGGCGCAGATTTTTTTTATTACTTCCAGGGCTTCCTCGTGGTCTTTGTCCCCTTCGGAGAGATCAAACACCAGCACCTCATCCGCCCCCTGATTTCCAAAATTCCCGGCCAGCTTCACCGGATCCGGATCCTCCAGTGCCTGGAAATCCGCGAAATTTTTTACTGCCTGCCCTTTTTTCAGATAAAGGCAGGGAATAATCAGCTTGTCCATATTCTCTCCTTACTCCAGGCTTCCCTTGGTGGAAAGCACATCGGTGATTCTGGGATCCAGGCAGGACGCCTGGTCCAGAGCTTTGGCAAAGGCCTTAAACAGAGCTTCCGCCATGTGGTGGCTGTTCCAGCCGGAAAGGATCTTCATGTGGAGATTCATGCCGCAGGAATAAGAGACCGCGTAGAAAAATTCCCGCACCATCTCGCTGCCCATATCTCCCAGCCGCTCCGCGGGAAAGGTTCCCTCAAAGGAAAAGTAAGGCCTGCCTCCCAGGTCAATGGCGCAGAGCACCAGAGTCTCGTCCATGGGCAGGATACAGCTTCCGTAGCGGCGGATCCCCCGCTTGTCTCCCAGGGCCTTGCGGAGCGCGGCTCCCAGGACAATACCTGTGTCCTCCACGGTGTGGTGGTCGTCCACCTCCAGATCTCCCCCCACCGTAATCTCCAGATCGAAAAGTCCGTGTCTGGCAAATCCCGCCAGCATGTGATCGAAAAATCCCACTCCCGTATGAATTTCATAGCTTCCATTTCCGTCCAGATCCAGCTTCAGATCAATGTCTGTCTCCCGGGTGGTCCGGATCTCTTCCGCGCGTCTTCTCATATCAGGACTCCTTTCCCTCAAAACGCGCCGCGATGGCGTTGGCGTGAGCCGTCAGCTGCTCGCAGGCGGCAAACTGCTCAATATCACGGTGGATCTCCTCCAGGGCCTCCCTGGAATAATAGATGACGCTGGACTTCTTTACAAAATCATCCACGGACAGGGGTGAGAAAAACTTTGCCGTGCCGTTGGTGGGCAGCACATGGTTGGGGCCGGCAAAATAATCTCCCAGAGGTTCGCAGCTGTACTCACCCAGGAAAATTGCCCCCGCGTTGCGGATCTGGGTCATCACTTCGAAGGGGTTGGACATGACGATCTCCAGGTGTTCCGGGGCGATGGCGTTGACCGCGTCCACCGCTTCCCGGCGGTCCGCCGCCACCAGAATGTAGCCGAAATGATCCAGAGATTTTTCAATGATCTCCCGTCGGGACAGAACCTTCAGATATTCCTGGATCTCCCGGGAAACCGCCTCCCCGAAAGAACGGCTGGTGGTCACCAGAATGGCGGAGGCCATCTCGTCGTGTTCCGCCTGGGAGAGGAGGTCTGCCGCCACATAGCGGGGATTGGCCGTCTCATCCGCCAGCACGGTAATCTCGCTGGGGCCGGCAATGGAGTCAATGCTCACATTTCCGTAAACTGCCTTTTTGGCCAGAGCCACGTAGATGTTGCCGGGTCCTACGATTTTATCCACCTTTGGAATGCTCTCCGTGCCGAAGGCCAGAGCCGCGATGGCCTGGGCGCCTCCCGCCTTGTAGATCCGGTCCACTCCCGCCTCCTGGGCGGAAACCAGCACCGCCGGATTCACTTTTCCCTGGGCGTCACAGGGAGTAGCCATGATGATCTCCGAAACACCCGCCACTTTGGCCGGCAGAATGTTCATCAGCACAGAGGAAGGGTACACCGCCTTTCCCCCCGGCACGTAGACTCCCACTCTTGCCATGGGGGTCACCTTCTGGCCCAGCAAAGTTCCCTTTTCCGTGGTGTGGAACCAGCTGTTCTGTTTCTGCCTTTCGTGGTAGTCCCGGATATTCACCAGCGCCTTGCGGATCACCTCCGTCAGCTTTTCGTCCACCAGGGTGTAGGCCTCCCGGATCTCTTCCTCTGTCACCTGCACAGTAGCCTGGTCCAGCCTGGCGTGATCGAATTTTTCCGTATAGGCGAAAAGCGCCTGGTCTCCCTTCTCTTTTACCGCCGCTACAATTTCCCCCACCGCGGCCTCAAAGGTTCCGTACTGGTTGGGGCTGCGCTTCAGCAGATTTTCCAGAATGTCTTTCTTTGTCTCTTCCGTCAGTGTCACAATTCTCATGCTTGTCCTCTCCTTCTCTCAGGCTCCCGCGGCTCCTGATACCATCCGCTTCATATTCCGGATCAGATCTGTGATCCGGGCGTTTTCCATTCTCATGCTCACCGGGTTTACCACCATGCGGGCGGACAGGGGGCAGATTTCTTCCAGGACCTGCAGGCCGTTTTCTCTCAGAGTGCTTCCGGTTTCCACAATGTCCACGATCACCTCGGACAGCCCCACAATGGGGGCCAGCTCAATGGACCCGTTGAGTTTGATGATCTCCACCGTCTGATTTTTCTGGTTGTAAAAATAATCCTTGGCGATTACCGGGTACTTGGTGGCCACCCGGATCAGCTGGTTGTGGTTCAGGTATTCCCTGGCGCTCTCCGGCCCGCAGACGCACATGCGGCAGGCTCCGAACCCCAGATCCAGCACCTCGTAAATCTTCCGGCCCTCTTCCATAATGGTATCTTTTCCCACAATGCCGATATCCGCGGCGCCGTATTCTACATAGGTGGGAACATCCGGCCCTTTGGCCAGGAAAAACCGCAGTTTTTTCTCCTCATTGACAAAGATCAGCTTCCGGGAATTTTTATCTTTCATCTCCTGGCAGGTGATGCCCATTCCCTCCAGAAGCTCCAGAGTTTTGTATGCCAGCCGTCCCTTGGTCAGGGCAAAGGTTAAATATCTCATATTATCTGTCCTCTTTTTTCTGTAGTCACTGTCTCAGATACGGGCTCATGTCCACCCGCTCCGTCTGGCCGCTGGAAAGATTCAGGGCGTATACTTCCCTTTCTGAGCGAAAATAAATGATGCCGCCAAACTGATTTCTCATTCCATACTGGCGGTAATCCTCCAGAACCCGGCCCGGCTCAAAGCGGACGCAGGCCATATCCATTCCCCTGGCTCTGTGGGCAGCCGTAAAGGCAAGGGCCAGTTTTTCCAGTCTGGCAGGATACAGCACCATGGTCATGGAGTTTTCCACGGGAATGCCGATGCGCTGCCGTTCCAGAGCGTTCAGCAGGGCGTCCACCTCCGCGGTGAATCCCACAGCCGGGGCGTTCTTCCCGTAGCGGGCCAGAAGGCGGTCATAGCGTCCCCCTTTGATCACCGCGTCCCCGGTGCCGTAGGTAAAGGCCTGGAAAATAATGCCGGTATAATACTCATAGGGGCTCAGCATGCCCAGATCGAATACCACATACTTTTCGCAGCCGTAGGCCTCCAGGAGCTCCCGGATCCGCTTCAGCCGCTCCAGGGCCTCCAGAGCCTTGGGATTTCGGGTCAGGTGTCCTGCCGCCTCCAGCATTTCCCGCTCCCCGATGAGTTCCGGAATCCGGTCAATGACCGCCGCCAGATTATCTTTCAATCCAAGCTTCTGCACCATTTCCTGGGCGCCGAACCGGTTTTTGATAATCAGCAGGTGCTTCAGCTCCTGCCTCTGCTCCTGGGAAAGGCCGGCCTCCTCCGCCAGAGCGTTAAAAAATCCGGCGTGGCCCACGCTGACCTGAAACTCCTTCAGATTGGCTTTTTTCATCACGGAAACAGCCATAGCGATCATCTCTGCGTCGGCTTCCGCGCTGTTCTCATTGAGAAACTCCACGCCCATCTGGGTACTCTCCCTGAGCCTTCCCTGATAGCTGGAATTATTGATAAAAACGCTGCCCTGGTAGCAGAGCCGGATGGGCATGGACTCCTCCGCGAAATACATGGAGGCAGCCCGGGCAATGGAGGGGGTAAAATCCGGCCGCAGGGCCAGGGTATTGCCGTCCCGGTCAAAGAACTTGTAAAGATTCCGGGAGGAAACCGTTCCCACTTCTTTGCCGAATACATCAAAAAACTCAAAGGAAGGAGTTTCGATGTGCTGATAGCCGTATGTATGAAACAGACGCTCGATCTGCCGCTCCAGCACCCGTTTCCGGGCGCACTCTCTTCCGTAGGTATCCCGGACTCCCTCCGGGGTGTGAATAAATTTTTTCATTGTTTTGTCTCCTGACGCTTTAGTCTGCTACCATATTATCACATGAAAACGATTTGTCAATCCCTAGTCAGCAAATCTTTCTGCAGCCCCTCCAGATAGGGAACCAGAACTCCCTGTTCCCCCTCCAGGAAAAAAGAGCGGTCCAGTTCGTCCATCCGAAAACTTTTCCGCCCCCCTTCTTCCCTGCGTCTCCAGAATGTTTCCAGCTCCCGCAGGCGCAGATAATAGAAAATATTTTTTTCCGCAAAGTACAGCAGCAGAAAGGCCACCCCCTTCTGCTTTTCAAACTCCTGCATAAACAGCAGCTGATGTTCATGGATATTGGCCAGAGGAAACACCTCCGTCTGGCATTCTTTGGCGTCAAAGCAGACAGGAATCCCCTGTACGGCTCCGATGTAGTCCACGGTACTTTTTTTATCAAAATATGCAAGGGTAATGTGCCGGTGCTCCTGATCGATCCGTATGGGAGTGATGGGGGTGGGCACCTTCTGGATCAGCGCCAGCCCCTTTTCCCGGTACTGCTCATTGGTGCGGTTGATGAGTTCTTCCAGGGTAGATCCCCGAAGTCCTCTGGAATTCCAGGTTGCCATAGACTCCTCCTATTTTACCAGGGAAATACGGTTCAATGGCCAGTACCGGAACAGGGCCTTGCCCAGGATCTTATCCCTTGCCACATATTTATGGTTCCAGAACCGTGAGTCGTGGGAATTGTTCCGGTTGTCCCCCATCATAAAATAACAGTCCTCCGGCACCTGATAAACCCCGTCCCCTTTTCCATCCGGCGTCTCCGGGCAGAAGCTGTCGTCCAGAGGCGTATCCGAGCCGTCAATGTAGACTTTTCCGTCGATAATTGTGACGGTTTCCCCCGGCAGGCCTATGATCCGCTTGATGTACAGCTGGCTTTCATCGTCCGGATATTTAAAAATCACAATGTCAAAGCGCTCCGGATCACCGAAGGTGTAGGCCAGACGGTTTCCAAAGATCTGATCGCCTGCCAGAATAGTGTTTTCCATAGACTCCGAAGGAATCCGGGCATTGACCACCACAAAGTTGGTCAGCAGAATCACCGCGGCGACCACCACCAGGATCAGCCGCACATATTCCCAGATCTCCCTGCCGATGCTCTTTCGGGCAGAGGGTTCCTCCTTTATTTCGTCCTGATCATTCATACAAAGCCTCCTGTAAATTCAGGTTTTTTATTATTTTCTTCAGCTGCTCCGGAAGAGGCGCTTCCAGCGTTTTCCCGGACAGATTCTCCAGCGTTTGGGGGCAGCGGTGAAAGCAGATCTGCCAGGCATGGAGGAACTGACGCTTCAGCCCGTACTGCCGGCGGAATCTGTCATTCAGCTTTGGATCTCCGTATTTAGGGTCCCCCGCCAGAGGATGCCCGATGCCGGCCAGATGGCCGCGGATCTGATGAGATTTTCCCGTGATCAGCTCTGTCTTCAGCAGGGTGCAGTCCCCGGACCATCCCAAAGGCTCGTAAGCCGTCTCAATGGGAACGCCCCCCGCCCCCGGAAAAGAAGTTACCGTGACCTGGTTTCTCTTTTCATCTTTTCTGAGATACCCGGATATCCGGCATTTTTCTCTCAGAGTTCCCTGAACCAGACAGAGATAGTATTTTTCCATATCCCTCTTCCGGAACAGCTCCGCCAGAGCCTGGGCTGCCCCCATGGTCTTTCCGGCCAGCACCAGCCCGCTGGTATTGCGGTCCAGACGGTTGGCGATGCCCGGGTGGAAGCCCTGCCGCTCCTCCGGTTTCAGAGCCCCCGACTTCAGGAGATAGCCGGTTACATATTCCACCAGGGAAAGATCCCCGGGAGCCGCTTTCTGGGAAAGCATCCCCGCCGGCTTATTCACCGCCAGCACCTGGCTGTCCTCATAGAGCACCAGCGCCGGATCCAGAGCAGGCAGTTCCCGGTCCCGGTTTTCTCCGCCCATAAATTTGTTCAGAGTCTCCTCCGAAAAAAACAGCCGCAGAGCGTCTCCCTCCCGAAGAAGTTCCTTTCCTTCCGCCCTCCGACCATTTAACACAATATTTTTCTTGCGCATCATTTTGTAGAGAAAGCCTTTTCCCGCTGACGGCAGATAGCGGAGCAGGTACTTGTCCAGCCGCTGTCCCGCCTCCCGGGATGTAATCGTAATCTCTTTCATGCAGAACCTCCCTTCAGGCCCGTCCTCAGAGAGAAAGCGCCAGAAGCAGATGCTTTACCAGCTGGCTTCTGGAAAGATCCGGATATTTCTCATCCGGAGTGAAATGTTCCGCGGCCGCCGCCTCAAATTCCGCCTGTCTGGCCCTGAGGGTGTCCAGCCGTTCCAGAAACGCCTTTTTCTGATCGAAGATCTTCACCGTCATCTTATACCGGTTGGCTCTTAAGGTTTTTGTAATATGCTCCTCCATAAAGTCCAGTTCTCTGCGTTTTACCGGCCGGTCCGTGTAAGCGGCCACATAATCGCCGCACACCGCCGCCGCGTCCACAAAAATGCTGACGTCTCTGGTGGTCATATAAAGTTCATAGGCCATGACGAGATCTCCGGCCCTGGCGCTGATCTCCTGGTAAAGCTCCTGCTTCATGGGCTTCTGAAGCCACATCATAATCATACTCACCAGAGACATGCACACCGGAATGCATCCCACCAGGGCGATGACCGTATAGATGTTGTACCGGTCTCCCCGGTTCAGGATCATGCCCACGGTAAAAAAAGCTGCCGGCAGCAGACAGCAGGCCAGCGTCCGCATGAGGCGGAGCAGTTTCTGCTGACGGATGTAGCCGAAATCACCTTTTTTTATTTTTCCTCTTTTCATTGCCTGTTTCCTCTCTTCCACGGCCAATTTTACCAGACAATTCTCTTTTAGACAAGCGCTTTCTTTTCTGTCCCGGAGGCGTCGGGGGGATCAGGGCCTTGGGGCCATAGCCTATGAGATCCCTGCGTCCGCAGATTTCCAGGGCTTCCCGCACCAGTTCATAATTTTCCGGAACACGGTACTGGATCAGGGCTCTCTGCATAGCTTTCTCATGGGTTCCCCTGGGGATATGAAGCTTTTCCCCGGTGAAGGGATGCCTTCCGGTATAATACATGCAGGTGGAAACCGTAGAGGGCGTGGGATAAAAATCCTGGGCCTGCTCCGGAATAAATCCCATATCCCGGATGTATTCCGCCAGCTTCACCGCGTCTTTTAAGGTGGAGCCAGGGTGGGAAGAAATGAAATACGGAAGCACATACTGCCGCTTTCCCGATTTTTCATTGCAGGCGTTAAATTTTTTCAGGAATTCCTCATACACCTTATGGGAAGGTTTTCCCATACACCGGAGCACTTCCTCCGATACATGCTCCGGCGCCACCCGCAGCTGGCCGCTGATATGGTGCCGGACCAACTCCCGCAGAAAGGTGCCGTCCCGGTCGGCGGCCACGTAATCAAAGCGGATTCCGGAACGGATAAAGACCTTTTTAACCCCGGGAAGTTCCCGCAGCTTCCGGAGAATCCCTACATATTTCCGGTGGTCCACCCGGAGATTTCCGCAGGGTTTGGGAAACAGGCACTGGCGGCGGGCGCAGACTCCCCGGGTCAGCTGCTTCTCACAGGCGGGGGCCGTGAAGTCTGCGGTGGGCCCTCCCACATCGTGGATATACCCCTTAAATTCTTTGTCCCGAATCAGAATCTTTGCCTCCCGGATCAGGGATTCCTCGCTTCTGGCCTGGACCACCCGGCCTTCGTGGAAGGTCAGCGCGCAGAAATTGCAGCCGCCGAAACAGCCCCGGCTGCTGGTGAGAGAAAAACGGATCTCGGAAAAAGCCGGGATCCCTCCCGCCTGGTCGTATATGGGGTGCCAGGCCCTCATATAGGGCAGCTCATAGACATCGTCCATCTCACCCTCGGTGAGCGGTGCCGCCGGCGGATTCTGCACCACATATCCTCTGGATCCGTAATCTTCCGCCAGTACCCTGCCGGTAATGGAATCTGTGTTTTCATATTGGATCCGGAAGCTTTTCCCGTAGGCTTCCCGATCCACGGAAACCTCCTCCCAGGAGGGGAGAAACACTGGATCCGTCATCTCCGGAATCTCTCTGGTTTTATAGACAGTTCCCGGAATAAAGGTAAGAGAAGACACCGGCAGCCCGCTGTCCAAGGCCTCCGCGATGGCGGCAATGGAGCGCTCCCCCATGCCGTAGGAGATCAGATCCGCCCCGGAATCCAGAAGTACCGAGCGCCGGACTTTGTCCGACCAGTAATCATAGTGGGCCAGTCTCCTGAGGCTGGCCTCAATACCGCCCAGGATCACCGGCGTATGTTTATAGGTCCTGCGGATGAGGTTTCCGTAAACCGTCACTGCCCGGTCCGGCCGCAGCCCGGACTTCCCTCCCGGAGAATAGGCGTCAAAGCTGCGCTTCTTTTTAGCCGCCGTATAGTGGTTCACCATGGAATCCATGTTTCCGGAGGATACTAAAAAAGCCAGCCTTGGCTCTCCGAACACAGCGATGCTGTCGTCCCTTTTCCAGTCCGGCTGCGGGATCACAGCCACCTTGTAGCCTCTGGACTCCAGAACCCGGCTGATCACGGCCGGGCCGAAGGAGGAATGATCCACGTAAGCGTCTCCGATCACATAGACAAAATCCGGCCGCTCCCAGCCCAGCTTTTCCATTTCTTCTCTTGTAACCGGCAAAAAACCCATGCTTCTACCTCTCTCTGGCATTTTTCAGCTTCATCAGTTCCTTCAGTTCCTCCTGGGTAAGCCTTCTGGACTCTCCCGGCTTCAGGCATTCATCCAGGCGCAGGGGCCCCATGGACAGCCGTTTCAGAAAGGTTACCCTTTTATCCAGCGCTTCAAACATTCTCTTAATCTGATGGAACCGTCCTTCTTCTATGGTGACGATCACCCGGCTGAGCTCCCCGGCTTCCAGAATGAATAAATCCGCCGGCAGAGTGGGGGTCTCATCCCCGATATCCAGGCCCTCCTGAAAAGCGTGCTGATCCGCGCTCCCCACCCGGCCGTCAATAACCGCGTAATATTCTTTTGGCACATGCCTGCCGGGAGCCAGCAGGCGGTGGGAAAGAACTCCGTCGTTGGTAATCAGCAGCAGTCCCTCTGTATCTTTGTCCAGCCGCCCTACCGGGGACAGATCCCGGCGCCGCGGCGCCGGCAGCAGATCCAGCACGGTTCGCTGAAATCGGTCTCTGGAAGCTGTCACCACCCCCTGAGGCTTGTTCAGCATCAAATATTGAAACTCTTCGTACACCACCGGAACCCCGTCCGCCGCTACCAGGTCTGTTTCAGCGTCCACCCGCAGTTCCGGCTTCGCTGCCGGCTGCCCGTTGACAGTAATCCGTCCGCAGCGGATCATCTCTTTCAGATTTTTCCTGGTATCCACTCCCATTTCTGACAGAAATTTATCCAAACGCATTCTTTTCATGTTCTTCCTCCAGCCCCGCTACTGCCATCTCCACCCCGGCTGATATTTGTTTTTCAGATTCTGTCCCGCCAGCTTGGCAAAACCGAGAGGGAACCCGTCCGTACAGATCAGCTGCCATCCGGATGCCCGGGCCCTTACGCCCTCATGCTCCGGAAGCAGAGAGATGGTCTCTCCTTTCAGGTATTTCACTGTCCTGGGATCTGCGGAAGACAGATCCAGCACAGAGTCAAATTCCTCCTTTTTCAGAGCCATGGCCAGGGCCTGGGCGGGTTCAAATCTTCCTCTGCGGACCGATCCCAGAAGAAGTCCGGTGCGCAGAAAACGGATTCCCTTTTTTATTTCCATTTCCGGACACAGGGCGTAAATCTGCTCTTTATGGCACAGAAACTCGTATCCGCTGAAATCCCGGCGCACCTGTTTCAGAAAATCTTCCGCTTCCGGCGGGAGCGTCCCCTTCCGCTTTCGGACCGGTTCTGAGGCCGCCTCAAAAGTTCCGGATTTTTTCAGAAGAGCCAGGAAATGCCCTTCCCCCGGCATTTTGTGGGGATAGATCCGCACAGCTTCCGAAAGCCCCAGTTTTCCGGGTTCAAACCCCTCAAAATACGGCGTCACCGGTTCCGGGGACAGATCCGGATGGTTCTTAAGAAGCTTCAGAATCTGCTCCTCATTTTCTCTTAGAGAAAAGGTGCAGGTGGAATAGAGCAGCTTTCCGCCGGGGCGCAGCATCCGCCAGGCGGCCTGGAGCAGCCGGGCCTGGACTTCCGCGTAGGAATCCGGCCCCGCCTGCTCCCAGTAGGCTGCCATGCGGCTGTCCCGGCGGAACATCCCCTCCCCGGAACAGGGAGCGTCCACCAGAATCTTGTCAAATCCCTCCGGCCAGGCTTCCGCCAGCCTGCCGGGATCTTCGCTGGCCACCAGGATATTGGCCGCCCCTGCCAGCTCCAGGTTTTTCAGAAGGCCTCCGGCTCTGGAGGCGCTGATATCATTAGCCAGCAGGAATCCCCTGCCCTGAAGCCTGGCCGCCAGCTCTGTGGCCTTGCCGCCCGGAGCCGCGCAGAGATCCAGCACCCGGTCCCCGGGGTTCACCGGAAGGCGGGAGGCCGGCGTCATAGCGCTGGGTTCCTGAAGATAATAAAGGCCCGCATAGTAATGAGGATGTCTGGCCGGTGAGGCCGCACCCTCATAGTAGAATCCGTTGGGGATCCAGGGCACAGCCCTGAGATCCCACTCTGAAATTTTTAAAAACCGTTCCGGTGAGATCTTCAGGGTATTGACCCGAAGTCCGCTCCTGGGAGGCTGGCCAAAGCTCTCCAGATACTCTTGGTAATCCTCTCCCAGAAGCTTTCTCATTTCCAGACAGTATTTCTCCGGCAGCTTCATTCTCGTTCCTCTCTACAGATCTTCCGTCACGCTCTGGGCGCGGTATCCTTCTGCGATCATATCCAGCTGGGTATGAAAATGCTTCAGCTCCGCCATATCGTTCAGGGCGTAGATCCGGTAAAATTCCTCCTGGATCTTTTCTACCTCCCTCTGGCTGGTGACCCGGTACATATTTTCAATATTGTTCAGAATATCTGCCACCATTCGATGCTGCAGCTGGGAGGAAAGCTGGGCGTCCATGATCTCGCTGCGGACAGAGGACATTTCGTTATCCAGAGCAATAATGGCGTTGGCCGCGTTGCTGAGCCTCCGTTTGATATGCTCCGGAATTCTTTCCTTGTATTTATACTGAAGGGAATGCTCCACCGTAGCCCAGAAATCCATAGCCATAGTCCGGATCTGGATTTCCATCTGCAGCTTTTTCGGCCCTTCCAGGGTATGGACCGTATAGAAAATAATCAGGTGATAGCTGCGGTATCCGCTCTCCTTCATGTTTTTTACATAGTCTTTTTCGTACTGTACTTCAATGTCGGAGCGCTCCTCGATCATCCGGGATACCTTCTCGATATCCTCTACAAACTGACAGATAATCCTCACTCCGGCAATATCCTCTACCAGCTCTTCCAGCTGATCCATGGGTATATTTTTTCTCTTCATTTTGTCCAGAATGCTGCTGACCGTCTTGACGCGCCCTTCCACGCTCTCAATCGGACAGTACATGCCCCGGTCCTGATATTCCTTTTTCATATGGCGGAACTTCAGCACCAGTTCCTGCACCGCCAGCTCATACGGCCCAAGAAGTTTATGCCATAACAAAATATCCATGGTACTTCTCCCCTATACATGTATTCTTTCTACTTGAACAGTTTACACGATTCTCACGCATTGTCAAGAATCCTAAGCAGAGGATAGGGATTTACGGAGATTTCCTTTCCCTCCTCTGAGGTGAAATAAATGCCCAGATGCAGATGCACCGGAAACAGGCCTTGGGTGCCCTCCGGACCGTAGCCTGTGTCGCCCATAAATCCCAGCAGCTCCCCGGCGCGGATCTGTTCTCCCTGCTGAAAATCCCGGGCATAATCCGACAGATGGGCATAATAAAAGTATCCTCCGGAGGGGCTGCGGACGCCGATCCGCCAGCCTCCCAGGTTCAGCCAGCCGATGTTTTCCACATATCCGTCTGTCATGCTGACCACCGGATATATTCCGCCCTCTGCCTGGGTTTCCCGTCCGCTCTCCCGGCAGAAAAGATCCGTCCCCTCGTGCCGTCTCTCTCCCTGGTCTCCTCTGGCGTCCATCCAGCCGTCCTCATAGGCTACATCCAAAACTTTATTTTCCAGGTTTCCCACCGGCATGGCCCTGAGGTCCGACCAGACCGCCCGGAGCGCGTCGGTCACTGCCTCCAGGGCTTCCGGTTTCCAGCGTTCCAGTACGGTTCGGTATCTCCGGTAATGTTCCGGCCGGACGCGGCCGGCGTCATCCAGGCTGAAACGGTTCACAATGAGAAAAACAGCCAGAACCTCCCAGACCTCTTCCTCCAGTTCCGCGGCGGCTTCCTCCGCCTTCGCGAAAGCTTCCAGAGTGATTTCCTGCTTTCGGAACGCTTCTGATTCCACTGTGCCGGCAGATAGATTTCCCGCCACAGCCAGAGCGTCCAGAAAGCTTTGAAATATCAGCGTCAGGCACAGCACTGCCGCCAGCAGTGAAAAACAGATCATTCCCCGCCGTCTCATAGAGCCCTCCGGAATTTATCCGCACTCTCTCTATTTTACGCCCGCAGGATCCCTCCTATGCCTTGGGCGCGGCGTTTATCTCAGTTCCCGCAGGACACGGAGAAGGTATTCGTAAACTCTTCCCGCGGAGGAGACAGAAAGACGTTCCTCCGTGGTGTGGATATCCAGGATGTCCGGCCCGATGGATACACAGTCCAGATCCGGCAGGCCGTCATAAAACAGGCCGCACTCCAGCCCTGCGTGGATCACTTCCACCGCCGGCTCGGTTCCGTACATATCCCGGTATACCTCCGTCATTTTATCTCTCAGGGGCGACTGCTCCTGAAACTCCCAGGCCGGATACGCCCCTTCCGTATGAAATTCTCCTCCCAGAAATTCCGTGAGATAGCAGATTCTGTCCCCAAGAGCCGCTTTTGCGCTGCCCACCGAGCTTCTGACGCTGACCGCGGCGGAGAGCTCCTCCGGATTCAGGCAGAGAATGCCCAGATTGCTGGAGGTCTCCACCAGCCCGGGAATGACCCCGCTCATTTTCTCCACGCCGTTGGGCACATTCATCAGGAAAAAGATAACTTTCTGCAGGCTGGTGGGGTGAAGGGCCGGTTCTGTTCCCGCTCCCTTTTCCTCGGCCGTAAGGATGAGCCCCTCCTCTGTTCCTCTGTATTCTGCCCTAAGTTCCTCCTGAAGCTCCCGAAGGGTTTCTTTCAGCAGCTCTTTTTCATCGCTGTCGATCCCCACCAGCATTCTGGTCTCCCGGGGGATCGCGTTGTCCTTGGTTCCTCCGGAAAGTTCAGACAGCACATATTCCACTTTCTGTCCCAGCCGGTACAGGAGCCGGCCGGCCAGAAGGTTGGAATTTGCTCTGTTTTTGTGGATCTCGCTGCCGGAGTGCCCTCCCTGCAGGCCGGAGATAGTAATCTCATACCAGCACCCGGACACGGCTCCGAACCGCACCGGAATCCCGCACCGGGCTGTCATCCCCCCGGCGCATCCGCAGAGCAGATGGCCTTCCTCCTCAGAATCCAGGTTAATCAGACGCCGGCCCTTCAGGGCAGACAGATCCAGGGCGCCCGCCCCCAAAAGGCCGATCTCCTCATCCGCGGTGATCACCGCCTCCAGCGGCGGATGGGGAATATCCCGGCTTTCCAGAATCGCCAGCATGTAGGCCACCGCGATTCCGTCATCTCCTCCCAGAGTGGTATCCCTGGCGGACAGGAAATCCTCCTCCAGGATCAGATCCAGTCCTTCTGTCTGAAAATCATGAGACGACCCGGGCTTTTTCTCGCAGACCATATCGGAATGGCCCTGGAGAATTACCACAGGGGAATGTTCATAGCCTTCGGTTCCCTCTTTTAGAATCACCACATTGCCGGCGGAATCCTGGGCTGCCTCCAGGCCGTGATTCCGGGCAAATTCCATGAGATAAGCGCTGATTTTCTGCGTATGTCCGGAGCCTCTGGGGATTCTGCTGATCTCCTGAAAATAGTAAAAGACCCGTTCCGGCTGAAGCGTATTTAATAATTCCATATCTGTCATCCCTTTCTTTCCCTGATTTTGCTGTTCCGCGTTTTATTTTTACACACCTATTTTAAAAAAGCAAGGCATATAGATAATTAAAACAGCCCGGAGCGCATATGCGGAAATATATTTTCTTTTTTCTTCTGATCCCTCTGTTTATCTATCTCCTGTTCTCTCCCGGGGAGGCCGTCCGCGCTTCGGCAAAAGGCGTGGATCTGTGGTTTCACACAGTTCTTCCCGCGCTGCTTCCCTTTATTATTCTGTCAGGGATTCTGGTTCGCTCCGGGATCCTGCTTCCGATTTTCCGGAAAGCGGACAAAATTTTCCGGATTTTCCCGGGACTGTCCGGCGCCGGCGTTTACGCTCTGCTTCTTGGCATCTTCTGCGGGTTTCCCATGGGCGCCAAAATCACCGCGGAACTTCTCCGGGAAGGCAGCGTCAGTTTTCGGGAAGCAAAGCTGCTGCTCCAGGTCTCCAACCATGTAAGCCCGGCCTTTCTTCTGGGCTACGCCGCGTCCCTGCTGCCGGATCCCGGCTGGGCTTTTCCCGCCGCGGTACTTTACTACAGTGCTGCCGCCGCCTCATTTTTCCTCACCCGGGGCTTTCCCGCAGTACATTTTGCTACCGGAAAAATCCGCAAAAAAGAGGCATCCAGATCCATCTCTCCTGAAGAACTTCTGGATACCTCTATTATGGACGGGTTTCTTGTAATCTTAAAGCTGGGCGGATACATTATCCTTTTTACGGTCTGGTCAGAAATGGTTCGATCCATGTCCGGGGGATTTCCTGTTCTGGCGCCTGTCTGCGCCATCTTCCTGGAAATATCCTCCGGAACAGAAATCCTGCTGTCCGCTCCGCTTCCTCCCGTTCTGCGGATGACACTTCTGCTGGCAGGTCTGTCTTTCGGCGGAATTTCCACCGCCGCCCAGACCGCCGGCATGATCCGCGGATCAGGTCTGCGCCTCTCTCTCTACCTGAAGGGCAAACTGCTACAGGCAGGCCTGGCAGCCGCCTTTACCTTACTCTTCTTCGCCGTCGTCTAAATCATCCGCGTCAAAGGCTGTATCATCCAGCTCCTGCGGAGCCTCCTGGGCAGGATCCGCGGCAGCGGCCTGCTGCTGCGGCGCCAGCTCGCTTCTGTTTTTATTCACGATATCGTAGCAGCTCTGCAGAGAACCGATGAAGCTGCTGTAGCGCTCGCCTACATCCGCCAGGGTACTGCCCATGATCTGGGAAAGGTTGGCCAGCATATCGTCCGTATAGGAAATGGCGCTCATGCGGATATTGTTGGCGTCCTGCTGGGCGGAATCCAGAATCCCCTGGGCCTGCTGGTTGGCCGCGTTGACTGTCTCCGTCGCCTGGGCGTAAGCCTGCTGCATGACGGCGGTCTGCTCTACCAGTTCCCTGGCGTGAGCCTGGGCCTCCGCCACAATATTGTCCGCCTTGGACTGAGCGTCCGCCAGAATGGCGTCCTTGTTGCTGATGATCTTCTGATATCTCTTGATCTCATCGGGAGTCTTCAGACGGAGCTCTCTGAGAAGTTCCTCCAACTCCTCTTTATTTACTACAATCTTGGTAGTGGAAAGCGGCTGATACCGGCAGCTCTCCACAAATTCTTCGATCTCTTCAATAATCTGTTCAATTCTGCTGCTGCTCATGTTATTTTCTCCTTATCACATTCTACTCGCCCTGTTCGGTCAGACCGTGGACTGCCCGGTATTTTCTGCGAATTTCCCGGGCCACATATTCCGGCACAAAATTATGTATGTCCCCGCCGAAAGCAGCTACTTCCTTTACTGTAGTGGAACTCAGATACGCGTATTCCAGAGAAGTGATCAGAAACGTCGTATCAATATCCGGCGCCAAAATCCGGTTCGTCTGTGCCATCTGCAGTTCATATTCAAAATCTGTAATAGCCCGCAGGCCTCTGACGATCACCTTGGCATCACAGGCCCTGGCAAAATCTACGGACAGACCGCTGAAAGATGTTACTTTCACATTCGGGATATCCTCAGTTACTTTCTTAAGTATATTAACACGTTCTTCCACAGAAAACAACGGAGTTTTTGCTGAATTGTTCAGCACGCCGATAATGACTTCGTCAAAAAGCTCCGCCGCCCTGCGGACTACGTCCATATGTCCAAAGGTAACCGGGTCAAAGGTTCCCGGATATACGGCTGTTCTCATATCTTTTTCTCCCCTCCCCCGCGCTTCAGAAAAAGATGCGCATTGGTTTTGTATTTTTTGATTCTGGTCACAGTAAACCCTGCCTGCTCCACCCAGTCAAAGCCTGTATCCAGGGAGGCTTCCACCACCAGAAGGGTATTTTCGTCCACGCATTCTGCCTCTCGCAGACGTTCCAGGACTTCCCGCTCAAGCCCTTTCCTGTAGGGGGGATCCATAAAAATAATGCCGAAGGGCTCCTGCTTTCGCAGTCTTTCTACAGCCTGCCTAGCATCCATCACCCATACTTCGGCATCGCCCTCAAGTCCTGTAAATTTCAGATTTTCCCGGATGCAGGCCGCTGCTTTGCGGCTCTGCTCCACAAAACAGCAGCTGCGGGCTCCCCGGCTCAGGGCCTCAATGCCTATAGCTCCGCTGCCGCTGAACAGATCCAGGAAACGGCAGCCCGAAATCCTGGGATTTAATATATTAAAAAGCGTCTCTTTGATCCGGTCCGTGGTAGGACGGGTATCCGTGCCCGGCACAGTCTTCAGCGGAAGACTCCGGCACTTTCCGGCGATCACTCGCATATCTTATATCCTCAATTCTGTTCTCTCAGCTGTTCTCGCCATTCCAGATCGCCTCTGTCCAGTCCCAGGATCAGCGACTCGGCCGTGGCGATATTGGTAGCCACCGGTATATTATACTGATCGCAGCTGCGGACGATCTGATACACATCCGGTTCCTTTGGATCGATCATGGCCGGATTGTAAAAAAAGATTACCATATCCATATCTCCCCGCTCGATCATCTCCGTAAACTGCTTATCTCCTCCTACGCTGCCCGCCAGAAATTTGTGAACCTTGAGATTTGTCACCTCTTCGATCCTTCTTCCGGTAGTCCCGGTAGCGTAAATCTCGTGTTTTATTAAAATGCCTTTATAGGCAATGCAAAAATCTTCGATGAGACTTTTCTTGCTGTTATGTGCGATTATGCCGACATTCATGGAATCTATCTCCTCCTATCCATCTCACGCTAGAAACCATTATAACAAATCGCTAAAAACTTCGCAATTCTTTTCGGCATTTTATACACTTTACCAGCGGACCGGTCCTTTGCCTGCGGATACAAAAACTTCCAGTTTATTTTCACGGCTTCCTCACATACTACCACTGTAACGAAATCATCGTTGCGAAATCAGAAGAAAGAAAACAAAGGAGGCGTATGAAAATGGCTAATCGTTCATCTAATACGACTGCAGTACCGGAAGCAAAAGGAGCTATGGATCGTTTTAAATTTGAAGTTGCCAGCGAGCTGGGAGTCCCCCTCTCTGACGGATACAACGGCAATCTGACTTCCAAGCAGAACGGATCCGTAGGGGGCTATATGGTCAAAAAAATGATCGAGGCCCAGGAGCGGCAGATGTCCGGCGGAAGCGGCCAGCAGTACTAAATTTTTCCTTTAAAAATCGGATAGGGGAAGTTTCTTCCCCTACCCGATCTTTTTTCTTTTACAGTTCAAAGCTTCCTGTCATTTCCTCATTGACTACATAGTATACCATATTTTCTTCGGGTTTCACGTATAATTTGATTGCTTTGATCTCCTTTTCCGCTTTTCCCGCTGCTGTCCACGCTTCTTTCGCTCTGCGTGTCCAATCCTCTGCCTGGACTTCTCTGCCGGCATACTGAAGAATCACGGAAGAAACAGGCTCCTGAGCCTCCGCTTTCGTTTCAGCTGTTTTTTTAACGGCTGTCTTCTTCGCCGCGGGTTTCTTCTCCGCAGCTTTTTTTTCTGCTGGTTTTTTTACAGCAGCAGTTTTTACCGCCGCTTTCTCTTCGGTCTTTTCAGCGGCTTTCGGCGCTTGCTTCACCTCGTCCGCTTTTTTGGCGCTTACGGTTGCTTTAACAGCTTCCACAGATGTCTTCTTTTCTCCGGCCTTGACTGCTGCAACTGGTGATTTTTTTTCTACCATGTTACACACTCCTCCCACGCTTATGCGTGAATTATGATTCTTATAATTTCTTCCATATCATACGCTTTTTCCCGATTTATTGCAAGGCGGTCCCCAAAATTCAATGCAACTTTGTAAGTTTCAACCAGTTTTGTATAAAATTCAAAGTCCAATGTCATCAATTTGACGTTCCATATAGCGGTCCAGACAGTGCCTAAGCTCCCGGTTTTCCGGGCGTTCCAGATCCGGATCCAGGGCGGTCACATCCCCTGCCGCCCGGCTGGCCTCCTTCAGAACGGAGGCATCCTGATAGATATCCGCGATCTGAAATTCCGCCATTCCGCTCTGCCTCAGCCCGAACAGATCTCCCGGGCCTCTCTGCTTCAGGTCTTCCTCCGCGATATAAAATCCGTCGTTGGAACGGTTCAGAACTTCCAGCCTTCTGGAGCTTTCTTCCTTTCCGTCTCCCTGCATAAAAATACAGTAGGACTGGCTGCTGCCTCTTCCCACCCGTCCCCGGAGCTGATGCAGCTGGGCAAGACCGAACCGCTCGGCATTTTCCACCACCATCACCGTGGCGTTGGGCACATTGACTCCCACCTCAACGACGGTGGTGGACACCAGAATCTGGATCCGGTTTTCCGCGAAGGCCTCCATAATCTCCGTTTTCTGAGCTGGCTTCATCCGACCGTGAAGAGGCTCGATACGGACTGCTTCCGGAAAAATTTCCCGCAGCCGTCTGGTACAGGACATAACGTCCTCGCAGTCCAGTTCCTCGCTTTCTTCCACCATGGGACAGATCACATAGACCTGGTGGCCTTTTTCTATTTCCTTCTTCATAAAACGGCAGGCAGTCTGCCGGTAAGAGGGATCCACCACGCAGTTTTTAATGGGCAGCCGCCTGGCAGGAAGCTCATCCAGCACGGAGATATCCAGATCTCCGTAGAGGATCACCGCCAGAGTCCTGGGAATGGGGGTGGCGCTCATAACCAGCACATGGGGCTTGGCGCTTTTTTCATTCAGCAGCATTCTCTGGCGCACGCCGAACCGGTGCTGCTCATCTGTAATCACCAGGGCCAGATTCCGGTACTCCACCGCGTCCTGAATCAGAGCGTGGGTTCCGATGATAAACCGCGCTTCCCCGCTGCGGATGGAGGCATAGGCCTTTTTCCGTTCCGCGGCCGTGCAGCTGCCGGTGAGCAGCACCGGTTCCATGTCTGCCATGTGATTTTCCCGCAGCAGCCTGCTGATTGTCTCAAAATGCTGTCTTGCCAGCACTTCGGTAGGCGCCATCAGCGCGCTCTGATAACCGTTCTCTCCGGTCATAACCATGGCAAGGAAGGCCAGAATGGTCTTTCCGCTCCCCACGTCCCCCTGGATCAGACGGTTCATGCGGGTGTTCCCTTTCAGGTCCCTTTCGATCTCGTTCCAGACCCGCAGCTGTCCGCCTGTGAGCTGATAGGGGAGCTGTTCCATGATCTCCTCTGTTTTCCACACCGCCTTCATAGGCCAGCGGTTCCGTGCGGTTTCCGTTTTATCTTTCAGCCGGTAAAGCCCCAGCAGGAAAAGCAGAAATTCATCGAATACCAGCCGCCTCCTGGCCGCCTCCAGAGCCTGGCGGTTTTCGGGAAAATGGATATTTTCCAGGGCTTCTGAAAGGCCGCAGAGCCCGTATTCCGCCCGTATCTCTTCGGAGAGGTATTCTCCGGGACATCCTTTTTCCAACGCCTGGCGCACCGCTCTGGCTACCGTTTTGCCGGAAAGTCCGGCGGTCAGGGCGTACACCGGCTGCAGGCGCCCTTCCAGTTCCCCGTACTGGGCCGGGGTAAAGATCTCCGGATGTTCCATGATCCGCCGCCCGTTCTTCTCCGCCACCTTCCCCCGAAATACGTAAAGGGATCCTCTCCTCAGGGTACTTCGCAGAAAGGGCATATGAAACCAGTTCACCTGCAGGCTTCCCGTCTCATCCCGGAGATACACAATGGTAAGGGTATGGCGCCCGGAGGTTTTGATTTCCGGAGCTCTTTCAATGGGGCCGGCCACCGCGTTTTTGGCTCCGGTTTTCAGCTCCCCTATGGCTGCCGGGCTCTCATAACAGTCATACGCTCTGGGATAATAGCGGAGCAGCTGTTCCAGATCGCAGATCCCTGCTTTTTGAAACAGCCGCTCCGTCTTATCACCGATTCCTTTTAAAGACTTCAGTGATTCGTTCTTCATAATCCGGGCGTTCCCGCGGTTATTCTACTGAAATGATACAGTAGTAAACCGGCTGTCCGCCCTCATTCACCTCCACATCGCAGTCCGGATATTTTTCGGAAACCATGGCTCCCAGTTTTTCCGCTTCTTCCCCGCTGAAGCCCTCGCCATAGTAGATGCTGATCAGTTCCGCCTCATCCTTCATCATGGCATCCACCGTCTCCATAGATACGGTCAGGATATCCTGTCCCACTGCCAGAATCCCCGAATCTCCTACCGCCATAATATCTCCCTGGCGGATCTCCTTGTCATCAATATGGGTATCCCGCACCGCGTAGGTAACCTGTCCCGTCCTTACCGTCCGGATCATTTCCCCCATAATCTCCGCGTTTTCTTCCGCTGATTTTTCCGGCGCGTAGTTGATAATGGCCGTGATCCCCTGAGGAATGGTCTTGGTGGGGATTACCAGAATCTTCTTGTCTTTGGTAAGGCCTGCCGCCTGATTGGCCGCCAGGATGATGTTTTTATTGTTGGGATAAATAAATATAGTTTTTGCCGGAACCTGCCGGATGGCGTTGAGCATGTCCTCGGTGCTGGGATTCATGGTCTGTCCTCCCTCGATGAGGTAATCCACGTCCAGTCCCTTAAAAATCTCATTGAATCCGTCTCCCACAGAAACCGAGATAAAGCCCACTTCCTTCAAGGGCGTCTCCGCCTCCCGGGGCTGCTCCTGCTCCTTCGCCAGCTTCTCCGCGTTTTTTATAACTCTTTCGTGATGCTCTTCCCGCATATTATCGATTTTCATGTGGGTCAAGGCGCCGAAAGTCAGCGCCTTTTGGATGGCAAGGCCTGGATCGTTGGTATGTACATGTACCTTGACGATCTCCTCATCCGCCACCAGCACCACGGAATCTCCGATAGACATCAGATACTCTTTGAACCCCTGTTCTTCCGCGTCGGTCAGCGCTCTGGTAAGCAGAATAATAAATTCCGTGCAGTATCCGTATTTTATGTCAGCCTCAGCCAGCGGCACCGAACCGGAAATTTCCGCCGGTTTCTTTTCCGTTGAGGGCACAGAAAAATCGAGAGGAATTTCCTTGCCGAGAAACGCGTCGCAGGCTCCCTCCAGCACCGTCACCAGACCCTGGCCGCCGGAATCCACGACTCCTGCCTCTTTTAAGACAGGGAGCATCTCCGGCGTCTGTTCCAGCACCTGCCTGGCGTGCTCCAGGACCTGTCCGAGAAATTCTGAAAGTTCCATGTCCTCTTCTGAAAGCTGCGCCGCCTTTTCGGCAACCCCCTTGGCCACCGTAAGGATAGTTCCTTCCTTTGGCTTCATAACCGCCTTGTAAGCGGTCTCCACTGCTTTCTGGGCAGCCGCCGCCAGCAGCTTGGCATCAATTTCTTCCTCATCCCGAATGGCTTTGGTAAATCCCCTAAGAAGCTGAGACAGAATCACGCCGGAATTTCCTCTGGCCCCCCGCAGGGAACCGGAAGAAATAGCCTTGGCCAGATCTTTGACTGTGATCTTGTCAAGCTCCTGAACCTCCTTGACCGCGGACATAATGGTCATAGTCATGTTGGTTCCCGTGTCCCCGTCGGGTACGGGAAAAACATTCAGTTCATTGATCCATTCTTTTTTTAATTCCAGATTTTTTGCTCCTGCCAGAAACATTCTGGCAAGCAGGGCAGCATCTATCTTGTTTGCTGACACAACAGGTTTCCTCCTCTAAAACTCAGTCTATAACGCGCACGCCTTCCACCAGGATGCGGACCCGGTCCACTTCCATCCCTGTAAACGACTCCAGCTTGTATTTCACATTTCCGATCAGATTATCTGCCACCGCGGAAATACTGACGCCATATGCCACAATGACATGAAAATCCAGTGCAATCTTATTGTCGTTGATGGTTACGTTGATGCCGTGTTTAATGCTGTCCTTCCGGAGTAATTTTACCAGTCCGTCTTTCATGTTGACTGCCGCCATTCCCACGATGCCGAAACACTCTACCGCTACGCTCCCGGCATAGGTGGCGATGACATCCGTGTTGATGACAACCTCTCCCAATCCTGTATTCACACGACCCTTCATGTCTTACGCTCCCTTCCCTGCAGATTTCTCAATATTCCTACAGAAGGACATACTGAATTAATACGAGTATAACCGATTTTGCCATAAATTGAAATATAAAATTGAAAAACCCTGTAAAATTTATTTTAACGCTTGCAAAATCCATATATTTCTGATAGAATATGCTGTGTTGTGGGTCTGCGTATACTGCGGCTCAAGTTTATATCAAGGAGGTGCAATCATGGCAAAGTGTGCAATCTGCGAAAAAGGCGTTTATTTCGGAAACAATGTAAGCCATTCTCATAGACGTTCCAACAAGATGTGGAAATCCAATGTGAAGTCCGTTCGTGTGAAAACCGAGAATGGAAACAAAAGAATGTACGTTTGTACTTCCTGCTTGAGAAGCGGAAAAGTAGAGCGTGCGTAAAAAGTAAAGGCTGCCCGGCGGGCAGCCTGTTTTTTTTTTGGAAAAATCCGGCGGCGTTTCTCAGGAACAGAACAGATTGTAGCCTGCCAGCATCAGAAGCCCTGCCGCTACAACCGCGCAGAACGCGCTGGGAATCAGAATTCCGAGAAAGATCCCCACGCCTGTCCAGAACATCAGGAAACCCGCCAGTCGTCTCATGCATTAATCCTGCTCATTTTCCATCTCTTGGTGTATTATATGCTCAAACTCTTCCTCCGTATACGTGTCCCTGCCGCCTTTTTTGGTAAACTTCGCCGCGATATCCGGGATCATATCCAGGATCTTGGTAACCGCGTCCTGGTTCTTTACATTCACAAGTTTTGTGCCGTTGCTGTTAATGACCAAGATGGCGCTGGGTGTGATCTTTCCGCCCATACCGCCTCCGCCGTTGTTTTTCGCCTCGTTGGAGAAGGCTCCGGCGGCTACTCCGAAGGAGACGTCCACCAGCGGAAGGATAATGTTTTCCCCGATGTGGATGGCGTCGCCCACTACTGTCTTGGTAGTGATAAAACTGTCCATGCCTTTAAAAAGCGCCTCCACGGTAGACTGGAAATCGTTATTGTTCTTCTCTGACATTGCTATGCCTCCTTATGCTGAAATTTTTTATAACACGCTGTACGTATTTATCTCTGTAGATTGCCAGACCATGCCTCAGCAGTACAAAAAGCACGATCCGCCCTTTCAGATTCACATCCGCCTCCAGGCAGGGCTCCTGAAAATCCGGAATCACCCGGAGCCCCTCCGGGATCAGAGGAAGAAACATTCCCACCGCGCCGATGGCCTGGCCGGTTGCCGCCGGATCGGAAAAGCCAAACCGCACATAGCCCCGCACCTTTTTGGGAAGTATGTGCCGCAGAATCACAGTTCCCCGGCGCTTTACGGTTTTCCAGGCTCTTTTAAATGTCAGCGAAGTGAAAAATCCATACCATTCTCTGATTTTAGCACAGTTCCTGCGGATTGTGAACCAGATTTTCTCCGCCGTCCGGCGAATCTTCCGGGGAATCTCCCGGATTTTCCTGAAAAAGGCGGATACCGGCGATTCCTTTTTCAAAACTTTCTGTTCCGGCTCCAGCAGAATCTTGGGAAAGTCCTGTTTCCCTTTTTGGAAGGGCTGTCCTCCCGGAGGAACCGATGGACCTTTTCGGGAAGTTTTCCCGGCTGAAGCGGCCTGCTTTTTCTCTTTCTTTCGGTTCAGATACTGTTTCACTTTTAAAACCGGTATGCCGAACAGATAGATTTTTACCGAAGGTTTTCCGTTCTCATAGCGAATCCTCACATATACCAGACGAAACAGCCATGAGACTTTCGCGCCGGCCTGAATCCTCTCTCCCTGCTTTACCAGATGTCCCCGGTAACAGACCGGCACAAACAGCAGCGCCAGAATCAGAAACACGGTAATTCCCAGAAGTACCAGAAGTATAATTCCTGTCACAGACAGCACCGTCAGAAGTATATGTAGCATAGGCGTCATCTCTCCTTAAGGTAGGCTTTTAGATTTCCGCCGTATCCGGCGGCGTAAGTTTCCCCGGCAATCCGGCATACCAGATCCACTGCTTCCCTGTGTCCGCCGGCAATCCCGAAAATCTCCGGCCGGCTTTTCTGATCCAAATTCAGGAAAAAACGGCTGGCCTCCAAAATATCCAGCTGATCCCTGCCGTTGGCGGCTTCCGTAATAAGAAACAGTCCCGGAAAGCATTGTCCCCGATCCAGCATGCGCAGGATCTTCCTTTGTCTGCCTTTTATAGATTTTCCCAGATACATATTTTTATACCATTCTGTCATAAAATTTACTCCCTGTCTCTTATACACATCTGACGCTGCCGACGATCGCATAAGTGTAGAT
>ERZ1090863.19-NODE-19-length-127437-cov-37.920962_pt1 | contig 127437 bp, 128 predicted proteins | sample MGYA00478480_ERZ1090863 | MGnify/ENA primary metagenome ERZ1090863 (study PRJEB33644, sample SAMEA5815746) | chicken gut metagenome | biome: Chicken; feature: Gastrointestinal Tract; material: Caecum | place: Ireland | collected 2019-01-01 | study: A study of...
ACTTGCGCAGGGTGTCGCTGGTGAAGGTGATCTTGTCCAGGTCGCTTTTCTTTTCTTCGCCCATGATGACCCGCATCATGTCGAGGGTCAGGTGGCCCTCCTGGCTGTACTTTTTCAGCCGCTGGGCCTGGGAGAGCGACGGCGTGGCCTGTTCGCTGTCCATCGCGTCCAGCAAATCCCGCTGTTCCTCTTTTTTGAGGAAGGACAGCTCATAGGCCGGATTGAAGGCGATTTTCTTCTCATCCACCATGTCCAGCAGTTCGGGAATCAACTCGGTGAGGCGGATGTAACGGGAAATCTGGTTGCGGCTTTGCCCAACCTGTTCGGCCAGAATTTCTCTAGACTCCTTACCGGCCAACTTCCGCCCAACTTGGGCGGAAGTTAAATCCATACGTTCACCCTGATGGCGCATGGCCTCCAGCTTCATCTTATAAGCAAAAGCCCTCTCGCTGGGGAGCAGGCTTTCCCGCTGCAAATTGCTGTCAACCATGATGATGGTGGCCTGGTCGTCGTCCAGGTCTCGAACAATGACCGGCATGGTATCCTTGCCAGCCAGTTCGCTGGCCCGGTGTCGCCGGTGCCCGGCCACCAGCTCATAGCCGCCGTTCGGGTCTGGTCGGGCGATGGCCGGGACCAACACGCCATACTGCCGAATACTGTCGGCGGTCTCCATCATGGCCTCGTCATCCTTGACCTTGAAGGGGTGATCCTTGAACGGGTGCAGCTCGGACAAGGGAATTTCCAGAACCTTCTCCCTCTGAGCGTCAGCCCGGCTTTCCTCGGTGGAAAACAGGTCATCGACTGAGGCCAGCTCTACTTTTTTCGCGCTGCTTTTCAAGTTTTATCACCTCCCGCGTCAGATTTTTATAGGCTTCCGCCACCTTGCCGCCGGGGTCATGTGCGAAGATGCTCTTGCCCTCGGCGCTGATCTCCTTGGCTCGAACCGAGTGGGGAATCTCGGTGCCGAACACCTTGATTTTGCTGCCGTAGGTCTCCCGCAGCAGGGCGGCGATCTCTTTGGCAAAGTTGGTGCGGTTGTCCACCATCGTCAGCAGAATACCGTCGATCTGGAGCTTGGGATTTAACTGCCGCTTGACCTTGTTGATGGTGGACAGCAGCTGTTCCAGGCCCTTGGCGGGCAGATACTCCGCCTGGACGGGGACTATGATCCTGTTGGCGGCGGCCAGCGCGTTGACCGTGAGCATACCCAGGGAGGGCTGGCAGTCAATCAGGATATGGGAATACTGTCCCTTGAGCGTGTCCAGATACTGCCGCAGGATGGTCTCCCGGCTCATAGCGTTCACCAGCGACACTTCCATGCCAGACAGCTGGATGTCGGCGGGCATCAGGTCCACGCCCTCCGGGTGGTGCAGGATGCCCTCGCCGGGGCGGAGCGGCTCGTCCATCAGGATGCGGCCCATCGCGTCCGAGAGGGTGAAGGGCAGCTTGTCCGGCTGCGGGTTGCCCAGGCTGATGGTCAGGCTGGCCTGGGGGTCAGCGTCCACCAGCAGCACCTTCTTTCCGGCCTGCGCCAGCCCGATGCCTAAGTTGGCGCAGGTAGTCGTTTTGCCGACGCCGCCCTTCTGGTTGGCGACGGCGATGATTTGCGTGTTCATAGATTATATTCACCTCCCGTATGGGCATAAAAATAGGCACCCATTTCTGAGTGCCTTTCGATGCCGATATGGAGAAGGGCAGGGCTAAACCTGGACCTTCAGTTGTTCCTTGTACTCCGCATAATGTTCGCTTAGAACATAGTCAATCACCCAATCCTTGGGGATCAGATAAGTCATGCGGATGTAATAATGTTTCACGCGATTTTCTCTCATCAGCTTCCGAGCGGTGCTGTCGCCTATCCCGCCTAACATCCCGCGAAACTGTGTAAGCGTCACAACGCTGGGATAGTCTGCGAAAAGATTTTCGTAATATTTTCGGTTTTTCATTGAGCATATTCCTCCAAAATGTATTGCCAACAGCGGGGAATATCTGCTACAATGATGTTAATTTCGCAGTGGCAGCGCCACTCGAATCATAATTAAGTTCGTGGGTATCCCGCACACATCCCTTCCGCATCCCGCAAACGGCTCAAAAACAGCTCCAAAGCGGTTAGAATTTGGGTGGCTGGGAAATGCCCGGTTTTTAAGGCTTTTGTTCTGGAAATGCCGATTTTATCAGTATTTCAGCGGTTTTTGACCCCTCAGTAGGTGTCCGAGAAGTCCAGTTGGTTCCACTAGAGGGTAGCAGGTTCGGGATTGTCCCGAAAACTCAAAATCCGTTGGTGGCAACACCGTGTGGGTTCGACCCCCACCACCGGCACCACCAGGCTGAGCCTGGACGCATGTCGCGTTCCAGGGTTCGGCCTCTTTTTTTATCTGCGCGCTGCAGTTTCAGCCTTTCAAAATGATCTACCTCGACGAAGAGACGATCGGCGAGCCGTACATGATCTTTTCCAAACAGCAGAAGCAAACGCTGCCGGCCGGCGCGCCCGTGATAAACCGTCACATCCAGCAGGGCGCGGACCTGCGGCCCGAAGCCGTGGACGCGTCCTTTTGCGGCGCGAGACGGTTCTTTGCCGCGCATTTTCCGGCGCGGTTTGAGGCGTTTCTGTGCTACAGCTGGCTGCTCTATTCCCCCGATGGTGGAATGCCTTCCGGAAACCGCAAATATCAAACAATTTTCCGCACGCTTCTCGATTCTCGGCGCCTGTGAGGATGCGGCGCTCATAGGCCGCTTCCATCCGCTGGGCGGCCCGGATGGCGTCCAGCACTTTCTTACTTACTCGATGAATGCAGTGAGGAAGAGTTGGTCACTTTGCTTCCCGTCATTGAAGCAGTTTTGACCGCACTGCGTTCCAACAGGGGAATCACAACTTCATAAGCTACATAAAACACAGAGCCTGCTCCCGATCATCGGGCAGCAGGCTCTGCACTTTAAGCGTCCGGCTCTTTGCTGGGCACCATTTTCAGTTTTATTACGTCGATCAAAAATTCCCGTTTGCACTTTGGGCAATCGAGGGGAAATTTAATCAAGGCGGTATCTTCCTACACCTTGGTTCTCGTTTTACCGCCGCAGATTGGGCAGTGTATCCATAAAGATTCTTTGTCTCGTGGCATCATTCCTCCCCCCTTCTGTTTGTCCCCCCTCTGCGTCAAGCACCTGGTTTGTATGATAACCGCAGGCTAAGCTGGAGTGATACCAAGACACAATCCACAAGATCCTCCGAGTTTAAGACGCTATAAAGCAAATAGATGCTGTTGTATTTTCATATACGCTTAATTTCAAACCACCATTTTACTTACAGCTTCTTCCACAGCATATTTCACGTATTGCAATCAGTCGTGAACCTTCAGCCCTTTCAGCATTTTCACCGATGCGGCGCTGGTGAAGGTGGAGCCATACAGACTTTCCTTCGTATCCAGAGCGGCAATCGCGTCCATATCTTCCTGGGCGAGCTGGAAGTCCCAAATGTTGAAGTTTTCCTCGATGCGCTCCTTATGGACCGACTTGGGGATCGCCACAACACCACGCTGAACGTGCCAGCGCAAAATCACCTGGGCCACCGTTTTCCCGTATTTAGCCCCGATGGCTTTTAGCGTTTCGTTCTCAAAGATGTCATTTTTCGCTTCTGCCAGGGGCGCCCAGGCCTCCATCCGCACGCCGTATTCATTCAACAGGGCTTCCCGGTCTCTCTGCTGGCAGAAGGGATGGACCTCAATCTGGTTAACCATCGGGGCGATCTCGTTGAACTCTACCAGATTGGCCAACTGCACATCGGTAAAGTTGGAAACGCCGATGGCACGGAGCTTTCCTTCCTTATACAGTTCCTCCATGGCTCGCCAGGAACCAAACACATCGCCGTAGGGCTGGTGGATCAGGTAGAGGTCCAGATAGTCCAATCCCAAGTTTTTCAAAGACCGCTCCACTGCCTGCTTGGCGCTCTCATATCCCTGATCCTGCACCCACAGTTTGGTGGTGATGAACAGCTCCTCGCGGGGGATGCCGCTCTTTTGGATCGCACGCCCCACAGCTTCCTCATTCATGTAGGCGGCCGCCGTGTCGATCAGGCGGTAGCCGGTCGCCAGGGCGTCAGAAACGCACTGTTCGCACTCGGCGGCATCAGGCACCTGAAACACACCGAAGCCCAGCAGGGGCATTTTCACATCATTTCTCAAAGTCACAAATTCCATTTTGATTTCCTCCATTTTGATTATTTTTTCTTACAGAGCAGTAGTCTCAAAGGCTGCGGCCACCTTCTTCAAAAGGTCTTGGATCGGCAGTTTCTTGGGACAGACTTCCTCGCATTTCCCGCAGCCGATACACTCGGAAGCCTTGCCTGTCCCAGCGGGGAATGCACCGTAATAGACCATGCCGTTGGTATAGTGGTGCATCTGGCAGAATTCGTTATACATATCAAAGTAATCCGCCATGGGAATCTTCTCAGGGCACACCTGGGTGCATTTGCCGCAGGCAATGCAGTCCACCTCCCGCTGGCTGCGGATCACAGCCGCTGCTTTCTGCACGATCTCCTGTTCCTCCTGATCCAGAGGAACGAAGTTCTCCATGTACGAGGTGTTGTCCTCCACCTGCTCCATGTTGGACATGCCGGAGAGTACCACCAGCACATGGTCCAGGCTCGCCGCAAATCGGATCGCCCAGGAGGCGTTGGAGAGGTCAGGTTGTTTCTGGCGGAACATCTGCTCCACCTCCGCCGGCACCTGGACCAGAGAACCGCCCTTCACGGGTTCCATGACAACTACCTGCCTGCCATGCCGTACCACGGTCTCGTAGCAGGCTTTGGCCTGGACAGAATTGCTGTCCCAGTCAAAGTAGTTGAGCTGAAGCTGGACATATTCCATCTCCGGGTGGGCGGTCAAAATGCGGTCCAGCACCTGGGCGCTGTCATGGAAAGAAAATCCCAAATGGCGGATCTTTCCCTCATCCTTCAGCTTCTGCATCTCCTCAAAGGCGTGGAATTTCTCCGCCTGGGCATAGGTGGCGGCATTCAGGGCATGAAGCCAGTAATAGTCCACATAGTCAGTGCCCAGCCGCTGGAGCTGCTCGGCGAAATACTTCCGGGTGTCGCCGTCGCTTTGCAGCAGGAAAACCGGCAGTTTGGTGGTGATCGTGAACTTGTCTCTAGGATAGCGGTCCACCAGTGCGGTTTTCAGGGCGCACTCGCTCATACCGCCGTGATAGACGTAGGAGGTATCAAAATAGGTGAAGCCCCGCGCCAGAAACAGATCCACCATCTGGGAAAATTTCTCCAGATCGACCTTTGCCGTATCGCCATCGATCACCGGCAGACGCATCGTTCCAAAACCGAGTTTTTTCATTGTTTTTACCATTCCTTTCTCCGCAATATCATGCGGTCATTTACTGAAATTGATAACTCGTGTAACAGTTATCGATTGAATCCGCGGTGACCGTAGACCTTGCAGCGGTTCAAAGCATTCTCCAGATCACGAAATTCCTCATCGCTCAGCTCGACCTTGGAGGCGTCCAGATTTTCAAGGATGCGCTCTTTATTTTTAGAGCCGGGGATAGGAACGACATTGGGGTACTTGTGAAGCATCCAGGCCAGGGAAATCTGGGCGGGGGTAGCGTGCTTTTTCTCCGCAACATCTTTCAATAGATCCACGATAGGCTGGTTGCCGGCGATATTAGCACGGCTCAGCTGGGGAACCCAGTTGCGAACATCGTCGAACCGCTCAAACTTGGTGTCCGCTGTGATCTTGCCCGACAGCAAGCCACTGGCGATGGGTGAAAAGGGAACTACCCCGATGTTATGCTCCAGGCAATAAGGAATCACGGCCTGCTCCATGTCCCGCTCCACCATCGAATAGATATTTTGCACTGCCGTAAGCGGCGTGACCCGCTGTGCCCGGTCGATGACGTCCACATCTACCTGGCTGAGGCCCCAGCCGCGGATGAGACCGTCCTCGATCAGCTGCTCCATGGCCTCGGCCACATCCTCGATCCGCACGCCGCCCATGGTTCGGTGGAGATAGTAGATGTCCACCCAGTCGGTTTGGAGCCGGTCGAGAGAATCTTCCAGGTGGCGGCGTACCGCACCATAGACGGAACCCGCCTGCCGTACTTCCGAGCGGTCCAGAAACAGTTTGGTGCCGATCACGACCTGATCCCGCACATCCCGCAGCGCCTTGCCGACGATGCGCTCATTATGGCCGATCCCGGCGAGGCCGGGGCTGTAGATCTCAGCCGTATCAAAGAAGGTGCAGCCGTGGTCGTAAGCACCTCGGATGGCCTCGATGCTGTACTGTTTCGGCGGGATCTGTCCGTATCCGTGAGAGAAGGCCATACATCCCATGCCTACTTCCGAGACGGTGATTTGTCCTAATTGTCTTGTTTTCATTTGCTCACTCCTTCCGATGAACTTTGAATACGGTTCAGGAAATCTAAAATATACGAAACGGCCTGATCGAAATTTCTTCCAAGGAAGCCGTGGTCAGCACCCCGGAGCACATGGTATTCCACATGATCCACAGTATCTGCCAGCCTGTCTGAGTAGGAAAACGGAACGACAGAATCACGGCTCCCGTGGATCAACAGGATTTCCTTGCCGTATTCCTGCGCTTTTTGATAGGGTTCCTGATCCCAGATGTCCTCAAAGTATCTCCGCCCCAACCGCATACCGAGCAGATAATCTGTTTCCGGGATTTCACTGATTGAGTCAAACATCGCATGGACGTCATAGTAAAGGCTGTACCCCGGATAGATCAGGATCATGGCCCGGACATCGTCGGGCCGCTTGGCGGCCACCAGGGTGGAGACATATCCTCCCTGGCTGTTGCCCATCAGGTAAATGGAATCTGTATCGACGCACTCCCACTGCATGACTTCATCCAGGACAGACTCCAGGTCCGCTTTCTCTGTCAGGACGGACATATCCAGCACGGCCCCGTCGCTGCGGCTTGCCCAGCCGCCTCCGCAAAAATCAAAGCAAACCGTCACATAGCCCGCTTCTGCCAGCGCCTCACCGTAACCTTTGACACGGTCAAGCGTAGCTCCCAGCTCGTGCGAAATAATGACAGCGGGTAACTTCCCTTCGACGCCGGACGGAATATGCGCTACGCCATAGATGTTCATGCCATCCCTGTCAACATTGATCTCTCTGGTTTCATATTGCACCATCGCATAGCTCGAAGCAGAATGACTTTGCCCGCCGCCCGTACAGCCGAATAGTGGTGATAAAATCATGCCAAGCGCCATGATCAAAACCAACCTTCTCACGTCAGGACCGGGCGTTGTCCGGATCAAACATCATACCGCCGCAGTAAGGAATGGCGTCAATTACGGTCATATCCTCATCATCCAGAGAGAAGTCAAAGACGTTGATGTTTTCCACCATGCGGGCCTCATGCGTTGATTTGGGCAGGGGGACGATCCCTTTCTGCATCAACCAGCGCAAGCTGACCTGGGCGGGCGTTTTCCCATATTTCGCAGCAATACGGTTCAATTCTTGATTGCGAAGGACATCCCCGCTGCCCAGCGGGCTCCATGCCTCCACCACAATACCGTTTTGCTGGCAGTAAGCTGCGCTTTCCGCCTGTCCAAAGCCGGGGTGGTACTCAATCTGATTGACCATCGGTTTGATCTCGCTGTCCTCGGTCAGCGCCTGCACATGGTGCGCCAGGAAGTTGCTGACGCCGATGGCTTTGACGCGACCTTCTTTATAAAGCTGCTCGAAGGCGCGCCAGGTAGAGCGATTGATCTGACGCCAGTCATCGTGCCAACGGGATACGGCAGGCCAGTGGATCAAATAGAGGTCCAGATATTCCAGCCCCAACTTTTTCATGGAGGCTTCAAATGCCTGCATGGTTTTGTCGTAACCGCGATGGCTGTTCCATACCTTGGTGCTGACAAACAGTTCCTCCCGTTTGACGCCAGTCTCCTCCATCACCTGGCGAAGTCCATCGCCAAGGCCTTTTTCGTTCATGTACCCTTCGGCGGTGTCAAAGTTCCGATACCCGGCTTTCACCGCATTCCGAACACACTTGGCGGTGGAGAACGGCGGGATCTGCCAGGTGCCGAAACCGATACTTGGAATGGAGATCCCGTTATACAGTTGGAGCGTTTTCTCTACATTTTTATGCATTCCATCACCTTCCTTTCCGCATCCCCATCTGTTCCAGCACTCGATCCAGCTGGGCCAATTCTTCTTTCGTCAGGGTTATATCACCGGCCCCGGCGTTTTCACGAATACGTTCCTCTTTCCGGGAACCGGGGATGGGCACAATGGGAACTTCCTTGCACATCATATAAGCCAAGGCAATCTGGGCGTTGGTGGCGTTCTTTTCCTCTGCCAGGGTGTGGATCGCATCCAGCAGAGGCTGGTTCTTGGCATAGCCCTCCGGGGTAAACTGCGCCATGTGACTGCGGAAATCCTCTTTTTCAAAGGTCGAAGCGGCATTGTAAGCCCCACTCAAAAGCCCTTTGGACAAGGGGCAGCAGGACACATAGGTGACGCCCAGTTCTTTCAAGACCGGGAACAGCTTCTCATCGCCCGTGCTGGTCATGTTGTAGAGGTTCTGGATCGCAGAAACTGGGCAGACCTTATTGGCTTGCCGCAGTGTTTCCTCATCCACCATCGAGATGCCCCAAGCGCGGATCTTCCCCTCACGGATCAGGTCGGACATCACACCGGCCACCTCCTCGATGGGCGTGCCCTTGTCCACCCGGTGCTGATAATACAAATCAATGTAATCGGTCTGGAGCTTCCGCAGGCTGCTTTCCACAGACTCACGAATCGTAGCCGGGCTGCTGTCGGTGGCCAAGCCATCGGGAGTAAACTGCACGCCGAATTTCGTTGCGATGACGACCTTGTCTCGGATGTCGTGCAGTGCTTCCCCCACCAGCGCCTCATTACACGCAAGTGTTCCGTCCGGGTAAACGCCGTTGTAGCACTGGGCCGTGTCAAAGAGCGTATAGCCAAAATCATAGGCCCGGCGAATCAGCCGGATCGCTTCCTGTTTCTCCACCGGCGTCCCGCTGGCGTGGGAAAGCCCCATGCAGCCATAACCGACAGAAGATATTTGAATTCCTGTTTTTCCAAGTTCCTGATAACGCATAAAATTCCTCCTTGCTTGTTATTTGTTCTGCTTTACCCAATGTTCCAGGGAGGGACGGGCTTGCTGCACCTGGCTGCCCGTCACGGCAAGGCCCTTGCCCAGCACAGCGCCGGGGCACAGCTTCTGAATATCCGCCTCACTGCGCCCCATGCCGCTCCCTTCATTGGTACACAAGGTTGTATCCATCGGTTTACCCATAAAAAATCCTCCATTCTGAAATTTATTTTTCCAATGCCTGGGCAACATCCTCCAGATACTGCCGGATCGGCAGATGCTGCGGGCAGCGGGCTTCGCACTTGCCGCAGCGGATGCAGTCGGACGCTTTGCCGTGGGTCTTGTTGAGGTTCCCGTAGTAGGTCATAGCCACCATGTTTTGTTTGGCCCCGAATCGCTTGAGATTGTTATAGATCGCAAAATAGTCGGGAATGGCGATGTGCTTGGGGCAGCCGTCAATGCAGTAGCGGCAGGCCGTGCAGGGAATCGCGATGGCGCCACGGATCACCGAGACAGCCTTGTCGATGACAGCGCGCTCCTCATCATCCAATGGGCGAAAGTTCTGCATATAGCTGGTGTTGTCGGCCATCTGCTCCGGCGTGTTCATGCCGGACAGAACCATCATGACATTTTTGGGGCTGGCTGCAAACCGAATGGCCCAGGAGGCTACCGAGAGATCGGGCCGGGCTGTTTTGAACAAGTCCTGCGCCTCCTGGGGGATATTCACCAGGCTGCCCCCTTTGATGGGCTCCATCACGATGACCGGCTTGCGATGCTTGGCGGCTGCCTCATAGCACAGGCGAGACTGGACGGTGGCGTCCTCCCAATCCAGATAGTTGAGTTGCAGCTGTACATATTCCATCTCCGGGTGTTTCGTGAGGATCTCGTCCAGAAGTTCGGCCTTGTCGTGGAAGGAAAGGCCGATATGCTTCACCTTGCCTTCCGCCTTCAGCTGCTGTACGAACTCAAAAGCGTGAAACGCCTCCGCCTGCCGGTAAGAAGGTTCTCCGAGGCCGTGCAGCCAGTAGTAATCCACATAGTCAAGCCCCAGCCGTTCCAGCTGTGCGGAAAAAAATCCCGGCATATCCTCCGGCTTTTTCAGCATAAACAGGCTCAGCTTGTCCGTAATCGTGTAAGCGGAACGGGGATACCGTTTGACGACAGCTTCACGGAAAGCTACTTCGCTGTTGCCCCCGTGGTAAGGCGCGGCCGTATCGAAATAGGTAAATCCTTTTGCCATAAATGCATCGACCAGAGGCTTGACCGCTTCAATATCTACGCTGCTGTAATCGTCGGGGTCTAATAGCGGCAGACGCATCATACCGAATCCGAGTTTTTTCATTGTACTATCCTCCATGCTAGGAATATCTTTCCCTTGTTCTAAAGATATTGTAGCGTTCTGCCGCTTGCATCGGAAGTACGGATTTGTTATCATAGCATTAAGTCAAGACTTTTTACAAGAAGGGATTTGATGTATAACCATCAGCTGGATGCGTTTGTAAAAACGGCGGAGTTGGGCAGCTTCACAAAGGCGGCGGAGGCAATGTATATTTCTTCTCCGGCCCTGCTCCAGCAGGTCAATCTGCTGGAAAGGAGGTGCGGGTTTAAGCTATTTCTGCGTTCCAATCATGGAGTCAAATTAACCGCAGCAGGGAAATCTTTGTACGAGGATGCCAAGACGATCATACGGCTTTCAAACGATGCTCTGGAAAAGGCTGCGCGGCTGGCGGAGCTTTCTCAAAATACGGTTCGCGTTGCAACTTCCCTATTGTTTAAGTGCCGCCTGCTTCCTGACATCTGGGCTAAAATCAGCGAGAAATGCCCGGACCTGAAAATTGAAATTCTCCCGATTCCGGAGAAACAAAGTCAGATCGACAGTGTGCAGGAAATCGGGCAGCGATACGACATCCGGGAAGGCATTTACTGCGATACGGTTCTGGATGGAACTTGTCAGTTCCTGGAACTTCAAAAAACGCGATTTTGCTGCGCAGTAGCAAAAAATCACCGCCTGGCCAAGGCCAAGCGGCTGACAATGGAAGATCTGAACGGAGAATACCTGGTCATGCCGATTGCCGGGGTGTCCTCCGAGATGGATCAATTCCGTGCTGAAATTCAGCAAGGCCACCCGACGATCCAAATTATCGACTCCCCCTATTATGGGGTAGATACATTTACTCTTTGCGAGATGAACCCCTATGTGCTGGTTTCCCAGGAGGTCTATGCCGACATCCATCCCGATCTTATCTCCATTCCGTTGGAAACCAATCATACACTTCCCTATGGGCTGATGTATGCCAATACGCCCACGCCTGCAACGGCACAATTCATTGAGGCAGTAAAGCAAATTCGCGCGTAAATACAAAAATTGGCAAGTGATGCGTGTTGAGGGAAAGTCTCGCCTGTCGGCTCGGTCTGCTCCATCGCCAAGACCCGATCCACATTGTTCTTGACCGTCCGCAGCTCCCGCATGGCGGCGCGGGCCTGCCGGTACTCGGCGTAGGCTGCTTTCTTATCCGTCAGCAGCTTGGCATACTCGGTCCGAAGCTCCTTGACGGTGGGCAGCTTCTTTACGTTCAGCTCGTTGAAGGCTTCCTTGGCGGCCTGATGCAGCAAGATTTCTTCCTCATGCTCCTGCCGGAATTTTCTTGAATACCCGGCACCTTTCCCGGCCTGCAATTTTGCCTGGATGTCCACCAGCAGATTGACCCTGGGCGGAGCGGCCTGCGGGGCAGGCTGCTTGCGGGGCGTATGCTCTTTCTGGCCGGAGAGAACCGCCAGCAAATCGTCCAGCGTGCTGCCATCTCCCAGCCGGTTGGCTTCCTCCGGCGTGATCTCGCCCGGCACAAAGGACTGCCGCAGGTGGTAGGCGATCACATCGTCTGCACCGCGCACCCGGCCGGTGCGGGCGGCGTAGGTCTGCTTGTCCAGCCGAAACTGGGCGTCGGCCACGCGGCTGTCGTACTGGTAGCTGGTGATAAGCCTGCCGAGGCCGGTCTTGTATGGAACGGATCGCCTTGCCGACCGTGCGGCCCTTGCCGGCGTGCAGCGGCATGATGCGGGTGGTGGCCATGCAGATTTTCCCTCCCCTCAAAAAAGAGGGCAGCCTCAGCCACCCTCTTTGCAATATGAAATGATTTGTTTCTTTTTCCGTTTGGCATACCGTAGCGTTGTAGCAGCTCCGCCCCAATCATGGAGAACATATGCCACCACATCGCTGGTGTCAACCATCCAGCGGTTTCGATGCGAAATCGCAAAACGGCGCGGCACACTTTCCAGCGGCGGGTATACGGTGTTGTCATAAGCAGTGATGTTTTTTCTGGCATCCAAGTAGGCAAGGACCAGAACCAACTCAATCTGCGGATACCGTTTCTTTTGCTCGCGTAAGACTGCCGCCGCCAGACTGTCGAATGCCCCATATCCGCCGAGGTAAAAGGTGGTCGCGCCCCGCTCAATCAGACGTTGTGTTACTGCGCAGAGCCATGCTTTCACAACTTCGATCTGGGCAACCTGCGCATGGCCGCAAAAGATTACATTCATAGTTACACCCCTGTACCCATCATACCGCAAATTGGCTGATTAGTACAGGTACAGGGACTAATTTTCACCCACCTGCCCCTATAATACCTTTCGTACAGGGACAAGGACGGTGAGCAGGGTTGAAGTTAAATCAGGCGGTCAGCAAACGCCTTTCAGAATTGCTGGCCGAGCGAAACATGACGCAGTATCAGCTGTATATGAAAAGCGGCGTTCCCAAGTCTACCATCGGCAATATCATCAACTGCTCCTATGACTCTGTAAAACTGCGGATTATCCATGAAATGTGCCAAGGGTTAGGCATTGGCCTGGATACCTTTTTCGCCTCCTCACTGTTCCAAGAAGAAAATCTCGAACCGTAAAACCTTTGGCTTGTTGGGCCAAAGATTTTCTTTATAGATAGCGAACCCCCTCCCCGGCAAGTGCCAGAAAGGGGGTTCCTATTTTTATTGCGCGTGTTTTAACGCAAACGAGCGAACAGCTGCCGTACCGCAGCCATGACCGTATAGTGGTGGCTTTTCACATCTTCCCGCCGCTGGTTTTTCTCATAGCGGAGATTTGCCCGCATACAGGCAACGGCAAAATCCTCCCCGCCGCAGTTCAGCGTGGACAGCCGGTAGTCCTCGCGGGGATAAGCCTGCCGGTTTCATCAAGGACGGGCTTCATGGTAAACTCGTCATGCTCAAAGAGCAGGTATTGTTCGGCGGCTCCGTAGTCGGCATTTTTAGAGTTGATATGCTTGAGTGTTGCCAACCGCGTCACCTACTTTCTGTAAGACTTCATACTTGAGGGCGGCAAGGTCGGCTATGGCGGCGCGTACCTCGCCGGAGAGGGCGTTGTAGGGTGCGCCGTACTCGTTCAGATACCGGGCTATCTGGTTGAGGTTGCCGCTTTCGCTGTCCGCCGGTGGGCGGCTGATATTCTGTTTGGAACATGGTGAGGGGCGGCAGCACTCCTTGCTGTCGCCCCTTGGTTACCCATCAGCAAAGGCGGGCGGGGCTGTCAACGGCGGCGCGTATGCGCCGTTCATCTTGACCGTTGACTGGCTCGGCTGGCTTTGCTATCTCCCCGATAAACGGGAAGTTGTCAAGGTAAAAACGAATCTGTTTCGAACGGCTTCTATAATCAGACGTTTAGGATAAATCTACCGTGCTCTCCCCATTCCCAAACTCCTTTTATTCTTGCTCCTACTTCAAATTGATATTTTGCAATTCCAAAATCCACATCCTGCAAGTCGATTGCCTTCGGCATATAAGCAGAAACTTGTTCATGCTTCCAACAAAATACGGTTGGCTGATAGTTTACACCCGATGGTCCAATCTGTGCTGCCTTCACACCGTTAATAAACCATTCGGGAAGCTGATCTGTATCTGTTTCAATCGCTTGAGATAATGCTTTATCTCTTTTCCGGAATTGGGCTCGTATCAACCATTGCTGTGTAGGAATTCGTTTCATTGCATACCCCAATAAAATAATCGCCACAAACTGCTCTCCGGGATTGATTTTGATTCTGAGGGTATTTTGGTTAAAATTTGTAAGTATCCAGCAGGTACCCAGCCCCATTTGTGTAGCCATGAGTACAATCTGCTCTCCGTAATATCCAGTCTTCTCGCGGCTTACAGCATCGGCATGGCTTACACAGGCAATATAATGATAAACAGGACCGGCAAAAATATTTGCCTGTAAATCAATTGCGGGTTTCCCTGACACTCGTGGTCCATAGAGTTGTAGATGTAGGCCTTCCGAACTGTTTATTTCATTTATTTTCTGTTGAATCTCAAGCAATTTTTCTTCTTCTATCACCCTATCTTCAAAAGCACGACAGGAAATTCTTGTCTCTAATGCGTCATAAATATTCATCCAGAAAACCTCCTTTTCACCAAATCAATTTTATTATCTTCCCAAAGCCCAATTTGAAAACTTTCGATTTGTCGCTCTGTCTTATGTTCCATTGTACCATATCTAAGGTGCAATTTCTACCAGTTTCCATTTATTATTTTACGGAATAGCTGGGTAACTGTCTGTTCTCTTGTTTGTGTTACTTTACGGCACATGAGCATTTACTGACCGGGTTGTCCTGACCGTAACCTTCCGGAAGTTGATGCCGCCCACACGCACAGGCCGCCGTCCATCGTTGCGATTTCGTCTGGGCTCATCAGCTCTTTGCCACCATGTTAAGTGATGAATTCAGAAAAGAAAAAGCCCTTCTCCACGAAAGAGAAGGGCGATACACATTTACACAACATTACATTTATAATTCAATTATTCTGACGGTTAGAATCGATACGTCTACTTTTTATAAAGTGATCGCTTTCTTCAGCTTTTGGCTTCAAATGAACAAGGTATCCCTGCCCTTCCAACGTTGCAAATCCATGCATCAGGCTTCACAAGTACCGCTGACAGTGTACCGCCTGATCTTTGTACCCTTTCAGAACATACTCCACAGGCTTTGTAATCGTGGATGCTGCCTGTTCCACCGTCCCGCTCTCAGACTGCGGCAGCGAAAGGACAACACGATAAATCTCCGGGTTGGTAAGCACATAGTCACGATAAGCATAAAACAAAGCGGCAACAGCTTCGTCCCGTGTCTTATCTCGGTGTCGCTGATGCGGCCCTGCCGGTCCCACATCTGGTGGCGGACGATGTACCCGGCGCTTTCCAGCTCCCGCAGCGCCCCGCCGATGGCGTCCACGCCCTCCGTATGGTGCAGGATGCCCTCGCCGGTGCGCAGCAAATCGAATTGTTTCGGCATGGAGAATCCAGCAAGGTCATCGTAAAATTGACGGCCGCCCGCGTCGTCTCAAAAAATATTCCATGACCGGACCGGGCAGTTCCTCCGCTGCCCTTACCGTATTTTTCCACGGCAGAGTGGGGGGATTGTCACCAGCGTAGGCTGACGATTCAATTCCTCCATCACCGGGTCAAGTTCTTCATTCCCCAGATACAGACCGTGGTAATTGGTGAGCAGGGCAAACCCATAAATCCCCAATTTCTCCCTGCAGTAACGAATTTCCTGTATGGATTCTGAAATTTCCGGCAATGGAAGGCTTGCCAGGGCAGCAAAACGTTCTGGATACCGCTTAGACAGCTCTGCACCGTATACATTGCATCCCCGCGCTGTCTTATAGCCTCCACTTTATCTCCCAAATGCAGATGGAGAGAGGACAAAGACAGCACTGCAAAGGAACTGTGAAGCCGCTCCATGTACGCCCATTGCCGTTCCAAGGACCAAACAGGGGCTTTTACCCCATCCAGAAATTCTATGTGGTGTCGCCGCAGCAGTTGTTGATATGCTGATCGTTTTCGGAATATTTTTCCACCATCTGAGTCGAGAATCGCTCCGCCCCTGCCGCATCCGCGATCCCCTTATGAAAACGCGGGTACAGGAAAGGGCATCGCCCCCATCCGGTTTTCCTGCAGCCACGTTTGCAGGGCATGGAAAAGCCCCTCGCCGCCATCGTCCAGCACCTCCAGCGCGGCGCGCACGTCGGCCTTCGGGCACAGGCGGGTGATCTCCCGCGTAAAGTCACAGGGAACACCGCCGCAGTGCGAGACAAACGGGAGCAGAATCTTCCCCGACAAATCCTGTTTTGCAAGCCAGGAAACCATCGGCGGCGCGATCGCCCCGCACCAGTTGGGGGCGCCTACAAAAAGGACCCGATAAGGGCCGGCGTCTGCGGCACCGGGCAGCAGCCGCGGGCGATACCCCGTGCGAACCTCCCGCCGGACCTGTTCGAGCAGTTCGGAAAAGCCCATGGGATACGGCTGCCAGGGATAAATTTCGCACCAATCCCCGCCGGTCACCGCCTGCAGGGCCTGGGCAATCCGGTGTGTATGGCCGGAATAGGAATAGGAGACAATCAGCGGACATTGCCGCGTGGGTTTCTCCATCGCCTCTGCCACCTCTTTTCTATCTGCAAAGCGGCGCTTCATTCGTGGAGGGTCTTCCCAAACGACAGGCACGGGCCGATCACATCGCCCGTACGCAGGTAGGCGTAGGTGGGCATTTCAAACAGGACCGGCTTGAGCGCGCCGTAGTCGAGCTTTCCATCCCCGTTTACGACCCGTTCCTCGGCATACGTCGCGTCAATCGTGCAGATAAAGCTCTCGAAGCCCTTCGTCTCATAAACATCCTCGACACTGCAGACCATCGTTACCGGGGACTGGGTAATCATCGGCACGCCGGACGCATCCAGCACATAGTCAAACAGCTGGGATTTATCCGTCTTTCTGCCGCTGACGCTGCCCGCGTAATCCGCCTGGGGAAGCATCGCCTCGTCCACCAGGTTAATGGAGAGCTTTTTGCTTTCTTTGATGCCCTGATTCGTATAATGCGCACTGGCCAGGCTGACCATCACGTGGTCGTGGCCGATAATGCCCACATGGCCCACCAAAAGCCAGTTCGGCTTGCCGTCCACCATCGCGCCGACCACGACAAGCGGCGTGGGATACAAAGCCAATGCATTTCCAATATTCGTCTTCATAAAATCGAACCTCCTGAAAAAATATAAAAAATACAAAGAAAAGGATACCACCAGCGCCGCAGCGTTTACCGCACGCCCAGGTGCCTGCCCGCTTGATACGCTTCTTCCATCGCCGGCGTGCCCAGCACTTCGCCTTTCTTCCAAACGCGCTCGCCCCAGATGATCTGGAGGACGGAATCCCCCAGATTCTCCAAAATGGCAGCGAGGTCTTCCGCATTGCGCCGGAGGCCCTGCCGGCCGTCATGGCCCGTCACGATGATGTAGGCGTCTTTTCCCGAAAGCCCCTGCCACTTTGGCAGAAGCCGGTCGATAAACCCCTTCATCTGTCCGCTCATCGTCAAAAAATAGGTGGGCGAAGCCAGCACGAGCACCTCGGCGGCCTCCACCTTCGCCAATAGGTCCGCCATGTCGTCCTTCTGCACGCAGGCGCCCGTTTGAAAGCACGCATAACACGCCCGGCAGGGGTGCACCACTTTGTCGCGCAGCGAAACCTTCTCTACCTGATGCCCCGCTTCCTGTGCGCCGCGCAAAAACGCATCACACAGCAAATCGGAATTGCCTTTTGCGCGCGGGCTGCCGTTGACAATCAATACACGCATTTTCGGATGCTCCTTCCCAAATCGCCGAAAAACAGCGCCGTCCATCCCGTTTCCGCAGGCCTCCGAACGCTTCGCCGGGCGCCGGTTCCCCGCAGAAAGAGGCCCCGGGGCCTGTGCGCCCGAACACGCCGCCCAAACCCCCGCAGCCCTGGCTTCTCTGCTTTTCTTGTCTTCATTATAGGCGCTTTCTTTTTCAATGTCTAATACTTATATCTCATTTTTATCCATGTTATTTCCGTATGAAATTGCCCAAAAAAGAACCTCCGGAGGCGCGCTCCGGAGGGATTAAAGGGCGGGACTGGATTCTATTTTGGCGCGCAGCAGGTTAATCTCCTGAATAAACAGGGACGTAGCCGGGGAAAACAGGTTATTCTTCTTCCAGACCAGCACACTGTGGGTCATCCGCCGCGGTTCCAGCGGGATAAAGCGCAGGCGCGGGTCGCTGCGGATGGCCAGGGCGCCGTCCATGCAGAACGCGCAGCCCAAGCCCTCCGCCACCAGCAGCGCCGCGTTCGAAAGCAGCGTATAAAGCAGCGGGATCTGCAGTTCCTTTTCGTCCCGGCCCAGCCAATGGAGGATTTCCGCCCGGATGCTTTCCCGCAGCGGCAAAATCAGCGGATAAGGGGCGACATCTTCCGCCACAAGGGATTCCTTCCCCATCAGCGGATGGTCGTCGCGCACCAGCAGCCCCCAGGTGTCCTGCTGCGACAGGCGGACATAATCGTATTTCGTGACGTCGATGGGTTCGAGCAGCAGCCCGATATCCACTAAGCCCTTGTCCAGGCGGTCGCGGACGTTGTCCACCGTCTCGTTATAGAGGGTAAATTGGACCGCGGGGTATTTTTCGGAAAATGCCTTCATGAGTTTGGCCAGCGTCTGGCTGCCGACCGCTTCCGACGCGCCAATCACGACGGTGCCGCTGATGTCATTCTGCCGCTCGACAAAGGATTTTTCCAGGCGGTCCGCCAGTTCCACGATCTCCTGTGCGCGCTGCCGGAAAAAGATGCCGTCGTCGGTCAAGCGCAGCCCGTTTTTGCCCCTGTGCATCAGCGTCGTGTCGAGCTCCCTTTCCAGATCCATGATCTGGCGGCTCAAGGTCGGCTGCGTCACGTGCAGAATATCCGCCGCCCGGGTCATATTCTCCTCTTGTGCCGCCGCTAAAAAATAGCGCAGTGTGCGCAGTTCCATGCGGATCGCCTCCTCTTTTCGAAAAGTAGTATAGCATATCCATACAAAAGGCGCAACACAGAACAGAATCCATGCAAAATAGAAATTATTCGGCGGCTCCATCCGCCCGCTTGACGAAAGCGCCGGTTTCTGCTAAAATACAATGTGTTGTATTTTGGAGGTGCAGAATGGACCTGGATTTTTCAATTGAGCGGACCATTTTAAGAATCGGAAACCAGCTTTTAAGCCGCCGCAGCGACGACTTGAAGCTGTATGATCTGACGCCGAGCCAGTCCGAAACGCTTCTGTTTTTCGACCGGTATGCGGGCGCGCGCGTGCTGGACCTCAAGGCCTACTTAAAAATCAGCCACCAGGCGGCCCGGAACATCGTGGAACGGATGAAAGAGAAGGATCTTTTGTATGTGACCGTTTCCGGCGCGGACGCGCGGGCGCGCGAGGTATATCTCTCCGAAAAAGGGCAGGCAATCTGCCGGGAACTCAAAAAGAAGGGCGGCGACGTCGGCAGCAACCTGCTCAGCGCACTGACCCGCGCGGAAAAAGAGACGCTCGCAAAGCTGCTCGAAAAAATTTCCCAAACGCTTTAAAGCGTTTCTTTTTCTTCAAATATACAACGTATTGCTTAAAATGAGGAGGAGTCTGTGCAATGCACAAAAAGGAATTGGCAAAGCGGTATCTCGTATTTTTGGTGGGGCTCGTATTCAACGCATTCGGCGTGGCGTTCGTGACGGACGCGGCCCTCGGCACGTCCCCGATCGCGGCAATCCCCTACACCCTGTCATTGATCCTGCCGAACCTGTCGATGGGCACGTGGGTCATCATCTTTAATTTGGCGCTGGTCCTCATACAATTTGCGATTGAGGGCAAAAGCGCCCACAAGCTGCAGCTGCTTCTGGAAGCCGGCGTCACGGTGCTGTTTGGCTACGGCATCGACCTGTCGCGCTTCTGCCTGCAGGCGTTCCGGCCGGATTTCTACCCGCTGCAGCTCGTGTCGCTGCTCGTGGGCTGCTGCATCATCGCATGCGGCGCGTACCTCGAAGTGGTCGCGAACGTCGTGATGCTCGCGGGCGACGCATTCGTCAACGCGATTGCGAAGCGGATCCACCGCTCCTACGGCGGGGTCCGCATGGTGTCGGACATCAGCATGACCGTGATCGCCGGCGCGCTGTGCCTTTTGTTCCTGCATGAACTCAGCGGCGTGCGGGAAGGGACCATCCTCTCCGCGCTGCTGGTGGGGAATCTCGTCAAAGTGCTGGGAAAGGTCTCGCCGCACTTTGGGGAGCGTCTGTTCGGCACGTGCTGAAACGGGCTTATCGGAGCGCTTCGGCCATCTGCGGCGGCATGCGGCGCGGGCTTCGCACCGCAAAAACGCCGTAGGTGCGCATCTTTTCACGCGGCATGACCGACGGCGCGTACCGTTTGCGCCTCTTTAAGCGCATCAGGCGGCGCACAGGCCCATCCCCGCTGTACGGAATGTCCGTTTCGAGGACCTCGCATTGATAAAGGACCGCGCAGACCGGCGCGGTGACATACAGATAAACGAGATCGCCCCGCGCGATGGAAGCGGTTTGCTTCCAGGTCAATTCCCCGTGGTTTTCCGTAAACCCCCGCTCGACATCGTAAACTTTGGGGTTGGCGGGCACGAGCCACGCCTGGGGGCCGCCCGGCCGCGCGCGTTTGCCCGACGTCAGCGAAAAGCTCACATCGAGCAAAAACAGGATCTGATCGAGCGGGACCGTACCGTCCAATAAGATGGAGATCCAGTGCGTTTTCGGCATATGATAGCCCGGAAAAATCCCCCGGCCGTCCAAAAAAGAGCCGGCCAGCAGCGGGTCGCATTTGACGTCTAACAGGTCAACGGTGCCGCTTTCCGGCAGGCCGAGCTTTTTGCGCTCCACACGCAAAAACAGCGCGAACCACTTCCCGCTGCCGCTGTGGCGCAAAACCGCATTTTCCGGCGACGCGGCCCATGGGAATTCCGGCTCGACGCCGTACTTTTCGGCGGCAGCGCGCAGCACGCGCGGGCGCAGCGTATCCGATTCCGGTTTTATCGTTTCCATAATCGTGCCCCCTTGTCCCGCCCAAAAGCGGGCTTGCCTTCAGTATACGTTTGGCGCCGAGGCGCGTCAAGGCCATTTTCGATCCATACATTTTTTCGTGCATACAGAAACGCGCCCGCTTCCGCGGCTTGTCAAAAGACCGGCCGGAAGCGGGCGCGTTTTTGAATTTTTAGGATCGCATGCACCGCACGGTCAGGCGGGTTTGGCCGCCGAGTGTGCACGTAAAAAGGGTCAGGTCCCAAGCGGGATCGATCATCTCCTCGATGGCGGCCGGCTGCAGGATCTCGACCTGCGCGACCATGTAGGCATAGAGGCTGCCGGCAGCGTCCGTAAACTGGACGGTATCGCCGGGCCGGAGCTCATCGAGGCGGCCGAAATGGCTCTCGTAATTGTGCGCCGCGAGGACGAGGCTGCCCTGCGGCGTGCCCGCATACCGGCACGGCGCGATGCGCAGATTCGGATAGCTCCAATCGCGCAGCACCGGCAGGCGGAGGCCGAGGGCCGGGATTTGCAGCGTGCCGATGTAGGCGCTGCCGTCGACAATAACCGTAGGCATTTTTGCGGATCCCGGCGCACTTTGGGAAGCGGGCGGCACGGCCTGCGGGGCCTGCAAAGCTTCCGGCAGTGCGGACATCTCGGCCAAGATCTGTTCGGCGCTTTCGGCCGCGCGGTGGTTATCCCACGTGTTCCACGCGACAAGGCCCAGCGCCGCCGCGAGCAGCAGCACGCCGAGCAGCCCGCACAGCCGCCCCGGCCGGCGGCGTTTATGCGCCACGGCGGCCCGTTTGCTTTGCGCGATGGTGTTCCATCGTTCCCGCAACGATCAGCGCCGTGCCGGCACAGAACAGCACGGGCACCGGCCACCAGAGCTGGCCCGTCTGCGGCAGCTTCCCGCCGTTTCCGGGCGTGCCCGGCGTGCCGCCGCCCGGATTGCCGGGGCCTGCCGGCGCACCGGGGGTGCCGGGCGTCTCCGGTTCTGAAGACGAGCCGGGCGTTTCCGGCTCTGAAGACGAACCGGGTGTTTCCGGTTCTGAGGATGAACCGGGCGTCTCGGGCTTTGAGGACGAGCCGGGCGTCTCGGGCTTTGAGGACGAGCCGGGCGTCTCGGGCTCTGAGGACGAGCCGGGCGTTTCGGGCCTTGACGAGGAACCGGGCGGCGTTGTGGGGTGCGACACGGTTCCCGGCGGTGTCACGGTTGTGCCGCCGTCGTCTTTGGGGTTAATCTGCGAATTGCCGGGCACCTTCACAAGGACCGGCGTCGGCTGGTACGTCGTTGTGCCGATTGTCGTCTGCCGGCCGGTCACAAGATAATACCCCTCTGCAAGATTGAAAAAGGTCACACTGCCGCCGTTGGTTGTCCCCGTTCGATCGGCCTGTATAGCAGAATTTTCATTCACATACTCCGCGAATGCCTCCGCCGCTTCCTGCCACGCGGAATTGCCCGCATCCGCCTTTGGAATCGCGGCCGAACAGTCCTCAAATGCAGAGACTTTTCCGCCTTCCAAATCCGCTACGCGGTACAATGAAAACGGCACGCCGCTTTGGAAATGCACCGTCAACTGGTTCCCCGCCGCGGCGGCGGGCAGCGCAAACAGTGCGGTCAGCAATAGGCACAGGATTCCGCACACAATTTTCGATCCACTCTTTTTTCTCATGTACATTCACTCCCCCTAGGGTGCTTTTCCGATTTATCGATACCGGTTTCGCCGCCGGCGCTCCGGGCTGTCTTCGCAGCGGCTGCGGGATTTCTCCGTGGCACGCGCGGGCGGCGGTTTCTCACGCTTTTTCCGGCGCTTTTCGGCGCGGGAATCGAGATAATGGTTTCTCGGGTCCCGTATCCGGCGGCGGCGCCGGACAGCCCGCACAAGCAGCAGGACCCCCAGCACCACAACCGCCGGCAGCACGCCGCAAAGCACGAGCTCCATCGTCGAGGGGCCGGTCCCGGCGGGCGGCGTTTCGGCCGCGGCGGGCGTCGGGATGCGGTGGCCGCGCACCAAAAGCCGGTGCGTGTTGATGCCGTAGGGCGTGCACGTGTACAGCGTGACGTAATCCTTGCCCGGCTCAACCTGCAAGGGCTCGATGTCATCGGGCAGGACCGTCAGAATCTGGTCGACTTCATACGTCAAAACGCGATCGAGGACGGACAGCGTGAACGTATCGCCGGGCTCTAACTGGTCGATGTCCGTAAACATTTTCGCTTTCGTCAGGCCCGTGTGGCCGGTGAGCACGCAGTGGGTGCCTTCCCCGCCGGTGGGCAGCGACGTGCCAATCCACCAGCCGCAGCCGGACTGCAGCTCGCGCTCCTCGGTGCCCTGGTAGATCGGCAGATGAACGTCGATTTTCGGGATGTCGAGATAGCCCATCATACCGGTGCCGAGCGGGTTTAAAAGCTGCGACGGGTCGAGCGCGTACACCGCGGACGAAAAGATGCCGTTTTCGGCGACCGTTTCGTTGTAGGCGTCGGCCGCGGCCCACTCGGCGGAATAATCGGCCTTGTCGGGTTCGGCGACGTACGTATACTGCTCGATGACCTGCTCGGCCTGCCAGCGGCTGTACAGGTCATAGAACGTCGGGTACAAAAACACGCCGAGACCCACGAGCAGAAGCAGAACGGCCGCAATGGTCAGGGCTTTTCTCTTCATAACAGCTCCTTTTTTGGTCAGATGAAACATGCCGGCCTTTCGGCAGCAGGGGCTTCGCCGCAGGGCGCAAATCTGCTGCGGCGAACCCCCTGCCGCCGCGCGGCGAACGGGTTTTGGACGTCCGCGCGCGGGGCAGGATTTCAGGTTTTAAGAAAGATCTAAAAACGAGTAATACGTTGTAAGCAAACTTTACGCGCTCTGCTTACGGGACTTGCGGGAAGCAAGGAGCACAACCCCCGCCGCAGCGACGATCGCCAGGCCGCCGAACGTGTAGAACATCGTGCCGGCGCCGCCGGTATGACCTTGTTCGGTGTTCGGAATATAGGCTGTAAACACATTGCTTACCAAAGAGTTATCGCCTTTGGTAATTGATACTCTAAATAATGTAGTCGGCAAAACATAATTATCGGGTGCTTGAACTTCCTTTAAGTAGTACGTTCCTTCATCCAAACCATTGATCTGGATCGTACCATCTTCTTCGGTAGTAAATTGCGTTTCCCCATTGATCTCCAAAGGCTTCGCATTCTCAGCTAACTCTGAACCGCCTACTACTGCACTTGCCGGATAAATCTCAAAAATTGCGCCATTTAAATGATTGCTTGTATCATCTTGGTTTTCACTATTGAGTCCATACTTTACAATTTTGAGACCATACGTATCGACGGTAACTTTATCGTGCGTTGTATCCTTGTCAGAATAATGAACCCATGCTTCATTTTCATAGCAGCCAGCAGTAATGTCTTCTGCCAGGGTTGCCGTGTAGCGCACAACGATTTTGCTATAGCCGCAGTCACTCGATGTAATTGGGCCGCTACTTGCAGAGAGTGCTTTTAAGTCTACCGTAATCTCAAAGGTGCATTCGTCTGTTGTATTCTCAGAGTTGGTAAGCACATACTGTTCATTTGTTAACGTAGTTTCGCCTTCATCGACAACGCCATCGTTATCCTTATCGATAAAGACTGTAAAGCTGTCCGTATTCAAACTCAGTTCTGTGTCCATCACGTCGTGGAATGTAATCGCGTATGCATCTTCATTTGCCAAGTATTCCGGGATGGTGGAACTCAGCTTGAACGTCACCGTATCCCCTGCTCCCGCGGTGATGCCATCGCTCCACGCAGTATCAGCGGTAACGCTCTCCGTGTCAGCGACTTTCTTTTCCAAGTCAGACTCACTGTGCTTTTCAGGCTCCTCCGGGGTCGAAGGTTTCGCCCCACCAATCACATCAAAGTGACTGACCTTATATTTTCCTTGTTCATCATCTGCAGAAGCAAGAACATAAATTTTCCCATTTTGCCGGTAACCATAATAATAGTTTCCTTGATTAGAGGCGGTACCTTGCCAATAAATGACGCCGCTTTCCGTTTCCTGTGTAGGATAAATGCAGCTATCGGGATTTGCCTTCTTCAAACTACCATCCATCCCGCATAGAGAATCCCAAATTGATGTCAGGTCTTCTTTTGAAATTCCGAACACAAGATAATCCTCACTATTTTGCTTCAAAATAACAATATCGTTTGCCTGAATTTCAACTGCCGCATATGTGCCTACCGGAACACCCTGATCTTCTTGATCGAGTGTAATTGTTGTCCATGCCTGAATATTCTCTTCCGGTTTTGCAGTCTCTTCATATTTCTGCAACGTAAGCGAACTGCTCTCACCACTTGCTTCCCCCTCCGCAAACGCAGAAACGCTCGCAAAGGACAGGACCAGCGCCACGGTCATCAGTATGGCCAGCAGGCGGCTGGAAAATGTTTTCCGCTTCATAAACTGTTCCTCCTTTTCATTTTTGAACGGTTCGGGAAAGCGGGCGCGCCGCTTCCCGTTGGGGCTTTTATGCCCGTTCTTCGTTTTTTGCCGCGGTCCCCCGCGGGTTGGGCCACTGTTCGGCCTCCTTTCCCCAGAATCTTCCTTGTATTCGCGCAAAACGCCGCATACATCCTGTTTTTCTGCGGAAATTCTGCTTTTGAATACAAATGATTGCATTTACCTCCCATTCCATCCTAGCACAGACAGAAGGAATATTCTGTCTACTCCTAGCGGATGCAAAATGAACGCATAGGTATTAATTGTGTTTCTGTTTACTTTTCCCATGGAATTTTTGCATACCCTGCACAGGATAATTCCCGGGCGCCGAGAAAGACAGTAAAGAATTGCATAGGAAATGTTTGGGTTGTAATTCACGAAATTGCAGCCCTATTCGTGCATCATTTGGTCAATTTGTGTGGTTGCGATTGAAATTTTTGCGTGCTATAATGGGGATAAACCCGTACATCCTTTCTTATGTACGACCGGCATTACCAGACAGAATATTCCTTCTGTCCGCTAACTGACAAATCCTAGGCGATCGAGCGTCCGGCGGTGCTCCGTGCCCGTCGAAATCAAATAGATGCGCGTCGTCGAAAGGCTACTGTGGCCGAGCACGTCCGCGAGCTGCGCGATGTCGTGCGTTGCGTGGTAAAACGTGCGGGCGAACAGATGCCGCAGGTTATGCGGGAAGACTTTTCCCGGCGCGACGCCGGCCGAAAGGCTCAGCGCCTTCATCTGTTCCCAAATCCATTTGCGCGACATCGGACTTCCGCTTCTGGTGCGAAACACCGCACCGGAGGCGATTTTTTTGCGCGCGGCGTACGCCAACAATTTGCGGCAGAGCTTTCCGGGCAGCAGCACCGTGCGGATTTTCCCCTTCAAGGAGATTTCGGCCTTGCCGCGGCGCAAGGCTTCCACCGTGACCGCCCGCACTTCGCTGACGCGGATGCCGGTGCCGCCGATTGTTTCGAGCAATAGCGCCAACCGTTCGTCGCCCTTCTTGCGCGCGGTGCGCACGAGGCGCAGGTATTCCGCGTACGTCAATTCCCGCGCGTCGTCACAAAACGCGCGCCGCTGCACGCGCAGCGCCTGCACGCGGCAGTCGTGCCAGCCGAGCATGCCAAACAGCGCGTTGAGCGCCGCGAGTTTGCCATTGACGGTGGCCGCGCGCTGCCCGCGGGAAAGCAGGGCGGCCTTCCAGGCGGCGGCCGTTTCCCCGCAGACGGGCCTTTCCCCCAGCCACGCCGCGAATTCCCCGGCCGCACGCAGATACTTCTGCACGGTTGCGGCGGCGCGCTCCTTCGAAAGCAAATAGCGGTGAAAGGCCGTCAAAAAGCTTTTGTCCCACAAATGGGCGGCTCCCTGCGCGGGACGGCCTTGGGATTTTTCAATCTGCATACAATCCACCTCTTATTTTCTACGCCATATTGTACCGCGCAGAACCGGCGGCTATACAAACCCTTTGCAAAACAAATCGCCGCAAAAAAAAAAAGCCCCGCAGGGAGCGCGTTTGGCGTCCCTGCGGGGCTTCGTTCTCTTTTTCGAATATGCAAATTTGAGGAAAGCTTTGCGGGCCCTGTCAGGCGTTGCGGACGGTAAAGAGCTTCTTGCCATCCGCGTAAATGCCGGCCGCGCTGCCGCTCTGCAGCGGGCGCACGCGGTAGACGCCGACTTTCGTTTCCGCATCCCAGGCTTTGACGAGGTCGACCGTCGCGCCCTGGCTGCCGGCGCAGATGGCGGGCGCCTGGTCCGCCTTCACTTCAAACGTCGTGCCGGCCGCGTCGGACAGCGCAACATCGCCCGACAGGCTGCACAGGGCCTTTGCCGTGTCGACCGCAGTCGTCTTCCGGATCGTAAACGCCTCGTCGACGGGCTGGACCGTGCCGTCCATCGTGACCTCATACGTCGCGATCGTAAAGCTGTCCGCGTCGTAGTCGATCGTCGAGTAGCACGGCAGCCAGTTCTGGCTGCGCTTATAGATGTAATTCTGCTGCATCGGATCGTAGCTGTAGAAAGAGGAGCCGGAGGAGGAGTTTGCGGTTACGTACAGCGTCCCCGTCGGGTCCGTGACCTCGTCGCCGTCCACGACCTGCATCACGTAGCAGTCATTCTCGTTGAGGTAGCCCTGCTTGGCCGCCTGGCCCTCGGTGTCGCCGTCTTCCGGATACAGCGGGAATTCGGCGCCCGTGTCCTTTTCCACGATCGTATTCGTGTCATAGCGGCCCGTTTCGGGGTCCTGCTTCGCGACGAACGCCATATGCGGCTGCGCGTCGCTCTCGAGCAGGTTCGTGCGGCAGTATGTATGGCTGTGGCCCTCGAGCACGACGTCAATGTCGTATTGATCAAAGATCGGCGTCAGCTGCGTGCGCTGGAGCATATCGTCGCCGTTGCTCGTGCCGTACAGGTCCTGATGCACCGTGACAATGCGCCACTTCGCGTCCGGGTACGCGGCCAGGGCTTCTTGGATGGCCTTCTCGTGTTCGGCGCAGTTAAAGTCATTCAGGTTGAGCACCACAAACACGGCTTCCCCGTAAGCGTAATAGTAGTCGCCGCCGGCTTCCGTCTCGCCGTATTCCGTCGCGTTCGGGGTATTGAAGTGGTAGGAGAAATCCGGGTTGAGCGCGTCATGGTTGCCGATGGTCGCGGCAAACGGCATCGACTGCAGCGCGGTCGCGTTCAGTAAGCCGGCATACTCGTCCTCTTTCGGCTGGCCGGTCTGCTGGACCTGGTCGCCCGCGCAGACGATCAGGCTCGCGTCCGGGTTCTCGCGCGTCGCAATGTCCAGCGTGCGGTCAAAGTTAAACGCATCGTTGCGCGCGGCCGTGTTGCCAATGCCGTCCTCTTCCTTGAGTTCCTCGCCGTTTTGGACCTGCATGTTCGAAGCGCCGATCTGCGGGTCGCCGATAAAGAGCAGGTGGCTTTCGTCGAACGAAGCGGCGGTCTTCACGGGCTTCGGCTCGGTTTCGACACCATTCTTTTCGATCGTATAATAATAGGTCTTGCCGGCCTGCAGGCCCGTGACGGTCACGTGGTTATAGAAATAGGGGACATCCGCGGTTAAGCTCTGGTCCACCTCGCCGAACGTACCGGTAAAGGTCTCGGCATTTTCCATTTGTTCGTTGTCCGCCCAATGGAGCACCGGCGTTGCCGGGAAACCGGGCTCGACCTTGCTGTACCAGGCGAAGTTCATCTGCGTCTCGTCGGCGCCGGGCGCGATGGAAACCTTCTCGTAATCGGACGAAACGTCGCCCCATTCCTTGACCCAGTCTTCCCACGTCGTGTCGGTGATGCTGACCGACGGGCCGCTCGTGTACTTACCCGGTGTGCCGCTCGCAAACGACAGCACCGTACTTGCGGAAAGAACCATGGCTGCGGTCAAAATGCCCGCCAGCACACGCTGATTTTGCAGTCTCCTCATAAAGAAAATCTCCTCTGTTTTCTGATAAAAATGATAGGAAAGCGGTGTTTTGCGCCTTTTCTTTCCCGAATGATACCAGCCGGCTTTGCAGATTTACTTTAGCACAGTGTGCCTTCCAGAAACAAGAGGATTTACAAACTTTTAAAGGAGGTTTAATCCACCGGTAATATTCCGAAAAAGCCTGTTTAAAACGCATCTTTTTCATGAAAAAAGCGGGGACATTCCCCCTCCCCTTTCGCCGCAAAAAGGCCCGCAAACAGAGGGTGTGTTCCCCCTTTTGCGGGCCTTCTTTTTTATGCTGCTTTCTGTTCCATTTCCGGTGCAGCGCGGTCGAGCACATACCGCTTCGAACCGACAAATGTAAAGATCGCACCGAACAGGATATTCGAGTAATACGTCATCAAACGCCACACGAGCATGGCCGGCGTCAGCATGCCGCCGAAAAACATGCGGCAGAACGCCAGGAACGTGCCCTCCGCGCCGCCGGACGCGCCCGGCAGCGGCACAAACGCCGCAATCATCGTGGCAAACACCTGCGCCGCCATAATGACCCAGAACGACGCCTCGCTGAGATGGAACGCGCGGTAGATGCAATACGTCGTCGAATTCGTCATCGTGATCTGGAAAACCGTCAGCACACAGACCTTTACGTACAGCCCGACATCCTTCCCCATCGTGCAGAAACCGTCGTGGAACGTGTCCAGCTGCGTCGTCGTCTTTTGGTACAGGGAATCCGGATTTTTCACCAGGCGGATTCGGTGCAAAAAGCCATACAATTTTTGAAGCAGCCCATACAGGAAACGCGGGTTTACGGAGACCAAAATCACCGCCGCGATAAAGATGGAATTGGCCAGCAAACCAAACACCGTCAAAAACGAAAGGTTGCTGACATTGGCCTGGAAAAACGGGAGCTGCAAAATCATCAAAACCAACCCGTAAAGCACCATGATGATCTGATACGTAATCGTCTTTACGGAAATGACCGCCCCGGCAGAACCGGGCTTCATGCCCATCTTGCTCATCGAATAGATCTGCATTGGCTGGCCGCCGGTCGAAAACGGCGTGACGGCGCTGTAAAACAGGCCGGTCATCGCGATGGTAAACGATGGGCCGAACTTCCAGTTCGGTGAAACGTGGCGGCACAATAGGTAGTCGCACCACCCTTCCATCAGCCAGCCGCCGACCACCATGACGCCGGCGAACAGCATCCAAAACGGGTCTAAGCCCGAGAAAATCTGCTGCAGCTGGCTCACGGAATTTCCCGAAAACAGGAAGATCAACAGAATGGTCATCGAGATGCCGAGTGTAATCAGCGTGAAAAGATACTTTTTCAAGACCTTTTTGAATTTGATAACAATCACGTCCTCTGCCCGCAGGCGAAAGATAGATGTATTATACCGCAACCGCCGCCATTCTACAAGGTGCCCGGCCCCGACGTGCGGCCGTCCACGCGGCGTTTTGCCCCGGCGGGCGCGCGCTTTGGATATGAATTTTAGAGTTCTATGCTTTTTTTCGCCGGTGCGGGCTTTGCTTTTCTGGCGCTTTTGCCGTTCTTTTTGCGGTGTAAAAATTTTTTCCGCACACGCCGGGCCTGTTTTTTCTACACAGTTTTTCGCATTTTTAAAAAGATATTCGCCAAAGAGAACCCCGCAAAAGAAAAAACTCGTTTTGCGCACCCGGCGCATACCATGGAAGGGGCCCATCCCCCGCGAAAGGAGTGTTCAGCATGGCAATTGCATTGGAAGGACAGTCGTGCTCGATGCAGGAAACCCCGCCGCTGCCGGCGGACCCCGTCGTGGCGATGGCGTACGTTCCCTTCCAGAAATTCGAAAACCTTTACCCGTCCGACAAGGCGCTGGAGGCCGGCACGCTGTTCTGCGCGCTTGACAAACCGTTTTTGGGAGGTGCGTCCTCGTGAACGAACAGCAGAAAGCGCTGCGCAAGATCCGCGGCATCCAGTTTGCAATCTGGGAGCTGCGCATCTTCCTCGACACGCACCCGAACGACTGCAACGCCTTAAAGCGCCTGCAGGCCTATGAAACGCAGCTGGAAAGTGCCGTTTCGCAGTATGAGGAGGCGTATGGCCCGCTCAACGAGGACAGCGCCACCGCGAACCGCTGGGCGTGGGTCCAGGAGCCCTGGCCCTGGGAAATGCAGAAAGAGGAGGAGGAGTCGTAATGTGGTCGTATCAGAAAAAGCTGCAATATCCCATCCACATCCACACGCCCGACGCGCGCATGGCGAAGCTCATCATCGACCAGTACGGCGGCCCGCACGGGGAACTCGGCGCTTCGCTGCGCTATATTTCCCAGCGCTATTCGATGCCGTGGCCGGAGCTCAAGGCCATCCTGACGGACATCGGCACGGAGGAACTCGCGCACCTCGAAATGATCAGCGCGATCGTCTATCAGCTGACGCGCAACCTGACGCCCGAACAGATTCGGGAGGCCGGCTTCGACGCCTACTTTATGGACCACACCACGGGCATTTACCCCGCGGACGCGTCCGGCGTCCCGTTTTCCGCGCAGACGTTCGCCTCGACCGGCGACCCGCTGGCCGACTTGCATGAGGACCTGGCGGCGGAACAGAAGGCGCGGCTGACGTACGACAACATCCTGCGCTTTGCAAAAGACCCCGACGTGCGCGACCCGATCAAATTCCTGCGCGAGCGCGAAATCGTCCACTACCAGCGCTTCGGCGAGGCGCTGCGCATTGCGACGGACCACCTCGACAGCAAGAATTTCTATGCCTTAAACCCGGCTTTCGACAAATGGAAACGCCGCCCCGCAGGCGACAAAAAAGCGTAACGCATCCCCCGAAAGGCATCTCCCCAGCAGGAGATGCCTTTCCTTATATATAAAAGGGCGGCGGGAAGCCGTTTGCCCGCGCCGCCGTTTCGTGGTATGATAAAAGGCAGAAACGAAAGGGGCGAAAGAGATGGCGGTGCGTGAAATCCGGCACAGGCTGCCGGAAGCATTCCTTGCCCAGCTGGACGAGGCCTATTCCCCGCTGACGGTGGAAAAGGTGCTGCTGGGCATGAGCGGGCGGCGGGACACGACGCTGCGGGTCAATACGCTGCGCGCGACGGTGCAGGACGTAGCAAAGCAGCTGCAAAAGCAGGGCATCAAATTCCAGCGTGTGCCGTGGTACCGCGACGCACTCGACTTAAAAAACGCAAACGAACGCGCCATCCAGAAACTGCCGCTGTACAGCGAGGGCGGCGTCTATCTGCAAAGCCTTTCGAGCATGCTGCCGCCGCTGTTTCTGGCTCCGCGCCCCGGCGAGCGCGTCCTCGACGTTGCGGCGGCCCCGGGCAGCAAAACGACACAGATGGCGGCGATGATGGAAAACCGGGGCAGCCTCGTGGCCAATGAACCGGATGCAATCCGCCGCGAACGGCTGGCCTACAACCTCAACGTGCAGGGCGTGACGATCGCGCAAGTGCTCGCGGGACCCGGCGAACGGCTCGGCGCCCAGATGCCGGAATCCTTCGACCGCGTGCTGCTCGACGCGCCGTGCAGCGGAGAAGGACGGTTTCTGGCAAACCGGCCGATTACATACCGCGGCTGGTCGGAAAAGGCCGTACACCAATGCGCAAAGCTGCAAAAGAAACTGCTGCAAAGCGCGTGCGAGGCACTGAAACCGGGCGGGTTTCTCGTGTATTCCACGTGTACGCTCAACGAGGAGGAAAACGAGGAGGTGCTCGCGTGGGGGCTCCAGACGCTGCCGCTGAAGCTCATGCCTCCACCGGTCGAGGTGCCGGGCGCTTTGCCCGGACGCACCGGCGGCCGGCCGGCTTCGCTCCAATACAGCGTGCGCATCCTGCCTTCCCAGACGATGGAGGGATTTTTTGCCGCGCTGCTCCAAAAAAAGGGCAAACCAAACGTTTCCTAAAAGAAGAGGGACGCTCCAAACGGGCGTCCCTCTGTCTTTTCTATCTATCATGTATTTGCGCGGAATAAGCGAATTTTAAGGAAACGGACTCCAAAGCATCGGTTACCACGCAATGCTTCGACTTCAATTGACATGTTAGCATTCCAGCACCTTTTTGTCAAGAAGGAAAAAGGAAAAAATCGCCGGCCTTTTCGGGCCGATCCACGCAAATTTCACAAAAAGGAATTGGCAAATTGCAAAATACATTGGATTCCCTCTAGTTTTTAAAGGGTGTCCTTTTCCAGAAACTGTGCCTTGCTAGGCAGTGGGCCTGCGCGCGCGCACGACCGCCTTCTCGAGTTCGACCACCCAAAGCGGCATGCTGGAAAGCAAAAACGTCCACGCCCACTGCACCGGCGTCAAAAGGGCCGTCTGAAAAATGGCCGAGAGCGCCGGCACCGCCGCGACCAGGACCATCAAAACGCCGCACAGCACGATGGCGCCAAACAGGCGCGGGTTGCGCGGCCGGCCGCGTGCAAACAGGGACGTGCGCTCGCTGCGCATGTTCAGCGCATGCACAAGCTGGGAAAGGCTCAGCACGGCAAACCCCATCGTGCGGCCAATGACCGGGTTCTGCGGGTCCGCGTCAAAGAACACGCGCCCCACCCCATACGCCAAAAGCGACAGCGCGCCGATGAAAAGCCCTTCCACGACGATGGCAAAGCCGAGGCCGCCCGCAAACAGCCCGCTGCCGCGGCGAACCGGCTTCTGGTCCATCACATCCGGGGCAATCGGCTCTACGCCGAGCGCCAATGCCGGCAAAGAATCCGTCACGAGGTTGACCCACAAGAGCTGCACCGCTGCAAGCGGCAGCGGCAAGCGCATCAAAAAGCTCACGAACACGGCCAAAAGCTCGCCGACATTGCACGAAAGCAGGAAGTGGATCGTGCGCCGGATATTTTGATAGATCCCGCGCCCCTCGCGCACGGCCTCCACGATTGTCGCGAAATTGTCGTCGGCTAAGATCAAGTCGGCCGCGCCCTTTGCGACGTCCGTGCCGCTCTGGCCCATGGCGCAGCCGATGTCCGCGGCCTTTAAAGCCGGCGCGTCATTGACGCCGTCGCCGGTCATCGCGACAACTTCGCCGTGCGCCTGGAACGCCTGCACGATGCGCACTTTGTGCGCCGGGGAAACGCGCGCAAAGACCGGGTACTCATAGATATGCGCGCACAGCGTCTTCTGCGGCATGGCTTCCAGCTCGGGGCCGGATAAGACCTTCCCTTTCCCGTCTAGGATGCCGACTTCCCGCGCAACGGCGGCCGCGGTATCGGCGTGGTCGCCCGTAATCATCACCGGGCGGATGCCGGCCTTCCTGCAAAGCGCGACCGCCCCCTTCACCTGCGGCCGCGGCGGGTCCGATAAACCGACCAGCCCCAGAAACGTCAGCCCCTGCTCCAGCTGCGCCGCCGTCTGCCCTTTGACGGACGCGGTCTCCTTTACGGCAACGGCGAGCACGCGCAGCGCTTTGCGGGCCATTTCCCGGTTCTGTTCCGGCGCACATCCGCCCGCACAGAAAGGCGAAAGCACCTCCGGCGCCCCCTTGACGATCACACGGAAGCGCCCGTTTGGCAGCTGCACGACGACCGTCATGCGCTTGCGGGCACTCGAAAACGGGATCTCCCGCACACGCGGGAATTGCCGGGAAAGCGCGCCCTTGTCCGGCACGGCCGCGCACAGCGCCGCTTCGGTGGGCTCGCCGAAAATGCGGCCGTTTTCCACCGTGCAGTTCGTACACAGGGCCGCCATTTCCAGAAGATACCGCCCCTGCGCGCTGTGCGGCTGCAGCGGCCCCGCACGCCCGCGCAGTTCGGCGACGGTCATGCGGTTTTCCGTCAAGGTGCCGGTTTTATCCGAACAGATCACACTCGCACTGCCCAAGGTCTCCACCGCCATCATGCGGCGCACGATCGCGCGGCGGTTCGCCATGCGGCGCATGCCGGCCGCAAGCACAACGGTTACGACCGTCGGCAGGCCTTCGGGGATGGCCGCAACCGCCAAAGACACCGCCGTCAAAAACATTTCGAGCGGCTTTACGCCCTCCAACAGCCCCAACAGGAAAATGCACGCGCACAGCGCCAGCGCGCCGATGCCGAGCACGCGGCCCGTGACGGCGAGTTTCTGCTGCAGCGGCGTGGGCGGCGCCTGCTGGGCATGCAGCATGCGTGCGATTCGGCCGACCTGCGTGTGCATGCCGGTGCCGACCACCAGACCGCGGCCGTGGCCCGCCAAAAGCGTTGTGGAGGCGTAACAGAGGTTCTTCCGGTCCGCGGGCGGCGCATTTTCCGCACACAGCGCGGCGGCATCCTTGAAAACGGGCCGGCTCTCCCCGGTCAAGGCGCTCTCCTGGGCCTGCAGGTCCGTGCTCTCCAAAAGCCGCACGTCGGCCGGGACGCGGTCGCCGGCTTCCAGCACGACGATGTCGCCGGGCACAAGGGCGTTTGCCGGCACGATCGCCGTCTGCCCGCCGCGCACGACGCGCGCCTGCGGCGGCGCCATCTTCCGCAGCGCATCGAGCGCTTTCTGCGCGCGGCTCTCCTGCAGGAGCCCGATGACCGCATTGACGAAAACGATCACCAAAATCATGACCGCGTCCACATATTCCCCTTCCCCGGAAAGCGCGGAGGTAAAAAAGGAAAGGGCCGCGCCGGCAAGCAGGATTAAGACCATGCAGTCTCGAAACTGCTCCAAAAAGCGCACGACCAGCGGCTTGCGCGGCGGCTTTTCGAGTTCGTTCGGCCCGTACTGCCGCAGGCGCTTCGCTGCCTGCGCGGGAGAAAGACCTCCGTGATCCGTATGCAGCGCTTTCATGCACGCGGAAATGCTTTCGCTGTGCCATTTCATGCGCCTTCCCTCCTTTCGCTGCATTGTATGCGCCGCATCGATTGGATAGAAGCGCCCTGTCCCGCAAAAGCCTGCGCCGGAATGCCGCAGAAATTTCCAATTTGAGGAACCCTGCATCTAGACAGCGGCCTGAAAACTCGGTATAATGAAGAAAATCCGCCTTGTGCGGATATAAAATTGGACAATCCATAAGGAGGATGATGCGCTTTGTCAGAGACTGCCGTAATCTTTTATTCCTACACCGGCCACACACGTGCGCTCGCGCAGAAAAAGGCGCGCAAACTGCACGCAGACCTCATCGAACTGAAGGACGCAAAGCCGCGCTCGAAAGTAAATGCCTTTGTTGCGGGTTCCTTCGCTTCGCTGCGCAACCAGAAAGCGGCGCTCGAACAGCCCGTGCCGGACCTTTCGGGCTATCAGAAGATCGTGCTCTTGTGCCCGATCTGGGCGGGACATCTCGCGCCGCCGGCCAACAATGTGATCGATGCGCTGCCGCCGCGCAAGGATGTGCAGGTGTTCGCCGTCTCGATGAGCGGGGACTCCTCGTCCTCGCGGCAAAAAACGATTGCCCGGCTGAAAGAAAAGGGCTGCGCTTCCGTGCAATACCAGGACGTGCGTTCCTCGACGATTCAATGAAAGCCGCCGCGGTGATCCTGTCGCCGCTCGGCCCCATGCTGCTCGAGGAAACGGACGGCGCCCTGACGCGGCTGTCGTTTTGCGGCGGCAGCCCGTACGGGAAAGCGCCCGAAACACCGCTTTTGCGGGAGGCTGCCGCGGAGCTTGCCGCCTACTTTGCGGGAAACCGCCGGCAGTTTTCGCTGCCGCTGGCGTTTCCCGAAGGGACGCCGTGGGAGCGGCTGGTTTGGAAAACGCTTCTGGCAATCCCCTACGGGGAAACGCGCACCTATGCGCAAATTGCCGCGATGGCCGGACGGCCCACCGCCTGCCGTGCCGTCGGGGCGGCCAACCGGAAAAACCCGCTGGCAGTCGTCGTCCCTTGCCACCGGGTCATCGGGAAAAACGGCGCTTTGACCGGCTATGCCGGCGGATTGTGGCGCAAAAAGGCCCTTTTAAAGCTCGAAGGGGCGCTGTAAGGCGTCCGCGGGCGCACAAAAAAAGCGTCCCCGCCCTTGTGGCGGGAACGCCTCTTTGCACAGAACCGCACAACGCGGCTGCTTATTCCTCGACCGGGGAGAAGTTGTCCTTCCCAATCCCGCACAGCGGGCACTTCCAGTCGTCGGGCAGATCCTCAAACGCCGTGCCGGGGGCGATACCGGTGTCCGGATCGCCGACTGCCGGATCGTAGACGTAGCCGCAAACGTCGCAAACATACTTCTTCATGACAAATCTCTCCTTTTGATTGATTGATTGCAAACTCGATGGCCGCACCAAAACGGGACGGCCGGAACGACGCTAACTTTTAAAAATCAGAATCGTTCTTGTTTTCGAGTATGATTATAAAGAAGCCTGTCCCGTTTGTCAAGCCTTTTTTTCGGTGCATGGCACCTCTTCCCAATCCGCAAGGACTTCCAGCAGCGTGCTCGGGAAAACCTGGCCGCGCAAAAGCGCCCGGCAGCAGGCCTTGGCGTCCTCGTATCCACCCGGAATCCGGCCCCACTCCCGCTCCGTGGTCGTCTTCGTCACCCCCACGCTGTACTGCCCGTCTTCTTCGGAAAGGAAATATTCGAGCTTTGCGCCTTCCACAAATGTGCTGCCAACAAATTCTGTCATGTTCATTTCCTCCTTAAAGCCTGTATTTGAAATTTACTGTTCGACAATTTTTTCGTCGAAACATAGGAATTGATTATATTTTAAAAGCTTTCCCGGCATTTTGCAAGGCGGCACATCTGCCAAAGTTTGCAAATTGCGCAGCGGCCTCTTATCTTGTGGGAGCGTTCTGTCCGACACACAGCTCTTTGCACAGAGTGGGGGCAGCGGAGAGCGGGAACATTTCTTTTGTCCCATTTTATGTAAATCCCGGCGGTGCTCCTACGTCACTTGCACAAAATTCTGCGCCGAACCTCGGCTTTGCGGGGGCGTACCGGGCAGCCGCCAACAAATTTACGGAATGGAGGGATGCAGCATTTCTGTCTCCTCGTTTTCATTTCTCATTTTTCTCGGCGTGATCGCGCTTTTACACCGCGCACTGCCGGCGCGCTGCAGCGGCGGATGCCTGCTGCTCGCAAGCCTTGTCTATTACGCAACGTGGGCCCCAAAGGCCCTGCCGGTCCTTCTCTTGGCCGCCGTCATCGTATATGTTGGCGGGCGCATCGTCGGCGGGCGCGTCAACGCGGGCAAACGGGCGCGCCTCGCCCTCGGCATCTCGATTGCGGCGTCGTTTGCGCCGCTGTTCCTGTGTAAATACCTCGGCTTTTTCGTCTCGCTGTTCCAGCGCGCCCTCCACGCCGTGGGCGTCTCCGCGACCCTCACGGCGCCGTCGCTGCTCGTGCCGATCGGCATTTCCTTCTTTACGCTGCAGGGCGTGTCGTATCTGGTCGACCTGTACCGCAAGAAGCTCTCGCCGGAACGCAATTTCTTTTACGTTTTGCTGTTTTTATGCTTTTTCCCGTCGGTCACATCCGGCCCCATCGCGCGGGCGGGCGAGATGCTCCCGCAGTTTCGCGAGAAGCACACCCCGACGTACGCACAGGTCAAGCACGGCTGCCTGCGGATCTTATTGGGCCTTTTTATGAAGCTCATGATTGCCGACCGCATCGCGCCGTGGATCTCGATGATTTACGGCGACCCCGTGCAGTACGCGGGCCTGCCGATGTGGAGCGCGGTGTTCCTGTATGGCATGGAGATCTATGCGGACTTCGCGGGCTATTCGCACATCGCACTCGGCGCGGCCGAACTGCTCGGCGTAAAGCTGCCGGAAAACTTCACGCTGCCGTACCTCTCTTTGAGCATCCGCGAATTCTGGCGGCGGTGGCACCAGTCGCTTTCGAGCTGGCTGCGCGACTATGTCTACATCCCGTTGGGCGGCAGCCGCTGCTCGAAGAAGCGCAAGTATGTAAATGTGCTTGTCACCTTTGCGTGCAGCGGCCTGTGGCACGGCGTCGGGCTCAACTACATTGCGTGGGGCCTGCTCCACGGCATCTACCAGGTGCTCGGCGACGTGTTCGCGCCGGTACGCGGGTTTTTGTGCCGCGTGCTGCATTTGGGCGAGGGCAGCCGGCTGCGCACGGTTTTGAGCACGTGCTGGACGTTTCTGCTCGTCGATTTCGCGTGGATCCTGTTCCGCTGCTCGTCGCTGTCCAACGCCCTGGCCATTGTGCGCGGGCTGTGCCAGCGCGGGACGGCGTCGTTTGCGGGGCTTGTCGCGGAACATTTCGTCAACTATGTGCCGGGATTCGTCCTATTGATGATCCTGATCGTCGTCTTTCTCATCGCGGAATGCTACAAGCGCTACACGGGCAAAAGCCTTTATGCGCGGTGGCTCTCCAAGGGTGCCGTCTTCCAGTGGGTCACGCTCTTTTTGTGCGTGATGCTTTTGCTGGTGTGCGGCGTGTACGGCCCGTCGTATGACGCGCAATCCTTTATCTATTCGAATTTCTGACCTTTCGTGTTAGGAGGCTATCATGACCGGAAAACGCAGGCTTTGGGGCCGCCGCGTTGCGGGGCTCCTTTCGATGGCGCTGTGCGTGTGCTTGTCGCTCGCGTTTCTCAATGAATTCTGTGTCGACAAAGGCCACTACCGCGACCTCAAGCGCATCATGTATGAAGACCCCGAAAACAGCTACCCGCTGATTTTCGCGGGCGGCAGCCACATCAGCGGCGCCATTAACCCGAACCATTTTAAAAAGATCTACGGCGTCTCGAGCTTTAACTCCTCGACCGGCGGCCAAGAATTTTACGAGACGTATTACCTGTTAAAGGAAATTCTCAAGCGCCAGGATCCGGAAGTTGTCGTGCTCGACGCCTATTACGCGATGAACCAGTCCCCCTACGGCGACCCGAGCTTTACGCACCGCGTATTGGACCCGATGCGGATGGGGCCCAATAAGCTCGAGGCGATTTCCGTCTCCGTCGAGGAAAACGTCGGGTCGTATCTATTCCCGTTTTTGCTCTATCACAGCCGGTGGGAGAATTTCCCGCAGCTTATCTCCGAATGGGCCGATTACGTCGGGCCCTACAAGGGCGCGCTCGGCTTTACCGGCGGCCCGAACCAATACGGCAAGGAACTGCAGTACGACAATTGGGACGACACGCACTGCACGCCGCTTGCGGAAAAGCAGGAGGAATACCTGCAAAAATTCTTCGAACTCGCGCGCGAGGAGGGGTTCAAACTCATACTCATCAATTTCCCGTGTGAACTCGAAAGCGACGAGCTGACCGAATGGGCCGGCGACGCCGTGGGCAAAATGAACCAGATCAAAAAGGAGGCCGCCGCCGCAGGCGTGCCGATGCTCGACTTAAACCGCCCGGAAATGATCGAGGCGATGGATTTCGACTTCCCGACGATGATGAGCAACGCGTCGCATGTCAATTACTACGGCGCCTACAACGTCACCGAATATGTCGGGAAATATTTGCAGGAAGTGACGCCGGAACTGTTCGAAAACGCCGAACCCGCCGCGTCGTGACGGCGTCAGATAAAAAGGGAGGGTGAACGGCCGTGAAAAAGCCTTGCGGGCGCGTGCCGCAGGCGCTGCGGATAGCGGGCGCGTCGGTGCTGCTGGTTTTGGCGGCGCTGTGCGCGCTGTTCGCATGCCTGCCCGGGAACAACGGCGCATCGGTGTGCATTTTGCTCGTGCTCGCGGCGGCTGCGGCGGTGCCGGGCGCGCTTTTGCTGCGCGCGTTTCTGCGCCGCGGTGTGCGCACGAAGACGCCGCAGGAATGCGCCCAGCGGCAGGCTGAAAAGGCGCGGCTTTCCGCTTTGGAGGCGCAAAACCGCGAAAAGTGGGAAATACAGCATCGGGCGGACCGCGCCAAAAAGCGCGCCGTCCGGCAGGAAAAGCGGTTTTTGCGCGCGGCCGAGCGCGCGGATGCGCGCAAAGCGCGGGAAATCGTGCGAAACACCGTTTCCCTGCCGCTTCTGCACGGCCTGCCGCTGCCGAAACGCACGGTGTGCACGATTGCATTTGCCGAAGACCTCGTGCGCATCTATGCCAATGGCGCCCAATTTTCGCTGCCGGCAGAACGCGTACTCGATGTCCATGTCCAAAAAGAGCAGCGCCAGCAAACGCAGTACGTGTCGAGCGCCGGCGGCGCTGTGGCCGGGGCTAAGATCGGCGGCGCGTTCGGCGCAATGCTCGGCGGCCGCATCCAGCCGAAAACAATCTTTTCCGTGCGCTATCTTCTCGTCCTCACATACCAAAAGGGCGCGGGCGTCTCGTACCTTGCCTTTTCCATTCCGAAAGGCCATCGCCGCATCCGGCGGCTTGCGCGCCGTTTCTGCCCGGAAGGGCGCCCAGCGTCCTTTTCTCTGTAAATCCATCAACGTCCGGATGCATCCCCACGGCGCCCGGACACCGCCTCTTTCTCATTGGAACCATCAAAAGGGAGGTGCCTCTCTATGAAGCAACCAAATATCATCCTCATCATGACCGACCAGCTGCGCGGCGACTGCCTAGGGTATGCCGGCCACCCCGACGTCAAGACGCCATATCTGGACACGCTTGCATCCCGCGGCGTGGTATTCGACCGCGCGTACAGCGCCTGCCCGAACTGCGTGGCGGCGCGCGCCACCCTGCACACCGGCCTTTCCCCCGAACACACGGGCCGCGTCGGCTACGCGGACGGCATCCCGTGGGACTACCCCACGACAATGGCCGGCGAGCTCTCAAAAGCGGGCTATTACACGCAGTGCTGCGGCAAAATGCACGTGGCCCCGCTGCGCAATTACATCGGCTTCCACAACGTGGACCTGCACGACGGCTATATGCACGCGGCGCGCTACGGCAGCGTGCCTTACCGCGAGTCGCAGTTTGTTGCGGACGATTATTTCCATGACCTGAAGAAAAAGTACGGCGCCGACGCCGACGTCACGCTGACGGGCCTCGACTGCAACAGCTACCTCGCCCGCCCATGGATTTACGACGAAAAGGACCACCCGACGAACTGGGTAACGGACCGCTGCCTCGATTTCCTGCGCCGCCGCGACCCGCGCAGGCCGTTTTTCCTGATGGCCTCGTACCTGCGCCCGCATCCGCCGCTGGACGCGCCGCAGTACTACTTTGACCTGTACAAGGATAAGCCCCTGCGCCCGCCGTTCGTCGGCGATTGGGAGACGGACAAATATTTAAAGCGCGACGGCCGCATCTTTGACTCGAAGACCGGGCCCATCGACCCGGAACTGATGCGCCAGGCACAGATCGGCTACTACGCCTGCATCACGCATTTGGACCACCAGATTGGGCGGCTGATCCTGGCGCTCGTCGAGCAGGAGCTTTACGACGACTGCATCTTCCTGTTTACCTCCGACCACGGCGAGGAGCTGTGCGACCACCACATGTTCCGCAAATCGCGCCCGTACGAGGGCAGCTGCCACATCCCGCTTTTGATCAGTGCCGGCGCAAATGTGCTGCCGGGATTAAAGCGCGGGGAGACCTGCCACACGGTCGCGGAACTGCGCGACGTGATGCCGACGCTCCTAGACGCCGCGGGTGCACCGATCCCCGCCTCGCTCGACGGCAAGAGCCTTTTGCCGCTTACTTACGACCCGTCCGGCAGCGTGCGGGAATGGCTGCACGGCGAGCACAGCTACGGGGAATTTTCAAACCACTGGATTGTCACATCGCGCGACAAATTCATCTGGCACAGCACAAGCGGCCGCGAGCAGTATTTTGACCTTGCGGATGACCCGCACGAGCTGCACGACCGCATCGCGGACCCCGCCTGCAAAGCGCGCATCGACGAGCTGCGCGGGCATCTGATCGAAGCGCTCACCGGCCGGCCGGAAGGCTTTACGGACGGCACCCGGCTGATCCCCGGGCGGCCGTACCCCGAGGTGCTGCCCTTCTTAAAAGCCGCACAGGAAACTTAACCGAACCGATAGAAAGCGGCCGGCGCCATCAAAGCGCCGGCCGCTATTTTTGTTCTTTTAAAGCCGCTGCGCCGCGAAGGCAAGCCGCGGCAGCGCGTATTGGAAAAAGGTCTGATAGGCGTTACAATAGCGGTTTCGCGCGGCTTTCCCCTCTCCCGCGCAGTCGCGCCGGCAGCCGCCGCGGCACAGCGCATAGTACGGGCACTGCGGGCACGCGGCCCCGCGCCGCTGTGCCTGCGCAAAAAACGGCCCCGCACCGTTTAATGCCGGCTGCAAAAGCGCCGTAAAATCCGTCTCAAGAATATTCCCCATATAAAAGTCGTCGAGCGCGTAAAAATCGCACGGATACACGCTGCCGTCGGCTTCGATGACATTCTGCATCAGGCAGCAGCCGTACATCGCGCAGGCCTCCGGTTCGCCGCCGCGCAGAATCGACAGGTAATCGTCAAACTGCCGGATATGCGGCGCCAGGCCGCGCTGGAAGTCGGCAAACCACAGATCGAACAGTTCGCACAGGCATTCCCCGTACGTCTTTTCCGAAAGGCCGCCCGCCTCCCCGAGCGGCGGCATGCACGGCAGATACTGCTGCGCCCAAAAGCCTTTTTCGCAGAAAAAACGGTATACGCTGCCGATGCGCCGCGCATTTTCCTCTGTCAGCACACAAAGCACCGCAAACGGGATCCGTTCGGCCTGCATCTGCCGCATCGCGGAAAAGGCCGCCGAAAAACTGCCGCGCCCTTCCCTGTCGGGACGCATGCGGTCGTGCAGGCCGCGCGGGCCGTCGAGCGAGACGCCGACATAAAAATTGTGCGCCTTAAAAAACGAAAGCCATTCGCCGTTTAACAGCGTGCCGTTCGTCTGCAGCGTGTAAAAGACACGCTGGGAGGACGCCTTTTTCGCCTGTACATACGCCGTAAACGCGCGGTAAAACGGCAGGCCCGCAAGCGTCGGTTCGCCGCCCTGGAACGCAAACGTGCAGTCGTCCGCCGCGGCGAGGGCTTTCTCCACCACGGCGCGCCAAACGGGTTCCGGCATCTTCCCGAAATCCGCAGTCCCGCGCTTTTGCGCCTCATCGGTGTAAAAGCAGTAGCGGCAGCGCAGGTTGCACGCGCTCGAGGCCGGCTTTAACAGCACCTGCAGCGATTTCCGTTTTTCCATCCATCCATTCCCCGCTTCTTATTACACAAAAAGGCTGCCACTTGGATACTTAAGCGGCATCACGTTGACGTCATTGACTCTATGATTGTACCATGGACCGGCGCGCTTGTCACGCGGGACTATACGGCGGCGGCCGTTTTATGGTATAATAGATGGATGGATACGCTGATTACAGAAAGGAAACGGTGAAGACCTTTGCAGATTCCACAGGAACGCATCCGGAACTTCAGCATCATCGCGCACATCGATCACGGCAAATCGACGCTGGCCGACCGCATCCTCGAACAGACGAAGTCGGTGCCGCTGCGCGAAATGGAGAACCAGATTTTAGACGATATGGACTTAGAGCGCGAACGCGGCATCACGATCAAGGCACACGCCGTCACGCTCGTCTACACGGCCAAAGACGGCCTCGATTATGTATTCAACCTGATCGACACGCCCGGCCACGTCGACTTTAACTACGAGGTCAGCCGGTCGCTCGCCGCGTGCGAGGGCGCCGTGCTCGTCGTCGACGCGAGCCAAGGGATTGAAGCCCAGACGCTCGCAAACACGTACCTCGCCGTCGATGCGGGGCTCGAAGTCGTGCCGGTCATCAATAAGATCGACCTGCCCAGCGCCGACCCCGACCGCGTCAAAAAGGAAATCGAGGATGTCATCGGCATCCCGGCCGAAGACGCGCCGTGCGTGAGCGCGAAAACCGGGCAGAACATCGGCGACGTCATGGAGGCGATCGTCCACCAGATCCCGCCGCCGAAAGGGGACCCCGCGGCCCCCTTGCAGGCGCTGATTTTCGACTCCTACTACGACGCCTATAAGGGTGTCATCGCGCACATCCGCGTGATGGAGGGAACGGTGCGCGTCGGCGACGTCATCCACATGATGGCGACCGGCAGCGACTTTACGGTCGTCGAGTGCGGCTATATGCGCGCGACGTCGTTTGAAAACGCGGGCATGCTCGAGGCCGGCGAGGTCGGCTATCTGACCGCGTCGATCAAAGCCGTCAAGGAAGCGCGCGTCGGTGACACGATCACGCTGCGCGACCGGCCGGCCGCAACGGCGCTGCCCGGCTACCGCGCGGCGCAGCCGATGGTGTTCTGCGGCATCTATCCGGCCGACGGTGCAAAGTACCCGGACCTGCGCGACGCGCTCGAAAAGCTGCAATTAAACGACGCCGCGCTCTCGTTTGAGCCGGAAACGAGCGTCGCGCTCGGCTTCGGCTTCCGGTGCGGGTTTTTGGGCCTTCTGCATATGGAGATCATCCAGGAGCGCCTGGAACGCGAATACGCGCTCGACCTCGTGACGACGGCGCCGAGCGTCGTCTATGAGCTGCGCCTGACCGACGGCACCGAGCTGCACATCGACAACCCGACGAATTACCCGGACCCGAGCCTGATTGCCGAGGCGCGCGAGCCGGTCACCGACGCGCACATCTACACGCCGAGCGCCTACGTCGGCAACATCATGGAACTGTGCCAGGAGCGCCGCGGCACGTTTGTGGATATGCAGTATATCGACACCGACCGCGTCGATATCCACTATAAGCTCCCGCTCAACGAGATTGTCTACGATTTCTTCGATGCCTTAAAGAGCCGCACGCGCGGTTACGCGAGCTTCGACTATGAATTGACGGGCTATGAAAAGAGCAACCTCGTCAAGCTCGATATCCTGATTAACGGCGAACTCGTCGACGCGCTGTCGTTTATTATCCACGCGGACAAAGCCTACCCGCGCGCGCGCAAGATGGCCGAAAAGCTCAAGGAAAAAATTCCGCGCCAGCTGTTCGAAGTGCCGATTCAGGCGTGTGTCGGCGGGCGGATCATTGCGCGCGAAACGGTCAAGGCACTGCGCAAGGACGTGCTCGCGAAGTGCTACGGCGGCGACGTCAGCCGCAAGAAGAAGCTGCTCGAAAAGCAGAAGGAAGGCAAGAAGCGCATGCGGCAGATCGGCTCCGTGGAGATCCCGCAGGATGCATTCATGGCCGTCTTAAAATTAGACGAGTAAAACCTTGCATAAATCATCAAGAAACAGGGCCGCCATCCCATGCAGATGGCGGCCCTGTTTTGCGTGAAAAAGGCACCGGGCCTTTTAAAAAAGCGCGGTGCCTTTCAAAAACGCGCAGCGCGGGCATCCCCCACCGCCCGCATTCACCATTTCTTTACGCGGTCAATCGTATACAATCCAAAATTGCATTCGGAATCGCTGGGCTTTTCACTTTTCCACCATTCGTCGAACGCCTCAAACAAAAAGCCGACAATCTGTGCCTGCTCGAGCCACGCGCTCACCTCTTCGATATAACGCTTCTCATTCTGGAGGGAGGCACGCCGCGGCGCATCCTCGGCGGGGACGATTTCGCGCCGGATATTCCCGGTTGTCGCGCAGTAATTCGGCGTCGAATTCTGGGAGCTCCATCCAAGCTCCGTAAAGATGACCTGCTGATCGGGATACATCGCCCGTATATCCGCATACTGCTTCTGACTCACCGACACGGCGTCTGCAAGGTCCGTCCCATAGTGGTACGGATAGCTGTGCACACTGATCACATCGAGCACATCCGCCAATTTGTGGATGGCCGGCCATTCATAATACCCCTCGCAGAAGGTAACCGGCTTCTGCAATGCCGCTTTTAAGCGCTTTGCATGATCAATCAGGCGCTCTTCCGAAACCATACGCGCGCCCCACGGCGGCGTGTTCTCGTTGCCCACCGAAACCGCGACGACCTCTTCCGGAAAATCCTTGGCCAGCTCGATCAATTTTTCAATCTGCGCGTCATTCCACTGCGCATGCTGCCGCAGCTCCTCATCCGTAAACGCCTGCTTGCCGGACGTACAGCCCGGGTTGTTGATTTCCGGCTTTGAATCGATGCCGACAAGGCATTGTAAAGGCAGCTTGCGTTCACGAATGATTTCCAGTGCCCGCCGTGCCTGCACGTTCGGGTCATACAGGCGGACATACGTATACCCGTCTTTTGCGAGGATCTCCATATCCTGTGCGATTTCCTCTTTCGAGGGGACATCCCCGTTTAACGGGTTTTGATTTTTCCGATACCCGGAATAGCAAATAGCTTTTCCATACTTTAAAACGTCCATCGTTTCACCCAGCTTTCTGCAATCTCCAAATCTGTTTCGAGTATAACGGAAATTACCCTTTGATTCTATCAAAAAGCAGGGGGAAAATATCAGAATTCCATCTAAGCCAAGGGTTCTTGCGTAAAATAAAAAGGCGCCGCGGCAGCCTTTTCTATTGCGGCGTTCGGCAAAACGGCGGGGCAGACAAAAGCAAAAAGCCGGTCACATCGCTGTGACCGGCTTCGGTGTGGTTGCGGGGGAAGGATTTGAACCAACGACCTCCGGGTTATGAGCCCGACGAGCTACCAGACTGCTCTACCCCGCAAAAAGTATAATACCACATCCCCGCGTGCGTGTCAAGTCTTTTTTTCGTTTTTCTGTCCTGCGCGCAAATGCCGCTGCAGCGCCTGCAGGCGGAAGCGGTTGTAGCGCTGGATCATCACGAATGGGACATTGCCCAGAAAGACGAACGCGGCAAGCGTCACGCCGACCAGCGGCGCATTGAGCAGCAGGATGGGCACCATGCAGAAGGCATTGCACGTGTGCATCCATTCCCCGCGGCACGTTTCGCGCACAAAGCGGTCGAGGTAGGCGGGCGAAAGACTGCGCAGATGGCCCTTGGAAAAGCCGCCGTCCTTCGCGATGAACTGCGGCAGGCGGTCTTTCCAGGCGTTGATATTCAGGTGGTCGCGGTACCAGCGGCCTTCGCGCTCCCAGGCGTGCGGCCGGTACAGGCGCGCCGTAGGGCGGTAAGAGTGGTCCGGGCGCTTCTGGCACAGCGTCAAAAACGTCATATGCCAGGCGCCGACCAAGATCAGGTTGAGAAAAAACATCGGAAAATAGGAAAGGGTTTGCAGCATTTCGGCCCTCCTGATGGAATCGATACAATAAAAAAGGGGACGGCGGCGGAAAAAGCCCCTGCACGTGATTTTGGGGATTGCGCGGCGGCGGCATATCCCGTACAATAGAGGAAACGGAGCGCCGCACCGCAGGCGCGTCCAACACAAAGGAGGAATGTTTGATGAAAAAAGCCCTGCTCCTCGGCGGCACGGGAACGATCAGCAGCGCCGTCGCCGCACGGCTGTTAGACCTTTCGTGGGAGGTCACCGTCTGTAACCGCGGCACGCACCCGGCACCGGCAGGCGCCGAGCAGATTGTCTGCGACGTACACGACCGCAGCGCCATGGAAGCCGCGCTTTCCGGGCGGCATTTTGACGCCGTGGCGGATTTCCTCGTCTACACGCCCGCAGACGCCGAAGCGCGCTTGGCGCTTTTCGATGGAAAAACGGAGCAGTACCTATTTATCAGCACGGCCTCCGCGTATCAAAAGCCGTTAAATTGCTTTCGCATCACGGAGAGCACGCCGCTGAAAAACCCGTACTGGCAGTACAGCCGCGACAAAATCGCGTGTGAGGACCTGTTTTTGCACGCCTGGCGCACACAAGGCTTCCCGGTCACGATTGTGCGGCCGAGCCATACGTACGGCCCGGGCCGGCCGCCGCTGCCGCTGCACGGCGAAAAAGGACCGTGGCAGACTTTACAGCGCATCTTAGACGGCAAGCCCGTGCTCGTGCACGGCGACGGGCTTTCGCTGTGGACCGTGACGTGGAATGAAGACTTCGCGCGCGGCTTCGCGGATCTGTGCGGCAACCCGCTCGCTTTGGGCGAATGCATCCACATCACGAGCGACCAAAGCGTGACATGGAATCAAATCCTGGAAAGCATCGGCCGTGCGCTCGGCCGCACACCGCAGCTCGTACACATTGCGAGCGAGACGCTCGCCGCGCTGCGCCCGTCGCTGCTCGGCACGCTGCTCGGCGACAAGGCCTGGAGCGTTTCGTTCGATAACAGCAAAATCAAGCGCCTCTCCCCGCATTTCGGCCCATGCCTTTCCGCCGACGAGGGCATCGCGCGGGCCGTACAGACGCTTCTGGAAACGCCGGCTCTGCAGGTGCCGGACCCGGAATTCGACGCGTGGTGCGACAAAACGATCGCGCGTTACTTCTCCGTCTTGCGCGGCTGACGGGCCAACAGGCTGCCGAAGCCGAAAAACGCGCCGCGCTTCGTGACAAGATCCTCCTGCGCGCCCACCTGAAAGGCGTCAAAAAGCGGCGCGGGCACCTCGAGTGTGAGGGTCTCCCCGGTCGCGTAGCAGAATTCGACCATGCAGCGCACATGGGTTTTCTGCTGCTCACGATACTTGCGCAGGACCCGCGCCTCGCGTGCCAGAAAGGCACCCGGGTGGCGGCGCTCCACGGCGCGGCGGCGGCGGTAACGGCGGACCGCCCAGACAATCCAAACGACGATGGCGGCTGCGACGGCGGCGCTGGCAATGTCCAAAAAGAGCTCCATTGCGCCCTCCTCCTTTTTCACGCATCAAGCGTTTTTGATAAGAGCATCATAGCATAGCTTGCGTAAAAGTGCAACGAAACCGCCCCGCAAGGGCGCGATCCGCATGGAAAAAGGGCGGGCAAACGATAGAATTTGGCGCAAAAAACGAAGGATTCCCTACGCGTTTCACAGGCGGGGAAACGGCGCAAAAAAGGATTGACTTTTGCGCCGTTTCATCTTATAATGGAACGCGAACACAGTAATGGCGCTGTAGGGAATACCCCTATTGCGCCTTTTTTGCAGGCCTTTTCCGCCTGCAGCCGAACCCAGAAAGAAAACAGGAGGTCGTCCCATGAATAAAGTCCCCGAGATTTTCGGAAGCATGGTCTTCAACGAATCCGTTATGAAAGCGCGTCTGCCGAAAGACACGTTCAAGTCCCTGATGCGCACGCGCAAAGCCGGCACACCGCTCGCGCCGGAAGTGGCCAACGTCGTCGCAAACGCGATGAAGGATTGGGCCGTCGAGCACGGCTGCACGCATTTTACGCACTGGTTCCAGCCGATGACCGGTGTTACCGCCGAAAAGCATGACAGCTTCATTTATCCGATCGACGGCGAGCGCGTCATCATGGAATTTTCCGGCAAAGAGCTCATCAAGGGCGAGCCGGACGCAAGCTCGTTCCCGTCCGGCGGCCTGCGCGCAACGTTTGAGGCGCGCGGCTACACGGCATGGGACCCGACGAGCGACGCATTCATCAAGGACGACACGCTGTGCATCCCGACGGCGTTCTGCTCCTACACGGGCGAAGCGCTCGACAAGAAGACGCCGCTGCTGCGCTCGATGAACGCATTAAATAAGCAGGCGCTGCGTGTATTGCGCCTGTTCGGCGATTTCCAGACGCAGCGCGTCCACACGACCGTCGGCCCCGAGCAGGAGTATTTCCTGATCGACCGCGACATGTATTTAAAGCGCCGCGACTTAGTCTACACGGGCCGCACGCTGTTCGGCGCAAAGCCGCCCAAAGGCCAGGAGATGGAGGACCATTACTTCGGCGTCATCAAGCCGAAGGTCAAGGCCTTCATGGAAGATCTCGACGAAGAATTGTGGAAGCTCGGTGTCCTTGCAAAGACGGAGCACAACGAGGTTGCGCCTTCGCAGCATGAGCTCGCGCCGATCTTCGCCGACGCAAACGTCGCCGCCGACCACAACCAGCTGACGATGGAGGTCATGAAGAAGGTCGCGGCCCGTCACGGCCTGGCGTGCCTGCTGCATGAAAAGCCGTTTGAGGGCGTCAACGGCTCCGGCAAGCACAACAACTGGTCGATGTCCACCGACCGCGGTGCGAACCTGCTGGACCCGGGCGATTCCCCGCGCGAGAACGCGCAGTTTTTGCTGTTCCTTGTCGCGATCATCGAAGCGGTCGACGAACACCAGGACCTTCTGCGCCTGTCTGTTGCGAGCGCCGGCAATGACCACCGCCTGGGCGCGAACGAAGCGCCGCCGGCGATCATCTCGATCTTCCTCGGCGACGAACTGACCGCTGTGCTCGAGAGCATCGACCAGGGCAAGGATTACGACGCGAAGGACCGCGAGGTCTTGAAGATCGGCGTCGACGCGCTGCCGCCGCTGCCGAAGGATACGACCGACCGCAACCGCACATCGCCGTTCGCGTTCACGGGCAACAAATTCGAATTCCGCATGCTCGGCTCGACGGTCTCCATCGCGTGCCCGAATATGATCCTCAACACGATCGTCGCGGATGTCCTCGAAAAGTTCGCCGACCGCCTCGAAAACGCGGAGGACTTCACGACGGAGCTCAACACGATCCTGCACGACAGCTACCACAAGCACAAGCGCATCGTGTTCAACGGCGACGGCTACACGGATGCTTGGGTCAAGGAAGCCGAAAAGCGCGGTCTTTTGAACCTGCCGTCCACGGCCGAGGCGCTGCCGTATTACGCGCGCCCGGAAAATGTAAAGATGTTCGAGCACCACGGCGTGCTGACCGGCGACGAAGTCCGCTCCCGCAGCGAGATCCAGCTCGAAAACTACTGCAAGCAGCTGCACATCGAAGCGCTGACGATGGTCGATATGCTCCGCAAGCAGATCCTGCCGGCGGCTTCCAAATATCTGTCCGTGCTCGGCTCCACCATCACGACCACGCAGGCCGCCTGCCCGAAGGCAAAGTGCCAGTACGAAAAGGATACGATGGAGAAGCTCTCGTCGTTGATCGACAGCCTGTACAAGGAAACCGGCATTCTCGAGACGGATATTGCCAATGAAGAAAGCAAAGCCGGCGACATCGAGAAGCAAGCCCACTACGTGCGCGACACGCTGTTCGTCCAAATGGAAAAAACGCGTGCCATCGCCGACCAGATCGAGCCGATGGTCGATAAGACCCTGTGGCCGTATCCGACGTACGGCGACATGCTGTTCAGCGTCTTATAATGCAAATATAAAAAGGCCCGGGCGCTTCCGCAAGCACAAAGCTTCGGAAGCGCCCGGGCTTTTCTGTTTTCACGCGTATGTACGAGCCCTTACGCTGTCCCCTGCACGCGGCGCTGGCGGTCCCAGTCGTCAAGCGTCATGCGGCCGGTCTGCGCATTCGGGTCATTTGCCCAGCGCACGAGCTGTTCGACCCCGGCGCGCGTGATCGCACTCTCCTCACGCAGCTGCGCGACGTCCTCCTTCAGGTCTGCGATGTCTTTCTTTATGCCAACCATTTGCTGCTGCATGCCATCCATCCGCTGCTGCATGCCACCCATTTGCTGCTGCATGCCATCCATTTGCTGCTGCATAGGCTCTAATTTCTGATCCAGCAGTGTGGAAATGGCCTGTAAATCCTCGCGGCTCAGCATAAAAGGTCCCTCCTTTCGCGTTGATGAATTTGAAAACGGACAAACTTCTCAATACTGGCGGCCCCAATACAGCATGTGCTTCGCGGGCTTGCCGCAGCAGACACACGTGTCCGCGATGTGCTCCTCCTCAAACGGGATGCAGCGGGATTTCACGCCGCCGGTCTCATCCTTGAGCTTCTCCTCGCAGGCAGGATCGCCGCACCACATGGCCTTGATAAAGCCCGGATGATTCTTGGCGAGGTCGAGGAATTCCTCGTGGTTGTGGGCCGTAAACGTTTTCTTTTGGAGATTTTCCTCCGCGTTGCGGTAGAGGATGTCGTGCACATTCTGCAGTTCCTCTCGCACGGCCGTCTCGAGCTCCGAAAGGGCGACAAAACGCTTTTCGCGGTCGGGACGGCGCACAAGTACGCACTGGCCCTGTTCGATGTCTTTCGGGCCGATTTCCAGGCGCAGCGGCACGCCTTTCATCTCGTACTGCGCGAACTTCCAGCCGGGCGACTGATCGCTGTCGTCCACCTTCACGCGCACGCCCGCGGCCTTCAGCTGCTGAAACAGCTCGTTTGCCTTGTCGAGCACGCCGGGCTTATGCATGGCGACCGGCACAATCACAACCTGGATCGGCGCGATGGCCGGCGGCAGCGAAAGGCCGCTGTCATCGCCGTGGACCATGATGACACCGCCGATCATGCGCGTCGAAACGCCCCAGCTTGTCTGGAACGGCGTCTGCAGCTGGTTATTCTTGTCCGCAAACGTGATGCCGAAACTCTTCGCGAAGCCGTCGCCGAAGTAATGACTCGTGCCGCCCTGCAGCGCGACGCCATTGTGCATCATGGCTTCAATCGTGTATGTTTCCAGCGCGCCGGCAAACTTTTCGCTTTCGGTCTTGCGGCCGACGACGGGCGGGATAGCCAGCGCATCGCGGTAGAAATCCGCGTACACCTTCAAAATGCGCAGCGTCTCCTCGCGCGCCTCCTCGGGCGTCGCATGCATCGTGTGGCCTTCCTGCCACAAAAATTCGCTTGTGCGCAAAAACGGCCGCGTCGTCTTTTCCCAGCGCACGACGCTGCACCACTGGTTATAAAGTTTCGGAAGGTCGCGCCAGGAATGGATGACCTTTTTATAATGCTCACAGAACAGCGTCTCGCTCGTCGGGCGCACGCACAGGCGCTCTTCGAGCTTTTCGTCGCCGCCCTGCGTGACCCACGCCACTTCCGGCGCAAAGCCCTGGACGTGGTCTTTCTCCTTATTCAGCAGGCTCTCCGGGATAAACAGCGGCATATAGACGTTCTCATGGCCGAGTTCCTTGAATTCTTTGTCCAGGATGCTCTGCATATTTTCCCAAATCGCATACCCATACGGTTCGATAACCATGCAGCCCTTCATGCTGCTGTAATCCATCAATTCCGCCTTTTTGACGACATCCGTATACCAGCGGGAAAAGTCCTCCTCCATCGGGGTGATCTCTTCCACCAGCTTCTTCTGCTTTGCCATTGTAACACTCCTCTTTTCACGATCCGCCCGCGCGGGCGTTTGCATGCCGCACTGTCCCCTTTTCGGGGTTTCTTCCAGTATACCAGAAAGCCTGCCCCTTCGCAAGCCGAAAGAAAGGGCCCTTCTGCCGCAGCGGAGATTCGCACCGCGGCAAAAGGGCCTTCTTTTCAAATCTTCTTCCCGTGTTTCATCAAACCGGCAGGGCCGTTATTCCTTCTTTTTCTTGCCGCTTGTAAATTTGCGCAGCAGGAAAATCACGAGGAAAATGACCACCATCACAATGAAGATGCCCACCATCCCCTGCAGCAAAAGCCACAAGGAACCGATCAGGTCATCGGTCTTCACGACGCCCATCAGGCTCTGGAAATCCGCCGCCATCGGGCCGAACAAAAATTGAAACAATACCTGTACTGTCATACGTTACACCCCCAGCAGCGAACCTGCAAGATTCAAGATGATGCCGCCCGCGACGACCGAGCCGATCTGGCCCGCGACATTCGCGCCGACTGCGTGCATCAGCAGATGGTTCTGATTGTCTTCCTTGATGCCCATCTTCTCGATGACGCGCGCGCTCATCGGGAAGGCCGAAATGCCGGCACCGCCGACCATCGGGTTGATCTTCTTGCCCTTGGGCAGGAAAACGTTCAAAAGCTTCGCAAACAGAACGCCGCCAACCGTATCAAAGACAAACGCAAAGAGGCCGAGCGCCATAATCAGCAGCGTGCCCCAGTTTAAGAACTGGTCGGCCTTCATCTGGAACGCGATCGTGATGCCGAGGAAAATCGTAATCAGATTGGCAAGCGGCCCGGCTGCCGTCTCCTTGAGGCTGTCGAGCTTGCCGCATTCGCGCAAGAGGTTGCCGAACATCAGGAAGCCGACGAGCGCGACGCTGTCCGGCGCGACAAGGCCCGCAATCACCGTCACGATGATCGGGAACAGAATGCGCGTCGTCTTCGAGACGGACTGCGGGTTATAGGGCATGCGGATGCTGCGTTCCTTCTTCGTCGTGACGAGGCGAATCGCCGCGGGCTGGATGATCGGCACGAGCGCCATGTAGCTGTATGCTGCGACGGCAATCGCGCCCTTATAGTTCGAGTCGAGCACCTGCGACACGAGGATCGACGTCGGGCCGTCCGCCGCGCCGATGATGCCTGCGCTCATCGCGTCCTTCAGCGGGAACCCGAGCAGCACCGCCAACACGACGGTCATGAAAATACCAAACTGCGCAGCGCCGCCAAACAGCAGCATGCGCGCGTTCGAGAGCAGCGGCCCAAAATCAATCATGGCGCCGATGCCAACGAACAAAAGCAGCGGCATCGCTTCACTCGCGGCAATGCCGATGTTGTAGAGCCACTCGATAATGCCGTTGTCGCCGAGCACGCCGGTAAACGGGAGGTTTACCAGAATCGCACCAAAGCCCATCGGGATTAACAGCGACGGCTCAAAGTCCTTCTTGATGGCAAGCCAGATCAAAAGCCCGCCAATTGCCCACATGACAATCATCTGCCACGTGATGTTTTGCACACCTTCGATCAGAAACCCAAAATCACTCACAAAGCTTCCTCATTTCCTGTAATTGTAGTTTTTTATGAAAAGCGCAGCGTGGCGCAGAATTGTCCCTGTTTACGCCTCATACACGGTGCGGCCGCCGACGACCGTGCGGTCCAAGTGCAGTGTGCCCGCGTCGAGCACGAGCAGGTCCGCGCGCTTGCCGGGTTCGAGCGAACCGCGGCAGGCGTCCTCCCGCACTTCGCGGCACGGCGTCTGCGTGGCGGCTTCAACGGCCTGTTCGATCGGGATGCCCCAGCTGACGAGGTTCTGCACTTCCTTTAAAAGGTTCGTCGTGCTGCCGGCAATCGTGCCGTCCTTTAAACGCGCCTCCCCATGCTTGACATAGACGGTCTGGCCGCCGAGCTCGCTGACACCGTCGGGCATGCCGGCCGCACGCATGCTGTCGCTGATGATGCAGATGCGCGAAGCCCCCAGCTGGCGGAACACGATGCGCAGCGTCGCCGGATGCAGGTGGAAGCCGTCGCAGATGAGTTCCGCCGTCACGTGCTCGCTGTCGAAGACGGCGCCGACAACGCCCGGCGCGCGGTGCGTGAGCCCCGGCATGGCATTAAAAAGATGCGTCGCATGGGTCACGCCATGGCGAAACGCCCACATGGCCTGGTCGTAATCGGCATCCGTGTGCGCGATGCTGACCGTGCACAGTTCCCTTGCGCCGCGCAGGAATTCCTGGGTATGCGGCCGCTCGGGCGCGATGTCGACGAGTTTAATCGTGCGGCCGCTCTCCTCCCAATACGAGGAAAAGGCATCGAAATCCGGGTCGCGGACGTATTCTTCCTTCTGGGCGCCCTTGCGGGAGGGGCTGATAAACGGCCCTTCCATGTTGACGCCTAATACCTGCGCCCCGGGCATCTCGCGGCCGACCGCCGCCCCGGCCGTGCGCACGGCGCGGCGGATCTCCTCGTCGCTGACCGTCATCGTCGTCGGGCAAAACGCCGTCACGCCGCACGCAGCAAGGTGTGCGGACATCTTTTCGATGGCTTCGGCGCTGCCGTCGCACGTGTCCATATTGACGCAGCCGTGGATGTGGATATCGACAAAGCCGGGGGTCAGGACCTTCCCGGTGCAGTCGAGGACCTCATCCCCCGTTAAGTTGTGGCCGATTTTGACAATGCGGTCCCCTTCGGTGCGCAAGTCCGCCGTGCGCGGCGCGGCACCGGTCCCATTGACGATTGTTGCGTTGCGGTAAATCATCGTAAAGACTCCTCTTTTCAAAGGGCGTTTTTAAAAAACGCGCCCGGATCTGCCTACGGCCGTTGAAAAGGCCATGCCTTTTCCACATCAACACGCACTTTCGCGCATACGATGCAGAAAGGAGGTTTTGCAGAATGCCAACGTTGTATTTGAGTCCCTCCACGCAGGAATGGAATCCCTACGCGGGCGGGGGCAATGAAGAACAATATATGAATCTTGTCGCGGACGACATGATGCCATACCTGCGCGCGTGCGCGATCAGCGTCACCCGCAACACGCCCGAGATGACGGCCGCCAGTTCCATTGTGCAGTCGAATGCGGGGCACTACGGGCTGCACCTGGCGCTGCATTCGAACGCCTCGCCGGCATCTTCGGCCGGCCAGCGGCGCGGTGCGGAGGTCTATTACGCGCGCGGCGCCGTGGCAGGGCTGCGCGCCGCCGAACTGATTGCCGCGAACCTGCGGGAAATCTATCCGGGCGACGTGCGCGTGCTCGCGACGACGACGCTCGGCGAGGTCGTGCGCACGCGGGCGCCGGCGGTCTTAATTGAATACGCCTACCACGACAACGCGGAGGACGCCGAATGGATCCGCTCGAATATCCCCGAAATCGCGCAGGCCACGGCAAAAGCCGTCGCGCAGTTTTTCGGCCTGCCGTTTGCCGACCCCATCAACCCGCCCGCACACGGCCGCGTCAAAACAAAGGGCAGCGCGCTGTTGCTGCGCGCAAAGCCGGACCGCACGACCGCGGTGATCGGGCGGCTCGCAAACGGGCAGCCCGTCACGCTGTACGGCGAGTGGAAAGGCTGGGTTTCCGTTGAAAGCAGCGGCCTTTTAGGCTGGGTCGACGGGCGGTACCTTGCGCGCTGATCTGCCGCCTTACCGCTTTGCTTCCATCGCCGCGCGGGCAACCGTTTCAAACGGCACATTGCACTTTCTCGCTAAGCGGCGCACATCGTCATATTCAGGCTTTGCGCGCCGGCCGCCGGGGCCGTCGGCGAATTTGAGCCGCACATCGCCATAGGGCGTGTGGACGGTGGTGGAGGCGCGCTGCAAAACGCGGCGCTCACACAAATGCATGCGCACGCCGAGTGTGGACGTATGCCGCAGCATCAGCTGGGCAAACGTCTCTTTCTGCGCGGCCGGGCAAAGGCACGTAAGCCGGACGCCCGGGCGCGCTTTTTTCATGCCGATCGGCGTGGTGAACACGTCGAGCGCGCCGGCATCCAACAGGGCCTCCATCGCGAACGCGACCGCTTCCGGCGTCATATCGTCCAAATTGCAGCACAATTCCGCCACGGCATCGCCGTCGGTCATGCCGCCCTCGCCGAAAAACGCGCGCACGCAGTTGGCCTTCGGATATTCCTTCGTGCCGAGGCCATAGCCGATCTTTTCCACGGTCATCAGCGGCTGGTAGCTAAAGCGCGAGACAAACCGGCGCAAAAGCGCCGCGCCCGTCGGCGTGCACAACTCCCCGCGCGTGCCGTCGCTGTACGTTGGAATTCCCTCGAGCAGGCGCGCCGTCGCCGGTGCCGGCACCGGCAGCACGCCATGGGCACAGCGCACATGGCCGCTGCCCGTATTGACCGGGGAAGCCGTCACCGTATCGGCGCCGATCATCGAAAAGAGCAAGCAGCAGCCGAGCACGTCCGCCGCCGCGTCGAGCGCGCCGACCTCGTGAAAATGGACCTCATTGGCCGGCCGGCCATGGACGGCGCCCTCGGCCTTGGCGATGTCGCCGTAAACGGCGCAGGCGTCCTCGATGACGGATTCCGGCAGCGGCTGCGCGCGCAAAAGCGCCTGTACATCCCCCAAATGGCGGTGTACATGCCCGCCGTGCGCGTGGCCGGGGTCGTCCGGATGCTCGACCTCGCCGTGAATCTGCACCTTCATATGCGTGCCGCGTATGCCGCAGCGGACGGCCGTCTCACTCTCAATCGTGACGCCGGGCAGCGCAAGGCTGTGCATCGCGGACCAAAACGCGTCCGGGTCCGGACAGACCTCCAGAAGCGCCGCCGTGAGCATATCCCCTGCAGCGCCCATACCGCAGTCCAAATATAAAAGCTTCATTCGTGGATCCCCTCCATTCGATTGATGCGGTCAGCCAAAAAGCCCGCACCAAAGCCGTTGTCGATGTTCACGACGCTCACACCGCTCGCACAGGAATTGAGCATCGACAACAAAGCGCTTAATCCCCCAAAATTGGCACCGTACCCGACGCTCGTCGGCACCGCGATGACCGGGCACGCGCACAGCCCGCCGATGACGCTCGCGAGCGCGCCTTCCATTCCCGCCACGGCGACTACCACGCGCGCGGCCGCCAGATCTTCCACATGTGCCAAAAGCCGCTGCAGCCCCGCGACGCCGACATCCGTCAGGCGCTCTACACGGCTGCCGAGCGCTTCCGCCGTCTGGGCGGCCTCCTCGGCCACCGGCAGGTCGCTCGTACCCGCGCAGGCGACAACGACGCGGCCGACGGGCTTTGGCGCCGGGCATGCGCCCGCAACGCCCAGATGCGGCACCGGATCATACCGAAACCCCGGCAAATCCTGCAAAAGCGCCGCGGCTTCGGGGGAAAGCCGTGTGATTAAAATGTTGCGGTCCCCGTTTTTCAGCTGTGCGCGGGCGATGGCCGCAATCTGTTCGGGCGTCTTCCCCGCGCCGTAAATGACTTCCGGCACCCCCTGGCGCAGGCCGCGGTGGTGGTCGACTTTCGCAAAGCCCAAATCCTCAAAGGGGCTGATTTTCAGTTTCTGTTCGGCGTCCTCCGGCGTGAGGGCACCGGACTGCACCTGTTTTAAAATTTCCAAAACCGTATCCGGGCGCATCGCACGTCCCTTCTTTCCCGGCGGCAGCTTTACGGGCGCGGCTGCAAATCGAGCAGCACGGCCTCAAACGAGGGCTGCAGCGCCGTTAAAATTTCCTGTCGAAGCTCGATCACACGCGCCAGCTGGCTTTCCGGCAGCTGGATGCGGGCCGCGCCGTGGTAGAGCCGCACGCGGTAATCGGAAAAGCCGAGCCGGTCGAGCACATCCTCGGCCTGCTCGATACACTGCAGCGCCGCATACGTGATCGGTTCGCCGGTCGGCACGCGCGTCGCCAGGCACGCATACGCCGGCTTGTCCGCCGTGAAAAGGCCCGCCGCACGCGCGCTGGCGCGGATCTTTGCCTTCGTCATCCCACACAGCCGCAAAGGCGACAGCACGCCGAATTCCTCGAGCGCCTGCATGCCGGGGCGGTCTGTGATGTCGTCGGAAGCGTTCGTGCCGTCGAGCACCACGGAAAAGCCGTCCTTCGCCGCTGCCTCGCACAGGCATGAAAACAAGCTGCGCTTGCACCAGTAGCAGCGGCGTGAGCCATTTTCCGCGACCGCGGCGTCCGCGAGCACATCCTTCGAGAGCACCGTCACCGGCGCATCCACAAGCGCCGCGATGCGCTCGACGTCGCGGCGTTCCCTCGCCGGCTGGAACGGTGTCTCGAGAAAATACCCGTGCACCTGTTTGGCGTACCGGCTGGCCTCATAAAATAAGTAAGTCGAATCCACACCGCCGGACAGCGCGACCGCCACGACCGGATGTGCTTCAAAAAACGTCTGTAAGGTCTGCAAAAAAGGCCCTCCCTTCTCTGTGAAAAAGATGGACGTCTGGGGCGGCATTCCCGATGGCCCCGCGCCGTTTTCCGTTTTGCATCGTATGGGCATTTAAGCGCGCAGATACGCTTCGGCTTCCGCGAGTTCCCGGCGCATGGCCTCCTCGCCGGGGGCACCCATCGTATTGCGCTTTTCGACGCACGTCTTTAAGGAGATTGCGTCGTAGACATCTTCGTCAAATACCGGCGAAAACTGCCGGAACTCCTCGAGCGTGAACGCATCGAGCGGCTTTTTGTGTTCGATTCCATACAGCACCAGCTGCCCGACGATGCCGTGCGCATCGCGGAACGGCACGCCCTTATTGACCAGGTAATCCGCCGCGTCCGTCGCGTTCGTATAGCCGTGCTTCGCGCTTTCCTCCATGCGCGCCCGCGAAAAACGCATCGTGCGCAGCATCGCCGAAAACAGGTGCACGCAGCTTTTGACCGTATCCACCGCGTCGAACACCGGCTCCTTGTCCTCCTGCATGTCCTTGTCGTAGGCCAGCGGGATGCCCTTCATCGTCGTCAAAAGCGAAAGCAGCGCGCCGTACACGCGGCCGGTCTTGCCGCGCACGAGCTCGGCAATGTCCGGGTTTTTCTTTTGCGGCATGATGCTGCTGCCGGTCGAATAGGCGTCGTCGATCTCGACGAACTTATACTCATCCGAGTTCCACAAAATCACCTCTTCGCTAAAGCGCGACAGGTGCATCATAATCAGCGCCAGCGCCCCTAAAAACTCGATTGCATAGTCGCGGTCGGAAACGGAATCCATGCTGTTGCGCGTCGGGCCGTCAAAGCCGAGGGCCGCCGCCGTGTCCGCGCGGTCGAGCGGATACGTGGTCCCCGCCAGCGCCCCCGCGCCCAGCGGGCACAGGTTCAGCCGCCGGCGCGCATCCGCCAGGCGCTCCCGGTCGCGGCGGAACATTTCAAAGTATGCGCCCAAATGGTGCGCGAGCGTCACCGGCTGGGCCTTCTGCAAATGGGTAAAGCCGGGCATATATGTGTGCACATGCTGCTGCATCTGCTCGAAAAGGCAGGAGAGCAAGCCCTTTACCTCCTCGTCGACCGCGTCGATTTCGCCGCGCACGTAAAGCTTCATATCCAGCGCAACCTGGTCGTTGCGGCTACGTCCCGTGTGCAGCTTCTTGCCCGCGTCGCCGATGCGCGCGATGAGGTTGGCCTCCACAAAGCTGTGCACATCCTCATATTCGTCGGAAATCATCAGCTTCCCCGCCTCGACATCCTCCAAAATGGACGAAAGGCCCGCGTCGATCGCCTGCTGCTCCGCCTGCGTCAAAATGCCCTGGCGCGCGAGCATCGCCGCATGTGCGCGGCTGCCGGCGATGTCCTGCGGCAGAAGCCGCTGGTCAAACGAAATGGATGCGTTAAACGCATAGGCAAGTTTGTCGGTCTCCTTCGTAAACCGGCCGCCCCAAAGTTGTGCCATGACTAAAATTCCCCGCTTTCCGGCAGCGTTCTTCGAACGAAACGCCGCCTGATTTGAAAAGGAGGCCCGCTGCCTCCCTTTTGGCTCTCCGCCACGCGGCATAGTCCCCACGCCGCTTTGCATTTACTATACCATATCGGACGGCAGATTGCAATTTTTCGACCATGCGCGCTACCCCTCTTTTTATACGGAGTTATGTAAACTTAACTGGTAAAATTGATGAATTTCCCTCGAAAACACCCGGTTGCCGTTTACTTTCAGAAATCCACATGCTATAGTGGAAGGGTAAAAGAAATTATAGAAGATGCATTGTATCTTTCTTTGAGGTTTTATTTATGCAGACATCCACCGAACAAAAGATCAGCGCCCTGTTCGCGCCGCGCGCTTTTGCGCTCCACGCGAAGGTGAAAACGCAGCAGGAAGCGCTCGATGCCCTCGCGCAGCTTGCCAATGCGGCGGGTTACCTCAACGATGAGGCGGCGTTCCGTGCGGCGCTGCAGGCGCGCGAAGACGAAGTCTCCACCGGCATTGGCGGCGGCCTTGCGCTGCCGCATGCACGGGGCGGCTTTGTGCGGCAGGCGGGGCTATGCGTCCTGCGCGCGCCGGACGGATGCGCGTTCCACGCGCTCGACGGTGAGCCCGTCTACCTGTTCTTTTTGATCCTCTGCCCGGAAAATGCGGCAGATCTGCACATGCAGGTACTCTCGCGGTTGTCCGAGCTTCTGCTGGAGCGGCCGCTGTGCGACAAACTCCTGCACGCCGAAACGCCCGTCGCGTTCTGTGCGCTGCTCGATGAGGCGCAAGCCAACCTGCAGCGGGAAAAAATGCCCGCCCCGGACCCGCATCCGCAGCTTCTGGCCGTGACTGCCTGCCCGATGGGCATTGCGCACACGCACATGGCCGCCGAGTCCCTGCGCAGCGCGGCCGCGTACCTGGGCGTCTCGCTGAAAGTCGAGGCCGACGGTGCCGGCGGCGTGGAAAACGCGCTGACCGAAGAGGAAATCCAGCACTGTACGGCCATCATCGTCGCGGCGGACCGCCATGTCGACCTCGAGCGCTTTGAAGGGAAGCCGCTGCTGCGGGTCCCGGTCACGGAGGGCATCCTGCACCCGCAGGAACTATTGGAGCGCGCAATCGGCGGGGACCTGCCGCTGTACCACACGCCGCTCAACGCCCGGCGCCTGCCGAACTCCACCGAACCGACCGGCGTGCCGCAGGGGCGCAAGCGGGTTGCCAAGCGCCTGTTCGACGTATTGATGGCCGGCGTCTCCGCGATGATCCCGTTCGTAACGGTCGGCGGCTTCCTGATTGCGCTGTCGTATATTCTCGACACGTTCTTCCAATCCAACAGCCCCTTCGCGGACTGGGGCCGCAATTTCCCGATTACCTCGTTTTTAAACTTCATCGGCAATACCGCGTTTGATCTGATGTTCCCGGTATTTGCGGGCTTCATCGCACGTGCGCTTGCGGGCATGCCGGGGTTTGTGACGGGATTTCTGGGCGGCTGGCTCGCCGAAGAGGGCGCGTGCCTGTATAACGGCACCTTCGTCACGGAGGACACGCCCGGCGCGCCGGTGACCTCGGCCGGTTTCCTGGGCGCCGCGGTCGCGGGCTTTTTAGCCGGGGCGGTCGTTTGGCTGCTCCTGCGCGCGACGCAGCGCATGCCGCGTTCCCTCGATGCCCTGCGGGCCGGGCTGATCGTGCCGGCAGTCGGCATTGCGGCCGTCGGCTGTGTCATGCTCTTTTTATTGGACCCGCTGCTTTCGGAAGTCAATGAAGTGCTCGCCGATGTGCTTTCCCGCATGCACAGCGGGGAAATCCTCATCCCAACCATCCTGCTGTGCACGATCGCCGCGGCGCTGATGGCCGCGGATTTCGGCGGGCCGCTGAACAAGGCCGTCTACCTCGTCGGTACGGCCTCCTTAACGGTTGGCGGCCAGGCCCAGGCAACGGAATTCATGGCCTCCATCCTCCTCGGCGGCATGGTGCCGTCGCTGGCCGTGGCGCTGTGCGCGACGTTCTTCCCGAACCGCTTCACGCACCGGCAGCGCACCGCCTGCGCGTCCAACTATGTACTCGGGCTGTGCTTCGTCACCGAAGGCGCGCTGCCAATCGCCATGAGCGACCCGCTGCGCGTTGTGCCCGCATGTATGGGCGGCAGCGCGGTGGCCGGGTGCCTTTCGGCCGCGTTCCACTGCACCCTGGGCGTACCGACCGGCGGCATCTTCATCTTCCCGCTTGTCTCCCAGCCGCTGTTTTACCTGTTGGCACTCGCGGCCGGCTCCTTTACGGGCATGGCACTTCTCGCCATCCTGCGCCGCCCGCTGCCGCCAAACGAAACCGGCCTGCCGGTCCACTTTGCCGGCAAGGAAAAAGCAAAAATCGGCAAATCTTAAAGGCCGCTCTTCTTTATGTGCATGTGTGCGCTTCCCAATGTCGAAGTGCATACATGCACTTTTTCGTTTCTTTTTGTATATTTCCCCAGAATTCATGATTCATTCATTTTTTGTTTACATAGAGTCCATATTTATCCGGTAAAATAGCTAATAGTGTTAGATAATTTGGGAGGTGTCTTTTTCCATGGACTACCGCGCGCTCGCGCAGGCGTTCTTGGACCTGCAGGCGCTCTTGTATCAGGCGCCCGCCGCCCGGCAGCTGTTTTCGATCGACCGCGGCGCCTGGTTCGCGATGCAATACCTATTGCGGCACGGGGACGTCCACCCCAAAGAGCTCAGCCGGGAAATGGGCGTGACTTCCGCACGGGTCGCGGCACTGCTCAAAGGCCTGGAGCGCCAGGGCTTTGCCGTGCGCACGGCAGACCCTTCCGACAGCCGGAAAGTGCTCGTCCGCCTGACGCCCGCCGGCCGGGAAGCGGTTCAAGCCAAACGGCGTGCAGCCATCGAACAGCTCGCGGACGTACTGGCCGGCTTGGGGCCGCAGGACGCGCCGGCCTGCCTGATGATGGAAGAAAAGCTCGTCGCGAGTTTCCTGCGGTGCGCCGAGCAGCCGGGCGCCTCTCAAAAAGCAAATCCGCATTCATAAAAGGGGGACTGCGATTGTCATGAACGAAAAACTGAAGGAAAAGATCAACGAATCCCTCTCGAGCGTGCTGCCGATCACCTTGATCGTGCTGGTTTTGAGCATCACGCTGATCCCGATGGACATCGGCGCACTGGCATTGTTCCTAGCCGGCGCCGTGCTGCTGATCCTCGGCATGGGATTCTTTCAGATGGGCGCCGAAATGGCCATGACGCCGCTGGGCCAGGGCGTGGGCGGACGCCTCATGAAGTCCGAACGCCTCGTGCTGGTGCTGGGCGTTGCCTTCCTGATGGGCGTAATCATCACCATTTCGGAGCCGGATCTGCAGGTCCTCGCCAATCAGGTCGCCTCCATCCCTAACGCGGTTCTGATCTGGACCGTTGCGCTCGGGGTCGGGATCTTCCTGGCCGTTGCCGTATTGCGCATCCTATTTCATATCAGCCTGTCGAAACTGCTGATCGGGCTGTACCTCTTCGTTTTTGTCCTGTCATTTTTTTCGCCCTCAGCGTTTACGGCCGTCGCCTTTGATTCCGGCGGCGTGACGACGGGCCCGATGACCGTTCCGTTCATCATGGCGCTGGGCGTCGGCCTTTCCGCCGCCAGAAGTGACCGCGACGGCACCAACGACAGCTTCGGCCTCGTCGCGCTGTGCAGCGTCGGGCCCATCCTGATGGTGCTCCTTTTGGGCATTTTCTACCATCCGGAAGAGGCCGCCTATACCACAACCGCCGTGCCGGATATTGACACGACGTACGATGTTGCGGTACAATTCTTCTCTGTATTCCCGCAATACGCCCGGGAGGTGCTGATGAGCCTGCTGCCGGTTCTCGGCGTTTTCGTCCTCTTTCAGCTTCTTGCGCGGCCGTACCGCCGCCGTCAGATCCTGCGCATGGTGGTCGGCTTTGCGTACACGATCGTGGGCCTGATCCTCTTTTTGACAGGCGTCAATGTGGGGTTTGCACCCGTCGGCAACCTTTTGGGTTCGGGCCTTGCGGGCAGCGACTACAAATGGATCCTGATCCCGATCGGCGCCTTGATCGGCTTTTTCCTCGTAAAGGCGGAACCGGCCGTCCAGGTCCTTAACGAGCAGGTGGAGGACCTCACCGGCGGCACGGTCTCCCGCAAGATGATGAACGCGGCGCTCTCCATCGGCGTCGCCTGTGCCGTGGCGCTTGCGATGGTGCGCGTGCTGACGGGGCTGAACATTTACTGGGTCTTAATCCCGGGCTATGCGCTGTCGCTCGTTTTGAGCCGCTTCGTGCCGCAGATCTTCGTGGGCATCGCCTTCGACTCCGGCGGCGTGGCAAGCGGCCCGATGACCTCCACGTTTTTGCTGCCGCTCGCGATGGGTGCCTGCGCGGCGGTGGGCGGCAACGTCGTGACCGACGCGTTCGGGATTGTGGCGCTCGTCGCAATGGCGCCGCTGATCGCCATCCAGTGCATGGGGCTCGTCTACGTGCACAAATCCAAAGCTGCCGCAGTCCCCGCCGCCCCGCTGCCGGAGGATACCGTTGTTGACTTTGAGGAGGAACTATAAATGCTCGCTTCTGCGCACGAGAAGGACCTGCGCCCGCGCCTTCTGCTGTTTATCACACGGACAGAGGATGAAAAGAGGCTGGAAGCCCTGTTGGACGAGGTTCACGTCCCAATCTTCTACCAATGCCGGGGAAAAGGCACCGCGCCGTCGGAAATGCTCGACATTTTCGGGCTCAGCGGCTCCGTGCGCCTGATTACGCTCGGCATTCTGCCGAAGTTTTTGGTGCCAAACGCTTTAAAAAAGATTGGCCGGCAGCTGTGTTTTCACCAGCGCGGCGGCGGCATCGTCGTCACGCTGCCCGTTACGGGCCTGCAGACACCCGTTTTCCAAACGCTCAATGAGGAGACGCGCGACCAGCTCGCGCAGCAGATCAAAGAAAGGATCGAAAGAGATATGGCCGAAATGCACGAGCATTCGAACTATTCGATGATTTGGGTTTCCGTCGCAAACGGTTACAGCGACGATGTCATTGACGCCGCACAAGCCGCAGGCGCCAAGGGCGGCACGATCTTAAAGGGCCGCCGCCGCAATTCCGAACACGTCAGCCAGCACCTGGGCATTTCGATCCAAGACGAACAGGATTTCGTTTTGATCGTGGTCCCACGGGAGAAAAAGGCCGCAATCATGTCCGCGATCACTGCGGCCTGCGGGCTGCGCACGCCGGCGCACGGCGTTGTGTTCTCCCTCCCGGTGGACGAAGCCGTCGGGCTCGAGGAATAAATAGAAAAGCAAAACCCCGTGCAGGGAGATATCCCTCTGCACGGGGTTTTTGTATGGAAAAGCGCTTTGCTTTTGATATGATAAAATTTATCAGTTTACATTCAAAGAAAGCTCAGCGCTTGAATTTATCAAAGAAGCTCTTGCGCTTCTGGTAATTCTTTTCGCCGGTGCTCTCCTCAAACTTGCGCAGCAATTCCTTCTGCTTGGCACTAAGGCTCTTCGGCACCTCGATGACCATGCGGACATACTGGTCGCCGCGGCCGCGGCCGCCGAGTTTCGGCTCGCCCTTGCCGCGCAGCTTGAACACATCGCCGGGCTGCGTCCCCTCGCGGATCTCATAGCTGACCTTGCCGTCGAGCGTCGGCACCGTGACCTCCGCCCCGAGCGCGGCCTGCGCAAACGTAATCGGCATATCGCACCAGATGTCGTCGCCCTTGCGCTGGAACACCGGATGCGGGCGCACGCTGACGATCACATGCAGGTCACCGGCAGGGCCGCCGTTTGTGCCGGCATTGCCCTGGCCCGCCACATTCAAAATCTGCTGGTCGTCAATACCGGCTGGAATGTGGATTTCCAGCGTGTGGTGGCGGCGCTGCTTGCCGGTGCCGCGGCACGTCTGGCACGGGTCGGAAATGACCTGGCCGGTGCCGTGGCAGCGTTCGCACGTGCGGGTCGTCTGCACGACCCCCATAAACGTGTTCTGCGTGACGCGCTGTTGGCCCGTGCCGCCGCAGACCGGGCACGTCGAAGGCTTTGTGCCCGCCTTCGCGCCGGTGCCGCCGCAATCGGGGCAGTTCTCGATCTTGTCGTAGCTGACGCGCTGCGTGCAGCCTTTCGCCGCCTCTTCGAATTCGATGACGACGCGCGTCTCACAGTCGGAGCCGCGGCGCGGGCCGCGCGGGTTCTGGCGTCTTGCACCGCCAAATCCGCCGAACGGGCTGCCGCCGCCAAAGAATGTGTCAAAGATGTCGCCGAAGTCCATGTTCATGCCGCCAAACGGGCTGCCGCCTCCGGCACCGCCGCCGAAGTTCGGGTCTACGCCCGCATGGCCGTACTGGTCATACCGCGCGCGTTTATCCGCATGGGAAAGGACCTCGTACGCCTCGTTGACTTCCTTAAAATGCGCCTCGGCGTCTTTGTCGCCGGGATGCAGGTCCGGGTGGTATTTCTTGGCGAGCTTTCGATATGCTTTCTTGATCTCGTCCTCAGAGGCATTCTTCGGCACGCCCAGCACTTCATAATAGTCTCTTTTGTCTGCCATCGCAAATCCCTCCTCGCAGGACGTTTTCCGTCTGTTTATCCTATCGCAGGAACACCCGCTTTGTCAAGGCGCCCCACTCGCAAAAAGGGCCGGCCGCAAAGCGGCAAGCCCTTTTTGCCGAACCTTTTGAATCTGGCCCGCCCCTCGGGCAGTCCGTCAAAAAGGCCTGCAGGTCCTCAAAACGCCTGCTTTCTCTTAAGCTTTATTTCTTGTCGTTGTCATCGACATCTTTGTACTCCGCGTCGTAAACGGTGTTGCCGTTCGCGTCCGTGTGCGGCGTACCGGCAGCGCCGCCTGCAGCACCCGCAGCGCCGCCCTGGCCCTGCGAAGCATTCGCGCGGTAGAGCTTCTCGCTGGCCGCATAGACCGCCTTCTGCAGCTCTTCGGCCTTTGCCTTGATGTCGGAAACGTCGTTGCCCTTGCTCGCTTCCTTGACGGCGTTGATCTTCGACTCGATCTCCGTCTTATCGGACGAATCGATCTTGTCGCCGCTGTCTTTTAAGAGCTTCTCGGCCGCGTAAACCATCTGCTCGGCCGCGTTCTTTTCGTCGACTTCCTCGCGGCGCTTCTTATCCTCTTCCGCATACTTTTCGGCGTCCTTGACCGCCTTGTCGATATCTTCCTTGCTCATGTTCGAGGAGGAGGAAATCGTGATATGCTGTTCCTTGCCGGTGCCGAGATCCTTCGCGGAAACGTTCACGATACCGTTGGCGTCGATATCGAACGTGACTTCGATCTGGGGCACACCGCGCGGAGCCGGGGCAATGCCGTCGAGCTTAAACAGACCCAACTGCTTATTGTCGCGCGCAAATTCGCGTTCGCCCTGCAGGACGTTGATTTCTACCTGCGTCTGGCCGTCGGCCGCCGTGGAGAAGATCTGGCTCTTCTTCGTCGGGATCGTCGTATTGCGGTCGATGATCTTCGTCATCACGCCGCCCATCGTCTCAACGCCCAGCGACAGCGGCGTGACGTCGAGCAGCAACAGGCCTTCGACCTCGCCGCCGAGCACGCCTGCCTGCAGCGCCGCGCCGATGGCAACGCATTCATCGGGGTTGATGCCCTTAAACGGGTCTTTGCCCGTAATCTTCTTGACCGCTTCCTGGACGGCCGGCATACGGGAGGAGCCGCCGACGAGCAGGACCTTGTTGATGTCGTTAAACGTCAGGCCCGCGTCGCTCATCGCCTGCTTGACCGGGCCAATCGTCTTCTCGACGAGGTCCGAGGTCAATTCGTCAAACTTTGCGCGCGTCAGCGTCATGTCCAGGTGCTTCGGGCCCGTCGCGTCCGCCGTAATGAACGGCAGGCTGATCTGCGTGCTCGTCATGCCGGACAGTTCGATCTTCGCCTTTTCCGCCGCTTCCTTCAGGCGCTGCACGGCCATCTTGTCGCCCGACAGGTCGATGCCGTTGTCCTTCTTGAACTCGGAAATCATCCAGTCCATCACGCGCTTATCGAAGTCGTCGCCGCCCAAGCGGTTGTTGCCCGCCGTTGCGAGGACTTCCTGCACGCCGTCGCCCATCTCGATGATGGACACATCGAACGTGCCGCCGCCGAGGTCATAGACCATGACCTTCTGCTCTTCGCCCTTGTCGATGCCATAAGACAGCGCCGCGGCCGTCGGCTCGTTGATAATGCGCTTGACATCGAGGCCCGCGATCTTGCCCGCGTCCTTCGTTGCCTGGCGCTGGGCATCCGTAAAGTACGCCGGCACCGTGATGACGGCGCTCGTAACCTTCTCGCCGAGGTACGCTTCCGCGTCGAGCTTTAATTTCTGCAGGATCATCGCGCTGATCTCCTGCGGGGTGTACTGCTTGTCGTCAATCTTTACTTTATAGTCAGAACCCATTTCACGCTTGATCGAAATGACCGTGCGGTCCGGGTTTGCAATCGCCTGGCGCTTTGCGGCCTGCCCGACGATGCGTTCGCCGTCTTTCTTAAATGCGACCACGGAAGGCGTCGTGCGCGCGCCCTCTGCGTTGGGGATGACAACCGGTTCGCCGCCCTCAATGACTGCTACGCAGGAATTTGTCGTGCCCAAGTCAATACCAATTGTCTTGCTCATTGTTCTTACCTCCATCTAAAGTTGGAAACCATTTTTCAATGTTTTGTCAAATGTCAGAAACGCCCGCGCCCGTTTTCATCGGGTTTTGGGCCTTGTAATCAAAACTCAGTTTGCGACCTGCACCATTGCGTGGCGCACGACGCGTTCGCCTAAGATATACCCCTTCTGGTACACTTCGGAGATCACATTCTCGCCGAGGTTCTCGTCCTCGATATGGGAAACGGCGTTGTGATACTGCGCGTCAAACGGCTCACCTTTCTTGCCGAGCTCCTTGACGCCGAGCTTTTCGAGCGCCGCGGCCATCTGCCGCTGCACCATCTCCACGCCCTTGCGCAGGTCCTCGACCGCGCAGTCCTTCTGGGCCAGCGCGCGTTCCAGGTTGTCGGCCACATCCAAAAACGCCGCTACGGTGTCGGCCGTGGCCGTCGCATACAAGGCGTTTTTCTCGCGTTCGGTGCGTTTGCGGAAATTGTCGTACTCAGCGGCCGTGCGCATCAGAAGATCCTTCTGCTTTGCGGCCTCCTTCACGGCCGCATCGAGCTGTTCGCGCAGCGCGTCGGCTTCGGATTTCTTCTTGCCGAAATGCTTTTTCTGCTCTTTGGCCGGCTCCTGCCCTTCCGGTTTGGCGGATGCTTCCGCCGTTTCCGGCTCGGCCGCCTTTGCCGCCGTCTCCGGCTTTTTCTCTTGTTCTTCGGCCGGTGTCTGTTCCGGCTTCGGCTCCGGCTGCGGTGCAGCCTGTTTTGTCTCTTCACTGCTCATGAAAACACAGCCTCCTTTTCTAGAAAGCCCGCTTTACTGCAGGTCCATCAATTCTGTCAACATGCGGCTTACCGACCGCGCAGCGTAATCGAGCAGCCCCAAAAGCCGCGGGTAATTCATGCGCATCGGCCCGAGCACCGCAATGGCGCCGGCGTCGCGCCCGCGCACCGTGTAATGCGCGATCGCAAGGCCCGTATCCCGCAGCGCCGGCACACCGCTCTCGCTGCCGAGCAGCACCCGCGTGCCCGCTCGCTGCAAAAGTGCGTACACTTCCTGCGGGCGGTCGAGATACCGCATCAGGCGCCTTAAGCTCTGCTGTGTGAATTCCGAGCAGAACAACAGGTTCATCTGCCCATCCACACGCACATCGCTGCCCATCGCCTCGCGCGCGGCCTCCTGCAGGGCACGCAGCGCGCTGCTCATCAAAAGCATCGCCTCGCCCATGCCGGCGCCCAGCGTCTGCAGATACGCCGGCGTGATGCGCCGCACGGGCCTGCCTGTCAGCTGGTCGTTGAATACGCGGAAGAACACGCGCAGCACATCCGGCGACAGGTCAAAGTCGCAGTGGAACACCCGCGTGTGCATCGTGCCGAGCGTCGTCATCAAAATGAGCATCGCCGTGCGCCGGCTCGTTTGGACGAACTGCACGCCGCTGACCGCCGCGTTATTGCCGCTCGGCGTCGTCGTGATCGCCGTCATATGCGTCATGCCGGTTAAGAGCCGCGAGACGCCGTCGAGCAGCTTCTGCGGGTCATAGGCGCTCGGCAAAAGCAGCGAGTCGATAAACCGCCGCTCCTGCGCCGAAACGGGCTCGGGCGTCATCAGGGAATCCAGATAGACGCGCCAGCCGCGCTCGCTCGGGACGCGCCCGGCGGACGTATGCGGCTGATTTAAAAGCCCCATACCGCCCAAATCGCTCATCTCATTGCGCACCGTTGCGCTCGAAACGCGGATGTCGAGGTTTTCACACAGGACTTTGCTGCCGACCGGTTCGCCCGATACGATATAAAGCTCTACCGTCGCGGCAAGAATCTTTTTCTTGCGCGGTGTCAGCTCCATGGTCCCTCACCTCTTTGTTTCGGTTAGCACTCTTTCTGTTAGAGTGCTAACTTACATAAATAAATGTACCATTCCTGCGGCCGTCTGTCAATAGGAAAATTGTAAACACATTGTGAACAAATGTGAAAGTCCCCCTTGCCGGTGCAAAAAGCCGCCGGACGGGCCTGTACCATCGGCCAAATTTTCTGCACAAAAACGGATTTGTCTTGACAGAATAAAAAGCGGCCCGCTATACTAAAAGAAAAAGAAGCCTGAAAAAGGCGGCTTTTAAAAGGAATGCCCTGTTTGGCCTGTTTCATTCGGTCCATCAAACGTTCAGGAGAAATTTTAAAATTTTGAAAGGCGGTCTTTTATCCATGAGAATCATCAGTGCGCCGGATTATGCATCCATGAGCCGCAAGGCGGCAAACCTTTTGTCGGCACAGGTCATTTTAAAACCGGACTGCGTGCTGGGCCTGGCGACGGGCGGCACGCCGGTGGGCGTTTACAAGCAGCTGGTCAATTGGTACGAGAAGGGTGATCTGGACTTTTCGAAGGTCCACACCGTGAACCTGGACGAATACATCGGCCTGCCGGTCACGCACCCGCAGAGCTACCGCTCGTTTATGAACGACAACCTATTTAACCACGTCAACATCCCGATTGAGAACACGAACGTCCCCAACGGCAACGCGCACAACATGGACGCCGAATGCGCGCGCTACGAAAAGCTGATCGACAGCCTCGGCGGCGTGGACATGCAGCTTTTGGGGATTGGCAACACGGGCCACATCGGCTTTAACGAGCCGCACGACCGTTTTGACACGACGACGCACGTCGTCACACTCAGCGAAGTGACGATCCGCGCGAACGCCCGCTTCTTCGACAGCGAGGCCGATGTGCCGCGCTACGCGGTGACGATGGGCATCCAGACGATCATGAAGGCGCAGAAGATCGTGCTCGTCGCAAACGGCGAAAACAAGGCCGATATTTTGGAAAAGGCGCTGTTCGGGCCCATCAACCCGCAAATCCCGGCGTCCATCCTGCAGCTGCACCGCGACGTGACCGTTTTCGCGGATGAAGCGGCGTTAAAGGTAATCCGCGAAAAGCACCCGCAGGCAATCGACTAAATTGTTCGGCTCCGCATCCATACGCACCATACAAATCCATAAATCAAGCGGCCGCAGACGGGCTTTCCTCCGCCTGCGGCCGCTTTTTCATGCCTTGTGTTTCATTTTGTTTGGAAACCCCTTACGGCGTCACGAACGCGAAGCCGTAGCCCGGCAAGGACAGCGTCGTGACGGCCGGTGCATCCGGCTCCCCGAACGGGCGCACCGGCGTGCGCAGGGAAATGGAAACGGGTTCCGTGTTAAAGTTCTGTACGCAGACGACCTTGCAGCCTTCGCCCTCGCGCAGCGTCGCCGTCACGCCCTCGGGCAGGTCGGCGTCGAGCGCGCGGGAAAGGGACAGCTCTCCGGCGAGCTTCGTGTAGAAATCGACGTAGAACGCGTCTTCCGCGCGGGACGCGAGATAGTACGCCTTGCCTTTTCCGAAATTGTGCACGGTCAGCGCCGGATACCCCGCGTAGAAATCCTTTTCATAGCACGCAAGGATTTCGGCGGTCTTTTCGTTTGCGGCAAAGCATGCCGTCGGGCCGTCTTCCCCTTCCTCGACCCAGCGGTCGGCCAGGGGCTCGACGAGCTCACACAGGTCGTGGAGCGCGTACGTCCTGCCGTTCCACGTCATCGCGTTCTCGTCCGTATCGCGCAGCGGGTCAATCTCCTGGTAGCGCACGCCGAACACCTCGTGCATGCCGCCGGCGGGCGTCGGGCCGAGGTAGCACAGGTCATTCTCATCGACGAGGCCGGACCAGTAGGTGCCCACGAGCGTGCCGCCGGCTTCGACGAACGCGCGCAGCTTTTCCGCCACGCCTTCGCGGTACATGTAAAGCATCGGCGCAATGACCAGGCGGTACGGCGTCAGATCCGCATCGGCGCTGACGACGTCGACGCCGATACCGAGCCGCCAGAACGCCTGGTAATGGGACTCGAGCGTCTCCTCATAGCGCATCGGCTTGCGCGGGCCGCATGCCTCGTCGATGGCCCACTCGTTTTCGCGGTCCAAAATTAGCGCAACCTGCGGCTGCGGGCAGGTCTTGCACAGCGGTGCGAGCTGTTCGAGCGTTTTGCCGACCTCGGCGACTTCACGGAACACGCGCGTATCCGGCTCGCCGTAATGGTCGACGACGGCGCCGTGGAATTTCTCGTTGCCGCCGCGGCTCTGGCGCCACTGGAAATACTGCACCGAATTCGACCCGTGCGCAACGGCCTGCATCGCGGCGAGCAGGTTCTGTCCCGGCGCCTTCAGGCGGTTGATCTGCTTCCAGTTGACCTGGTTCGGCGTATTCTCCATGAGCAAAAACGGCTGGCGCTTTAAGCTGCGCATATAGTCGTGCGCCATCGCCGTGTGAATCGCGACGGCGACGTCGCCGCGCGGGTCCGTGCGCCACGACGGATAGCTGTCCCACGAGACAAGGTCGAGCGAATCGGCAAACTTCGTGTAGTCGAGGTCGTAGTAAAAGCTCATCAGGTTCGTCGTGACGGGCAGCTCACTGCCGCCCGCGCGCACGGCGGCCTTTTCCCAGTTGAAGAAATCGACGGTCCGCTGTGTCACAAACCGGTGCCAGTCAACGGAAAGGCCGTGCAAAAGCATCTCGCCGCGCGGCACCGGCGCCTCGATCTGCGACCAGTCCGTGTACGTATGGCTCCAAAATCCCGTCCAATACGCCGCGTTGAGCGCATCGAGGGTCTTGTACTTCTCCTTTAAGAAATGGCGGAATTCCTCCTGGCACAGCGGGCAGTAGCACGCGCCGCTGTACTCGTTTGAGATGTGCCACAGGATAACGCCCGGGTGATTCCCGAACGCTTTGGACAGCCGCGAATCCATCTCCCAGACCTTTTCGCGGTAAATCGGCGACGTGTAGCAGTGGTTGTGGCGGTCGCCGTAGTGGTTTCTGTGGAGCGTCTCATCGACGCGCAGCACCTCGGGGTATTTCTGCGCCATCCACGCCGGGCGCGCGCCGCTGGGCGTCGCGAGGACCGTGTAAATGCCGTTTTCATACAGGCGGTCGATTACGTTTTGCAGCCAATCGAACGTGTAGACGCCCTCCTCCGGTTCGAGCGCGGACCACGCAAAGATTGCAAGCGACACACAGTTTACATGCGCCTGCTTCATCAATTCGATGTCGCGCGCCAAAATGTCGGGGCTCGACAGCCACTGGTCGGGGTTATAATCGCCGCCGTGCAGCATCGCGCGATTTAAGATAGATGCCATAAATACGCCTCCTCATTTTCTGCCTCCCGCGTTTTATCAGCCGCACGCGGAAAGGCCGCATCCAAACTCTCTTTATCAGCATACCGGGCTTTTGCGAAAATGGCAAGCAAAATTTTCAGGAAATCGCGTTTTTTTGCAAAACCGCTCCCTTGTCCTGCCGGGGAGTTTGTGGTATCCTTTTAGAAAGGAAGCCTCGCTTCCTTTTTTTAAAAGCAACCGGAAGGCCCGTTTTTCGACACCTGAAAGCGGGCATCCTTTTTCACAACGGGAAATATGAAAGGAGGGTCCCCTATGTGCGGGATCTGTGGATTTACAGGAGAAATGCTCGACTTAAACGACCGCAAGGCCGTCATCAAGCACATGACCGACGTCATCACGCACCGCGGCCCGGATTCGGACGGCGAGTATTTCGGCGACGGCGTCACGATGGGTTTCCGCCGCCTTTCTATCATCGATATTGCCTCGACGGGCGACCAGCCGATCTACAACGAGGACCGCACGCTCGTCATCACGTTTAACGGGGAAATTTATAACTACCAGGACCTGCGCCGTGAGCTGCTCAGCGCCGGCCATACCTTCACGACGCAGACCGATACGGAAACGATCCTGCACGGCTTTGAGGAATGGGGCGAACACGTGCTCGACCATTTGCGCGGCATGTTTGCGTTTGCAATCTGGAACACGAAGACGAAGCGGCTGTTTTTAGCGCGCGACTTTTTCGGCATCAAGCCCTTATACTACTGCACGGTCAACGGCCAGTTTGTCTACGGCAGCGAGATCAAAAGCCTCTTGGAGATGCCGGGCTTTGAGAAGAAATTAAACCTTGACGCCTTGCAGAGCTACCTGTCGTTTGAGTACGTCGTGCCGCCGCAGACGCTGTTCGAGGGCGTAGAGGCCCTGATGCCCGCGCATTACCTGTGGGTTTCCGCGGACGGCAGCGTGGATGTCCACCGCTACTGGGACCCGCAGTTTGAGCCGGACGAATCGATGACGGAGGGGGAAGCCGTCGATTTAATCGACAAGACGTTCCTCGAAAGCGTCGACGCGCACCGCATCGCGGACGTCGAGGTCGGGTGCTTTTTGTCCTCCGGCGTCGACTCGAGCTGGGTCGCCTCAAACTTCGCAGGGCAGAAAGCGTTTACGGTCGGCTTCGGCGAAGACGAGCGCTACAACGAGATCGGCTACGCGAAGACCCTCGCGGAAGCGGTCGGCATCGAGCACCACACGAAGGTCATCTCGCCCGAGGAATACTGGAACGCAATCCCGAAGGTGCAGTACCACTTAGACCAGCCCAGCGCGGACGCTAGCTGCATCGCCTTATATTTCGTCTCGAAAATCGCAAGCGAATACGTCAAGGTCGTGCTGTCCGGCGAGGGCGCGGACGAGCTGTTCGGCGGGTACAACATTTACCACGAGCCGGCGGACCTCGCGGCGTACCAGCGCCTGCCGCTGCCGCTGCGCAAAGCCGCCGCGTCCATCGTCGAGCACCTGCCGAATTTCCGCGGCAAGAGCTTCTTAATCCGCGGCAGCAAAACCGTCGAGGAGCGCTTCATCGGCAACTGCTCGATGTTCACCGAGCGCGAGCGCCGCGCCATTCTGCGCCCCGAAATCCCGCTGCACGCGCCGCAGGAATTGACAAAGCCAATTTTCGAGCGCTGCCAGGGCTTTGACGACGTCACAAAGATGCAGTATCTCGATCTGCACGTGTGGCTGATCGGCGATATCCTTTTAAAAGCGGACCGCATGAGCATGGCGAACTCGCTGGAATTGCGCGTGCCGTTCCTCGACCGCCGCGTCTGGGACGTCGCGAAAAGAATCCCGAGCCGCCTGCGCGTCAACGCCCAGAACACGAAGGTCACGATGCGCAAGGCCGCCGCACGCCATCTGCCGGAAGCGACAAGCAAAAAGAAAAAGCTCGGCTTCCCCGTGCCGATCCGCGTGTGGCTGCGGGAGGAACCGTACGTCTCGAAGGTGCGCGCCGCATTCGAGAGCGCAGACGCGCAGAAATTCTTCCAGACGCCGGCACTTCTGCGCCTGCTCGACGCGCACGCAGCCGGCAAGGCCGACAACAGCCGCAAGATCTGGACCGTGTACATGTTCTTAGTCTGGTACGGCATCTATTTTTCCGGCACACAGCATTAAGCGGCGCGGCATTGGAAAGTAACCGGTAATGCTGGGGATTTTGCTTTTTTCCCTACGCAGAAAAGCCGCAGGCGCCGAAAATCCGGCGCTTTGTTCCTTGTATCTGCGTCCGCATCGGCGTATAATAATAGACGATAGGAAAAGAAAATCCGCCGAATTGGGCGGATTTTCTGGCTTATTTTCCTTTTTCCTTTTACTTTTTTCATTTTCTTTTTCATTCTACTTTTCAATTTCAATCAAAGAAGGAATCATTGTGTATCACACGTATTTGCCGAGCTATTCGGTCGGTCCGGACTGCTACAAAGAGATCCCGTGGGCGACGCGCCACTTTGGGAAAAAAGCCGTTGCGATTGGCGGCAAGACCGCGATGGAAAAGGCGCATGACGCGCTGCTGGAAGGAATCAAGGGGTCCGACGTGCAGATCGTGGATTTCATCTGGTACGGCGGCGACGCGACGTTTGCGAACGCGCAGGCGCTTTTGGAAAACCCGGTCGTGCAAGGCGCGGACATGGTGTTTGCCATCGGCGGCGGGCGCGCGGTCGACACGTGCAAGGTCGTTGCGGAAAAGCTCGATAAACCGCTGTTTGCCTTCCCGACCATCGCATCAAACTGCGCTTCGACGACGGCCATCGCCGTAATCTATGACGAAAACGGGAATTTCCAGCAGTACTTCTACCGGGAGACGCCGCCGGAGCACACGTTTATCAACACGCGCATCATCGCGCAGGCGCCGGAGGCATGGATGTGGGCCGGCGTCGGGGACGCACTCTCGAAGGGGCCGGAGGTTGAGCTCGCAGCGCGGTCGAGCGCCCTGCTCTCGCACGCGCCGATGCTCGGCGTCCAGTGCAGCGGGGCGTGCCCGGAGCCGCTGCTGGAACACAGCTACCAGGCGCTCGCAGACAACCGCGCGGGCCGTGACAGTGAACCGCTCGAAGAGGTCGTGCTCGACATCATCGTGACGACGGGCGTTGTCTCCAACCTGACCGCCTCGCCGGAAGGGGAATACTATTACAACAGCAGCCTCGCGCACGCGTTTTACAACGGCTCCACGGCCGTTCCGGGCTCGCACAAGCACCGCCACGGGGAACTCGTCGCGTTCGGCGTACTCGTGCTCCTGACGGCGGAAAACCGCCTCGAAGAGCGCGCAAAATACGGCGCCTGCATCCACAAGCTCGGCCTGCCCGTCACGCTCGAGCAGCTCGACATCCGTAAGGAAGACCTGCCGGCCATTGCCGAAAAGGCTTCCACGACGACGGAATGGACATGCGTGCCGGAACCTTTGACGAAAGAGGCGTTCATCGCTGCCATCGAAGGCGCCGACGCCTATGGGCGCACACTTGTAAAATAACCGCTTCACACAGCAAAGCACCGCGCGTAGAAGCACGGTGCTTTCTTTTTGCCTTTTTTGTTGAAGACAGACGCAGAAAACAAAAAGCAGGGGCCGCCCCTTCAGCAAAAAGCAGCTCCTGCAAATAAAATACAATTGGATTCTTAGAACGGCCCGTAATGGATCAGGTTTGCAATGACAATCAGGCCATACGCCGCGATCATCATCGTGCCGATCGCCTTCACACCGAAGCGGAACCATTTGTCGTAACTGACCCCGCACAGCGTGCAGCAAACCGCGCAGCCGGCCGGCCACAGATAGTTCGTCAGGCCGTCGCCGAGCTGGTACGTCAGCACCATGACCTGCTGGTTGATGCCAAGCATGTTCCCCAAGGGGCTCAAAATCGGCATCATCATGACGGCCTTGCCGGAACCGGAAACGACGAAGAAATTAAACGCCGTCACGAATAGGTAGATGATCAAAAGCGTGAGCAGCGGACTCTTGCCGGTCAAGGCGCTGCCCATATAATAGACGAGCGTGTCCATGATGTTCGCGTCCTGCAAAAGCACCATGACCGCGTTGGCCAGGCCGATCGCGATCGCCGGCACGAGCACGCGGCCCGCACCCTCTCCAAAGCGCCGGCACACTTCGTTCGGGCCGATGCGGAACAGCACCGCGAGCACGATCATATACACGATGTACAGCGCCGTGATGTTCGGGAAACTCCATTGCAGCGCGACGCAGCCGTACCCCTGCAGCACCGTCACGGCGAGGAAGCCGATCAAGGCGACGACATGCCGCCACGTCATGGAAATCTCTTCGCCCAGCGCGTTTTGCGCGTCCTGGTCTTTGTATTCGTCGTAGACAAGGCTCTTTGTGGGGTCCTTGCGAATCTTGTGCGCATAGTGGAGGATAAAAATCAGGCCGATCCCAAAGAACACCGCGAGCACCACCGCGCGGTACCCCATGCCGGAGAACATCGGCAGGCCGACAATCTGCTGCGAGACACCGGTTGTAAACAGGTTGAGCATGCCGCACGCGAAGCCGCAGCAGGAGCCAAGCAGCACGGCCGCCGCCCCGGTCATCCGGTCGTAGCCGGCCATCATGATGACCGTCGTGCCCAGCGCAAAGAACGGGTACGCCCCTTCGCCGTAGCCGAGCACACCGAACAGCGTAAACAGCACATACAGGATAATGACAAGGCTGATCTCCTTGCCCTTCGTCGCGCGGATCAGCTTATGGATGCCCGCCGCAAAGGAACCGGTCGATTCGAGCACGCCGAGCACGCCCGAACAGATCAAAAGGTTCGCCATGATGTTGATGCCGCCGACGATGCCCTGGTAGAACGACTGGAAGAACACGTCGGGCGTAATGTATGACTTCTCCACGAACGTAAACGTGTTCGGGTCCACGATTTCGCGGCCGGACGTCGGGTCCGTGATGCGCGCAAAATTGCCGCTCGGGACGATGAACGACACCACCCAAACGATCACCATCACGATCGTCAGGATGATGAACACGTGCGGCATCTGAAAGCCACGCCTCTTTTTCTGCAAAACGGCTTCGGGGTGTTTCCTCATGCCGGTTCCCTCCCTTTCTCTGTTTCCTTTGCTGTCTGCAAGTAGCGCATCGCGCACATCGCGTGCAGCGCGGCGCCCTGCCAGAATACGCTTTCCTCCAGGACCATGCGCGGGTTATGGTGGGGGCAATGGTCCGGGCCGCCGGCCCCGAGCAGGACGAAAACGCTCGGCACGGCCTGGGCAATGTAGCTGAAGTCCTCCGTGCCGGACATCGGCGCGCCGCCTTCGAGGTTTTCCGGGCCCACGACCGCCTCCATCGCCGGCAGCAGGCGCGCAAGCAATGCCTCATCCGTAAACGTACACGGGCAGTGGAAATCATCGAGCGTATAGCTGCCACGCCACGCCTTAATGTAGGCGTCCACAACCTCCGGGATACGGTGTAAAATGTGTTCGCGCGCCGTGACATCGTACGTGCGCAGGCCAAACTGCATCTCGGCCGTATCCGGCAGGATATTGGACGCCGTGCCCGCGTGCATCGTGCCGCAGGAAAGCGTTGCCGCCGCCTGGGGGTCTACCTCGCGCGTCATCAAAAGGTTTAATGCCGTATAGACCTGGTTTGCGATCATCAGCGGGTCTACGCAAAGCTGCGGCGTCGAGGTGTGGCCGCCCTTTCCCTGGATTTTCAGCGAAAACGTGTCGAGCGAGGCGCTCGTCACGCCGGCCGTATAGCGCACGTGGCCGACCGGCACGGTGGACATGACATGCAGCCCGAACGCCGCATCCACCTTCGGATTTTCCAGCAGGCCGTCCTCGACCATCGTCTGCGAGCCGTAGCCGAGCTCCTCGCCTGGCTGGAACATGAGTTTGACGGTCCCGTTTAATTCCGACTCGTGCCGCTTTAAAATCTGCGCTGCGCCCAAAAGCATCGCCGCGTGGCTGTCGTGGCCGCACATATGGCTTGCGCTGCGTGTAGAGCGAAACGGCAGGTCATTGTCCTCCCGCATGGGCAATGCGTCAAAATCCGCACGCAGCAGCACGCAGGGGCTGCCGTGCCCGAGCGTCGCGACGACGCCTGTCGACGTCTTCATGCCGGGAATGCCCATCGCCGCATACTTTTCCTGCAATTCCTCACGCAAGACGCCGCAGCGGTGGCTTGCAATTCCCATCTCGTTTAGCCGCTTTTCAATATACGCCGCCGACTCCGGCAGCTCCATGCCGACTTCCGGAATTTGGTGCAGGTACCGCCGGTCCTCGACAATCTGTGCCTGCAGCGCTTTCGCTTCCTCCAATAGCCCCATCGTCTGATCTCCTTTCTATACGGGCAGCGATCTCCCATCTGCCCGAAAAAGCAAGGCGCCGAAATCCATCGCATTGCCTGGATCTCAGCGCCTGTGCTTCTTTTTAGTATAGGCCGGCAATCCGTCTCTGTCAAGACACTTCGGCTCCTTTTTTGCCGAAAAAAGCGTTTTTTTGCATGTTGTCGCACGCAATCCTGCAAAAAGCCGTTCATAACCGCCCGCGCTGCCGCATAGAAATGAACATCGAACGCGGTAAGGGTAGGAGGGCAGTATGCATGAAGGGGATTGTGGAACAGCGGGCTGTGGAACTGGGAAAATACATCTGCGCAAACGGCGCCACCGTGCGCGCCGCGGCCAAGCGCTTTGGCATTTCCAAGAGCACGGTCCATAAAGACGTCACCCAGCGCCTGCGCCAGATCGACCGGCCGCTGTACCGGCGCGTCCAGGGCGTGCTCGCCATCAACAAGGCGCAGCGCCACATCCGCGGCGGGCAGGCCACCAAGGAAAAATATGCGCGCCTGCGCGAAAGCCGCGGGCAAAAATAAAGAAGACGGCGCATCCTCCCGCTTTGGGAATGCGCCGCCTTTGTTTTGTTCGGTTCAGCCGGACTGCGGGAGTGTCGAAAGGCGTTCGCTCGCGCCCCTGCCGGCCGGGCAGATATTGTAGATCTTTTCGTCCTTCGCGACCATCGAAATGGGCACTTTCGGCAACAGAGTGTGCAGCACTTCCACAAACCCGTTGACCGGCGCTTCCGCCATCCCGGTCACAATATGCTTTGCATGGATCTGCTTTGCAAAAGCCGCCGCGATATACGGGGCCTCATCGTTAAAATACACGGTCATCTCGGCATCCGCGTCGCGGGCAGTCTGCCGTAAGTACTCCAATTCCTCGCAGTCAACGTCGCCCATTCCGCTCCTGGGCAGGACACACAGCACCTGCAGATGCGCCGTGTATTCCTGCGCGAGCAAACGTCCCGCACGGATCAGCCGGTCACAGTCGCGCTGCCCTGTCACGCACACAAGGACAGCCGTCTCTCGGCTCATAAAAAAACACGCTCCTTTCTTCGTTTTCAGCATCAGCGAACCGGACGGGCCCTAAACAAAACCGGGAGGGCCCCCGCCGAAAAAGCACATGGATTTTCGCACATTTTCGGAAATTTTCCGCGAAACCCGGGCAAAACCCGCCGCTTTCTGCCTCTCTACTTTTAGCATACTCAAAAAAAGCATCCGTTTTGCAAACTTCCTTTGACGATTTTTTGAATATTCTATAAATTTTTATGGCTCCCGCCGCATGCGGAATCCTTTGCGCTCCGAGTATACCACATTGCTGGCGCTAAAGCAATCGAAATGGAGAAGGTTACCTGTATTTGGGCAAATTCTACTTTGCGCATAAAAATGCCCGCGCGTGCGCGGGCGATCTTTGGAACGATGCTGGAAAGCGCGAAAGGCCCTTCAGGATTGATACGAGGCCGGGTCCAAAAACGTGCCATCCTTTTCGACTGCAAAATGCAGGTGGGAAACCTCTTTCCGCTCACAGGGCACTTGGCCGACCGTCCCGAGCGGTTCGCCGGCGGAAAGCGTGTCGCCTTTCTGCACCAGGCAGTCCTGCAGACCGCAGTACCAGGTTGTCAGGCCACCCGCATGCGTCAGCGCGACGGCACGCCCCCACAGCCCATCCTCCACAACGTCCGAAACGGTGCCGTCCGCGGCGGCCAGCACTTGCTCGCCGGCCTCCGCCTCGTAGTCGATACCGGCATGGGCGCGCCAATCCTGCATGGTCTCGTTATAAAGCGGCGTCTCGCTGAACGCGAGGGACACCGCCGCGCCCGCGACGGGGCGTTCGAGGGTTTCCACAGCCGGGGCTTCCGCCGGTTCGGCCGCGCTTTCAGATGCCGGAGCCGGTGCCGGGCGGCTGCTTTCCGGTGCCGCGCTGCTCGCTTTTGGCGCCGCGCTCGACGGTACCGCGCTGGGGCCGGTCACGATCTGGGAAAAGCTCACCGTGGGCTGCAGGCTCTGTGCCGTGCTCGCGGCCGTATCCTGATACTCGGTCACACTGCTGTAGGCAGACCAGGCCGCCACGCCGACCGCCGCCAGGCAGACTGCCAGCGCCGCCAAAAAGCCCCTTTTGCCCCGATTGGGGGAAACGTTCGATTCTCTGTTCACTCCTGCCACCTCCAACGGTAGTGTTGGCAGAAGCGGTGCAGATTATGCGAGATTGCTTCCAAAAAACGGAGCTTTTCGCGCGCAAACTGCCCTCAATAATAACGGTAAAGGGCCACGACTTTCCCGAGGATCGCCACTTCCCGCGCATAAATCGGTGCATAGTCCGGATTTTCCGGCTGCAGGCGCACACGGTTTGCCTCCCGGAAAAAGCGTTTGACCGTCGCCTCCTCTTCCAGCAGTGCAACGACGATCTCACCGTTTTCGACTTCCGGCTGCTGGCGCACGATCACGATGTCGCCGTTTAAAATGCCTGCGTCGCGCATGCTTTCCCCGCGCACATTCAGCGCAAAGTAGCGGTCGGCCGGATTGAGGCGCGGCGGCGTATACGGCAGATACCCCTCGATCTCTTCCACCGCAAGGATGGGCTGGCCGGCCGCGACCCGCCCGACAATCGGCACCTGGATCTGCCCCTCTTTCTGGGAATCCGTCAGGTGGATTGCTCGGTTTAGGCCTGCGTCGCGCGAGATCAGCCCCGCCTTTTCGAGCGACTTCAGGTGCGCGTGCACGCTGGACGTCGAGCGCAGCCCCGTCGCCGCACAAATCTCCCGCACCGTTGGCGGCAAACCCGCTTCCGTGCGCTGGCGGACGTAATCGTATACCTTTTGCTGGCTGGCTGTCAACATGGCCGCTCCTCCTTTTTCTTTCTGGACTCAGTATACCATGCTTTCCCGCAAAACGCAAACATTTGTTTGTGTTCCTGCACGGGTATTCAATAATTCACAACGAGTTCACAAATTTTAATGAGATTTGCACTATACTATAAGAGTAGTCAGGAGACGGAGCCGCACCGCTTCTTGGCGTATGTTCTACCCTCCTCAATATACCCCTCAAGCTTGGAAAAGAGCCGGACAATTTGACGTTGCCCGGCTCTTTTCTTCGTTTTATTTTTCTTTATATGGCATTTTTCGCGCGGAAAAAGATAGCCGCACACAGGCCCGCCATCACGGCGGCATCGAGCAGAAGCGGCACATACCCGAGGAAGAACGCCGGCAGCGGCGGCAATTGGTCGTACCGCAAATAGCACCAAAGGCCGCCCAAAAGCGCCGCCGCGCACAGCCCTGCAAACAGGGCCGTGCCGCCCTTCCGGAAAAAGCCCGCGCCGTACAAGGCGTTGAGTGCGGACAGCTCGAGCACCGTCCACGCCACAAGCAGCACCAGTTCCGTTGTGACGCGGCGCTTCCACAAAAGCGTCGTCAAAAGCAAAAGCACAACGTACGCCGCGGCACCGCCCACAACGAGCAGCGCCTGCGAAACCGGCTTTTTCCCGACCAGGCCGACGCCCGAAACCGTCAGCGCCACGCCGCCGATGCCGCACAGCAGCGTACACAGAAATAGCGCCGCCTTTCCCCCAAACGGGACTGCCGCGCTGCGGTATGGGTGAAACGCCGCGCGCCAAAAGCACACGTAAAACAGGCAGCACGCCACGAGCACCGCCTGCCCCCAAAACAGCCGCCCCTGCGGCTGTGCAAGTGAAAGACGCATGGCGTCTCCCTCCTTTGTCGTTACTCCTCTAAAATGCGGTCGCGCAGTTTCTGCATGGTCAAATCCGTCTGGGCAATCGTGTCGGCGCAGGCCTTGAGCTCCGCCGCAATCGACTGCGCTTTGGGCGAATCGTTCTTATAGCGGATCTGGTGTTCCAGGCTCGCCCAGAAATCCATCGCAACGGTGCGGATCTGGATCTCGACGCGGATGAGCTCCTTGCCATCCGAAAAGAAGACCGGGATCTCAATGATCAGGTGCAGGCTGCGGTAGCCGTTCGGTTTCGGGTTTTGGATATAGTCCTTGCTTGCAATCAGGCGCACATCGTCCTGCTTTAAGAGCATTTGCGCGACCTCGTAGATGTTGTCGATAAACGGGCAGATTACACGGATGCCGGCCACGTCATTTAAGTTCTGTGAGATGGCTTCCACCGTGACAGGCTTTTGCAGACGGTTTAATTTCTGGGCAATGCTGTACGGCCGTTTCAGGCGCGACTGGATATTTTCAATCGGGTTGCGCTCCGTATGTGCGGAGAGCTCATCGTTTAGGATTTCCAATTTGGTGGTGACCTCGCGGATTGCAGAGCGGTATTTCAGCATCAATTCCTCAAACTGAATCAGATGCGTCAAAAGGTCTTCCGAGACCTCGTCCTCCTCGCGGCCGCCGAAAAAGTCCTTGAGGGCTTCTTTTCGTTCTTCAGCCTGTGATGCCTGCATGGGCAGGCCCCCTTCCCTTTTTATTTACCGAGTATACCCCGCCGCCGCGGGCTTTGTCAAGCGAAAGAAAAGGCCGCCTTTTCGAAACAAGGCGGCCTTTTTGAGATCAAAAGTTACGGTTTCTGGAAACGCGGCACCAGCCAGATTGCGATGGACCAGAACAGTTCATACAACAATAAACCAAGCGTGGAAACCTGCGTCGTGCCGCCGGGCTGGCAGCACAAAAATGCCACAAGCACAAAGCCCAGGATCGCGCATACGGTCTGCATGACGACGGCAATCGTGATGTTGCCGCGCATGCGCACGCACGCCGTGACAAGGCGCATAAACGCCGTCGGCCGGCCGCGCGTCGCGATCAGGATGTTGGCATCCTTCTGCGCGTCCTTGACAAGGCCCGTGTAAACCTGCCCGAGACGCTCCGGCAGCACGCGCACCGTGTGGGCGTCCAAATGGAACACGGCCGCCAAAAACGGCGCCGTCACATTCGGGTCATTCGAGCGGACAATCAGCGAAATGCCATTCTGCTCCATGCGCTGCAGTTCGGTCGCGCGGTGGCGGTCCGGCTGATACGTCATGATAAACATGGCCATGAGCTGGTTGCCGACCGCAAGGTATGTAAACTGCTTGCCGCCCTGGCGGTAGCGCTGCTCCAGGGATTCATCCGGCGGCGTAATGTTGTGGGCAATCAGCAGCCGGCGGTTGCCCAAAAACAGGCGTTTGCCGCCCACCCAGCCGGAAAGGCCCATGCCGTCCTCATAATGGACATCCTCCACCTTCGGCAGGCCGTTGCGGCTGCGCAGGATCTGCGAGAACATCGAGGCGAGCGGGCCGCCCGCCTTCTGCATCAGGGCAGCGGCATCGACGAGCGCGTCGTCGATCTGCCGGCCGCCGAACGTCTTGATGCCGTTTAAGACGACCGTCCCTTTCGGGAACAGGTCCGCCGCGTCCACCATGACGGCGTTCGTGTCGGAGAAATACTGGACTGCCGGGAACCCGACCACCATGCCGCCGCACTGCGTGGCGACGCGGCTCAAGCGCCCGAGCGGAAGGTTGACGGAAAGCATGTTCATCAGCGGCGTGCTCACGCAGGTGGCCGCCGCGAACGCGGAAAGCGCGCTCGTCACGTCGCGGCGCAGCAGCAGCACGACCAAAAACAGCACAAGGCCTGCGCAGAACAGCACCGGCGCCAAGAACTGGCTGCTGCGGTCCGACGGGTCGTCGCTGTAGGAAAGGCGCAGAAAATGCTTATAAAACTTCGTCGGCCGCTGATAGGCAATGCTCGGCGTGTCGAGCGTGCAGCCTTCCGCAAGCTGCAGGGCGATGTTGTGGTCCGTATATTTTTCGGCCGCATACTTTTTCTCCGGTGAAGCGACGAACTGGAAATTCTTATAAATGCGGCGGATCATCAGGAATTTGCCGCACGTATTTAAGAACAGCGCGGCGGTCAGGACCGACGCATACAGATGCGTTGTACCGCTCTGATAAGGGGCCTGGTTAAACAGCGCCGCAATCTCCTGGATAATCCCCACAACGCTCGCCACGGCAACGGCGCTGTCCGCATTTGCACGCAGGCGGAACAGGGCTTTTAAGCCGTTGAGAATCGTCGTGCCGCAGAAAGCCATCGCGACGGCAAGGAAAATCAACGAACAGATCAAATACGCCGTCATATTCATCGGCGGCAGGCCGAAAATGCCGTACTCGCCGAGGAACCCGAACACAAACTGCAGCACCATGGCGATGGCCGCAACGCTCGCGCGCAGCATCAATTCGCGCAGCTTGCCGCCTAAGTCGCTGAAGACCGAGGGCGCGTCATCCGGGCTCGTGTAGTCTTCGAGCTCTGCCTCCTTCTCATCCGGACGGAACGGCTCCGCCTCCTCTTCCGGCAGCGGAGACGATGCGGAAGCCTGCGGGGGAGCGGGCCGGCGGCGGCGCACAGACTGCTCGGGTTCCTCCTGCACGTCGCGCACCTGCGCCTTCCCTTCGAGCGTATGGCGGGCAAACGGGCTGTCCTTTGCGGCAGGCAGCTCTGCCGGCTCCGGCTTTGCGGCATGCGGCACCGGCAGCGGCGTAATATTGGAAAATGGCTTTGCCGTCTTTGCGGCATCTGCGGCGGGCGCAGACGGGGCCGGAGCCGCCGGCTTTTCCTGCACCTTGGCAGCCTCCTCGGCCGCGGCTTCCCGCGCAGCGGCGACGGCCGCCGGGGAAGGCTTGTCCACCACGGCGCGCGGCGGCTGCAGCGGGCGTGCCGGCTTGGCCGGGGCACCATCGTGCGGGTACGTCTTGGCTTCGTTGAAAATGGGAAGCAGCAGGTCATCCAGCGCAACGACATGGATCGGCGTACCGGTTGGGCGGTACGTTGCCGGGATCTGCCGGCCCTGCGCTTTGGGCTGCGGCGGACGCGTGTGCGGCTCCTGCACGGCCGGCGGGTCCGGCAAAACGCGCGTGGAGCGCTGCGGCGGGCTCGGCTCGCGCACGGGCGCGGGCGGCGTCTGCGGATGTCCCACGCGCGGCAGGGACTTTGTGTCTACGCCGCGCTTCTCGGCAACCTTGCGGATCTCGTCCAGGCTAATGGCCGTAGTGATGTTGAAAACATCCGTCTTTGCCAGGTCGGATGCATTGGAAGCCCCCGTCTCCTTTGCGACTTCCTTGACGCGGCGGCGGCGTTCCTCGTGCATCTTTTCAAAACGCTTTTGCAGCGCCTGATCTTCCGCGTCGGGGACATCGTTTTCATCGAACAAAAATGAAAACGTCTCCGTCGGTTCGCCCACTTTCGCATTCACCTGCGGGCGGACGGGCTTAAACGAGAGCGTCTGCTCGTATTCCTTCTGGTACTCTTCCCGGGATTTCAGTTTTAACCCGTAATAGGGATCGTCTTTTTCCTCAAAGCCGCCCTTCTTGCGGCGGTGTTTCCGCTTCTTTTTGGAGTCTGCCGCGCGGCTTGGCGGCTCCTCCTGCGGCGCAGCGGCACGTGCCGTCTTCGGCTGCGCTTCTTTATAGGCGGTTTCCTGTTCCTGCTGCGCCCGCTCCTGCTTGGCAAGCGTAGAATACGCCATCGCGTCGGCCATCTGTTCCGTATCCGCCGGTTTCTTTCTTTCGGGCAGCCCCGTCTTCTTTTGCTCCATCCAATGCATGCCCCGCTTTCTATCTGGATTGCAGCCCCGCCCGCTGGCGCGCGATCTCATAGCAGAGCACGCCGCACGCGACGGAGGCATTCAGGGAATTGACCCGCCCTTTCATGGGCAGGGACACTGTAAAATCACATTTTTCTTTGACGAGCCGCGAAACACCGAAGCCCTCGCTGCCGATGACGAGCGCGCACGGGCCGGTGTAATCCACCGTGCACCACGGTTCCCCGTCCATATCCGCAGCATAAAGCCAAACGCCGCGCGCCTTGAGCTCCTCGAGCGCAGCCGGCAAATTGCCCACACGGACGACCGGCACGTATTCGACGGCCCCCGCGCTCGCCTTGCCCACCGCATACGACAGCCCGACACTCCTGCGCTTCGGGATCACGACGCCGTGCGCACCCGCGCACTCCGCAACCCGCAGCACCGCGCCGAGGTTGTGGGGATCCTCGAGCCCGTCCGCCACGATCACAAAGGGTGCTTCCTTTCGCTCCTCTGCAAGGGCAAATACATCGTCGAGCGACGCAAACGCCTTGACGGCCGCGAGCGCGGCCACGCCCTGGTGATTGGCCCCCGCGCACATGGCATCGAGCTTGCGCGGATCTACCTCCTTAACGGGGAGCCCCGCGGCTTTCGCCTTCTGGCACAAGGCGCCCAGGCTTCCGCCGTGCGCGCCGCGCGCAACGTACACCGTGTCGAGCGGGCGTCCGCTGCGCAGCGCCTCCATGACGGCATTGCGCCCGATGATCACGTCTGTTTCGCTTTTTTCCTGCCGGCCTGCTGGTTTCATAGCGGCTCCTTTCAAAACAAATCTGGGTTCGCAGACACGAACTCATAATGATTATAGCACAGAACCGGCTTTCCTGCACCCCCCTTTTCTAAACTTTCCCCACAAAACGCAATGGGAAATCCTTCCGCACAGGAATCGACCGACTGCGCTTTTTTTCGCGCATAAGAAAAGAGCAGGCCTTCGGAAGTTCTCTCCGAAAGGTCTGCTCTATTATTTAAAAATTATTCAGCCTTTTCAGCGGGGGCCTCTTCGGCCTTCTTTTCCTCTGCCTTCGGGGCAGCGGGCTTTTCGGCTGCGGACTTCTCAACGGGGAGAAGCTCGATGATCGCCATTTCCGCAGCGTCGCCGCGGCGCGGCCCGATCTTCGTGATGCGGGTGTAGCCGCCGTTGCGGTCCTTATACTGCGGCGCAATTTCCGTGAACAGCTTATTCGTAACGGCTTCCTTTGTGACAAAGCCCATCACGAGGCGGCGGTTGTGGAGCGTATCCTCCTTGGCAATCGTGACCATCTTCTCGGCCATGGAGCGAACTTCCTTGGCACGGGTGACGGTCGTTTCGATCTTGCCATTCTCCAAGAGGAACGTCACCATCGCCCGCAGCATCGCCATGCGGCTGTCCGTCGTTCTGCCGAGCTTTCTGGTTCCTGGCATCGATTGGTCACTCCTTTGTTTCAGACCCGGCCGCACATGGCGGCCACGGGGGTATTATTCATCATCTTTGCGCAGATTATAGCCCAGGGATTTCATCTTCCAGATGACTTCCTCCAGGGATTTCCGTCCAAGGTTGCGCACCTTCATCATGTCCTCTTCCGACTTGCTGACAAGGTCGCCCACCGTATTGATGCCTGCACGTTTCAGGCAGTTGAAGGAACGCACGGAAAGGTCGAGCTCTTCGATGGTCATCTCCAAGACTTTCTCCTTATCCTGCTCATCCTTCTCCACCATGATTTCCGTGCTGCTGCCCTTGTCGGACAAATCCACAAACAGGTTCAGGTGTTCGGTGAGGAATTTGGCCGCCAGCGAGACCGCTTCCTGCGCGGAAATGATGCCGTTGGTCCAAACTTCCAAAGTCAACTTGTCGAAATCAATGCGCTGCGCCACGCGGGCGTTTTCCACGCTGAAATTCACGCGGTAAACGGGCGTGTAGATCGAGTCCACCGGAATGTCGCCAATGACGTTTGCGGGCATGTTCTGCTTATTGCGTTCCGCGGGCACATAACCGCGGCCCTTATCGAGCGTAATCTCCATATAGAGCTTCGCGTTCTCGCCAAGCGTCGCGATGTGCAGCTGCGGGTTGAGGATTTCAACCTCACTATCACATTTAATGGAATCCGCCGTCACCTCGCACGGGCCTTCGGCATTGATCTCCACCGTCTTAGCACCATCGCAGTGCAGCTTTGCAATCAAGTTTTTGATGTTCAGGACAATCTCCGTCACATCCTCCTTGACCCCGGGAATGGTAGAGAACTCGTGCACAACACCGTCGATCTTGATTGCGGTGGGAGCAACGCCCTCCAGCGAAGAGAGCAGCACGCGGCGCAGGCTGTTGCCAAGCGTCGTGCCAAAGCCGCGCTCCAGCGGCGAAACCACGAATTTTCCGTACGTGCCGTCGTTCGATACGTCAGCAATTTCAATTTTCGGCTTTTCAACTTTCTCGATCATTAAGCAACCTCCTTAGACAGGACAGTAAAAACATTCCTTACTGTGTCGTGTGCCGTAATTTGGGCATTACTTGGAGTACAACTCAACGATAAGCGTCTCATTGATGTCAAAGTCGATGTCGCTTCTCTCGGGCAGCGCAATGATCTTTCCTTCAACGGACTCGCGATTCAACTCCAGCCACTTCGGCACGGCGAGGTTCGCGTTCTTCTCCAGGATGTCCTTGACATGCTGGGAAGAGCGGCTCTTCTCCTTGATGGAGATGACGTCGCCGACCTTCGTCATCGCGGAACAGATGTCCACACGTTTCCCATTGACGGTGATATGGCCGTGGGTGACCATCTGGCGGGCCTCACGGCGGGTCGTCGCAAAGCCTAAGCGATACACAACATTATCGAGGCGGCGCTCCAGAATGCGCAGCAGGTTCTCACCGGTCACGCCTTCCTCTTTCGTCGCCAGCTCATAGTAATGGCGGAACTGACGCTCCTGCACCCCGTAGATGAACTTTGCCTTCTGCTTTTCGTTGAGCTGGGTGGCATACTCGCTCTGCTTGCGGCGGCCCTGCTTCGGGTTGCGGATCGAGCTCTTATTGATCCCCATCACGGTCGGGCTGATGCCCAGCGTTTTGCACCGCTTCAGGATCGGCTGCATATTTCTAGCCATTCGTCGTATTTCCTCCTTTGCGCATTCCGATTATACACGTCTTCTCTTCGGAGGACGGCATCCATTGTGGGGCACCGGGGTCACGTCTTTGATCATCGTAACCTCGAGGCCGGCGTTCTGCAGCGCGCGGATTGCGGCTTCACGTCCGGAACCCGGGCCCTTGACATAAACCTCAACGGTCTTCATGCCATGCTCCATCGCGATCTTTGCAGCGGTCTCAGCGGCCGTCTGTGCAGCAAACGGCGTGGACTTTCTGCTGCCGCGGAAGCCAAGCTCACCGGAGCTGGCCCACGACACGGCGTTGCCCTGCAGGTCCGTAATGGTCACAATGGTGTTATTAAACGTAGACTGGATATGCGCAGCGCCGCGGTCGATGTTCTTGCGCTCGCGGCGGCGGCGCGTGGCGGCCGCCTTCTTTGCGGCTGCTTTATTTGCTGCCATGTGTTAAGCCCTCCTTTACTTCTTCTTGTTCGCAACCGTCTTCGACGGGCCCTTGCGGGTGCGGGCGTTCGTCTTCGTGCGCTGGCCGCGGACCGGCAGACCCTTGCGGTGACGCACACCGCGGTAGCAGCCGATTTCCGTTAAACGCTTGATGTCAAACGCCACGTCGCGGCGAAGGTCGCCTTCCACACGGCAGTTGTGATCGATATATTCCCTGAGCTTTGCGGCGTCTTCCTCGGAAAGGTCGCGCACGCGCACGTCAGGATTTACGCCGGTCGCTGCGCAAATATCCGTAGCGGTCTTGCGGCCGATACCAAAGATATACGTCAAAGCGATCTCGATGCGCTTGTCTCTGGGCAAGTCAATACCTGCGATACGAGCCATTCGGTTTGCACCTCCAAATTTTCACTGCGTCAGCCCTGACGCTGCTTGTGCTTCGGGTTCTCACAGATCACCATGATTTTCCCTTTGCGCTTGATGATCTTGCACTTCTCGCACATTTTCTTAACAGAAGGTCTTACTTTCATGGGATACCCTCCTTACATAAAACAAGTCGTCCTTATTTCGTCCGCCACGTAATGCGCCCCTGGGTCAAATCGTAGGGGGACATTTCAACCGTGACCTTATCCCCGGGCAGGATGCGAATGAAGTTCATCCGCAGCTTTCCGGAAATATGGGCCAGGATCGTGTGGTGGTTTTGCAGTTCCACTTTAAACATGGCGTTGGGCAAAGCCTCGACAACAACGCCTTCGGTTTCAATAACATCCTGCTTCGACATTACGAATCTGCCTCCTCTTTCTTAGGGCCTTCCAGCCGGGAAAGGCCCGCCAAAGCCCTGCGCAAAGCGCGGTTCGAGCGAAACGCCTCTTCCGGCAGGACCGTATGCGTGGGGGTAAGGTGGATGAGTTTCTTTTTTTTCGGCCGCTCAAGCGGGCGGCGCTTTCCGTCGCTGATCCATGCGTACGGCGCCTGATAATCGAGCACCGCACAGACCGTGCCTTTGTCGCGCCCCGCCATACTGTGGGCGACCATCCCGCGCTGCACCTGCATCGCGCACCCCTTTATCGGTCGCCGCGGGTCAAAATGACCGGGCCCTTTTCGGTGATGGCGATGGTGTTTTCATAGTGCGCAGCGAGCTTTCCATCCGCGGTGACCGTGGTCCAGCCGTCGTCGAGGACCTTCACATGGTAGTCCCCCTGGCAGATCATCGGTTCAATCGCGATCGTCATGCCTGGCAGCAGGCGGACACCCCTGCCCGGGGTGCCATAATTCGGAACACTGGGGTCTTCGTGCATCTTCGCGCCTACTCCGTGGCCGACGAAATCCCGTACCACCGAGTAACCGCGAGCTTCAGCATACCGTTGCACCGCACTGCCGATATCGCCTAAGCGGTTGCCGGGCTGTGCGGCCTTGATGCCTTCGAAAAGGCACTCGCGGGTTGTGTCCATAAGCTTTTGTGCATCGTCGGAAACCTTCCCGCAGGGGAAAGTCCAGGCGTTATCCCCGACGAACCCTTCGAAAGTCGCGCCAGTGTCGATGCTGACGATGTCGCCTTCCTTGAGGATCGTCTGCTTATGCGGTATGCCATGGATGACCACTTCGTTGACGGAAATGCAGCAACTGGCCGGAAAACCGCCGTAGCCTAAAAACGTAGGCACAGCGCCTTCGCTCTCGATATACTCCCGCGCCGCACGGTCGATTTCCCATGTGCTGACGCCGGGCTTTACAAGGGAACCAGCAAGCTGCAAAGCGTTCTGCGCAATGCGGCCGGCTGCCTTCATGCATTCCAACTCACGGCTGGTTTTCAAAATGATCATGCATTTACGCCTCGATTGCTGCGAGAGTCAGACGGGTCGTATCGGCAACCTCTTCCTGGCCCTCCACGACGACGAGCTTGCCCTGCTTCTCATAGTAAGACTTGAGCGGCTCCGTCTTTTCGTGATATTCCTTCAAACGTGCCTTGACCGTATCCGGATGGTCATCCGTGCGCTGAACAAGGGCGCCGCCGCAGTTGTCGCACTTGCCTTCCACCTTCGGGGGATTGTACTGAAGGTGGTAGCTTGCACCGCAGCTGCCGCAGACGCGGCGTCCGGACATGCGGGTGACGATCTTTTCGTCGGGGACATGGATCTCCAACACTTTATCGATGCGCACACCCATCTCATCCAGAGCCTCGGCCTGGGGGATGGTACGGGGGAAACCGTCCAAAACGAAGCCGTTCTGGCAGTCGCTTTCCGCCAAACGGTCCTTGACGATGCCGATTACGACCTCATCGGGGACCAGTTCGCCGGCCTCCATGTAGGCTTTCGCCTTCTTGCCCATCTCCGTGCCGCTTTTCAGCGCTTCTCGAATGATATTGCCTGTCGAAACAGCGGGGATGTTCAATTTCTTGCAAATCACTTCCGCCTGGGTGCCTTTACCAGCGCCCGGCGCGCCCAACAGAATCAGGTTCATTGCTCACAGCTCCTTGCTCAGTCGAGGAACCCTTTGTAGTGGCGCATCATCATCTGGCTTTCCATCTGCTTGACGGTTTCAAGCGAGACGCCGACCATAATGATAATGGACGTACCGCCCATCGCCAGGTTCGACATGCCCGTCGCATTCGAGAAAAGAATCGGGACAAGCGCGATCACAGCGAGGAACAGGGCTCCGATCAGGGTGATTTTTGACAGGACTTTTGAAATGAATTCCGCCGTCGGCTTGCCGGGACGGATGCCCGGAATCGTGCCGTTGCTCTGGCGGAGGTTGTTGGCCATTTCCATCGGATTGTACTGGATGGCCGTGTAGAAATAGGCGAAACCGAAAATCAAGAGCACATACAGCACACAGTAGACCCAGCCGGTCATGCTGAATGCACGGAAGAATTCGTACCAGAATCCGGATGTGCCGATGCGGTCGCCCAAGAAGAACTGGATCGTGCTCGGAATCGAGAGGATGCAGCTCGCGAAGATAATCGGCATCACGCCGCCAATCCCGACTTTGATCGGAATATGGCTCTGCTGGCCGCCGTACTGCTTGCGGCCGACCACGCGCTTGGCGTACTGCACGGGGATGCGGCGTTCGGAGTCGTTCATGAACACGATCAGCCAAATCATCGCGACGAACAGAATCGCCCAAAGCGGGACCAGGAAGAAATACTGGCCATTCGATGTGCCATCCTCCCAAGCCATCTGCCAGTATTCGGCCAGATGGCCGATGACCGACGGCATACGGGAGACGATGCCGGCAAACAGCAAAATGGAGATGCCGTTGCCGATGCCCTTCTGGTTAATCTGTTCGCCCATCCACATCATCAGCGCCGTGCCGGCGGTAAACGTCAGCACGATGACGAATGCGGTAAAGACGCCGGCGCCGCCGTCCGTATACTTGACGATAGAAGCGCCGTCAACGGTGGAGTTGCGCAGATAGAAATAATACGCAAGGCCCGTCACCAGACCCAAAAGGACCGCGACGTAGCGGGTGATGGCCGCGATCTTCTTGCGGCCCTCCTCGCCGCCGTCCTTGACCATGCGCTCCAGCGGCGGGATTGCCACCGTCAAAAGCTGCATGATAATGGAGGCGTTGATATACGGGGTAATCGACAATGCAAACAGCGTGGCCCGCGAGAACGAGCCGCCGGAGAGCAGATCGATATATCCCAAAGCTGTACTGCTTGTGCCGCTGCTCACGCTGCTCATCAAAGACTGCAGCGCGCTGGCATCCAAAAACGGCACCGGGACAACCGCGCCGAAACGGAACACAATGATAATCAGCAAGGTAAACAGGATCTTTTTGCGCAGATCCGGAATGCCCCAGGCGTTCTTGATTGTCTTAAACAAATCAGACCACCTCTGCCTTCCCACCTGCTGCTTCGATCTTTTCCTTTGCTGCCGCAGAGAATGCGGCGGCCTGCACGGTCAGCTTTTTCGTCAGCGTGCCGTTATTCAGGATCTTCACGCCGTCCTTCGCGGACTTGAGGATCCCTGCTTCGATCAGCGTCTGGGAATTTACCGTAGCGCCGTCCTCGAATTTCTTTTCGAGCGTGCCGACATTAACGGTGACGATCTCCTTCGCAAAAATATTGTTGAAGCCGCGCTTCGGGATGCGGCGCTGCAGAGGCATCTGGCCGCCTTCAAAGCCCGGACGCATGCCGTGGCCGGCGCGTGCCTTCTGGCCCTTATGGCCTTTGCCAGCCGTCTTGCCCTGGCCGGAGCCATGGCCGCGGCCGATGCGCTTCGACGGCTTTGTGGAACCCGGAACCGCAGTTAACTCGTTGAGTTTCATCGTTCGCACCTCCTTAAGTGTTTGATTAAACGTTCTCAACCTCGATGAGGTGGATAATCTTATGCATCTTACCCTTCGTCGCCTCGTTGTCCGGCTGGATCGTCGAATCGCCGATCTTGCGCAGGCCCAAAGACTGCGCCGTGGCGATCTGCTCCTTCTTGACAGCGATCAGGCTCTTAACCAGGGTGATTTTCAGCTGTGCCATGTGCGCCCCTCCTTACAGAATCTCGCTGACGGAACGGCCGCGCAGGGCCGCGACCTGCTCTGCCGTGCGCAGGGAAGCCAGGCCCTGGATCGTGGCACGAACCACGTTGCAGGGATTGGTGGAACGCAGCGCCTTCGTACGGATATCGCGGATGCCTGCCGCTTCGATGACCGCACGCACCGGGCCGCCGGCGATCACGCCGGTACCGGGGGCAGCGGGCTTCATGAGCACGCGGCCGGCGCCGTACGCACCGATGACCTCGTGCGGGATCGTGGAGCCGCGCGTTGCAACCTTAATCAGGTTCTTCTTCGCGTCCTCAATGCCCTTGCGGATCGCGTCCGGAACTTCACCGGACTTGCCGATGCCGAAACCGACGGTGCCCTTGCCGTCGCCGACGACGATCAGCGCAGCAAACTTATAGATACGGCCGCCTTTCACGGTTTTGGAAACACGGTTGATGGAGACGACATGCTCCTTGAACTCGTCTTCTTCTCTTCTTCTTGCGTCGAATCTAGCCAATCGTTTTCCCTCCTTATCAGAACTTGAGGCCGCCCTCGCGGGCGCCGTCGGCCAGCTCCTTGACGCGGCCGTGGAACAGATAACCGCCGCGGTCGAATTTGACCGTGGTGATGCCCTTCTCTGCTGCGCGTGCGGCGATCATCTGACCAACCTTGCGGGCAGCTTCCTTGTTTCCGCCGTTCCCCTCAAACTCTTTGTCCAGCGTGGAGGCAGCGCACAGCGTCACCCCAGCGACATCGTCGATAATCTGGGCGTAAATGTTTGTGGAAGAGCGAAATACATCCAGGCGCGGGCACTGTGCCGTGCCGGAAATCTTGCCGCGCACACGGCGGTGGCGGCGCAGTCTAGCCTGATTCTTATCAGTCTTTTTGACCATTTTGTCTTTTCACCCCTTCGATTACTTCTTGGCGCCCTTGCCGGCCTTGCCTTCCTTATGACGGACATATTCGCCGACATAACGGATGCCCTTGCCCTTGTACGGCTCAGGCAGGCGCTTCTCACGGATTTCCGCTGCAAACTGGCCGACCTTCTGCTTGTCGATGCCGTGGACCGTAATCTGGTTCGCAGACGGGCACTCGATCGTGATCCCGTCGATTTCCGGCATGATCACCTGATGGGAATACCCCAGGTTCATAACGAGCTCCTTGCCCTTCTTCTGTACACGGTAGCCAACGCCCTTGACTTCCAGCTGCTTCTGATAGCCTTCCGTCACGCCCGTGACCATGTTCTGGATCAGCGAACGGGTCAAACCGTGCAGGGACTTGTTCTGCTTCGTGTCATCCGGACGGGTGACCAGGATTTCATTGCCTTCCACCGCGATGTGCATGTTCGGGTGGAATTCCTTCGTCAAGCTGCCCTTCGGGCCCTTAACGGTGACTACGCTGCCGTCCACCTTGACGTCGACACCAGCGGGAATATTTATGGGTTTTCTTCCAATTCGAGACATAGCTGCACCCCTTTCGTTACCAAATGAATGCGAGGACTTCGCCGCCCACATTCTGCTTGCGGGCTTCGCGGTCCGTCATAACGCCGCGGGACGTGGAGATGATGGCCACGCCCAGGCCGCGCATCACGCGGGGCAGGTCTTCGCAGCTCGAGTAGATGCGCAGGCCCGGCTTGCTGACGCGCTTTAAGCCGGTGATAACCGGTTTGCGGTCCTCGGTGTATTTCAGTTCAACTTTGATCATGCCCTGCTTGCCATCGTTCGCAACGGTGAAGTTGCGGATATAGCCCTCGTCCTTCAGGATCTGGCAGATCGATTTCTTCATGTTGGAAGCCGGGATCTCAACCGTCGCATGTTTTGCGGCGCTTGCATTGCGGATGCGTGTCAGCAGATCCGCGATCGTATCTGTAATCTGCATTGCGTTTCCTCCTTTTACCAGCTTGCCTTTTTCACGCCCGGGATTTCGCCCTTATAAGCCAGCTCGCGGAAGCAGATGCGGCAGATGCCGAACTTGCGCAGGTAGGCGTGCGGCCGTCCGCAGATCTTGCAGCGGTTGTAGACGCGAGTCGAATACTTCGCCGGGCGGCGCTGCTTGACTTTCATAGATGTCTTTGCCACAGGGAACCCTCCTTATTTCTCGAACGGGGCGCCCATGAGCGTAAGCAGTTCGCGGGCTTCCTCGTCGTTCTGCGCGGTGGTTACGAAGCAAATATCCATGCCGCGTACTTTGTCGATTTTATCGTAGTCGATCTCCGGGAAGATCAGCTGCTCTTTGATGCCGAGGTTGTAATTGCCGCGGCCGTCGAACGAGTTGGGGTTGATGCCGCGGAAATCGCGCACGCGGGGCAGCGCCACATTGAAGAAGCGGTCGAGGAATTCATACATTCTGTCGCCGCGCAGCGTGACCTTCACGCCGATGTTCATGCCCTCGCGCAGTTTGAAGTTTGCAACGCTCTTGCGGGCTTTGCAGACCATCGGCTTCTGGCCGGTGATAGCGGCGAGGTCCTGGCTTGCCGCGTCGATGACCTTGCTGTTTTCCTTCGCTTCGCCGGCGCCGATGTTGATAACGATCTTATCGAGCTTCGGGATCTGCATCACGCTCTTATAGGAGAATTTCTTCATCAGAGCGGGCGCGACCTCGCTTTTATAGAACTCTTTGAGTCTTGCTGCCATGCTTTGATTCTCCTCCTTTACAGCGCTTGGCCGCACTTCTTGCAGATGCGGACCTTCTTGCCGTCCTCGATCTTATGGCCGATGCGGGTCGGCTTATGGCAGTTCGGGCAGACGACCTGCACTTTGCAGGCGTACATTGCGCCTTCTGCCTTCACGATGCCGCCCTCTTCGCCCATGCGGCGGGGCTTGACGTGCTTGGTGACCATGTTGAGCTTTTCAACGATGACCTTGCCCTCTTTCGGGCTGACAGCCAGCACCTTGCCCTCTTTGCCGGCGTCACGGCCGCTGAGGACTTTGACGGTGTCACCGGTTTTCACATGCAATTCTTTCATTCCTGATGACACCTCCTTACAGCACTTCCGGGGCCAGGGACAGGATCTTCATATAGTCGCGGTCGCGCAGTTCGCGGGCGACCGGCCCAAAGATACGAGTGCCCCGGGGGTTCTTGTCGTCACGGATCAAAACGGCGGCGTTCTCGTCAAAACGGATATAGCTGCCGTCTTCACGGCGCACGCCGGAAGCGGTGCGTACGACAACCGCCTTCACAACGTCGCCCTTCTTTACAGTGCCGCCCGGCGCCGCCTTTTTGACGGAAGCGACCACGACGTCACCGATATTTGCATACCTTCTGCCGGTACCGCCGAGCACGCGGATGCACATAAGCTGCTTCGCGCCGGTGTTATCGGCAACATTGAGGTAAGTCTGCTGTTGAATCACAGTGCGTTCCTCCTTTGCAACGGCGAAAGTGGATTACTTCGCCTTCTCGATAATCTCCACGAGACGCCAGCGCTTATCCTTGCTCAGCGGACGGGTCTCCATCACGCGCACGCGGTCGCCGATTTTGCAGGCATTCTGCTCGTCGTGCGCCTTGAGCTTCACGGTGCGCTTCATAACTTTCTTATAAATCGGGTGCTTAACGCTGTCCTCCACGGCGACGACGATGGTCTTGTCCATCTTGTCGCTGACAACGCGGCCCACTTCCGTTTTACGGTGATTTCTCTGTTCGCTCACGATGTTCCCTCCTTCGCGTTATGCGTTGGCGCTGCCGGAAAGTTCCTGCTCACGCATGATCGTCTTCACGCGGGCGATGTCCTTCTTCACGGCAGAAATGCGCATCGGGTTGTCGAGCTGGTTGATCGCAAGCTGGAAGCGGAGATTGAAGAGTTCCTCTTTCAAATCCTTGAGCTTGCTCTCAAGCTCCGCAGCCGTCATTTCTCTGACTTCCGTAGCTTTCATGACTGGGCAACCTCCTCTTCCTTGCTGATGACTTTCGTCTTAATCGGCAGCTTGCTCGCGCCCAGGCGCAGCGCTTCACGCGCGGTCGCCTCCGGCACGCCGCCGATCTCAAACATCACACGGCCCGGCTTGACAACGGCCACCCAGTATTCGGGTGCGCCTTTACCTTTGCCCATTCGGGTTTCCAAAGGCTTCTTCGTAACCGGCTTATCCGGGAAGATCTTAATCCAGACTTTCCCGAAACGCTTGCAGTAATGCGTCATGGCGACACGAGCTGCCTCGATCTGGTTGGCGGTGATCCATGCGGGCTCAGTCGCCTGGATGCCGAAATCGCCGTAAGTCAGCGTATTGCCGCGGTATGCCTTACCGGTCATGCGGCCGCGGTGGACACGGCGGTATTTTACACGTTTAGGCATTAACATTTTTGCGGCCTCCTTCCCTGCGGGAATCCCGGCGGGCGGGACGGCGGTCCCGGCCGGAGCGAGTATTTTCGTTGCGTTCATTGCGGTCGCGGCGGTTGTCGTGCAGCACTTCGCCGCGGTAGATCCAAACCTTCACGCCGATGCGGCCGTACGTCGTGGCGGCCTCGGCAAAACCGTAGTCGATGTCCGCACGCAGCGTCTGCAGCGGGATCGTGCCGTCATGGTACTGTTCGGTGCGGGCAATTTCCGCACCGCCCACGCGGCCGGAGACCTGCGTCTTGATGCCCTTCGCGCCGAGCTTCATCGCACGGCCGATGCACTGCTTCATCGCGCGGCGGAAAGACGTGCGCTTCTCGAGCTGCTGGGCAATGTTCTCGGCCACGAGCTGGGCGTCGAGGTCCGGGGACTTGACTTCAATGATATTGATGGAGACCGGCTTCTTGAGCATCTTCTCGCACTGCTGGCGCAGCTTTTCGATCTCCGCGCCGCCCTTGCCGATGACCATGCCCGGCTTTGCGCAGTGGATGTGGATGCGCACCTTCGAAGCGTCGCGCTCGATTTCAATCTTCGGAACGCCTGCGGCATACAGCTGCTTCTTCAGCGTCTTGCGCAGGTTGTAGTCCTCCACGAGGGTGTCGCCGAATGTTTTCTTCTCGACAAACCAGCGGGAGTCCCAATCTTTGATAACCCCCACACGCAGACCGTGCGGATTGACTTTCTGACCCATTCTTTAACCTCCTCTGCTTATTCCTGTTCCTTGAGCACCAGCGTCACGTGGGAAGTCCTTTTCAGGACTCGATACGCGCGGCCGTGGGAACGCGGACGGATGCGCTTGAGGATCGGCCCCGGGCACGCGTAGCACTGCGCCACATACAACCGGGAGACATCCATGCTGTGGTTATTTTCCGCATTTGCCATGGCGGACTTGAGCAGCTTTGCCAGAGGCTCGGTGGCGGCCTTAGGGGTATGCTTCAGGATCGCCATCGCTTCCTCCACCGGCTTATTGCGGATCAAGTCCAGCACGATGGACACCTTGCGAGGGGAAATGCGGGCATATTTTAAACTCGCCCTTGCTTCCATGTGATACACTCCTTTCAGCCGATTACTTGCCTGTGGTCTTGCCGCCCGCATGGCCCTTAAAGGTGCGGGTCGGGGCGAACTCGCCTAAGCGATGTCCGACCATGTCTTCGGTCACGTACACAGGCACATGCTTGCGGCCGTCATGAACCGCAATCGTATGGCCAACGAAATCCGGGAAGATGATGGAGGCGCGGCTCCAGGTCTTCACGATCTTCTTTTCGCCCTTTTCGTTCATTTCCTGGATTCTTTTCAGCAAACCAGGCTCAACAAAAGGGCCCTTCTTTAAGCTTCTGCTCATCCTTTAAAAGCTCCTTTCTCACAAGCCTTATTTGCCGTTGCGGCGCTTCACAATGAACTTATCGGAAGCCTTGTGATGCGCACGGGTCTTGTAGCCGAGGGCGGGCTTGCCCCACGGCGTCATCGGGCCGGGATGGCCGACAGGCGATTTGCCTTCGCCGCCGCCGTGCGGGTGGTCGTTCGGGTTCATAACGGAACCACGGACCTCCGGACGCCAGCCCATGTGGCGCTTGCGGCCGGCCTTGCCGATTTTGACGTTCTCGTGGTCGATGTTGCTGACCTGGCCGATCGTGGCCATGCAGGCGTCCGGCACGTTGCGCAGCTCACCGGAGGGCAGACGCAAGAGCGCCATGCCGTTTTCCTTCGCCATGAGCTGGGCCATGATGCCGGCTGCACGCGCAAGCTGCGCGCCCTTGCCGGGATAGAGCTCGACGTTGTGGATAAACGTACCGGTCGGGATTGCGGAAAGCGGCAGCGCATTGCCGGGCTTAATATCCGCGGAGGTACCGGAAACGACCGTGTCGCCGACCTTCAGGCCGTGCGGCGCGATGATATAGGACTTCTGGCCGTCCTCATACTGCACGAGCGCGATGAACGCGGAGCGGTTCGGGTCATACTCAATGGAGAGGACCTTTGCCGGCACGTCGTGCTTCTGGCGCTTGAAGTCGATGATGCGGTACTTCTGACGGTTGCCGCCGCCGCGGTGGCGGACGGTGATGCGGCCGTAGCTGTTGCGGCCGGCCTTCTTCTTGCCGGTATCCAGCAAGCTCTTCTCGGGTCCCTTCTTGGAAAGCTGGGAGTAGTCCGTCGTGGACATATTGCGGCGAGAAGGCGTGCTGGGCTTATAATTTATGATAGCCATCTCTGGTTTCACACTCCTTAAATGTGGCTTTGCGGGGCGCAATTTTCATTGCGGCAGTTCGCACGCGCCTTTGGGGAAAGGCGCCCCCCTTACGTTGCCTTGGGGCTTTTGCTTACAGCATGCCTTCGAAGAACTCGATGGACTTGCTGTCCTCCTTCAGGGAGACGACCGCCTTTTTCCAGGAAGGCGTGTAGCCCACATTGCGGCCCTGGCGGCGCATATGGCCGCGCACGTGCAGCGTATTCACTTTATCGACCTGCACGCCGAACAGCTCTTCGACCGCGCGCTTGATGTCGATCTTCGTGGCGTTCTTGGCCACTTTAAACGTATACGTCTTGTCGGCGATGCCGCTCATGGATTTCTCCGTGATGACGGGGCGCAGAATGATGTCATGTGCATTCATTATGCGTACACCTCCTCGATCTTCGCGACGGCATCCTTGACGACGATGAATTTGTCGGCGTTGAGGACATCGTACACATTCAGCGTATTGATTAACGCGGTCTTCACACCCGGGATGTTGCGGGCAGACACAGCCGCCATCGGATCGTTCTCCGGCAGAACCAGAAGAACCTTCTTTTCGGCGCCGAGTGCCTTGAGCATCTGGGCGACGGGCTTCGTCTTGTAGCCGTCGAGCTTTAATGCGTCGAGCACGATCATCTCGTTGTCGCGCACCTTGCTGGAGAAGGCGGACTTCATCGCAAGGCGGCGGACCTTCTTATTGAGCGTGTAGCGGTAGCTGCGCGGCTTCGGCGCGAACACGATGCCGCCGTGCGTCCACTGCGGCGCGCGCGTGGAGCCCTGGCGGGCATGGCCCGTACCCTTCTGGCGCCACGGCTTCTTGCCGCCGCCGGAAACCTCGCTGCGGGTCAGTGCACTCTGCGTGCCCTGGCGGCGGTTTGCCAGCTGGTTTTTCACCACATCATGCATGACACTGACATTGGGTTCAATCCCGAAAACGGCATCGGACAGGTCCATCGTACCGACCTGCTTGCCGCTCATATCCATAACTGCGATTGTAGGCATTGCGGTTCCTCCTTCCCTTACGCTTTCTTCGCTTTGACGCTGTCGCGGATGCACACGATGCCGCCGTTCGGGCCGGGCACCGCGCCCTTGATCGCGATGAGGTTGTTCTCAGCGTCGACCTTGACGACCGTCAGGTTCTGGACCGTCGTCTTTTCCGCGCCGAGGTGGCCGGACATATGCTTGCCCGGGAACACACGGGACGGCGTGGAGCACGCGCCGTTGGAGCCGGCATGGCGCGCAACCGGGCCGGTGCCGTGGCTTTCCTTCAGGCGGTGCAGGTTCCAGCGCTTGATGCCGCCGGCCCAGCCTTTACCTTTGCTGGTGCCCTGGACATCCACGCGGTCACCCTCAGCGAAGATGTCCGCCTTGACGATGTCGCCCACATTCAGGGCGCTTGTGTCGTCCAAACGGAACTCGCGCAGGGTCTTCTTCGGAGCAACATCGTTCTTTTCGAAGTGGCCCTTTAAAGGCTTGTTCATGCGCTGCGGCTTTAACTCGCCGTAGCCGAGCTGAACGCTGTCGTAGCCGTCATTTTCCACGGTCTTCTTCTGGACGACGGCGCACGGGCCGGCTTCCACTACTGTGACGGGGATGACGTTCCCCTTGGCGTCGAAGATCTGGGTCATGCCGATCTTCTTGCCGATGATACCTTTCTGCATGTTCTTTCCTCCTAGTCAGGTTATTGGTTGGCGCTTCATGCCAACATGACCTCGGCCGCACGCAGCCCTCTTTTTAAAGGCTGCTCGGTAGGTTGGGACCTCCTCACTTATAAGGGATTGGCCCTTACAGTTTGATTTCAATCTCAACGCCGGCGGGGAGCTCGAGGCCCATCAGAGCCTCCACCGTCGTGTTCGACGGTCTGAGAATGTCGATTAAGCGCTTGTGCGTGCGCATCTCGAACTGCTCACGGCTGTCCTTATACTTATGGACAGCGCGCAGGATCGTGATGATCTGCTTTTCGGTCGGCAGCGGAACAGGGCCGCTGACGCGGGCACCGGTGCGCTTCGCGGTCGAAACGATCTTCTCCGCGCTCTGGTCGACCAGCTGGTGGTCATACCCCTTAATACGAATCCTCATTTTTTCTTTGACTGCCACTTTGGATCGCCTCCTTATTGTAGTTGGCGCACAGAGGACGTTTTTTCAAACACGGCGCCGGGTGTTTCATCCCGGCCCATTGAAAAACCGGATCTCCCTTTTCGGGGGACCCGGGTGCTGGCAAAACGTCTGGGCGCGGCCGGAATTCCAGCCGTAGACTTGCCCGTACTTCTCTCTCGCCCGGTTTAAAATCGGACATACTCCACGGAAAAACCGGCGTAACTCGCCGCAACCTCCCGCTTCAACGCATATCTGTCGCAGTCGTGCCTAAGTATAATACCACACCCGCCGGCTGATTGCAAGCTTTTTTTGCATCGAAATCGATCTTTTTTCAAAAGAAAAGTTTCTTTCCACGCTTCCGGGTGTTCCGAGGCGAAAAATGGGGGTATTTTGGAAAATTTCAGTTTCGAACTCGTCCGTTTCCCTACGGCAAAAAGGGCCGCCCGGCATAAAAATCCGGGCAGCCCTTCTGAAAATTTCCGAACGCCAGAAGCGGTTTATTTTTCGTAAGCGACTTCGACTTTTTCGTCGTAGACGTCTTTATTGAACTCCTTGCAGGACTTCGCGACGACCATGCCGACGAGCACGTCGACGATGACGTTCATCAGCGTGCGGAACATGCCGGAGAACCAGTCGATGCCGATCAGGATCGCGACGGATTCCGTCGGCAGGCCGAGTGTTGCCGCGAAGAACGTGTACGTCACGACCATGCCGCCCGGCACGACAATCGTGCCCATGCACATCAGAAACGCCAACAGGATCGTCATCGCAAACTGCGACGGCGACAGCGTGATGCCCGTCGCCTGGCTCATGAACAAAATCGCGAGCACGTAGCACTGCGCGGCGCCGGTGCTGTTCATCGACATGCTGATCGGGCCGACAAAGTCGGAGACGCGGCGGCTGATGCCGAATTTCGTGACCATATCCTCCATCTCGACCGGCAGGCAGATGGCAGAGGACGTCGTCGTAATCGCCATCATGCCCATCTTCGAGAACTTCTTAAACATTTTCAGCGGGTTGACGCCGCAGACCGCCGCGGTGAACGGCGCGAACAGCGCGTACTGGATTACATCGCCGACCAGCAGGCACGCGAGGAACTTGATCATCGGCAGGATGACCGCGAAACCCGTGCCGCCCGCGACGTCCGCCAGCAGGCAGAAGACGCCGATCGGGGCAATGTGCATGACGGCTTTGATGATATTGACGACGACGCCGTTGACGGACTTAATCATATCCATCACAAGGTGGTTGCCGGTCTTGCGCGCATAGCCGCCGGCGAAGATGCCGAAGAAGATCGAGAACAGCAAGCACGGCACCATATCGCCGTTGGCCATCGATTCAAAAATATTTGTCGGGACAAAATTGACGAGCGTATCCTGAATCGATGCCGTTGCGACCTCGGCGGTAGAGGCTTCCGTGCCGATGGTCACCCCGACGCCGGGCTTGACGATCATGCCGAGTGCCAGGCCGAGGCCCGCGGAAATCAGCGTAAAGATGATAATACAGGCAAACGTGACAACGCCCATTTTGCCGGCGCCCTTGCCCTCAATGCCCGCCAGCGCCGAAGCCACGGAGGTCATCACGAGGCAGACGACGGACATCTGAATCAGGCGGATGAAAATCGTGCCGATGAATTTCAGGTTCGACGCCCACGGTCCGACGAGGGAGCCGAAAACGAGCCCGGCGATCGTCGCGATGATGATCCAGGCTGTCAGCGAAAGTTTTTTGCGCTTTGCCGGCGCAGCGAGTTGTGTCATAGAGATTTCCCCTTTGTGTAAAATTCCCACGCGGCCGCGGCCGCGGAAGAGGGCCATTGGCAGTTCGGCCAGACAGAAAAACAGGAATTTCTCGTGCGGCTTTCTCGCCTATGAGAAATTCCTGGCTGGCTTTTTATGTGGTTCAAAAAGTTGCTTTCTCTTTTATAAAAAGCAGTTAGGATTTTGATTTTGCAAAAATGGTTCCCGTCCTAAATGGAGCTGCGCGATTTAAGTACCGCATCAATAAATAGTAAATGACACCGGTCGGAATCAAGCTGACGTACCACGACAGGTCTACCAAGAACAGCGAGCAGCACGAGCCGAGCAGCACTGCCAGAATCCCCGCAATGTTGACACCCTTGAACGTGCCCTTGCGATCGTAGAGCTGGTTTAAGTCAAGCTTCTGGCGGCGCAGGATGTAATAGTCGACGACCATGACCGCGAAGATCGGGCCTAAGAACGCCGAATAAATACGCGTAAACAACGACAGGCCTTCTGCCGATTCCGGTGTGACCAGGAGCCACGGGCAGCAGCAGATGGAAAGGATACCGACAATAATCGTGCTCGGCGCCCATTTGATCTTAAAGGAATCCATCAAAACATAGGCTGGCGGAACAATGTTGTTGAGCACGTTCGTGCTGACCTGCGCAAATGCGATGAACAAGAGTGTCAATACCGTCAAGAACTTGCTGTCCATCGTGCTCGTGAAAACTGCTACCGGATCACTGTTGCCCGTTGCGGCAGTGACCAGCAGGCCAATCAGGCCCATAAACAGCGTAACCGGCAAAATCGCCACGCCATAGATTACGCCCGTCGCGCCCGCGCCGGTCTTGCGGCGCAGATTGCGTGCGTAGTCGGAAGCATTGATGATCATTGTCGAATAAATGCCCAAAAACGACGTTGTGGCCGTCCAGAACGGCAGACCCCACGAACCTTCGATATTTGCAAAAGCATCCGCGATTTCTGTGGAGAACTGCGTGCGCACGACGTAGAGCATATAGATCAGAATGGCAATGATAAAAATACAAGAAATATTTTCCAGCCACTTGATCTCTTTAAAGCCTTTGATCGCAAGTGCAACCTGCAGTGCCGTAAACAGCACATAGACAACCGGCAGGCAGCTAATGCCAAACAATACGTTTAAGCAGTTATCGATGGCTTCCGCGCCTATCCAGCTCTGGTAGCCAAACCAGATGATTGCCGGTACACCGCGCAGGAGGCCCGGCAGCTTAACGCCGGAAACACCAAAGCTTGTGCGCAGCTGGATGCTGTACGGAATACCGTACTTGTGCCCACAATTGCCGACTAAGACAAGCGCCACTGCAATGACAGCACAGCCGATTGCCATTGCAATGATCGCCTGTGTCACAGTCAGCGCACCGATCAGACTTGCGCCCATCGAGAAAGTACCGATGGACACGCAACCTCCCAGAAAACTCGCCCCGTACGAGAGCGGGTCCATAATTCGTTCTTTTGTCGGCCGCAGGTCCTCCGGGACCGCCGCTTCAACTTCCGGCTTCAATGCCGTGTTCTCTGTAATTTCCTGCATGACTTCCCCTCCAATAAACAGGTTTTATTCCACTGGGCACACGAGTTCGCCGTAGCCCTGCGTGCCCGTAAAGCGACCGTCTTCCGCGACGACCTCGCCGCGCAGAACCGTGCAAACCGGCATGCCTGTGCCCTTCTTGCCGACGAACGCCGAGATCTTATTTTTATACAGCAGGGATTCCGCTGTGATCTCCCATTCTTTCTGCGGGTCCAAAAGCACAATGTCCGCGTCGAAGCCCGGCAGCAGCGCACCTTTCTTGCCGTAAATACCAAACGCCTTCGCGGGCTTTTCCGCCATCGCACCAGCGAGCACGCACGGGGAGATGCCGCGCTTGACGCAGCCTTCGTAAAACGCGACCTGCATCCCGCTCTGGATGCCGCTGATGCCGCCCCAGACATCAAAAACCGTCTCGATTTTCTGACCCATAATTTCCGTGTACTTTTCTTCCTTGCTGCACGGCGAATGGTCGCTCGCAATGCCCGCAAACGTCCCGTTTTCGACGTACTTCCAGAGCCTGTCGACTTCTTCCTGGGAGCGCAGCGGCGGCGCACACTTAAACATCGGGCCGTTTTCGAGCACATCTTTGTCGGTCATGCTCAGATAATGCGTGCACGTTTCTGCAGTAATATCGTAACCTTCCTGCTGGGCCTGCAAAATCTTTTCCGCAACATCAGGACTCGACACATGGCAGATGTGCGCCTTGCAGCCGGTTGCCTTCGCGAGTTCAATAATATCGACTGTCGCAAGCATCTCCGCCGCAACCGGACGAGAATCCAAAAACGCCTGCCAATCTAAGCGGCCTGCATCCTTCATACGCTGCTCCGTATGACGGATCATCGAAAAGTCCTCACAGTGAAAGCCCGCACGGCCGCCAAACGATGCAATAATCTGCATGGCTTCATAGGCCTGTCCGTAGTTTAACGGGGCATAGTCTGAAGAAACCGGGCCGATAAATGACTTAAATGCCACGCAGCCCTTCTTGTGCAGCGCCTCGAGCTCCCCGAAGTTGTCCGGCACAAGGCCGCCCCACAGGCAATAGTCCGTACACGCGTGCGGACCGACCATTTCAACCTTGCGGTCAAACAAAGCCGCTGTCGTCATCGCCGGCTCATTTTGCAGCGGCATGTCAATCACAGTCGTATAGCCACCCACCGCCGCGGCCGCTGTGGCATGTGCATAATCCTCACGCCATTCGTAGCCGGGTTCATTTAAGTGTGCGTGCGTGTCGATTGCACCGGGGAATACATACAGCCCTTTCGCATCCAATACCTTTGCCGCCGGCGCTTCCGCGTCGGGCGATAAAATGGCCGCCACCTTTCCATCTTTGACCGCTACGTTCGCCTCCAGTACGGTCTCCGGCGTGACGAGCTTCCCATTTCGAATCAACAAATCGTACATCGTCTTCGTAAGCTCCTTTCCGTCCTTTGCAATTCCATCGTCTATTTCTTTGTTAATGACATGCAAAAAGGCAGAAATTCCCCTTGGATTTCTCCTCCTTGAGAAATTTCTGCCATTCGTTCTTTCAGCCCTCCTGCATAGAACAGAGGGAGAAAATTCGTCTTTTGATTATTATACGCACCGCGCGCAGCGCCTACAATAGGCACCTTTTACACGGAGCTACGCATTTTCGTGTGCAGCCTGCACATTCCATATTCCAAAGCCATGCGCTGTGCACCGCACGCTTGCAAAATGCACCGCTGCACCCTGCAAACGGGTTTCGGGAAAGCCGCATCAGACGCCGCCTAATTCCAGCACCAGGTCATACAAAACCTGCACGGCCTTGGCGAAATCGAAATACGGCGTATACTCCACGGGGCAGTGGCTTCTGCCGTCGCGGCTGGGCACAAAGAGCATCACGGTCGGCAGCACCTGGCCGATCGCCAAGGAATCGTGCCCCGCGCCGCTGGGCAGGCGGCAGCACGTAAAGCCATGCGCCTTGCAGCTCTCCTCCATGATGTCGAGCATGCGGGGATTGAGGCCGACCGGCGAGATCTCGAGCTTCTGCTCCATGGAATAGGAGGCGCCGACCGCGCTGGTCTCTTCGTCGAGGCGCTGGCGGATCTGCGCGACGATGCCGTCGATATTCTCCTGCGTGCGCGAACGCACGTCAACGCTGAACTCCGCCGAACCGGCGATGACGTTCATTGCGCCCGGCGTCGCCTTCAGGTAGCCGACGGTCGCAACGGTCCCCTCGCCGCGCTCACGCGCCATCCCGTCGATGTCCGCGATGACCTTCGCGGCAATGCTTACGGCGTCTTTGCGCATATGCATCGGCGTCGTGCCCGCATGGTCGGAGCGGCCGTTGACCGTAACCATATAGCGCTGAATGCCGACGATGCAGTCGACGAGTCCCAATTCGATCGATGCGGCGTCGAGCACCGGGCCCTGTTCGATGTGCGTTTCGATGAAGCACGCGATGCTGCCCGGCTGCCAGGCAGCGCGGCCGAGCTGCTTCGGGTTGAAGCCGTAAGCCTTCATCGCGTCGTAAACCGTGATGTCGTCTTTGTCGGTGTACGTTTTGCACTCCTCCACGGTCATCTGGCCGAGCATGCATTTCGAGCCGAAATAACCCGTGCCGAAGCGGCAGCCTTCCTCGTCCATAAATGCGGCCACGACGAAATCCTGTTTGAGCTGGCGGCCCTGTTCGAGCAGCACGCGCGCCGTCTCGATGGCGCAGATGACGCCCGCGATGCCGTCGTAATCGCCGCCGTTGTACACGGAATCGTAGTGGGAACCCATCATGATGCACGGCAGGCTGCGGTCTTCGCCGCGCAGCACGCCGAACACGTTGCCCACACAGTCCTCGCGCACCTCTAAGCCCGCCTGTGCCATAACCTTTTTGAGGTATTCGGCGGCGTCGCGCGTCTCTTTGGTAAAGGGCATCCGCGTGCAGCCGTTTCCGGGCGTTGCCGTAAAGGCCTTCATGGCCTCCAAATTCTCTTTAATCCTGTGTTTCAAATGCGGCAGTTCCAATTCCTGCCCTCTCATCTTTTTGCGCATCCTGTTCTCCGGGCCCACGATCCTCGTGCCGTCCTGACCCGCCAAAGCCTCCTTCATGCGGTCGATCGACGTGATAATCGATACGCCGCCGCTCTGCTCCACAAACTGCATGGCCGCCTCGACTTTCGGGCCCATGCTGCCGGCCGGGAATTGCCCCTCGGAAAGGTAACGCCGGCATTCGTCGAGCGTCATCGTGTCGAGTGCACGCTGCTGCGGCGTACCGAAATCGACCGAAACCTTCGGCACACCGGTCAGAATCACGAGTGCGTCGGCGCCCGTCTTCTCCGCGACGAGGGCGGAAGCGAAGTCCTTGTCGATGACCGCCTCCACACCCTGCAGCTCGCCGTTTTTGCGCACGACCGGGATCCCGCCGCCGCCGACCGTAATGACCAGAAACCCATCTTTCGACAGCGTGCGGATGGCCGCCTCCTCAACAAGCTCAAGCGGGCGCGGTGAGGGGACAATGCGCCGCCAGCCGCGGCCGCTGTCCTCCTTCATCAGGAAGCCTTTCTCCTCGTGCAAGAGGTCTGCCTGCTCTTTTGTAAAAAACGGGCCGATAAATTTCGAAGGATTCTGAAAGCTCGGGTCGTTCTCGTCGACGACGACCTGCGTCAGGACGCTCGCGACCTTTTTCTGGATGCCGCGGTCTTTCAGCACGTTCGTCAGCGTCTGGGAAATCATATATCCCAAACTCCCCTGCGTCTGCGCGCCGCAGACATCCAGCGGATTTTCCGGCACGAGCTGTTTGGCAATATCATTTTGCAGCACAATGCTGCCGACCTGCGGGCCGTTGCCGTGGGTAAGGATGATCTCATAGCCCGCTTCGAGCAAATCGGCAATACTCTCACAGCACGTACGGATATTCTGCTGCTGCTCCGAAACCGTGCCGCGCTGGTTTTCCTGTGTAATCGCGTTGCCGCCGATGGCAATGACAACTTTCCGGTGCATACGCCGCCTCCCTTTTTCCTATGATCTCTCTTTTTCGCTTTCCTGTGCCTTACGCCTGGAAGCCGAGCTTCTGCGCGTACGCCAAAAGCGCCTTCGTGAAGCACTCAATCGGCGGGTTGACCGTGCCGGCGCCGATCTGGCCCTGGCCCGCGACCTTGTGCGCGATGCCGGTGTTGATGACCGGCGTGATGCCCGTCGCGACGACCTTGCGGATGTCGATGCCCAGGCACGTGCCCTGGAAATCCCACGTCGGGATCGGGAACATGCCGTTGTGGGAAATCGTAATCTCGCACATGCGGTTCGAGATTTCCAGCGCATCGTAGAAGCCGCCGGTGCCGACAAACCGCGTCACGGCCGGCGCCGCGATCATCGCCATGCCGCCGACGCCAAATGTCTCCGTAATCGCGGAGTCGCCCATGTCGGGGTTCGCCATGGACTCGTCAAAGCCCGTAAAGTACAGCCCGTGCGGCGTATTGACGGGGCCCGTGAACCATTCCTTGCCCATACCGGCCACACGCACGCCAAAATCTTTGCCGTTGCGCGTCATGGCCGTGACGACCGTGCCCTCGCCGACCGTCGCCGCGTAGTCCATGACGGACTTTGCGGCCGACATCATGACATTTAAGAAGAACTGGTCGGTATCCGCCAGGAACTTGATGACGCGGTACTTGTCTTCCTCGGACACATCGGGGAGCTTCACGACGAGCGGCGCCATTTCCTTCAAGAATACCAGCGACGCGGCGATGTTGCGCTGATGGAACTCGTCGCCCATTGCAATCGCGCGGCTGATCATCACGTTGATGTTTAACCCGTTTTCCAGCGTATGCAGCGCCTTCGAAAGGACCGGGCCCAGCGTGTCGCGCATGAAGCACAGCCGCTCGATGACCTTCGGGCCATAGGCGCCGAAGCGCAGCACCTGGCCGATGCCCTCGTTCATCGTGCAGTAGGCGTAATTGCCGCCGGCCGTGTTGAGCACTTTAAGCACGGGCATATGGGGGCTCGTGATGCCGCCCATCGGGCCGACAAAGCCCGCATGGTGGCACGGCATGAACGCGACGTCGCCGCGGCGCAGCATCTCCCACGCCTCGTCTTCGGTCTTGGCCCAGCCCTCAAACAGCGCGGCGCCGACGCACGAGCCCTGCATCGGGTTCGTCATATCCTCCCACTTGATCGGCGGGCCGGCGTGCAATAAAAGCTTCTTGCCGTCGAACACATCGGTCGCCGTGCAGGCGGGCACGACGTCTAAGAGACACGGCGTGCCGGCTGTAATCTTTGCGAGCACGTCCTCGTTGACCTCGTCGATCGAACGGCCGTCCGGGAAGCGGTACGCATTCAAATAGTCGAGTGCGCGCTTTAACGTCGGGTCGCCGCCGGCGACGGGCTGCCAAGCGTAGTGGACCACCTGCAGATGCTGCTTCGAGAGGTCCTCCGCAAAGCCCTGCAGGCCGATGTTGATGATGCCCGGGGCTTTCTGCAGCAAATCCATGCGGGCCTCGGAAGGCGCGGGGAGCGGCTGCGGGGCCGGCGCCGGGACTTCCACCTTCTCGACATCCGGCAGCGTCTTCCCTGCAATCGAGAGCGCCGCCTCGATCGCGCGCACGTTGCCGAGATAGACGCAGCAGCCGGCGCTTTCGAGCGCGCGCTTTTGTTTTTCAATGTCCTGCGGGTCGCGCGCCGTGCCCAGCAGGTTCGCGACGAACGCGACCTTCTGGCCCTTTTTCGCCTTTTCCTCACGGATGCGGGTGACGGCCTCCGCAAGGGATTCGCCCGGGTTCATCTGGGAGCCATAGCCGAGCTCGACGTCAAACAAAATGACGAGCGGCCCTTCGACTTCGCTCGAGAGCGCCTCCATTTTCTCTTTTCTCGCTTCGGCATCCATCATCGGATGGGGCTTGCCCTTCGTGTAGAGGTCGTCGCCGAGGTCCAGCACATCGCAGGCACTGCTCGCGAGCAGGTACCCCGTCTTCGGCTCTACATCTTGGAGCCCCAGCGCGCGGGAAATCAGCACCGCCGCTTCGTTTGCGAGCGTGCCGCCCGAATAAAGGCCCAGAATCTTCGTGCCCTCGCCGAACGTGACGCCGGGCATCGCACCGGCATCAAACGCTTCCGGCTCCTTGCCGCTCATCTTGACCGCCGCATACGCCGCGTCCGTTAAGTTCGTCGCATAGACGGCGTTGCCGGCTTTGACTTCCTTTTCGTCGCCCAAAAACACGACGGCGCACGGTTTCGAAAGGCTCGCGATGGCGGCCTTGACGTCTTTTTCGACTTCCTCGTCCGCGGGCTTCGACGCGACTGCGATGACCTTCGTCTCCGGGTCCGCGTCGAGCATCGCGAGGGCGGCTTTCAGCGTCTTGCCGCCGATCTTCGCGTGCAAATCGCGCCCGCCGGTGCCGATGATGTGCGACACGCCGCCGCCCATGCGCTCGACGGCCGCCGCGATCTCCTGCACGCCGGTGCCGGCCGCACCCGCAATGCCGATGTCGCCGCGGCGCACGAGATTCGCGAACGCGAGCGGCACACCGCTTAAAATGCTCGTACCGCAGTCGGGGCCCATCACGAGCAGGCCCTTTTCGTCGGCAAGCTCTTTTAAGTGCCGTTCGTCCTCTTCGGTGACGTTGTCGCTGAAGAGCATCACATGGCGGCCGAGGTTTAACGCCGTCTCCGCCTCGCCGGCCGCGTATTCGCCCGGCACGGAGATCAGGCACACATTGTAGGCGGGGTCTAAGTCCTTGACGTCGTCCCAGCTGTGCAGGATCTGCATGTCGCCTAAGCGCGCCTGCGCTTTCTTCTGGCCCTTGACCGCATCCTTGACCGCCGCAAGCACCGCCTCCACGGCGCTGTCGTCGTCCGTCTTCACCGCGATGACCATGTCGTTCGGCTTTGCCTTTTCGAGCTCGTCGGAGCCGAAGCCGCCCTTGCGCATGATATCGAGGTTTGCGGGCGTCCCCATCATGACGGTCGCCTCGTCGACATTTTCAAATTGCCCGAGCTTTTTGCTGAGCACCATCAGCTCGACGGAGTCCATGTAGGTGTTTTTCTGAATGATCGTATGCAGCATTGTAAACGCCGCTCCTTTCCAAACTGAAATCCTTAAAGGGTTTTTGGAGATTTATAAAAAAAGGCAGAATGCGCTCCAAGAGACCCGCCCTTGGGTGCATTCTGCCAACGTGCTATGTCTAGCTGTGTGCTTCCCTTTTATTATAGGAAAGTCCACCGTACATTGGCAATAGGCTTTCTGCACAAAGAAAGGGCTTCAAAATGTGCAGCTTATCCATTTGTCCGAAAAAGCATTCAATAGGCCAGCAGATACGATAAGCCGCCCGTCACGACCGCTTCGACCAGGACGATCGGCAGCATGAACTTTAAGACTTCGCCCTCTTTGCCCTTGCAGCCGGCGGTCGTCGTGCCCAACAGGATCGTCGAAGGCCCCACGACCGTGCCGATTGCGCCGCCGGCCGTCTGCGCCGCCAGAACGACGGCTTCGTTTGCCGCAATCATGCCGGCCGCCGTGTGCTGGAAGCTGCCCAGAAGGATGTTCGACGACGTATTCGACGACGTGACGAACGCGCCCAAAAGGCCCAGAAGCGGCACGGCCGCCGTGTAAAACGGCCCGGTGACCTGCGTTAAGCCCTCGGCGATCAGCTCCATAAGACCGCTGCCCTTTAAGACCTGCGCCATCATGACGAGGAACAGGATGCCAAGCGACGTCGGCACAATCTTCTGCAGCGTCGCGCGGCCGACGGCGGAAAACTGCCGGTGCAAAAGGCCGCGCTTCCAATAAACCGCGTACGTGATGACGCACGTCAGCAGCAGCACAAAACCCGCGTGCGTCAGCGGGTGGATGGCGCCAAACGAATCGGTCGCCGCGACGGTAAACCCGCGGCCGGTCACGGTTTCCGGGAACGAAAGCTGCCAAACCGGGACGTTTAACACGTCGTGGACCGGCGGGATGAGCAGCACGACAACGGAAATCCCCGCCAGAAGCAAGAACGGGAACACGGATTCGGCCACCTTGCCGGCCGGCGGCGGCGTCCCGGCCGGCTGCGCCGCGACGGCTGCATCCAGCGCCTTCGATTCGACCTTCCACGGCTTTGTGTATGCGCCGCAGCGGAGCAGCACGAACGCCACAACCAGCGCGATGGTCGTCGGCAAAAACGCCGCAATCGTCGAGTTAAAGAAGCTCACGAGCAGCTGCCCGCCGCCGTGCACCGTACTGATGAGGAGCACGAACGGCAGCATATGCCGCACGCCGCGCCCGCGCGCCAAAAAGCAGCAGATCAACAGCCCGCCGATCAAATCGATGCCCCACAGGAAAAAGCCGGCGTAGAGCTTCGTCTGCCACACGGCCGTCGTCTCCGACTGCGTGATCAGCGCGTCCCAGCCGAGCGCGAACGTGCCGTACGTGTTCGCCCACGCATGGCCGAGCAGCGTCAGCATCACCGACCAAAGCGGCCGCACGCCGATCGCGATGAGGATCGGCGCGCACACGGCCACCGGCACGCCAAAGCCCGTGATGCCCTGCAAAAAGCTCGAAAATACCCAGGCAATCAGCAGCACGAGCATCATCGTGTCCTGCGTCTGCGCCTGCAGCATCGCGCGGATCTGCGCGAACACGCCGCCGTGCTCGAGCATTTCATATAGGAAGACGGCCGGCCAGATGACGATGAGGATATTGAACGCACTGTATGCGCCCTTTAAAAGATCCATCCCGACAATGGAAACGGCCGACTGCCCCACAAGCAGTGCCGCCGCTGCCGCGCACACGATGCCCAGCAGCGCCGCGCGCTGTGTGCGCACGTGGAACACGCTCATCAACAAAAACAGCACCACAATAGGCGCAATCGCACCCACCCACGACAAAACTTCCATAACTCACTTTCCTTCCCTTTCCGCTTGTTCGAGGAGCCGAAGCCCCAGCGCGAGGCCGTTGAGCGTGTCGATGCCCGACGTGTGGCCAAACGCGCGAACGGCCTGCAAAGGCTCCTCCAGCGGGCTTTCGATGTCCGCAGCGTGCAAGAGCCCGTGCAGCACCTCGCCAAATTCCCCGCCGGCGGCGCATTGCAAAAAGGCACGGCTGATGTCGTTCGTGCGCGCGGCCGCGGACCGGACCGCCCCCGCGAATGCAAACAGGGCTTTTTCTGCCCCCGCCGCCCAGAACGCGCACAGCATCCCCACAAGCGCATCGTCGCCCGAAGGGGTTAGGCCGCCGCCGAGGCCCACAAGGCCCTTAGCCGCCTTTGCACACGCGGAAAAATCGGGCGCCGCGAAAAGGACCGCCGCAAACACGCTGCGCAGCGCCGCCTCCACCGCGCCGCTTCCCGGCCGAGGCGCCGGGTCCACGGCCGCGTCCGCAAGCCCCTGCGGGCCCTCCTTCACACAGAGGGCCGATAAAAACGCTTCCACGTCTTTTCGAAGCCGCCGCCGCTTTGCGCCGGAAAGCCGCACGGAAAGCCGCGGCTGCCACACGTCCAGCGGCCCTACAAACAAAGAGACCTGCCCGCCAAACAAAACGCCCCCCAAAAAGGCAACCGTTTTTGCCTCCTTCGCGTGGGCCGCAAAATACCCGAACGCGCTCTCCGAAAGGGGCAGCGCCGCGGACACCGGCGTCAGCGGGATCTCCTGCGGATGCAAAGCCAAAAGCCCCCCCGGCCCTTGGAGATTGACCGTCCGGCGGTAAACCGAATGGACCGGCAGCGGCCGCCCGCTTTCCAGCGCCCGCGCCGCCCGCACCGCACAGCGCATCGCCCCACACTCCTTTCCGCCACTTGCAACGCGGCACAAAATGTGATGTAATATAAGAATCTACCAAAAAGCCGCGCTTTGCGCGATGAAAGGAAGGTCTTCGATGGGAATATCCCTTTCCTGGCTTTTGCATGAAAGCGGCCTAAAGGGGCTGCGGCTTTTGACAGCCCCGCCCCTGCAGCCGCGCGCGATCACGGGCGTCAACATCCTCGACAACCCCGAAACCCTGCAATGGATCAAGCCCGGGGAACTCGTCCTGACAACCGGCTACATCTTTCGCAACGACCCCTCCTTGCAGACACACATCCTGGAGGACCTAAACCGGGCCGGCTGCGCGGCGCTGTGCTTTAAAACGAAGCGCTTTTTTGCGGAAATTCCCGCGCCGATGGTGGAAACCGCACAGGCGCTGGACCTTCCCATCGTCGAGCTGCCGCTGCACTATTCCCTATCCGACGTGTCACAGGCGGTCTCGCGCAAGCTCTACGCCGACCAGTTCCAGCAGCTCGCACACGAGCAAATGCTCTACAACGCCTTATTTAACGCCTATTTCCAGGGCCGGCCGGTCAATGAAATCCTGCACATCCTTGCGGAGTATCTGAAACGCACCGTCTGCATTCTGTCGGGCCTTCGGAAAATCCCGTGGTATGCCCCGTTTGAAGAAGGGCGCGCACTTACGGATGCGCCGCTGCCGCTGCTGCCGCAGAAAGTCACTGCCGTGCCGGGCCCCGCAAACGCGCCCTACCGCAGCGGGACGCTGACCCTGCTCGGGCAGACGTTTTCCGCGGCAATGCTGCCGCTTTCGAACCCGCAGTATACGCTGTGCATCCTCGGGGATGCGCCGGAAGCGCTGCCCTGGGACACGATTGCACACGTATTGAAGATCATCGATTTCACGCGTTCCCATGCGGTGCTGCGTCACCCGGAATTGACGAATTATTTCGATTCTTTTTTCCAATATCTTTTGCATCCGGACACGTTTTCCGAAGCGTCTTCCATTCAGGTTCTGGAATATTACGGCCTGCCGCACAACCCGCGCGGCACGGTGGCCGTATTCAGCGTGCAAAGCACGGACCCGCAGTCGCTGTGGCCGCATGTCCAGTCGCTTTTAGACACGCTCGGCGTTCCGAAAGCCGGCTGCTTTGCCGCGTACAATGAGACGCTTTTGTGCCTGTGCTTTTTAAAACCCACGGGCGAAGCGCTCAAGGCGGTGCTCGACGCGCAGTTTGCCGCGCTTTCACAGACGGTGCCCGGCCTTTCGGCCGGCGTAGGGCGGCTTTCCGCCTTGCCGCTGCCGCAGAGCTTCCGCGAGGCCTCCTTTGCGCTGTCGCTGACAAAGCGGCCGGGCGGGGCGGCGTTTGTGCTGTTTGAAGACCATCTGGCCGACTGGCTGGTCTTTCAGCTGCCGCAGCCGCAGCGCGAGGACCTGCTCTCGATGACCGTAAAGCCGCTGCTCGACTTTGACCGGAAGCACCACACGAACCTCACCGAAACCCTTGCGGCGTACTTTGACAGCGGCTTAAACGCAAGCCTTGCGGCCGCAAAGCTCTATATCCACCGCAACACCTTTTTAAAGCGCATGGAGAAGATCCGCACGCTGACGCACGTATCCACCGGCGATTCGGACCGCCTGCTCTCCCTCGCGCTCGGCCTGCGGATATACAGAGGGCTGCCGCGCGAATAATCGGCGGCAGCCCGTTTCTCTACAGCGTCTTATTTCGCCTGGTGGTACACATCCAGTGCTGCGGCAACGCCGGCGCCCTTGTTGACCGGCACATGCAGCTGGAGCATGACCGCTTCCAGTGCGCCCAAAAGCATCAGGATGTTGCGCTTCTGGCTCGAATAGCCCATATTGCCGATGCGCAGGATCTTCCCGTCGAGCGGGCCGAAACTCGTCGCGATCTCAATGCCAAAATCGTCGAGCAGCATGCCGCGGATGGCCTTGCCGTCCACGCCTTCGGGGATGTTGATGGCCGTCACGACCGGCATCTTGTGCTTTAAGTCGCCGAAAATCGTCAGGCCCATCGCCTCTAAGCCGGCCGTGAGCGCCTTGTCGTTTAACGCATGGCGGGCAAAGCGGGCGTCGAGCGTCTCCTCGAGCACGCAGCGCAGCGCCTCATGGACGGCGTACTGCATGCTCGTCGCCTCGGTGTGGTGATTTAAGCGGCGCGGGCTCCAGTAATCCTCGAGCTGCGCCAAATCGAGGTAGTTGCTCGGGATGCGCGGCAGCGTGCCGTCGACGTCGTCGGCCGTGCGGATGCCCTTTTCGACGCGCTTTCTCGCGCGGGCGATCGAGCTAATCTGTTCATTGTACGTAATCAGTGCGGAACCGGACGGCGCGGAGATACACTTCTGCGTGCCGGCGATGCAGGCGGAGAGCTTCCACTCGTCGACCTTAACCGGTGCGCCGCCGAGCGTCGCGACCGTATCGACAATGAGCAAAGCGCCGTAGCGTTCGCACAGCTCGCCGATCTCTTCGAGCGGCTGCATCATCGAGGTAGACGTCTCGCCGTGGACGCACGCGACCGCCTTGTAATGGTCCTTTTTCAGCGCTTCCTCGATCTCTTCGGGCTCAAACACGGTGCCCCAGTCGCGCTCTAAAAGCGTGATGTCCGCGCCGCAGCGCTCGAGGATTTCCGCCAGCAGGTAGCCGAAGCGGCCGAACGCCGGGATCAGCACCTTGTCGCCGGGGCAGATCGCCGCGGTCAGCACGGTCTCCAGGCCGCCGCGCGACGTCGTATCGACGACGTACGTCTGGTGGTTCTTCGTCTGGAAAACCTCGCGCGCCATCTCCATCGTCTCGTTCATCAGCTGCGTGAATTCCGGGTCAAACTGGCCGATGATGTGGGCGCTCATTGCGCGCAGCACGCGCGGGTCTGCCTCGACCGGGCCGGGCGCCATCAGCATGCGCGGGGAGGGATTGATCTCTTTAAATGTCATTTTGAAAGACTTCCTTTCCTTTTCTCGCTTTCAAAAATTACAGAAAAGCCGCAGGGGTGTGCGATTCCCGCGGCGTTTAAGCATTCTGTGGGCCGGCATTCGCCGCCCTATTGCAAATATAGCAAAAACGCACAGACTCCGCAAGGGGCAATCTGCCTATCTGAACCCGCACTTTGTAGGCAGGATGCCCCTTTTCATGCGCCGTCAGAAAACAAAAGGGCGCGGCCTTTGGGGACTTTCTCCGAAAGCCGCGCCTGCTGTTTTGTTAGAGGATCACGTTGATCTGATGGCCGTCGAGGTAGCTCGTGACATTTTCAAACGTGATATGCGCGCGCTTTATCATCGCCTCTTTCGTCGCGAAAGCAACGTGCGGCGTCAGGACCGTGTGCTTCGCGTGCAGGATCGGGTAGTCCGCCGGCAGCGGCGGCTCCATATCGAACACGTCGAGGCCGGCGCCGGCGATCTTTTCGTCGTTTAACGCCTCGGCGAGGGCCGCGTTGTCGACGACCGGGCCGCGGGCCGTGTTGATGAGCAGGGCCGTCGGCTTCATCAGCGCGATCTGCTCCTTGCCGATCATGCCGCGGGTCTCGGCGTTGCTCGGCACATGCAGCGAGACGATGTCGCTCTCGCGCAAAAGCGTGTCGAGCGGCACATATTGGACGCCTTGTGCTTCAAGCGCCGGTTTCACCGTGCGGCTGTACGCGAGCACGTGCATGCCGAAAATCTTCGCGATCTCCGCGACGCGCGAGCCGATCGCACCCGTGCCGACGATGCCGAGCGTCTTGCCCTGCAGCTCGGGGCCGACAAGGCCGTCCTTCGTGCCGCCCGTGCGCGCGCGCTCATCGCACGTCGGAATGTAGCGGTAAAGGCTGAGCATCAGGCCAAACGCCAGCTCCGCAACGGCATTCGTCGAATAGCCCGCCGCGTTGCTGACCTTGATGCCGCGCGCCTTGCATGCATCGAGCGCGATGTGGTCGACGCCCGTGAATGCGACCGCGATCATTTGAAGCTTCGGGCAGCCGTCGATGACCTCCGCCGGCAGGGGGAGGTTCGCGACCACCAGGATGTCCGCGTCTTTGCCGCGCTCAATCAGTGTGGGCGTGTCCGTCACGCGCGTGGTGTGATAGACAAACGTATGGCCCGCATCGAGCAAAGGCTGCTTTAACTCGTCGATCAGGCTCTGTTCGACGCCGAGCGGTTCAATGACTACAATATGCATGTTCGTTCATCCTTTCCTTTGGGAAATGCACTGCTTTTATTTTAAACGCCGGGTGCTTTCTTGTCAATTCTTCCGAAGCGTTTCCGGAATTTTTTGCCTTTATGCCGCGAACATGCGCACAAGCTCCAGGAGAATCCGGACGCACAGCTCCATGTCCTCCTCGGTGATGTGCTCGTACGGGCCGTGGCACGCCCATCCGCCCGTGCCGAGGTTCGGGCAGGGCAGGCCGCGCGCGGAAAGCGTTGCGCCGTCCGTGCCGCCGCGGATCGGTTCGACGGCAGGGGTCAGGCCGACGGCCGCGATGGCCGCCTTCGCGCGCTCGATGAGCTCGGGGTATGGGCGCACGTACTCCTCCATATTGCGGTAGCCGGCGGCAAACTGGACCTCCGCCGTGCCCTCGCCGTATTTCTCGTTGAGCAGCGCCGCGATGTGCAGAAGCATTTCCTTGCGGATATCGAAATGAAGCGCGTCGTGGTCGCGCAGGATGTAGTGCAGGACGGCACACGTGACATCGCCCTGCATGTTCGTCAGATGGAAAAAGCCCTCGCGGCCCTGCGTGTGCTCGGGCACCTCGCCCGCGGGCAGCATCGCATCGGCCTCCATCGCGATGCGCGCGGCGTTGTGCATCTTATCCTTCGCGCTGCCGGGGTGGATATTCTTGCCGTGAATCGTCAGGGTCGCGTCGCAGGCGTTAAAATTCTCATACGAAAACACGGCCGGGTCGCCGCCGTCAACGGTATAGGCAAATTTCGCGCCGAAGCCCGCAAGGTCAAAATGCTCGGTGCCGCGGCCGATCTCCTCGTCGGGCGTAAAGGCGATGCACAACGGGCCGTGGGGGATGTTCTGGCTTAAAATCCGCTCGCAGGCAGTGAGAATTTCCGCGATGCCGGCCTTGTCGTCGGCGCCCAGAAGGGTCGTGCCGTCGGTTGTGACGAGCGTCTTGCCGACGCAGTCTTTCAGGTGCGGGAATTCCTCGGGCGAAAGCGTCAGGCCCGCGCCGAGCGCTACCGCCTTGCCGTCGTACTGCTTGTGAATCTGCGGGTGGACCGGCGCGCCGGGGAAATCGGGGGACGTGTCCATGTGCGTGATAAAGCCCAGCGCCGGGGCATCCTCAAGGCCGGGCGTCGCGGGGAGCTTCGCGTAGACGTAGCCCGTGTCGGAAAGCACGACGTCCGAAGCCCCCAGGGCCTTGAGCTCCTCGAACAGCGCCTTTGCCAAATCCAATTCCCGCCCGGCACTCGGGGACGCGGCGCTTTCGGGGTCGGAAGTCGTCTCCACCGCGATGTATTTTAAAAAGCGTTCCAAAACCTGCATAAAAACCACCCTTTCACTGTCTTCCATTTTAGTATACGCCCGCGCCGCCGCGGCCGCAAGGGGAAAAATAAAAAACGGCGATGCCGGAAAAACCGGCATCGCCGCTACGCAAATACACTACATTTATCTTGTTGAGATGGTGTTTCCTTGTTGTCTCATGATTAGGCAACCGTGTGGGCGGTGAAGATCTTGTAGGTCTTGCCGTCGATCACACAGTACACGCCGATGTCGCGGCCAGCCTGCTGCGCCGTGACGGAGCAGTAATACTTGCCGTTTTCAGCCGGATACGTGTCCGGGTTGTAGGACGTGGACAGAGCCGCGCCGTCAGCCGTCAGGAACGTGAACGGAGCCGCCGGATCGTCGAGGGTAATCTCGAACTGATACTTCTGGCCAACCTTCAGGTCCATGTTCAGCGTCGTGTCGGACTCGAACGGACGATCCGCAACTTCCAGCGTGAAGATCTTGATGCCGTTGACATAGACACCCGTCTGGGCGCCGACAGCGCCAGCCGCATAGATCTGGTAGGAGCCGGACGTGCCGTTCCAAACCGTGTTCGTGTTCGTGCCGCCGATGGAGCCGTTGCCAACCGTGTAGTCGAAGCTGTCAACCGTCTCTTCGGAGGAAATCGCGAAGTTAAACGCCATGGACTGCGGAACCGTGATGACCGTGGAGCCATCAGCCGCGCAGGTGATCTTTTCGCCTTCCGCGTTCGTCACAACGACGGAGAACGGGTTGGCCGGAGCTTCCGGAGCCTTGCCCGTCAGCGTGAGGTCAACAGTAGCAGCCGCATACTGGGTCTCAAGAGCCGTGTACGGCTTGCCATCCTTGTAAACCGTCGCGGTAACCGTGACGTCGTTGGAACCATTCAGGTTGTTCTCCGTGTAGCCGATTGCATCGACCTTGCAGGAGAGGCCGTCCGCGGACGGGGTCAGCTTGACGGAATCCGGCTTGTTGGATTCCCAAACAATGGAGACGCCTTCCGGAATATCAACCGTAAACGGAATCTTCGACAGCGTCAGCGTCGTGCCAGCCGTGCCAACTTCAACCGTACCGGTCTGCTCCATCAGAACACCACGGAACGCAAGGGTCTCTACAGAGTAGGTGTAAACGTTCTTACCTGTATTCTGACCTTCGATAGCCGTCACACCAGGCGTCACAAAAAGATTGCCATTCTGAACCGTAGAAGTATAAAGAATGTCGCCAACCTTAGCATCCTTAACGAGCAAGGTAACACCCGTATTAGAAGCATCTTCGCCGGTAACTTCCACGCTATTCACCGGAACGATAACCGTACCGTTCGCTTGTGCAAACTTATACGTCTTAATGCTATCAGCAGTCAAACGACCATCAACATCCATCAAGCTATCGCTCTGAGCGCCGCACGGAGTAGCTGTACCATCTGAATACGTGCCCGTATCAATCTTACCAGCCGTCACATTTGCCTCATCTTCAATTGTGACTGTACCAAAGTAAAGTAAGTCGTTCAGATTAAACGTACCAGACGCAATATCAAGTTTAGCAACATAGGGGCAATCCGCGTAATTACCTTCCGTACCGGAGAGATTACCAACGCTCATCGTGTTGATTTTCGTGCCAGCCGTCAATGTAATCGTACCTTTAGTCGTGATGTCACCAACCGTAACGTCACCGCCGCCAACCTGCTGACCATTAGACTGTGCATCTTCTGCATCGACCGTTACAGCGCCCGTAGCCGTTACATTGCCAACTTCCACTGCAGGGCCCTCAGCTTCCCCTGCGCCATCGATATCGACACTACCAGCTTTCACATTTCCAACTGTTGCGGTCTCATTGTCCGTATTGTCAATATCGCCAACTACAACCGCACCGGTAGTAGTGATATCACCCACCGTACCAGTTGTAACTGTAATGTTCTGATTGCTCACAGCAGTGATGTCGCCAAGAACTGCGCGACTATCGCCAATGGAAAGATCACTGTTGGCAATAACATCCATGCCAGTGATGTTGTAGCCGTTAGCCATCGTTGCGGTTTCTTCACCGTAATTTGCAGTTACAGCGAAAGTATCGCCACTGCTATAAGAATAAGTATCATTCACTGTCACAGACGCAGGCTGAATATCAACATCCGGATCGCTCTTGTCTGTCGCGATGACAGTAGCCGTACCAGTTTTCACGTTATTAGTCGGCTGCTTTTGGACGACGCCACCTGCATCAATTGTAGACAAGCTATTGGACAGTGAATAGGTATAATTAGCTTCCGTTACACCAGAAGTGCTAATCGTGGCAGGACCATTACTGTTCGCCGAAACCTTATAGATGTCAAAACTGACATCTTCATTGATAGAAGCTTCTTTGTTAGTTGCTGCATCAATATCCGTATTAGCATCGTAAGTTCCACCAGCCGGTAAAACGATTAAGCTTCCTTCCGGATAAATAGATGTCACAAATTTAATGGTAACAGTAGCCGTAACCACGCCATTAGATGCACCATGTTCGCCATCTTCAAACTTGTTAGCATTAACTGTTGCTGTATATTTCTTTGTGAAAATCACATCCTGGCGCTGGTTCACATAAGTAGGATCAATGTGAACCGTCCCGTCAGTATCAACCTTTGCAACCTTCGTGTTGCTAGACTGCCAATCCTCGCCATCAATCGTTGTCAGGCTATCAATGCTAACTTTCTGACCATCTTTTTCTGCACTAATGTAATCGGCCCAACTCGTTGCAAGATTAGCACTGTTGTCAAGATCAACAGACGTCGAACTTGACGTTAAATTCAGCGGAATATCCGTCACCTTGAACTGCACGTCAGAACCCGCAGCAAACGAAGCGCTGGTGCTCATGGCAAAAGCGCTCGCAGCCATTGCCGCAGACAGAACTGCAGCAAGAGCCTTGCTTACTTTCTTGTTCATTTTTCTTTTGTCCTCCTTAAAATAAATGTGTGTGTTTGTGCATTTGCGCATGCATAATAACTTCAACAAATGAGCCCGCCTCGGAAAGGAGGCGGGCGGCCGGTCTTGTACAGGGACTGGCTTGTTCGGTTGGCCGCCCGCACCCTTTGAGGCACAACTCAAATGTTTATTGCATTATAGCATTCCCGCCCGCCAAAGTCAAGGGTGCAGCGGCCCATTTTCCGTACCAAATCGTGAAAAAATCCGTGTTAAAATTTGTACATCTCTGTCTTTTGCACAGCTTTTCCACTTGACGCCGGGTGGGGTGTTTTTGCCCGCACTTTTCTATCCCCTTTACGCCTATTAAAATTTTAATTTATCCCTTCGACGCGCTCGGGCCGCGCCAGGCCCCTACTTTCTGGCCAGCAGAAAGTAGGCAAAGACTGGCCAAAGAGGGCTGCGCCCCCTTTGGGATTCCCCCCTGCGGTCGCGCTAGAGTGCCTTCGGCACAACCGCGCGAGGGGAGTGACG
>ERZ1090863.25-NODE-25-length-119246-cov-23.379467_pt1 | contig 119246 bp, 99 predicted proteins | sample MGYA00478480_ERZ1090863 | MGnify/ENA primary metagenome ERZ1090863 (study PRJEB33644, sample SAMEA5815746) | chicken gut metagenome | biome: Chicken; feature: Gastrointestinal Tract; material: Caecum | place: Ireland | collected 2019-01-01 | study: A study of the...
TTTTTCCCCAAAAATTTTTTTTTATACCTTTGTCTAAAAAAATTCCCCCCCCGCGGCTGCTGCCAAACCCGGGGGGGGCCGCTGGCACCAAACCCGGGGGGCCCGCCCCGGAACCATTCAGTAATACTTGCGGTTTCCCCACAGATTGGCTTTCTTTAAATCCAGATACTCTCCGTAGGCTCGTTCCAGAATCTGCCGCTCATTGGAAAACTTCAAAAGATGGTATGCTTCATGGTACTTGTAATAGCCGGAATCCGTAAAATATTCCTCCCGCTGGGGGCGGCTGTAATAGCTCCCGGCCCGCATGAGATACCAGTGGACTTCCTTCTCCACCGTATCATCCGGAATATTAAAGCTGTACCGGCTTTTTCCGATATATTTCACTATGGAAGCGTGAACGCCCGACTCCTCCAGCACCTCTCTGACAGCAGTTTCCTTATACTCTTCTCCTGCCTCAACAGTCCCTTTCGGCAGCACCCATCCCTCGTATTTGTTTTTGTAGCTTTTGTACAAGGTCAGAATTTTGCCCCGGTAAATTACTACCCCGCCGCAGCTTGTTGCCTCAATCATCGCAAATCCTCCTGGGGCTGCCGGCCCGCCGCCTTAAGGGCAGCTGCCGGCGCGCTATTTCATAGATAACAGTATACCCCTTTTTCAGACCCCGCGCAACTGTCAAGCGAAATAGCTCTCAAAAATCTGCCGGGCAACCGGCACCGCCGCGGCGCTTCCGCTCTGCCCATTCTCCACGATCACAGCCACTACGATGTCAGAAGATCCATTGTCCGAAAAGCCGATAAACCATCCATGGGCATTCCCCTGGTTTCCGTATTCCGCGGTTCCGGTTTTTCCGGCGATATTCCATGGAAGATCTGACAGAGCGGAGGCAGTTCCGTAACTGACTACCCCGTGCATCAGTTCCCGCAGCGCCGCCGCTTCCCCGCTGGTCATAGCCTGGGTCAGTTCCCTGGGTTCCGTCCGCTCTGCCACCGAGCCGCTGGAGGATTCTACGCGGTCTACAATCGTGGGAACCATGATCTTTCCATCGTTGGCCACCGCCTGAGCCACCATGGCCATCTGCAGGGGTGTTGCCAGAGTATTTCCCTGGCCGATGGAGGTCTGCATGGTCAGGGGCGCTCCGTCGTAAATTCCCAGAGAGAAGGAACTGTCCACCGTGGGAAGGCCGATCTCACCGGGAAGCTCCTGATTAAAATAGAGACTTTCCGCGGCCTCCGTAAGCGCCTCCGCCCCCAGCTCCACACCCATATGGGCGAAGGCGCAGTTGCAGGAATTCGCCATGGCGTCCGCGAAGGTTTCTTCCCCGTGGGCGTTATTTCCGGCGCAGTGAATGGTAAAGCCGTTTTCCGTGTACTCCCCCTGGCAGGTGTAGCTGAAATCGTCAAAGGTTCCGTGCTGCCGGTAATAGGCCAGGGCAGTAACAATTTTAAAGGTGGATCCGGGGGGATACTGTCCCTGCAGAGCCCGGTTCAGCAGCGGGCTGCCGGAGTCATCGCTGATCAGGGCGTCCCAGTCTTCATCCAGGGTGTTGGGATTAAATCCCGGCTTGCTCACATCCGCCAGAATCCGTCCTGTGGAAGCTTCCAGCACGATCACCGCCCCCCGGTTGTCTCCCAGCGCCTCCGAAGCCGCCTGCTGAAGATTTACGCTGAGGGAAGTCACCAGGTTGTCCCCCTGCTTTTTTTCCTCTCTCAGATCGCTCTGAAGCTGTTCCAGAGGATCTCCGTGAGACTGCAGCAGATCCCTGCCCCGGGAGCTTTCCAGTCCGCTTCCGCCGTACTCCTCATACCCTACGGTGTGGGCGAAAAGCCCGTCATAGGGATAAACTCTGGTCTCGTTTCCTTCCGCGTCCACCTGGGTCTGAGCCAGCACGCTTCCATCGGAAGCCAGAATAGAACCCCGGATTACCTGTTCCGCCATTTTTTCCTGGCGCTTGTCGTACTGGCTGTATTCTCCCTTTAAATATTCGCTGCTCTCTACAGTCTGGAAATAGGCTACGTACGCGATCAAGCCCAGAAAGAGGAATACAAAAAAGTAGGATACGATCACATAAGGCCTACCAGTTGAGGCTTTTTTCCGTCTGTTCTTCGATTCGTCTGGAGAAGTCATCTTCCTCCGGCGCGGATCCTCCCCGTGGTCCCGGGCAGTTCCAGTCATCCGGTCCTCCCTTATTCTGTTTTCCCTTTGGTTTCTGTCGTTGTAGTTTTTCAAACTGCTCACCTTCGTCTTCTCTTAAAATATAGAGGCCCTGAATTATGGCCAGCATCAGTATCGTACAAACCATGGAACTTCCGCCGTAGCTGACCAGAGGCAGCGTCACTCCGGTCAGCGGGATAAACTTCGTCACGCCCCCCACCGTCAGAAATACCTGGAACGCGTATTCCGTGCCCAGACCGATGGCAATGAGCTTATAGAACGGCTTGCTCATTTTCATGGAAATATTGACGATCAGAAGATAGGTTCCCATGCAGAGCAGAAGCAGGCAGATGGCAAACAGAACGCCCAGCTCCTCGCAGATGGCGGCAAAGGTGGAGTCCTCGCTGGCCAGAGGAATCAGATCCGGATAGCCCTGAAACAGGCCGGTGCCGAACCAGCCGCCGGCGCAGATGCCGAACAGCGCCTGGATAATCTGATAGCCTTTCCCCTGGGGATCCGCGAAGGGATTTCTCCACACATCCACACGCACCTGCACATGGGAAAACAGCCGGTAAGCCGCGGCGGCGGCCAGAGCCCCGCACCCGAAGCCCGCGAATACATACCGCACTTTCCTGGTCGCCACGTAAAGCATGACAATGTACGTGATAAAATAAATCAGGGCAGCACCCAGATCCGTGGAAAGCACCAGGATGCCCACATGTACGGCCGCCAGAACGGTGGACAGCAGGATCCTGCGGAAGGTGAGATTCTTCTGCAGCATTCCCGCCACAAAAAATACAAAGGTAATCTTGACAAACTCAGAAAACTGAAAGCTGATGCCCCAGAACTTCAGGGAGAGATTGGCTCCCTGATAGACGCTGGAGAACAGAAATACGGCCCCCAGCAGCAGGATTCCGGCGATTCCGTAAAGCCAGGTCAGGTCTTTTACCAGCTTCACCTTCCGGACAATCACCGGAACCACAAAAGAAAGCAGTGTGGCAGCCGAGGTAATCACAAACTGTTTAAAGGCATTATTCAGGGACAGCCGGCTCTGGATCACAAAGCCTACCGACAAAAGCATGCACATGGTATTTAAAAGGATCAGCGACGCTTTTTTGTAGATCAGCCGGTACAGCCCCTGGACGATCAGGATGTAGAGAATCGTGCCCAGATACATAAAGATCATATTCAGACTGTAGGTCTGAAGAAACATGACCAGATACGCCGCGAAGTTAAACAGCAGCATCAGCACGATCTGCTTTCTCATGATCCGCCTGCGCGCTTCCTCATTTTTTCTTTTCAGCACCATGAACGTTTCCAGTGTGAAAAATAAAATCAGAAAAAGAAGCAGATATTTCGAAACTTCCACAATTATTTTTGTCATGGTCAACCTCTCACTCCACTCCCCGGCGGAAGTGGCCTTTTGTGTACTCTCTTCCGTTTCCCAGAGGCTCCGCCGGTTTCTCTCCTCCAAGGACAGCCAGAAATCTTTCCGCGGTCTCCGCTGCCTCTCTCCCGCTTTCTACTGTAAAATTCAGCCGGTAAGAGCGAAAACCCAGGCTCCGGATCTCTTCCCACTCAGACTCCAGGCTGGTGGGAAGGCTGTTGTAAATAATATTGCAGCAGCAGGAGCAGACACACTGCACGGGAAATCTCATGCCTTTTCGGTCTCTAAGCGTCAGCAGATCTCCCCTGCCGGTACAGCGGTCCAGATTTTTTTTCAGGCACTGGCTGGAGAGCATCATCGGCGTACGGCCGTACAGGATCAGTTCGCTGAACCGGTTGTCTCTCTCCCTGAGTTCCCTCCGGTTCAGTTCCCAGGGGGCGGTGTCACCCTGAATCCCGTTTTCCCTCCAGAACTGAAGAGACTGGCTGTTAAAAGTATACATGCCGGCATCCAAAATGGCAAGCCTCTGCAGATTCATTTTCCGCAGGATTCCGAAACTTTCCAGATTCCTCACCAGAATGCCGGAAATGCCCTCCTCCTCCAAACCTTCCAATTTTTCCGCGAATTCGCTTTTTCCATCCTTCCGAAGAATATAAGGAAGAGCCAGGTAAACTTTTTTCCCGGCAGAGGTCAGCTTCGCAGCCGTTTTTCTGAACTCTTCCCTCCATTGCCCCGGGCGGAATAAGGTAATCGGAAGATAATATCCGCTGATTCCCGAAAGACGCGCCAGGCTATCCAGCTGTTCCGGCCTTTCAGCCAGAACCCTGAATTCTCCGCTTTTGCCGGCCTCCTGCCTTTGGACCGGTTGAGGGCGGGGAGTCTGCCCCCTGTTTCCGGGGGTCTTTCTTCTCCATCCGGAGAGCATCTTTTCCCGCGCCGCGGCCAGCCCTTCTCTGCGCAGTTCATTGAGAACCTGGACAGGCACAAAAACATCTCCTCCCATGCGGATTTCCAGTTTTTCAAAAAAGAAAGAGCTGTTTCCGGTTTTTTCCATCTGAATCCGCGCCCGCTCTTCTGTGAGAGGTCTGTTTTTGGCAGGCTGTACCTCTGCCCCTTCAGCCACAGCGGAATGCCCTCCCGCGGTAACCGCGAACCGGGCCGCATGTCCCGGGATCAGTTCCAGAATTCCCTCTGCCGGAATCTTCTCTTCCGAAACCTCAGCGTTTTTTTCCGGCTCCGGCTTTTCCGTCTGCCTTTTTTCCGTCAGCTTTACATTTTTCAAAGCCATCATCTCACGGCCGTTCCGCGCCAGAAAATAGCTCTGATTGAAGCCATCCCTGTTAAACAGCTGAAAAAGTCTCTTTTTATCTTTTTCCGCCACCTGATAGCGGTCCGGATACCGGTCATAATATTCCCGCCGGCCCAGATATTCATCCAGATATTTTCTGTAGATTTCCACTACGCCGGCCGTATATTCCGGTTTTTTCATTCTCCCTTCGATTTTCAGGGACATAACCCCGGCTCTGAGGATGTCCGGAAGCAGTTCTACGGTACACATGTCTTTGGTATTTAAAGGATAGGCTGTATTTTTTCCGTTGAGTCTTTTGTCTTTCTCCCAAACCTCGTAGGGAAGCCTGCAGGGCTGCGCGCAGCGGCCCCGGTTTCCGCTCCGCCCTCCGATCATACTGCTCATCAGGCACTGCCCGGAATAGCTGTAACACAAAGCCCCGTGCACAAAAGCTTCCAGTTCCATAGAGGTTCTGCCGCGGATGCATGCCAGCTCTTTCAGGGACAGTTCCCTGGCCGCTACCAGGCGGCTGACCCCCAGGGATTCCAGAAATTCCGCCCCGGCCGGTCCTGTCACCGCCATCTGTGTGCTGGCATGGACAGGAAGATCCGGGAATTCCCGGCGGACAAAACGCAGCACGCCGAAATCCTGAACCAGAACCCCGTCCAGCCCTGCCCGGTAAACCGGAAGGAGGTAGTCATACAGGCTCTCCTGCAGCTCTTTTTCCTTCAGCAGGGTATTCACCGTGAGATAAAGCTTTTTCCCGGCCAGATGGACCAGATCAATCGCCTCTGTCAATTCCTCTCCGCTGAGATTTTCCGCGTAGGCCCTGGCTCCGAAAAGCTGCCCTCCGGTATAGACCGCGTCGGCTCCGGCGGCCAGAGCTGCCTTCAGCGACGCAAAAGAGCCGGCCGGCGCCAGCAGTTCTGTGGTGTTCATATGCTTCTGTCCTCCCAAAGAAAAAAACAGGGATGTCCCTTCCGACATCCCCACCTGTCTGCTGCAGCTGTCAGACATCTGCCCCTGCCGCGGAAGGCACCGCGGCATTCTTTGACGTCTGCCCTGCCCGGCCCTTTCGAAGGGCTTCTATCTCCTGTTTCAGCTTGTCGATCTGGATCTGGGCGGCGATCAGATCATGCTTGATATCGTACGTCTCCCGGTCCTTGGACTCCATATCCTCCTCCATGGAATCCGCCTGGGCCTTGGCCTTGAAATAATCATCCGCGATGTTTAATGCCAGCAGGGTAGAGCGGGTATCCTGGGGCTGATGGCTGTAGCCCGGAAGCGTACTCAGCTCCGCTATTTTATTATTCAGGTAGGAGGCCACTCTCTGCAGGTATTCCTCGCTTTCATAGCCGCTTAACGTTACGATCTTTCCATCTATCAAAACCTTTACTGTATTTTTCGAGGCCATCCAATGTATCTCCTTCGTAAAATTCTTTTTCTAATCTTAACTCGATTTCTCAGGAAAAACAACCTTTTTTCTAAGATTCCCTCTCAAAAGGAAGGCCCAGATGCGTGTACGCCTGCCGCATGGCCACTCTTCCTCTGGGAGTCCGGCTCAAAAAACCGTGCTGGATCAGGTAGGGTTCGTAGACATCCTCTATGGTTCCGCTGTCCTCTCCTACAGCCGCTGCCAGGGTGTCCAGCCCTACGGGACCCCCGGAAAATTTTTCTATAATGGTCCGCAGCAGCAGCCGGTCGGTCTGATCCAGACCGTTTTTATCCACCTCCAGCAAATCCAGGGCCAGACAGGCCACTTCTCCCGTAATCCTTCCCTGATATTTTACCTGAGCGAAGTCCCGGACCCGCTTCAGCAGGCGGTTGGCAAGTCTCGGGGTGCCCCGGGATCTCCTGGCAAGCTCCCGGGCGCCTTCCGGATCAATCTCCACCCCCAGCACCTGGGCGGAACGGAGAATGATTGTCGTCAGTTCCCCTTCCGTATAGAATTCCAGATGGTGGATCACCCCAAACCGGTCTCTTAATGGAGCGGTCAGCAGCCCGGCCCTGGTGGTGGCCCCCACCAGGGTAAATTTCGGCAGTTCCAGCCGGATGGAACGGGCGGAGGCTCCCTTGCCGATCATAATATCAATGGCAAAATCCTCCATGGCAGGGTAGAGTACTTCCTCCACCTGGCGGTTCAGCCGGTGGATCTCATCCACAAACAGCACATCCCCCTCTTTCAGTCCGTTTAAAATCGCCGCGATCTCCCCCGGCTTCTCAATGGCCGGCCCGGAAGTAACTTTTATGCGGACCCCCATCTCGTTGGCAATAATACCCGCCAGAGTAGTCTTTCCCAGGCCCGGGGGGCCGTAAAACAGCACATGGTCCAGCACATCTCCCCTCTGTTTGGCGGCCTCTATGTACACCTTCAGGTTTTCTTTGGTTTTTTCCTGGCCGATATAATCCTCCAGAAGCTGCGGGCGGAGGCTTCCTTCTATTCTTCTGTCTTCTTCCGTAATATCCGTGGTAATGATCCGCTTCTCCATGACAACTCCTTACAGCATAAATTTCAGAGCAGCTTTCAGAATCTCCTCCGCGTCCATTTCCGGAGCAGCCTCCACTTTTCGGACAGCCTGAAGGGCTTCGGTGCCTGAATACCCCAAAGCGGTCAGAGCCTGCACCGCCTCCTCCGCCGCCGTATTGGCCGGCTTTCCGGAATTTTGTCCGGCAGCGCCGGACAGCTTTTTCTCAAAGGCGTCTTCCAGGTCCAGTTTATCTTTCAGTTCCAGGATCAGTTTCTGGGCGGTCTTTTTTCCCACCCCGGGAGCTTTAGAGATGGCCGCCGTATCTTCCGAGAGTACGGCAAATCTGAGTTCATCCGCGGATAATCCGGAGAGAATTCCCAGGGCGGCTTTGGGTCCGATGCCGTTGACTCCCAGCAGCATCCGGAACATTTCCAGATCTTCTCTGGAAAAAAAGCCGTACAGCTGCATGGCGTCTTCTTTTACATGGAGATAGGTATAGAGCTTCACGGCATCCCCGGTTCTGACTCCCGCCGCCAGATGTCCGGCCGCCATAAAAATACGGAAGCCCATGCCGTTGTGATCCAGCAGCAGCATATCTTCCGCGATCTCTTCCACCGTTCCCCTTATATATCCGATCATTGTACTCCTCCTTGACGCTGCCTATTATCTTACCATAGGGTCTGAGAAAAGTCAAAGACCCCGCGGGCTTTAAAACCCCAGGGTCCTTCTCTTTTACAGGATCAGCTCTGTATCCGGAAACTGCCCGGTCAGCGCCTCTGCCCCCTCTCTGCCCAGCAGCAGGCAGGAAGTGCTCAGAGCGTCCCCAAGCAGGCCGCTGCTGCTGATTATGGTGGCCTGGGCGTATTCCGTCCGGGCCGGATATCCTGTGTCCGGATCCAGGATGTGGTGGTACTGCTGCCCCTGCCATTCATAGTACCTTTCATAGGTGCCGGCGGAAATCACTGCCCGGTCTTCCACGGAAACGGTTTTTTCATAGGTTCCCCGGGGCGCGAAGGGTTTCTGGATGCCTACCGTCCAGGGACTTCCGTCCGGTTTGGATCCGACGGTCATCACGTTGCCTCCCAGATTGATGAGAGCGCTCTCCACCCCGGCCGCTTTCAGATACTCTTTCAGTTTATCTGAAATATAGCCCTTCGCCAGAGCCCCCAGATCCAGAATGGTATCCTGCCGTTCAAAATACAGGATCCGCCCCTCCAGGCGGATGGAAGAACCGTCCACCTTTTCCAGGGCCTCCCGGATCTCCTCCTGGGAGGGAGGCTCATTTTTTTCTCCGGTAAAGTCCCAGATTTCGCAGAGCGGCCCCACCGTAATATCCAGTTTTCCGCCTGTCAGTTCGTAGAATTCAATGCCGGTCTTCACCACAGCCGCCAGATCTTCTGAGAGGAGCACATGGTCTTCGCTCCGATGGTTGACCTGATACAATTCGCTGTCCTCTCTGGTTCTGCTGAAGACCGTCTCCATCTGACCGCAGAGAGAAAAGCAGCCCTCCAGCAGCTCCTCCGGGTCTTTTCCTGTGATCTGTATGGAAATTTCTGTGTCGAAATAGAATCCGTTTCCCTCTGCGGCTGACTCCCCGCTGCTGCCGCAGCCCCAGAGGCACCCGGAAAGGCAGAGGCAGAGAGCCAGACACCATGCTTTTACCATTTGACGATACATCCTCTCGGGCACTGCTCCGCGCAGGTTCCGCAGCTGGTGCAGAGTTCATAGTTGATATGGGCCGCTCCCCCCTGCACCGTAATAGCCCCGGAAGGACAGTTCTTTTCACATTTTCTGCAGCCGATGCAGCCGGATCCGCAGACCTCCATCACCGCTTTGCCCCGGTCCTTTGTGGAGCAGGCCGCATGGTATTCCTTCTTCTCATAGGGCACCAGCTCTATCAGCCCTCTTGGGCAGGCTTTCACACAGGCGCCGCAGGCCTTGCAGGCTTCCCTGTCCACCCGGGCCGCCCCCTCCAGGAGGGACAGAGCCTGGAACTGGCAGGCTTTCACGCAGTCTCCGAATCCCAGGCAGCCGTAAGAACAGGCCTTGGGGCCGCCGCCCGGAAGCAGGTTCGCCATGGCGCAGGATTCCACGCCCGTATAGTCATACTGTTTCTTCGCGGTCTGACAGGTTCCCTGGCAGCGGACGTAAGCAGTCATCCTCTCCGTCTCCTCTACTTCCTGTCCCATAATCTCACCGATTTTCTTTGCCACCGGCGCGCCTCCCACCGGACAGACCGTAAGGGGAGCCTTTCCGGAAGCCACCGCCGCGGCAGCGCCGTCGCAGCCGGGAAATCCGCAGCCGCCGCAGTTATTGCCCGGCAGCGCCTCCCGGATCATAGCTTCCCGCTCATCGGTCTCTACGGCAAGCTTTTTCCCTGCCAGGCTTAAGATCAGGCCGATGATCAGGCCGCATCCGGCCACCACCAGGACAGAAATGAGTATTGTATTCATATTCCCTTATCTCCTCTCTTCCCACTTTCAAACCAGCCTCAGATGATGCCGGAAAATCCGAAAAATGACATGGACATCAGCATGGCTGTCAGAAGTACAATGGGCATTCCCTGAAATGCCTTGGGAACATCGTTATATTCCATTTTTTCCCTCAGTCCCGCCATGAGAACGATGGAAATCGTAAAGCCTGCCGCCGTGGCAAAACCGTTGACCACGCCCTCCAAAATCGTATAGTTATTCTGCACATTCAGAATAGCCACTCCCAGAACCGCGCAGTTGGTGGTAATCAGCGGAAGATACACGCCCAGGGCACGGTACAGGGAAGGCACTTTTTTCTTCAGAAACATCTCCACCAGCTGTACCAGGGCGGCGATAACCAGGATAAACACAATGGTCTGCAGGTACTCCACCCCGCAGGGCACCAGGATAAACTTGTAAAGCAGACTGGTGCAGAAGGAGGAAAGAGTCAGTACAAAGATTACCGCGCCGCCCATACCCGCGGCGGTATTCATTTTTTTGGAAACCCCAAGAAAGGCGCACAGGCCAAGAAACTGGCTTAAAACCACGTTGTTTACCAGCGCCGCGCCGATGGCGATCATCATCAGTTCTCTCATTGTTCACTCCCCTGCCTTTCCCGGCCCCCGCAGGCCATATTGCCGCAGCTCCCGCATCCCTGCGTGCAGTCATGTCTTTTTTGCGCTCCCGGCTTCCTGCTCCGCATTTTGTTGAGAAACGCCACCAGCAGCGCAAGGACAAAGAAGGCTCCCGGAGCCATAATAAAGATATTTACAGGTTCATAGGCCTCGGGCATAATCCGGAATCCGCAGAGGGTTCCGGAGCCCAGCAGTTCCCGGAACGCTCCGATGGAGAGCAGGCCGATGGTAAACCCAAGGCCCATGCCCAGCCCGTCAAAAATAGAGGGCAGCACCGGATTTTTTCCGGCGTAGGCCTCCGCCCGCCCCAGAATGATACAGTTTACTACGATCAGAGGAATATAGATTCCCAGAGCGTCATTGAGACTGGGGATGTAGGCCTGCAGCAAAAACTCTACAATAGTCACAAAGGAAGCCACCACGCCGATATAGGCCGGCATCCGCACTCCGTCCGGAATAAAACGGCGCAGAGCCGCGATCATCAGATTGGACAGGGTCAGAATCACTGTGGTCGTCAGGCCCATGCCCACGCCATTGATCAGGGAAGTGGTGACCGCCAGGGTGGGACACATGCCGATCATCATGACAAAGGTGGGATTTTCTTTTACGATTCCGTTATACAGCCGTTCCATAGGTGTATTTGCTTTCATTCCGTCTCCCCTCCTTCTTCCTGCAGGGTCTGAAACGCGGTCAGCCCGGCGTTTACCGCGCTGGTAACCGCGTTGGTGGTAACCGTGGCGCCGCTTAAGGCATCGATCTCATTGTCCCCGGACGCTCCGGTTTTAGAGTAGGCAAAGGAATCTACCTGTTTTCCGCTGAACTGACTGCGGAACTCCTCTGTATCCGCCCGCATTCCCAGTCCCGCGGTCTCCTCGATAGAGAGGAAGGCGATCCCTTCTGTTGTTCCATCCGCCGCCACGCCCATGGTCAGCTGAATATCTCCGCCGTAGCCCTGGGCGGTGGTCACCGTCAGCACATAGCCCAGAAACTGATTTTCCTTATCCAGAGCCTGGGCCGCGGCGTCAATGCGTTCCTGGCTGTGGCCGCTTTCTGTCAGAGCTTCGTTCAGTCTGTCTGCCAGAGGCGCCTCCATCTCCAGTTCTTCAAAATGGTCCGCCTCCGGAAAAACATTCCGGTAGGCTTCCTCCACTTTTTTCTGTTCCTGCAGACGGATTGGCTCTGCCGTTACATAGTGGACCACCCCCAGCAGAATTCCCATGACCAGGGTGAAGGCTGTCAGGGAGAGTGTATTTTTTACAATGGTTTTCATGCGTTCTTTCCTCCCTTCTTTTTTCCGCATCCGAAGCCTCCGGGAAGCGTCAGCCGCTCGATCAGCGGCACCAGAAGGTTGCAGAAGATGATGGCATAGGAAACTCCCTCCGCGGAACCGCCGAAGAAACGGAACAGACCGGTCATGATTCCCAGCAGGATTCCATATACGATCCGTCCGCGCCTGGTAATGGGACTGGTTACATAGTCCGTGGCCATAAACCAGGCCCCCAGCATCAGGCCGCCTCCCAGAAGCTCCGCCGCCAGGAAGGGAAGGTCAAATCCATGGCCCCCGAAGATCAGCACAAACGCTGAAAAGCTCCCCAGATACAGCAGGGGAATCCACAGCCGGATGACTCCCATCACCGCCAGGAAAATACCGCCGATCAGCAGAGCCAGAGCGGAGGTCTCTCCGATGGTTCCCCTGGTATTTCCCAGAAACATGCTTAAAAGATCCGCGCTGCCCCCGGCTTTCAGTTCCGCCAGCGGGGTGGCTCCGGAAACCGTGTCCACGATCCTGGCCGCGGTCTGAGAGCTCACACTGAAATCCGTCATTCTGGCGCTGAAGGAAATCAGCAGAAAGCAGCGTCCCGCCAGGGCAGGATTCATAAAGTTCTGTCCAAGACCTCCGAAAAGCTGTTTTACTACCAAAACGGCGAACACACTGCCGATCACAGGCATCCACAAAGGCACCGACACCGGAAGATTCATTCCCAGCAGCAGGCCTGTCACCACAGCGCTTCCGTCTTTGATGGTCACCGGACGGCGCATCAGCATTTCATATATATATTCTGTCATCACCGCTGAGGCGACGGATACCGCCAGCACCGCCGCCGCATAGGGCCCGAACACCCAGATGCCCACACAGGCCGCCGGGAGCAGGGCAAGGATCACCAGAAACATAATCGAACTTGTCTTCACCCGGGAACGGATGTGGGGCGAAGAAGAAACATGCAGTAACTTTTCCATGGTACTCCCCTCTCACCCTTTCTTTTTCTTGGCCAGCAGCAGCCGGCGCATGGACTTAATGGACTGGGACAGCTGACGTTTCGCCGGGCACACAAAGCTGCAGCACCCGCATTCACAGCATTCCATTCCGTGATATTTCAGGAACTTTTCCTCATCGCCGTGGTCGGCGAACACCGCCAGCCTGGCAGGCAGGATCTGGCCCGGGCAGGCCTCCATACAGCGCCCGCAGTTGATACAGGCGGAAGGAGTCTGCTCCGATACCGGGTCCTTTCCAAACAGAAGCAGAGCGGAGGAGGTCTTGGTCACCGGAACTTCCAGGCTGAACAAGGCATTGCCCATCATGGGGCCTCCGGCAATCATTTTCTCAGGTTCCCCCTTGGCTCCCCCGGCTTTTTCCAGCACTTCCCGGAACAGCATTCCCGTAGGAACGATGTAATTTCCCGGCTTTGCCGCCCCATCTCCGCTGACAGTCATAGTGCGGTCCATAACCGGCTCTCCCAGGGCCACTGCCCGGTACACAGCCGCCGCTGTCTCCACGTTATCCACAATGCATCCCACATCCGCCGGCAGCATAGACGAATTGATTTTCCGCCCGGTAACCGCGTAGATGAGCATCCGCTCCGCTCCCTGGGGATACTTGGTTTTCAGCAGCTGAATGCGGATATTCCCGCAGCCTTTCAAAGCCTTTTCCAGAGCTGCCGCGCAGTCCTTTTTATTGTCCTCCACGCAGATGACGCCTCTGGCTCCCGGAAAAATGTGAAGCAGAATCTTAAGCCCCTCCGCCACCATTTCCGGATTTTCCAGCATTCTCCGGTAATCACTGGTCAGATACGGCTCACACTCTGCTCCGTTGATCAGTATGTAATCGATTTTCTCCGGCTCCTTCGGGGACAGCTTTACATGGGTCGGGAACCCCGCGCCTCCCATTCCTGTTACTCCGGCGTCAGAGATCCTCTCCAGTATCTCCTTTCCCGAAAGCTGGGTGTAATCCGCCGGCTCAAAGGCAGTCTCCCGCATAGCTCCGTCATTTTCCACCACAATACAATCTGCTGTATTGCCGGCGGGCATGCGCATCTTTTTGATCTCCTTTACCGTACCGGATACGCTGGCATGAACCGGGGCTGAAACAAAGCCTCCCGCTTCCGCTATCTTCTGTCCCCGCAGCACATGGTCTCCCTTGGCCACCGTCGGCCTGGCCGGCGCGCCGATATGCTGAGACAGAGAATAGAAAAGCAGTTCTCCCGGTTCCATGGGGGTCAGCGCCCGGGCCGCGGAAAGTGCTTTCCCGTCCTCCGGATGCACGCCTCCCCGAAACGTCCTTAATCCTGATTTTCTCATTTTTTTACCCATCCTTTTTGCAATCTTCGCGGCAGGAAAATTTCCTGATTTCTTTTCATCCCGCGAATTCTGTGCTATTATACCACGAAGAGGAGGAAAACGCTATGATTATCAGAGAAAAGAAAGCCTTATTTAGGGAGTGTTCCACAATTTCTTATCTGAATCTTTACCGGGATTCCGTATTTTTCGATATCGAAACCACCGGCCTCTCCTGGCGCCGCTCCCGTCTTTATCTGATGGGCGCTCTTTATTTTTCAGGAAACGCCTGGAATTTAAAACAATGGTTTCTGGAAAATCCTCTGGAGGAGCTTAGCCTCCTGCAGTCTTTCTCTGCTTTTCTGGAGCCTTTTTCTTCCGTGATCCACTATAACGGCCAGACCTTTGATCTGCCCTATCTGAAGCATAAATATGAGGACTATAAACTGCCCGATCCCCTGTCTTCCAAGGAAAGTCTGGATCTGTACCGGATCTTCCGTCCCTGGCAGAAGCCCCTGGGGCTTCCTTCCCTGAAACAGAAGGACGCGGAACAATTTCTGGGCATTTCCAGAGAAGATGTCTGCAGCGGCGGGGAACTGATCTCCTGCTATGAGGAATATCTGAAAACCGCCTCACCAGAGCTTCTGGAGCTCCTCCTGCTCCACAATCACGATGATGTGCTGGGGCTGGCGGAACTGCTGCCGCTGATGGGCTTTGACCATCTCCGCCGGGGAGACGCGGTTCCGGAGCAGGCAGAATTAAAAAAGGGAGAGCTGATTCTCTCCCTCTCCCTGAATTATCCTCTTCCGGTTCCCCTGTCCCTGGATGTTCCTCCCTACCGGCTGTGTGCCGGCAAGAGAAAGGCCGTGCTGTCAGCGGAAACATTTTCCGGGGAAATGAAGCATTTCTTCCCAAACTGGAAAGAGTATTATTATCTTCCCCTGGAGGACTGCGCCATTCACAAAAGCGTCGGCGTCTACGTAGACAAAAACTGCCGCCGGAAAGCATCCGCCCGCACCTGCTATCAGCGGACCAAAGGAACCTTTCTTCCCCAGCCCGTTCCCCTGTTTCAGCCGGAATTTTACCTGGAATACGGCTCTTCTCCCTCCTGGTTTTCCTTCCATGACGCCTTCCTGGAAGACAGGGAGGCCCTTGCCGCCTATGCCCGTTCTATCCTGACGGCAATGTTATGACGGCAGCCCCAGTTTTACCCGCAGAATTCTCGCCACAGACTCATCCAGCCGCTCCATGGAAATGGTCTGATTTTCTACCGCTTCCAGGACGCCTGCGTAGGCGGAGGAAAAGTCCCCGGGCATGAGGATCATATCCGCGCCTGCCAGAATTGCCCGGACTGCCGCCTCGCCGGAACTGTAGGACTGGGAGATGGCGCCCATATTCATGGCGTCGGTAATCACGATTCCATCATAGCCCATCTGCCCCCGGAGAACCTCCGTAATCATAGTGGAGGACAGAGAGGCCGGCGTATCATCGCCCACCACAGAGGGCAGGGAAATATGCCCGGCCATAATCATGGATACCCCTTCCTCCACGCCTCTCTGAAAGGGGATCAGTTCGCAGGACATGAGTTCTTCCAGGGTTTTATCTGTATAGGCATAGCCGGCATGGGTATCTCCCGCAGTGGCGCCGTGGCCCGGAAAATGCTTATAGCATCCCAGCACTCCCTGCTCCTTCAGACCCTTAAGTTCCGCGGCGGCCATCTCCGCCACCAGAGCCGGATCGCTGCCAAAGGAGCGGTAACGAACCACCTCATTTTCCGGATTGCTGAGCACATCCGCATCCGGGGCGAAATCCACATTAAATCCCAGATCCCTCAGATAGGTGCCAAGGGTTACTCCGGTTTCATAGGCCAGAGCCGAATCGCCGGTGCTGCCCACATCCCGCATATCTCCTACCCAGGGCACGTCAAAATTTTCCCGGCCGCCGATCCGGGTGACGGTTCCTCCTTCCTCATCCACACCTGTAAACACCGGCAGTCCCAGGCGTTCCCGGCTGTAAGTCTGGACGTTTTCCAGCATCTCCCGAACCTGGGACTCTGATTCCAGGTTCTGTGCCATATAGACCAATCCCCCCACGGGAATCGCGTCAAAAGCCTGCCGGGTAATTTCTCCGGCGGCGGTAACCAGATCTGCTCCGGTAAGACTCTCCGGCGTGACAAAAAACAGCTGCGCCGCCTTTTCCTCCGCGGTCATGCGGGAGAGATATTCCCGGATCTCAGCCTCCGGATCCTGATTTGCAGCCGGCACAGGATCCTCTGCTTCTCCTTCGGCAGATTGTTGAGGATCCTCGGTGGGAACCGGTGTCTCTTTCGGCGCTTCCGTCTCCTTTTTCTCCGGAACAGAGCTCTGCCCTGTCTGGAAAACTTCACTGCCTGAATGGCTGCGGGTTTCCGGCGTCCGGCTGCACCCGGGAATAACAAGCCCGGCCAGAAAAATACAGGCCGAAATCATACCGATGGTTTTCTTTCTCATGATTCAGTCCTCATACTCTACAATATAACCCAGCCGTCCGCTGTAGTAGGAGACAGACGCGAGGATATCATCCGGCACGTCATTCATGACCCAGCGGTTTTCCGAACGGATAAAGCAAATGTCCAGATATGCTTCCTGCACAGTCCCGTCCTGGAAGCTGGGCTCTCCTTCCAGCCAGACAGAGCTGCACCAGTAATCCGGAGCGTTCACCTGTTCGCCGGACATCTGATTGTTCTCATCCACCCAGTAATACTCTCTGGAGGCGGGATCCCGGCGGCCTCCGATGCGGAACTGAATCTTATCCAGTCCCTGAGCGGTGATTTCCTGCACAATCCGGTCGAATTCTTCCTTTGTATTGATCCGGACCAGATAACCTCCCCGATCCTTGGCCTTCCGAAAAGCTTCCGACCAGGTACAGTCGTCCACTACATATTCATATCTGTGAATCTTCTCTTCCTCCAGTTCCTTCGAATCCAGATACGGAGTAGGCTCCGCTGTGGGCGTTACCGCCGCCTCCGGCTTCTCCTCCTCATCCGGGGAAATCGAAGGATCCTCCTTTTTCTCGCTGTCTTCTCTTTCAGATGGAAGCTCCTCTTTTTCTGGTGAGACGGACTCTGTTTCCTCCCGGGATTCGGCTGACAGGGAGGAAATCTCCTGTTTCCTTCCCGGATTCTCTGAAAAGAAGCATTTCCAGACCAGAAAAGCTCCGATGGCCGCCACCGCCAGGACAGCTACCAGCACAATCACCAGCACCACCCGGTTCTTTTTTTCAGGCGCCTCCCGCAGGTTCTGGTCCGGGCGCTGATTGGGATTCCAGTTTGGATTCTGATTGGGACTTTGCTGCCGGTTCACCGGACGGCCGCAGTGGGTACAGAACCTTGCGCCATCCGGCAGTTCATTTCCGCAATTCGGGCATTTCATTTTTCTTCTCCTTATCTTATATAATACAAAACGCAAACAAAGCAGGACAAAAGTCACTGTCTGACCTTCATCCCGCTTTGTCCAAGAACATGGCTGTCCTCCAGCCTGCCCTTTTGTTCTGTTTTTACTCCTCAGTTCTCTCCTCCGGGGCAGCTGTATTGCCCAGAGCCTTCATGCTGAGTGAAATTTTTCTGTCTTCCCCATTGAAATCTACTACTTTTGCGGTAATAATCTGACCAACAGACAGTACATCAGAAGGTTTCTCCACATGCTCTCTGGAAATCTGGGATACATGCAGAAGGGCGTCCACACCGGGCTCCAGCTCCACAAAAGCGCCGAAGTCGGTCATGCGCGCAACTCTGCCCTCCACAATATTGCCCACCGCATATTTCTCATCCGCGGTCAGCCAGGGATTCTGATCCTCAAACTTCAGGCTCAGCGCTACTTTGTCGCCGTTGATTTCTTTAATCAGAACTTTAATGGGCTCTCCCACTTTGAAAAGCTTTTTGGGATTGTCCACTCTGCCCCAGGACATCTCAGAGATGTGGAGCAGTCCGTCTACGCCGCCCAAATCAATGAAAGCGCCGAAATCGGTGATATTTTTCACCACTCCGTCCACCACATCCCCGGGATGGATCCGCGCGAACAGTTCCTCCTGAAGTTTCGCTTTCTCGGCCAGGATCAGCTGCTTTCTGTCGCCGATGATGCGTCTTCTTCTGGGATTGAACTCAGTGATTACAAACTCAATCTCCTGATCCGCGTATTTATTCAGATCTTTCTCATAAATATCTGATACAAGGCTGGCGGGGATGAAGACTCTGGTCTCCTCCACCATAACGCTCAAGCCTCCGTTCAGCACCTGGGTAACTTTGGCCTTCAGAACTTCGTGATTCTCGAAAGCCTCCTCCAGTCTCTTGTTTCCTTTTTCAGCCGCGAGTCTCTTATATGTCAAAAGAACCTGGCCGTCGCCGTCATTGACCTTCAGCACCTTTACTTCCATCTTATCGCCGGGTTTGGCAATGGTGGTAAGATCCAGGGAAGAATCATTGGAATACTCATTCCGGGTGAGAATACCGTCCGCTTTATAACCGATATTCAGGATGATCTGATCTTCCTTTACATCGATGACGGTCCCTTCTACCACATCTCCGTTCCTGATGGTCTTAAATGATTCGTCCAGCATTTGTTCAAAACTTAATTCCGACATGTTTTTGAACCTCCTCAATTATTTTTTTGGGGGTAGATGCCCCTGCTGTAATACCTACGTGACGAAATGATTGAAAAGGCTTAGTATCCAAATCATCGAGTGTCTCAACAAAGTAAGTATTCTTGCACTTGTTACTGCAAATCTCAAATAGCTTTTGTGTATTAGAACTATGTCTGCCGCCAATGACAAGCATAACATCTACCTTTGCTGCAATCCCCTCCGCCTCGGACTGTCTTTCCTCCGTAGCATTGCAGACAGTATTTATAACATGACTATCATACCGCTTTTTTAAAAGAATTTCAACTAGTTCTTCAAATTTGTTGTAATTAAATGTCGTCTGGGACACAAAACAGAGGCCGCGGTCCCGGGGAAGCACCAGTTTTTCCATCTCCTCCGGAGTTTCCACCACTGCGGAATCCCCCAGGGTCCAGCCTATGATTCCCTGGACTTCCGGATGGTTCCGGTCTCCGGCGATAAGGACGAACTGTCCTTTTTTGCCGGCCTCCTCCACGATCCTGTGGATTTTTTTTACGAAGGGGCAGGTGGCGTCTGCTACTGTAAGGCCGGAAGCCTCCATCTTTTCCTGGACGCGGCGGGAAACTCCGTGGGAGCGGATAATCACGGTGCCCTCCCCCAGGCGCTCCAGCTCCTCCTCAGAGCGGATGACCCGGACCCCTTTTTGCTCCAGTTCCTTTACCACCTGGTCGTTGTGGATGATGGGCCCATAGGTATAAACGGGCTTTTTCCCTGTCTCCAGCTGCTGGTATACCTGCTCTACCGCCCGTTTTACTCCGAAGCAGAACCCGGCGCTTTTGGCAACAGTCACCTTCATATAAAGTTCCTTTCCCTGCACAGTTCCAGAATTTTCTCTGTCACTTCCTCTATAGTCAGATCCGATGAATCCAGCCGCACCGCGTCCTCCGCCTGGGTCAGCGGCGAGGCGGCCCGGTGGGTATCCTGGTAATCTCTCTGTTCAATATCTTTTTCGATTTCCCGCAGATCCGCGCTCTGGCCCTTCTGCTGAAGCTCCAGAAAGCGGCGTCTGGCCCGGGTTTTCACGCTGGCGGTGAGGAAAATTTTCAGCTGCGCCTTTGGCAGCACAGCGGTTCCGATATCCCGGCCGTCCATAACCACATTCTGCGATCTCCCCAATTCCTGCTGGAGCTGCACCAGCTTTTTCCGCACCCCGGGATGAACGCTGACCGCGGAAGCCAGCATCCCTGCCTTTTCCGTCCTCACCCGGCCGGTGACATTTTCCCCGTTGAGAAAAACCTGCTGTTCCCCAGCCTGATAGCTGATGGAAATGTGAACCCCGGCAGCCGCCTCCTCTACTTTCTCACGCTTTGAGGCGTCTATGCCGCGGTCGTCCATATAAAGACCCATGGCCCGGTACATGGCCCCGGTATCCACGTACACATACTGCAGTCTGGCGGCCACCGCCCGGGCGATGGTGCTCTTTCCGGCTCCCGCCGGACCGTCTATGGCAATCTGAAAACTCATGTTTACCTCCTGCTGCGGATTTATAGATGTTCCGCCATAGCTTCCGCCGCCGCGCGGGCGGTGGACCAGGCGATCTGCAAATTAAAGCCTCCGGTCAGGGCGTCCAGATCCAGAACTTCCCCGGCGAAATACAGGCCGGGAAGGATTTTGGACTCCATAGTGGCCGGATTGATTTCTTTTACGCTGACCCCTCCCTGGGTGACCACCGCTTCCCGGTAGCCCCGGGTGCCGGTAATCGTCAGGGGAAAGGCCCGGGACAGACGTACAAAAGATTCTCTCTGCTCCCTGGTAACCTCACGGACGGGCAGTTCCCCCGGGATCCCGGAAAGCTCCAGAATCACCGGCGCCAGCTTGGAGGGAAAAAGTTCCGGCAGAATATTTTTGAACTGGCGATTCCAGGATTTTTCAAATTCCCGGAGAAGCCTGGCGTCCAGCTGTTCCGGCGTCAGAGCCGGCTTCAAATTGATCCAGGCGGACAGTTTCCGCTCTTCCAGCCGTTTTCCGATCCGGGAACTGGCGCTTAAGGCCAGCGGCCCGCTGATGCCGAAATGAGTAAATAAAAGTTCCCCGAACTCGGAAAATATTTTTTTCTTTCCATCCTTCACAGTAAATTCGATATTGCGCAGGGAAAGTCCCTGCATTCTGGGAATATAGGCCTCCTCCGTCTCCAGCGGTACCAGGGCCGGCCGCAGAGGCTGCAGGGAATGGCCTGACTCCTCCGCCCACCGGTATCCGTCGCCGGTAGAGCCTGTGGAGGGATAAGAAAGTCCGCCTGCAGCGATCAGCACCGCGTCTCCATGGATCCTGGTTCCGTCTTTCAGGAGCAGACCCGCGGCCCGTCCCTCCCGGCAGAACACTTCCCGCACTTCTGTGTTCAGAGAAATCTTTACTCCCAGCTCCCGAAGCCGCCTCTCCAGGGCCCGGATGATATCCGAGGAATGATCCGACGCGGGAAAGGCCCGGTTCCCCCGCTCCACCTTGACGGGAACCCCCAGGTTCTCAAAAAACGCAATGGAAGCCTGGCAGTTAAAGCCGTACAGGGAACTGTACAGAAATTTCGGATTGGAGACCACGCTGGCGAAAAAATCCTCCTCCGGACAGTCGTTGGTGAAATTGCACCGTCCCTTGCCGGTGATAAACAGCTTTTTTCCCAGCTTTTCATTTTTTTCAAACAGATGGACCTGGCATCCTTTTTCTGCCGCGAACACCGCGGCGGCCATGCCCGCGGCCCCGCCGCCGGCGATCAAAATGTTACTCATGGGATTCCTCCTGCTTCGGCTGTGAAAGATTCAGCTTTACCTGGTTGTCCAGATAATTGATCTCATCGCTGCTGTACACCTGATATTCATCCCAGATCTTCTCCATGGTGGTCAAGGTCTCCATGACTTCCTCCTGCCGTTTCATGCAGAGAGCCACTATGAGGGCGTTGATGACGCTTAAAGGAGCTGTCAGTGAATCCACAATGGAGGCCATGTCGCTTCTGGCTACCAGATTGCAGGATGAATACAGATTCATGGGAGAATGCACACTGTCCGTCAGGGTGATTACTCTGGCGTTCCGGTTGTTGGCAAACTCCATAGCCTTCAGGGTGCGCATGGAATACCGCGGGAAACTGATGCCGATAATCACATCCTTTTTGCTGATGCGGATCATCTGCTCAAAGACCTCGCTGGCGCTGTTGGTGGTCACCAGCTTTACGTTGCCGAAAATCTGGTTCAGATAAAAGCCCAGAAAGCTGGCCAGCGGCGCGCAGCTGCGGATCCCCACCACGTAAATGGTTTCTGCCTGGAGGATGTCCTCCACCGCTGTGCGGAAAGCCTCCCGGTCGATCTGCTCCAGGGTAAGTTTGATCTTGTCAATATCTGACTGGAGCACCGTATCCAGAATTTTTTCTTCCGGCATGCGGCCGTAGGCCACTTCCATGCGCTGGATGGAATTCAGCCGGTTGATTACCAGCTCCTCCAGGGCCCGGTGAAATTCCGGATATCCTCCGTAACCCAGCTGGGCGGCAAAACGCACGGTGGTGGATTCGCTGACCCCCACTTCCTCTCCCAGCCTGGCGGCGGTCATAAATACCGCTTTGTCGTAATGCTCCATAATATAATCTGCCAGCCGTTTCTGTCCCTTGCTCAGGGTTCCGTACTGGGTCTTCAGCCTGGTCAGCAGATTTTCACTCTGTTGTGTCATGACTCCATACTTCTCTTTCCGCGTACTCTGTCCGCTCCTCAGCGGACAGCCGGGTTTTCGCCCGTACAGGGGTAAGTATAGCATAAAAAACCCGGTTCCGCAAACACAGCCTGCGAAACCGGATTCCCTTTTTGTACGCTTTTACGCTTCCGCCCTCAGAGAAATCTTTTTTCCTATGAGCAGAGCTTTGGCATCCGCCCCGTGACCTGCCTCACGGGTCACGGCGATGGGCAGATTTGGGGGAATCTCCTGCCTGCCCAGCAGTTTCAGAATGCCGGGATTGTCCGGATTCTTTTCCAGCTCTGTAAAGGTGCCGAAAAGCAGCCCTGAAATCTTCTGAAAGACGCCCAGCTGTCCCAGCTGGCTCAGCAGGGAGGCAAGCAGCTCCGGCCCTCCGCCCAGGCTTTCCAGAAAAAGGATCTTTCCTGTCAGGTCCGGAAAATACGGCGTCCCAGCCAGCTTCAGAAAGCAGCGCAGATTTCCTCCCGCCAGGATCCCTTCCATACAGTTTCCCCGGCAGAACCGCCAGTTCGGCTGAAACAGCTCCTGATTGGCTTGGGTCAGCCAGTTTTCAAACCGTATTTGCTGCAGTTTCCCCTGCTCCCGGACCAGGTTGCGGATCTGCCAGAGAACCCCCGGATGGCCGGTCCGGGTCAGGAGAGCGTTCAGGATCACGGAACAGTCGCTGTAGCCCCAGAAGGGTTTGGGATCTTCCTGAACCGCCTCCCAGTCCACCCAGGGCAAAATCTCGTTGGCCCCGTTCCCTCCGGACACATCAAAAACAGCCCGGATCTTTTCGTCCCGATAATAACCGTTCAGGATCTCCGCTTTTTCCCTTCCCGTCAGATCCAGGGAGGTATCCCCGAACATCTCTTCCCGGAAGGTGGGTTCAAGTCCCATCTTCCGCAGGCGCCCGCACAGCTCCCGTATCTGTCCCTTGGCTGTACGGGGCAGCAGATCCGAACAGGCCGTCAGGGCCACCCGGTCTCCGGGACATAATCCCTTCTGATCTTCTCCTCCGCGCATAACGCGATCCTCCTGTAAAAGCAAAAGACAGCCCCGGGGACTGCCTTTGAAACCTCTGTATTTACTGCATATTGGCAAAGCGTTCCACCGCCTTGGTAAATTTATCTATGGTAGCTTCCGCGTCGCCGTGTTCAATCCCGTCCCGGACGCAATGGCGTATGTGCCCCTCCAGCACCACCTGACCCGCCTTATTGAGAGCAGATTTGGCGGCGTTTATCTGGGAAAGGATATCCTCACAGGGAATATCTTCATCGATCATTCTGTCGATGGCCTGGATCTGCCCCACGATCTTCGCGAGTCTGCGGTGCAGATTTGCCGAATCCATGCATTGTTTCATATAACGACCTCCATACCATTAGGGGTATATGTAGTATAGCAGTCCCTTTCAAAAAAGTCAATGCGGGTACAGACAAACCGGGATTTACTGAATCACCTCTGCGATTTGTTTCAGTGAATCATAATCAACAAAATCTACTTTTTTGTTGTAGGTTTCTATCAATGTCTTATCTTCCTGCGTAAGACTTTCCGCCGGCTTGCTTTTAAGAGAATGCATGAGCATTTTCATCATCATCTTATGCTTGAAATTCAATTTACTGTAATCTATGCCTCCTCTTAAATGAAAAATCAAAGAGTTTTCTAAAATATCTTTTTCAATTTGTTTTGCGACAGATGCCTTTATATGATCCGTATTTTCTTGTTTTTTTACATCTGCGAGCCCTACTGTAACCACAATCGTTTTGACATTGCAGCGTTTTAATCGTCTAAATGTACTTTTTAATCCTTTTACGCCCCCTGCATACAAACCGCCCAAATATATGATCTGCTCATAATCCCTTATATCTTTTATGTTTTTATAACTTACGCAGGGAATTCCCGTTATCTCTGAAAGTTTTGCGGCGTATGCTTTTGCGGTTCCATATTGACTGCCGTATATAATCAGGCTTTTCATAATGCTTTATACCCCCTGCACCTCAAAATTTACCTGCATCCTCATAATATCATACTTTACAAGTATTTCCATCCCTTCTTATAAAAATAACGCAGACAATATCTCTACTGTCCGCGTCATTTTACGAATGCTCTTTTGAAATATGCGCGCCGTCTCCGCTGCGCGATTTCCGCTCAAATCATTTCATTACAATGTTAATGATCTTTCCGGGCACATAGATCTCTTTTACGATGTTTCCGGTGAGTTTTTCTTTTACCGCTTCTTTTCCCGCGGCAATGGCCTCTTCTTTGGCAATGTCTCTGGCCACGTTTACCACCGCCCGGGTCTTGCCGTTGATCTGTACCGGGATCTCCACGGTGTCGTCCTTCATGGCCTCCTCATCGTGCTCCGGCCACTTCTCATGGAAGATGGTCTCAGTGTGTCCATAGCGCTCCCACAGCTCCTCCGCCACATGGGGGGCGAAGGGCGCCAGCAGCCGGGTAAAGGTTTCGATGGTCTCCCGGTCGATGCCTCCGGTCTTCTTGGCCAGGTCGATGAGCTTGTTGTTGTACTCCATGAAGGCGGAAATCACCGTGTTGAGGCTGAAGCTTTCCAGTCTCTGGGTTACGTCGTGGACCAGCCGGTGGCGGAGCTTCACCATCTCGGGAGTCTCGGCCGCGCCGGCCTCCAGGCTGTCCAGAGCCAGGTTCCAGAATCTCTTCAGGAAACGGTTGACTCCGTCGATGCCCCGGTCGTCCCACTCGGCGTCCAGCTCCGGCGGCCCCACGAAGAGCTCATACATTCTCAGTGAATCGCAGCCGTAGTCCCGCACCAGATCGTCCGGAGAAACCACATTTCCCTTGGATTTGCTCATCTTGATGCCGTTCTTTCCGGTGATCATGCCCTGATTGAACAGCTTCTGGAAGGGCTCGTCAAAATCGATGACCCCGATATCGCAGAGGAATTTGGTATAGAATCTGGAGTACAGCAGGTGCAGCACCGCGTGCTCCACGCCGCCGATGTACATATCCACGGGAAGATATTTGTCCGCCTTCTCCCGGGAGACCAGTTCTTTGTCGTTGTGATTGTCCACGTACCGCAGGAAGTACCAGGAGGAACCTGCCCACTGGGGCATGGTGTTGGTCTCCCGCTTGGCGTCGGCCCCGCAGACCGGGCACTTGCAGTTCACCCACTCGTCAATGGCAGCCAGCGGCGATTCCCCGGTTCCCGTGGGCTGATAGCTCTTTACCTCCGGCAGCATCAGGGGCAGCTGATCCTCCGGCACCGGCACGTTGCCGCAGTGAGGGCAATGGATAATGGGAATAGGCTCGCCCCAGTATCTCTGACGGGAGAATACCCAGTCCCGGAGCTTGTAGTTCACGGTCTTGCGGCCGAAGCCCTTCTCCTCGATCATATGGGGAGCTTCCTTCTTCAGCACGGAGGATTCCATGCCGTTCCACTCACCGGAATTGATCATGGTGCCGGAAGCCTCGGTGTAAGCCTCGGTCATGTTCTCGATCTCTTTTCCGTCCTTGGCGATGACCTGCACAATGGGCAGGCCGAACTTTTTGGCGAACTCAAAGTCACGGTCGTCATGGGCGGGCACACACATAATGGCGCCGGTTCCGTAATCGGCCAGCACGTAGTCGGAAAGCCAGATGGGAACCTTTTTCTGATTCAGAGGGTTAATGGCGTAGCTTCCTGTAAAGACGCCGGTCTTTTCCTTGGCCTGCATCCGGTCCACATTGGACTTCATGGACGCGTCGTAGATATACTTTTCCACAGCCTCCCGGTTTTCCGGGGTTGCCAGCTCCTTGGCCAGGGCATGCTCCGGGGACAGCACCATAAAGGTGGCTCCGTGGAGGGTGTCCGGTCTGGTGGTGTAGACGGTGATCTTCTCCTCCCTGCCGTCAATGGGGAAATCCACTTCCGCGCCGTAGGATTTGCCGATCCAGTCGGTCTGCATCTTCTTTACCTTCTCAGGCCAGTCCAGCTTGTCCAGATCGCTCAGCAGACGGTCCGCGTACTTGGTGATCCGCAGCATCCACTGGCGGAGGTTCTTTTTTGTCACCTCCGCGCCGCAGCGCTCGCAGCGGCCGTTTACCACTTCCTCGTTGGCGAGGCCGGTCTTGCAGGAAGGACACCAGTTAATGGGGAACTCCTTCTCGTAAGCCAGTCCTTTTTTAAACATCTGTACAAAGATCCACTGGGTCCATTTGTAGAACTTGGGATCTGTGGTGTTCAGCTCCATATCCCAGTCATAGATGGCCGCGATATCCTGGATCTGTTTCTTAATGTTGGCCACGTTCTCCGCCGTGGATTTGGCGGGATGGACCCCCATCTTGATGGCGTAATTCTCCGCCGGAAGGCCGAAGGCGTCCCAGCCCATGGGATGGATCACGTAGTAGCCGTGCATCAGCTTGTAGCGGCTCCAGACGTCCGAGATCACGTAGCCTCTCCAGTGGCCTACGTGCAGGCCGTTTCCGGAGGGATAGGGGAACATGTCCAGACAGTAATATTTGGGCTTTTTCCCGTCATTTACATTAATGGGATGCTTCTCCCAGTTTTCTCTCCATTTCTTCTCAATGGCTCTGTGATTAAAAGGTACTGCCATTTTTGTTTTTCCTCCTGTCAGTTCAAGACTCGCTCCCTTTGGGGGCAAAACTCATAAAGCCATTATAGGTATCCATCCCTTTATTGTCAAGAAAATACCTGCAAAAACCAGGGCCCCCTGCCGGTACCCTGCTCAGAAATTCTGCAGCAGTTTCATGACCAGCGACTTCGTAATCTCGTAAATGGAATAGCGGACGTACTGGACATGGGCAAGCTCCATGGCCTCTTTCTGCTTTTCAGAGGCTTCTGTATAGGGATAAACCCCGAACAAAAAGGGGAACAGGGCATACAGAAATTCCTGTATATCCAGATCCGTCATGGAAGCGAAAAATTTTTTCAGACAGCCGGAGAGGGTTTCCAGCGTCCGGGCATATACCTTTTTAAAAGAAACCAGATTTTCCATGCGGCTGTTGATCTCCAGATCATACAGATTCATGGACATGAGCTTCAGCATGCATTTTCGTTTTTCCAAAGTTCCTGCCAGCTCCCCGGCAAATTCTCCGGAGGACACAGGCCGCGGCTTTTCCAGAATCTTCTCCAGATCCCGGATCCACAGCTCATGTTCTCTCTCCAGAAGGGACAGAAAAATTTCTTCCTTCGTATGAAAATAATTGTAAATGGAGGTGCGGGTAAAAGAAGTCTTCCTGCCGATTTCCTGCAGGGTGATGTCTTTAAAACTCATGGTCTCATATAGAGCCTCGCAGGCGTTGACGATCTCCTCTTTTCTCGCGTTGGTTAATTCTTCCGATCCCTTTGGCATGGCAGTCTCCTTCTCATTTTTCAGCACTCTATCCGCCCAGGCATCCGCGCGGTCACAATCCTGGCCGAAATTTTTGACACTATGTCAGCATCTATACTATAACCTGATTCCGACAGGGTATCAATACATTTCCCCAAAAAAATTCCTGCGGGACCATCCTTTTGAAAAGTCTGGTCCTACAGGAATTTTTCACATACGTAATGGTTCAGAAGTCTTTATTCTTCAATCTGGGTCAGCTTGCTGGCTCTGGCGGCCACCTCCCGCTCCTGCACATCAGAGGGAGCCTGCTCATAGCGGGCAAATTCATAGGAAAAGTCCCCGCTTCCTCCGGTCATGGAACGGAGATTTGTGGAATAGCCGTAAATCTCCAGCTCAGGAACTTCCGCTTCGATCACCGTGTTCCCGCTCTGCTCCGGATTCATGCCCAGCACGCGGCCTCTCCTCTTATTCAGATCGCCCATCACATCACCGGTGTATTTATCCGGCACTGTAACCTTCATGGTCACAATAGGCTCCAGAAGAACCGGGCTGGCCTCCATAAAGCCTTTCTTGAAGGCCATCATAGTGGCTGTCTTAAATGCCATCTCAGAAGAGTCTACCGGATGGTAGGATCCGTCATAGAGAACCGCCTTGACGCCCACTACCGGATACGCGGCCAGAGGTCCGGACTGTACAGACTCGGCCAGTCCCTTTTCTACTGCGGGGAAATAGTTCTTGGGCACAGCGCCTCCCACCACCTGCTGTTCAAAGATAAAGGGAGTCTCCAGATCCCCGGAGGGCTCAAATCTCATTTTTACATGTCCGTACTGGCCGTGGCCGCCGGACTGTTTTTTGTATTTGGACTCTACGTCAGATTTCTTGCGGATGGTTTCCCGGAAGGCAACCTTGGGCTGGGACAGCTCCACTTCCACTTTATATCTCTCCTGAAGCTTGCTGACGATGATGTCAATGTGCTGATCGCCGATGCCGTAGATCAGAGTCTGATGATTGGCGGAATCGTTCACCACTTTCATGGTGAGATCCTCGGACATCATTTTCGCGAAGGCCTGAGAAATCTTATCCACATCCCCTTTGTTTTTGGGTTTATATCTCTTGGCCGTATAAGGCTTGGACACCCGCACCGGTCCGTAGGAAATAGGATGCGCTTTTGTGGCCAGAGAATCTCCCGTTTTGGCGTCTCCCAGCTTCGCGATGGCGCCGATATCACCGGCGTGAAGCTCCGGCACCTCTATGGGCTTGTTGCCCTGGAGCACATAGAGCTTGCTCAGCTTCTCCTCTTTGTCCTGGGTCACATTATAGAGAGTATCGTCATTCTTAATTACGCCGGAACAAACCTTGAGCAGAGAATATTTTCCCAGGAAAGGATCCGCGATGGTTTTAAAGATAAAGGCGCTTCTTGCCTTCTGGAAATCATAGTCCGCGTCATACACAGCTCCGCTGCTCTGATCCAGTCCGGCTTTTTCTCTCTCTGAAGGATTGGGGAAATATCCCACAATGTCATCCAGCAGATTGGATACCCCACGGAGATTCACCGGCGATCCCATACATACGGGAACCAGGCTTCCGTCTCCCACGTTTACAGCCAGGGCCGCGGAAATTTCCGCCACAGAGAACTCTTCCCCCGCGAAGTAGCGGTCCATAAACTCTTCGCTGGTCTCCGCTACAGACTCCATCAGAACTTCTCTGTATTTCTCAAGATATTCTCTGGAGTATTCCGGAATCTCACACTCTTCCTTGCCGGCCTTGTCAACGTAGCGGCGGCCTTTATTCTTTACAATATTGATATATCCCACAAATTTTTCATTTTCACGGATGGGCATATGCAGGGGCGCGATGCGCTTTCCATAGAGCTCCTGGAGCTGCTCCACTACCTTCCGGTAGCTGACATTGTCAATGTCCATATCTGTCACAAAGATCATTCTGGGAAGATTGTATCTCTCGCAGAGAGCCCAGGCCTTCTGGGTTCCCACCTGTACGCCGGCCTTCCCGGAAACAACGATAATGGCAGCGTCCGCGGCGGCGGCGGCTTCCTCAGCCTCCCCCACAAAATCAAACAGGCCCGGAGTGTCCAGCACATTGATCTTCACTTTGCCCCACTCAATAGGCACAATAGACGCGGAAATTGAAAATTTACGTTTGATCTCTTCTTTATCAAAATCGCTGATGGTATTGCCGTCCGCAACCTTTCCGAGACGGTTTGTAATTCCGGAAAGATATGCCATGGCCTCCACAAGCGTTGTCTTTCCCGATCCGCCGTGCCCCAGGAGCACCACGTTTCTGATCCTGTCTGTTCTATAAACGTCCATATGTATTACCTCCCAATCAGATTCTCAGCAAGTTTGCTTTGCCATATGTGTATTTTACTAAAAATTTTTGAGTTTTTCAAGAAAAATCTATATTTTTGCCCAAATTATATCCTCTGAAGCAGATTCAAGTCCTCGTCCGGATCTTCCCCCGGCCTTTTGATGTTTGACTTTAAAGCGTTAAACTTTAAACTGATAAATCGTTGACTTTTCAGGCTCCATGAATTAGAATAAGGGAGGTTATATTTTACAGAATATCTATCAGAGAGGACTGACATCAAATGATTATTGTAATGAAACCCCATGCCCCGGAAGAGGCAGTGAAACGGGTGGCCGGCCTGGTTCAGGAAAAAGGACTGGAAACCCATCTGTCCCAGGGAAAAGAAGTCACCATCATCGGAGTGGTAGGCGATAAAACAAAGCTTTCCAACGAAAATCTCACCATGCTTCCCTGGGTGGATAAGCTGGTCCCCATTACCGAAAGCTATAAACTCTCCAACCGGAAATTTCACCCGGAACCTTCCCGGGTCAAGATAAAGGACCACGAGATCGGACCGGATACCCTGACCATTATGGCCGGTCCCTGCGCGGTGGAAAATGAGGAGCAGCTCATGACCATTGCCAGAGAAGTCAAAAAAAGCGGCGCCCAGTTTGTCCGGGGCGGCGCCTACAAGCCCCGGACCTCCCCCTATTCTTTTCAGGGGCTGGAGGAAGAGGGCCTCCGCTACATGGCGGAAGCCGGAAAGGAATACGATCTGTGCACCATCTGCGAAGTCATCAGCGAGGAGGCCATTGAGGCCGCCGCGAAATATGTGGATATGATCCAGATCGGCGCCAGAAACATGCAGAATTTCCAGCTGCTCCGGGAAGCGGGCCGCTCCGGAATGCCGGTGCTGCTGAAGCGGGGCCTGGCCGCCACCATCGACGAGTGGCTGAACGCCGCGGAGTACATCATCGCGGAGGGAAACCCCCAGGTAGTGCTCTGCGAGCGGGGAATCCGCACCTATGAAACTTCCACCCGGAATACTCTGGATTTAAGCGCGGTTCCGGTGATCCGCCAGAAATCCCATCTGCCTGTCATTGTGGATCCCAGCCACGCTACCGGGGTCTGCGCCTACGTGCCTCCTCTGGCCAAAGCCGCCGTGGCCTGCGGAGCGGACGGGCTGATGATCGAGGTTCACAACGATCCGGAGCACGCTCTCTCCGACGGGCCTCAATCCTTGACCTTTCCCGCCTTTCATCAGCTGATGGGCGAACTGGAAGGGTACATAAATCTTTCAGGAAGAACCCTCTGATGGCTGCCCTGAACATAGGTTTTATCGGCCTTGGACTGATCGGCGGCTCCATCGCCAGGGCCCTGCGCAAATTTCACCCGGACTATACCCTCATGGCTTCGGCCCACTCCCGGGCCACGCTGGAGGAAGCCCTTGGACAGGGCGTGATCCAGGAAGCCTGCCGGGAATTTGACCCGAAATTTTCCCAATGCGATTATATTTTTCTCTGCGCGCCGGTACAGACCAATCTCACCTATCTGTCCTTTCTCCGGGAAATCATAAAGCCCGGCTGCGTCATTACTGACGTGGGAAGCGTAAAGGGCGAGATCCACCGGGAGGTTGAAAAACTGGGGCTGACCGGAAACTTTATCGGCGGCCATCCCATGGCCGGATCGGAAAAGACCGGATTCCAAAATTCTACCGATTATCTGCTGGAAAACGCCTACTATGTGGTTACGCCCGCGGAGGATGTCCCATTGAGCCGTGTTTCCGGCTACGTGGAGCTTGTTTCTTCCCTGGGAGCGATCCCGGTGGTTCTGACGCCGGAGGAACACGACTATATTGTGGCGGCGGTCAGCCATCTTCCCCACATTGCCGCCTCCTGTCTGGTGGGAGCCCTGGCAAAGCTGGATACCCCGGAAGAGCGGATGAAGCTCCTGGCGGCCGGCGGCTTTCGGGATATCACCCGCATTGCCTCCTCCTCCCCGGTTATGTGGGAGCAGATCTGTCTCTCCAACCGGGAGCAGATCTCCAAAGTTCTGGATGAGTACATACGGCTGCTGTTTCAGGCTAAATACCTGGTGGAGAAAGGGGACGGGCCCGGGCTGAACCAGCTCTTCTCTTCCGCCAAAAATTACAGGGATTCTCTCAGCGACGCCACCTCCGGCCCCACTGCCAGAGAATTTGTACTGTACTGCGACATCTATGACGAGGCCGGCGGCATTGCCACCATCACCACTCTTCTGGCTATGAACGGAATCAATATTAAAAACATCGGAATCCTCCACAACCGTGAATTTGAGGACGGCGTTCTGAGAATAGAATTTTACGACACAGAGGCCTGCCAGAAGGCCCTGCGGATCCTCAATGACCGGAATTATACCGTTCACCGGCGGGATTAGAAAGGAAATCACATGAAACTTTCAAAAGCTTTGCGCCCTCTGAAAGGCGAACTTCGCGTTCCCGGGGATAAATCCATCTCACACCGGGCTGTCATGCTGGGCTCCCTGGCTGAGGGAACCACGGAAATCACCCATTTTCTGGAGGGAGCGGACTGTCTCTCCACCATCGGCTGCTTCCGCCGCATGGGAATCAGAATTGATAAGGATCCACGGCGGATCCTGGTTCACGGAAAAGGGCTCCACGGCCTTGCAGAACCTTCCGGCATTCTGGACTGCGGCAACAGCGGCACGACCGCCCGGCTGATTTCCGGCATCCTGGCGGGCCAGACCTTCGCCAGTGAACTCACCGGGGACGCCTCCATACAGAAAAGGCCCATGGGCCGCATTATCCGCCCCCTGCGCGCTATGGGGGCTTCCATTGAAAGCATTGCCGGCAATGACTGCGCCCCTCTGCGCATTGAGGGGAGACCCCTGCGGGCCATTCATTACAATTCACCGGTGGCTTCCGCTCAGGTAAAATCCTGCGTACTGCTGGCCGGATTGTACGCCGATGGCTCTACCTCGGTCACGGAACCCGCGCTCTCCCGGAATCATACCGAATTAATGCTCCGCTATTTTGGCGGAAGTGTTGTCAGTTCCGGCCTTACAGCCGCCGTGCAGCCGGAACCCAGGCTCAGGGGAGGACGGATCGACGTCCCCGGAGACATTTCCTCCGCCGCCTATTTTCTGGCCGCGGCCCTGCTGATTCCCGGCTCTGAAGTACTGCTGAGGCATGTGGGCATCAATCCCACCCGGGACGGAATTCTCCGGGTCATCCGCTCCATGGGCGGTCAGGTGGACATTCTTGACAAGACCGTATCCGGCGGGGAACCGGCAGCGGATCTTCTGGTCCGCAGCTGCCCTCTCCACGGAACCGTCATAGAGGGAGATCTGATTCCCACCCTCATTGACGAGCTCCCCGTGCTGGCTGTACTGGCAGCTTTCGCGGAGGGCACGACTACCATCCGCAACGCGGAGGAACTTCGGGTCAAAGAATCCGACCGTCTGTCGATTCTGGCAGAGAGCCTTTCCGCTATGGGAGCAGACGTCACAGAGACAGAGGACGGCCTGATCATCCGGGGCGGCAAACCCCTGCGGGGAGCGGTCATCCACAGCCATCTGGACCACCGGATCGCCATGTCCTTCGCGGTGGCCGCCCTGGCCGCGGAGGGCGAAACAGAAATCACGGAGGCGGACTGTGTCAAAATCTCCTACCCGAATTTCTTTGAAGACCTGAATTCACTGACGCGCTGATCTTCCTTCAAATCCCCGCAGGTCCCCTTGGCTTGCTGCCGGCGGGAATAAATTCTGCGCATGGAAAAAGGCGCCGCAGGTGTTATCGCACATCTGCGGCGCCTCTTTCCATTCTTTTTTACTGAGCGGCTTTGGCCGCCTTGATCATCTCAGTCAGCTTGGGAACGATCTTGTTCAGATCACCTACTACGCCGTAATCAGCCACATCGAAGATGGGAGCGCTCTCATCCTTGTTGATGGCAATGATAATGTCGGACTCTTCCATACCAGCCACATGCTGAATGGCTCCGGAGATACCGATAGCGAAATATACCTGGGGACGAACGGTCTTTCCGGTCTGTCCCACCTGCATATCCTTGGGCATCCATCCCGCGTCCACCACAGCACGGGAGCAGCTTACTTCGCCGCCCAGGGCGTCCGCCAGATCCCGCAGCATCTGGAAATTCTCCGGGCTTCCCACACCGCGGCCGCCGGATACCAGGATCTTAGCGTCCATAATATCCACGGTCTCGGAGACAGACTTCACAATGTCCAGGATCTCCACATATTTGTCATCGGGAGTAAATCCGGGATTGTACTCTACTACATTGGCCTTGGCTCCCTCAACAGGCTCGATCTTCTGCATAACGCCGGGACGAACGGTTGCCATCTGAGGACGGTTGTTGGGGCAGGCGATGGTAGCGATGGTATTTCCGCCGAATGCCGGACGGGTCATCAGCAGCTGATTGTGTTTCTGCTCCTGTCCCTCTTTTGCCACCAGGGGGAAATCACCGATATCCAGCTGGGTGCAGTCCGCAGTCAGGCCGGTAGCCACTCTGGCGGAAACTCTGGGGCCTAAGTCACGGCCGATGGCAGTAGCGCCCACCAGCATGATCTCCGGTTTGAACTCGTTGATCACAGATGCCAGAGCATGGGTGTAGGGCTCGGTTCTGTAATCTTTCAGTTCCGGATCATCCACCACGATTACTTTGTCCGCGCCGTAAGCAGCCAGTTCGTCAGCCAGGCCTTTTACATCGGATCCGATGAGAACCGCGGTTACGTCTGTATTCAAATCTTTTGCCAGGTCTTTTGCCTTGCCCAGCAGCTCGAAGGCAATGTTATCCAGCTTATTGTCAACCTGCTGCGCGTAGACATATACGCCCTTATATTCTTCCAAATTCATCCTGTTCACCACCTTATATCAAATAATATGTTTTTCTGTGAGTTTTTCAGTAATGTAAGCAGCGCCCGCTTCCGGATCCAGAACAAAGTGCTCGCCGGCACCCTTTCTGACCTTATCGGAAGCCTTGGCGATCTTGGTCGGAGAGCCTTTCAGACCCAGATTGGAATCATCCACATCCTTCAGGTCGGCTCTTCCCCAGGTGGTGATCTCCGCGTCGCAGGCGTCAAAAATTCCGCCCGGTGTCATGTAGCGGGGCTCGTTCAGTTCAGACAGAGCCGTAATCAGGCAGGGCATTTTTGCCTTCAGCACATGATAGCGGTCCTCAAACTGACGCTGAACAATGACGTAATCCCCATCGATCTCAATCTTCTGAGCGTAGGAGATAACCGGCAGACCCAGATGCTCGGAAATCTGCGGTCCAACCTGAGCGGTGTCGCCGTCGATGGCCTGGCGTCCGGTGATGATCAGATCATAGTCCAGATTTCTGATCGCCCCTGCCAGAGTGGTGGATGTAGCCCAGGTATCAGCGCCGCCCAGTACGCGGTCTGTTACCAGGATTCCCTTGTCAGCGCCCATGGCCAGAGCCTCACGGAGCACATCCGCTGCCTTGGGAAGCCCCATGGTCACTACAGTTACCTCTGCGCCGTACTGATCTTTCAGTCTCAGGGCAGCTTCCAGTCCGGCCTTGTCGTCCGGATTCATAATTGCCAGCATCGCGGCTCTGTTCAATGTGCCGTCGGGGTTAAACTGTACGCCGCCCTTGGTATCCGGCACCTGTTTTACACAAACAACTATCTTCACGGTTCGTATCCTCCTGTTATTTCAATAAGCTTCCAGAAATTACCATACGCTGAACTTCAGAAGTTCCCTCGTAGATCTCGGTGATCTTGGCGTCGCGCATCATGCGCTCTACATCGTACTCTCTGATGTAGCCGTAACCGCCGTGGAGCTGAACAGCCTTGGTGGTGACTTCCATAGCCACTTCCGCGGCGTACAGTTTCGCCTTGGCAGCCTCTACGCTGTAAACCTTCTGAGTCGCTTTTGCCATGGCAGCCTTGTAAACCAGCAGCTGGGCAGCCTCTACCTTGGTAGCCATGTCAGCCAGCTGGAACTGAGTATTCTGGAACTGAGCGATGGAACGTCCGAACTGTTTTCTCTCTTTTACATATTTGATGGTGGTCTCCAGAGCGCCTTCCGCCAGACCCAGGGCCTGCGCGGCGATTCCGATCCGTCCGCCGTCCAGAGTGTGCATGGCGATGTTGAAGCCCTTGCCCTGCTGTCCCAGCAGATTCTCCTTGGGGATGCGGCAGTCAGTGAAAATCAGCTCATAGGTAGAAGATCCGCGGATACCCATCTTCTTTTCCTTGGTTCCGAAGGTGAATCCGGGAGTTCCCTTCTCCACAATAAAGGCGGAGATCTCTTTTACCTTTCTGCCTCTCTTCTCGATGGTTCCGGTTACAGCGATGATGATATAAACATCCGCTTCCTTGCCGTTGGTGATGAAGCACTTGGAGCCGTTGAGAACCCACTCATCTCCGTCCAGAACCGCCTTGGTCTGCTGACCCTGGGCATCGGTGCCGGCGCCGGGCTCGGTCAGACCGAAGGCACCCAGCTTTTCGCCCTTAGCCAGAGCCGGAACGTATTTCTGTTTCTGCTCCTCCGTGCCGTAGGTCATGATGGGGTCGATGCACAGAGAGGTGTGGGCGGATACGATAACCGCGGTGGTGCCGCAGACTTTTGCCAGCTCTTCCACGCACATGGCGTAGGTCAGGGGATCACAGCCCTGTCCGCCGTACTCCTTGGGAACCGGAATTCCCAGGAAACCATATTTTGCCATTTTCTCCACAGTAGCTCTGGGAAATACTTCTGTCTCGTCCACTTCCTGCGCCAGAGGCTTTACTTCTTTTTCGGCGAACTCTCTGAACAGAGTTCTGGCCATCTCATGTTTCTTATCTAATGCGAAATCCATGTCTCTTCCTCCATTATCCCTTACTTGCTGTAGTCATAGAAACCGATGCCGGTCTTGCGTCCCAGCTTGCCGCCGCGAACCATCTTTCTCAGCAGCGGATGGGGACGGTATTTGGAATCTCCGGTCTCATGATACAGAACTTCCATGATCGCCAGGCAGATATCCAGTCCGATCAGATCGCCCAGCTCCAGGGGACCCATGGGATGATTGGCGCCCAGCTTCATCGCGGCGTCGATGCCCTCTACAGAAGCAACGCCGTCCGCGTAGATGCCTACTGCCTCGTTGATCATGGGAACCAGGATACGGTTTACCACGAAGCCTGCTGCCTCCTCAACCTGAACCGGGGTCTTTCCGATCTCAGTGGAGATGGCTTTGATCTTCTCAACCGTCTCCGCCGGAGTGTTCAGTCCCGCGATTACCTCAACCAGCTTCATAACCGGAGCCGGGTTGAAGAAATGCATGCCGATTACCGGACGGTCCAGCCCCGCGCCGATCTCTGTGATGGACAGAGAGGAGGTGTTGGTGGCGAAAATGCAGTCTGCCTTGCAGATATCCTGCAGCTCTTTGAAGGTCTGTTTTTTGATCTCCATGTTCTCCAGGGCGGCCTCTACGATCAGATCGCAGTCTGTGCAGATGGTCTTAACGCCGGTGGTGATCTTTGCCAGGATGGCGTCGGCTGCTGCCTGATCCATTTTGCCCCTGGCGACTCTCTTTTCAAATCCCTTGGCAATTTTGTTCTTGCCGTTTGCGGCCAGTTCTTCGTTGATATCGCAGAGGCATACTTCATAGCCCTCTGTCTGTGCGAATGCCTGAGCAATTCCGGAACCCATGGTTCCCGCGCCGATAATTCCAACTTTCATTTTTTTGTACCTCCATATTTTATTTTCCGGCAGATTGCCGCTGCTTACTTATTCAGGAAAGTTTTCTCTTTTCTCTTCTCCAGGAAAGCGGACATTCCTTCCTTCTGGTCGTGGGTCTCAAAGCAATCGCCGAAGAGCTTCTCCTCAATGACAATGGCCTGATCCATATCCACCTGCATTCCCTCATTGATGGCTTTCTTGCAGTTGCGGACAGCGATGGGAGCGTTTTTGGCAATGCCGGCGGCCATTTTCTTGGCGGCAGGCATCAGTTCCTCCAGAGGATACACATGGTTTACAAGACCGATGCGGTACGCTTCCTCCGCTTTGATATTTCTTGCGCCGTAGATCATTTCCTTGGCGTATCCGGGTCCCACGATCCGGGCCAGTCTCTGGGTTCCGCCGAATCCCGGGGTAATGCCAAGGCCCACTTCCGGCTGGCCGAACATGGCGTTTTCAGAGCAGAGGCGGATGTCGCAGCTCATGGAAATCTCACAGCCGCCGCCCAGGGCGAAACCGTTGATGGCGGCGATTACCGGGATGGGGAAGGTCTCGATGCGTCTGAAAATATCATTTCCTTTTTTGCCGAAGGCCTCTCCCTCCGCCTTGGTAAGATTGCTCATCTCGCCGATATCCGCGCCGGCTACAAAGGACTTCTCTCCGGCTCCGGTAAGAATCAGGGCCCGGATCTCCTCCAGATTCACAGCGTCCAGGGCCGCGTTCAGATCGTCCAGTACCTGGCTGTTCAGAGCGTTCAGAGCCTTGGGGCGGTTGATGGTAATGATGCCTACCGCGCCTTCTGTTTCGTAGGTTACAAACTCCATAAGAATTCTCCTTTCTTCTCGTATACTGTCTCAGCGCGCAGACGGCTGCGGATTTCTCCGCAGTCCTCTGTCACTGTCTGCTGTCAGTCTCTCTCCACGATGGTGGCGCAGCCCATGCCGCCGCCGATGCACAGAGTCGCCAGACCCTTCTTGGCGTCTCTCTTCTCCATCTCGTGAAGCAGGGTTACCAGGATACGGCAGCCGGAAGCTCCTACGGGATGGCCCAGGGCGATGGCTCCGCCGTTTACATTTACCTTGCTCATATCGAACTCCAGATCATGAGCCACTGCCAGGGACTGCGCCGCGAACGCCTCGTTGGCCTCGATAAGATCCATATCGGCAATGGTGAGCCCTGCCTTGGCCAGAGCCTTTCTGGTGGCCGGCACCGGTCCCACGCCCATAATGGATGGATCTACGCCGCCCAGAGCGCCGGATACCCATGTGGCCATGGGCTTCACACCCAGTTCTTTGGCTTTCTCTTCGCTCATCACTACAATAGCCGCAGCGCCGTCATTGATGCCGGAAGCGTTGCCCGCGGTTACGATTCCGTCTTTCTTGAAAGCCGGACGCAGTTTTGAAATACTCTCAGCGGTGGTTCCCGGACGGGGGCCTTCATCGGTATCAACGATCACCGTGCTCTTTTTCTGTTTTACTTCCACGGGAACGATCTCGTCTTTGAAACGTCCGCTCTCAATGGCCGCGCAGGCCTTCTGCTGGCTGGAAGCGGCGAACTCATCCAGCTGCTCTCTGGTGAGCCCCCACTGCTCTGCCACATTCTCGGCGGTAATGCCCATGTGATAGTCATTGAACACATCCCACAGAGCGTCGTTTACCATGGTATCGATCATGGGGGCGTTGCCCATGCGGTATCCGTAACGGGCATTTTTCAGTGCGTAGGGAGCCATGGACATGTTCTCCATACCGCCTGCCACTACGATATCCGCCTCGCCGGCCTGAATCATGGCCGCCGCCATGTTCACGCAGTTCAGTCCGGAACCGCAGACAATATTGATGGTCATGGCCGGAGCCTCTACAGGGATACCGGCTTTGATGGATGCCTGTCTTGCCACGTTCTGGCCCAGGCCTGCCTGGATAACGCATCCCATGTACACCTGATCCACCTGATCCGCGGGAACTCCTGCCCGGTTCAGGGCCTCTCTGATGACGATGGCGCCCAGATCCGCCGCGGGGGTTGTGCTCAGAGCGCCTCCCATTTTACCGATTGCCGTACGGCATCCGCCGGCCAAAACAACTTTTTTTGCCATGTTATACCTCCTTAACACTTACACCTCTTTTGATGTCTATCCTGAAAAACGGATTTTGCGGAAGGCCTCCGGCCTGCCGCTTTATGCTCTTACTATACTCCTCTTTTATCTATCTGTCAAATATTTATCAATCATTTTTATATAAAAAAATTACTGTCTTTTCTTCCGTGATAATCACGAAAAAAGATTTTTTGAAATTTTCTCTTTTGTATAAATTGTGTTTAAAATTCTCTTCTGATTCCATATTGACCTTGGGGGAAATCAGTGATAGACTAGGCTTGTTAAATAAATAATTATCAATTCCATATCTGTGAGGTGCAAACAAATGATTAGAAAATTTGATGACATCATTTCCAAAGCCGGCTCCGGAAAACTGAAAACCCTCTCTGTGGCCGTCGCTCAGGATGACGCGGTTCTGGAGGCGGTAAAGATCGCCAAAGAAAGAGGGATCGCCGACGCCATTCTGGTAGGCGATGAGGCACAGATCCGCAAAATCGCCGATTCTTTAGGCATGGACCTTGAGGGTTTCCGCATTGTGGATGAGCCGGATGTGGCCGCTGCCGCTCTTAAGGCCGTGGAACTGGTGCATAATAAGGAAGCGGATATTCTGCTGAAAGGCTTCCTGGATACCAAGCTCTTCCTGAAAAGCGTTCTCAATAAGGAAGTAGGCCTCCGGGCAGGAAAAATGATGTCTCATGTCTGCGTGTTTGAGATCGAGGGCATTGACCGTCTGCTCTTCCTGACCGACGTTGCTTTTAACACCTATCCGAATCTGGAGGAAAAAGCCCAGATCATTGAAAACGCGGTGGAGGTGGCCCAGGCCTGCGGCATCGAGTGCCCGAAGGTGGCTCCCATCTGCGCCGTGGAAGTGGTGAATCCCAAGATGCAGCCCACGGTGGACGCGGATGAACTGACTAAGATGTGCGAGCGGGGCGAGATCAAAAACTGCCAGGTATACGGTCCTCTGTCCATGGATCTTGCCATCGATGAGGAAGCCGCCAAACACAAAAAAGTAGAGCATCCGGTAGCCGGCCACGCGGACATCCTGCTCTTCCCCAATATCGACGCCGGCAATATTACATATAAAATTCTGGTCCGCACCGCCAAAGTGAAAAACGGAAACGTTCTGGTAGGAACCAGCGCTCCTGTGATCCTTACCTCCCGTTCCGATGATTTTGAGACCAAGATCAACTCTATCGCGTTTGCGGCCGTCATCTCCAAGGCACTGACAGAATAAGGAACGGAAAAGAAAAGCCGCCGCCCGGGCGGCTTTCTTAATAAAGGAAAGGAAGGTATTTCACATGGGATACAAACTGTTGATTATCAATCCCGGCTCCACATCCACAAAAATCGGTCTGTTTGACGATGAGACCCTGCTCTTTGAGGAGACGCTCCGGCATTCCACCGAGGAAATCTCCAGATACAACCTGATCGTGGATCAGATGGATTTCCGCAAAGAACTGATTCTTGATTTTCTGAAGAGCAAAAATTTTGATGTGAAAGAGCTCTCCGCCGTCATCGGCCGGGGCGGCCTCTTAAAGCCCATTCCCGGAGGCACCTACAAAGTCAGCGAGGCCCTTCTGGAAGACCTGCGCGTGGGAAAGCAGGGACAGCACGCTTCCAACCTGGGAGGACTTCTGGCCAATGAGATCGCCGGACCTCTGGGCATTCCCGCCTACATAGTAGACCCGGTGGTGGTGGACGAGCTGGCTCCGGTGGCCCGCTACTCCGGTCTGCCGGAACTGCCCCGCATCAGCATTTTCCACGCGCTGAATCAAAAGGCCGTGGCCAAGCGCTACGCCAAGGAACAGGGAGTTCCCTATGACACTCTGAATCTGATCGTGGCCCACATGGGCGGCGGCGTATCCGTAGGCGCCCATCAGGGCGGCCGGGTGGTGGATGTAAACAACACCCTGGACGGCGACGGCCCCTTCTCTCCCGAGCGCACCGGCTCTCTCCCGGTAGGCGCCCTGGTGAAAATGTGCTTTTCCGGCAAATACACCCAGGCGGAGATCGCCAAAAAGATCAACGGCAAGGGCGGCCTCAACGCCTATCTGGGCACCAACGATATGCGCGATGTAACCCGGATGGCATTTGAAGAGGGCAATCAGGAAGCGGAAAACGTATTTCATGCCTTCACCTATCAGGTAGCCAAGGATATCGGCGCTATGTCGGCGGTACTCTGCGGAAAGGTTGACCAGATCATTCTCACCGGAGGCATCGCCTACAGCGACAGAGTTGTGGATGAGATCCGCCAGCGGGTCAGCTACATCAGCGGCATCACCGTGTACGCAGGCGAGGACGAGCTCCTGGCACTGGCTCAGGGCGGGCTGAGAGTCCTGAAGGGAGAAGAGGAAGCTCTGGATTATTAAAAAAACAAAAGATTGTCGGTGAGTACTGAATTTTAACTCCTGACACCCAAAAAGAAGAGGAACCTGCAGAATCCTGACTTTATCAAAGCCGGAATTCTCTGCTGCTTCCTCTTCTTCTTTTATTCGTTCATTGCAAAAGTTACAGGACAGCCCCTTTTTGATTTCATTTTTAACATAAATCGCATAGGCGAAACGCAGGGGCCATTTCCTCCATTTGCCCATGTGTCAATCTGCATTGTACAGCGATCCGTCTCCAACTGCCTCGGACTGTCTGAAGAATACTCTCTGCTTCCTTTTTTGCATCTTTGAGGGAAAAGCCAAATCGTTCAGCCACGCTATAGGCAAGGTCAAGGCTGATCCGGTTGTCGGATTCATCTACATTTAAGGATAGCTCATCCCCATATGGCACCGGATTCACATCATAAAGAGGTGACAATCGCCATCCTGTGGAAGTAAACAGGAACGCATGGTTTCTTAAATGATCATCCGAATTTGTCACTGCCATGTTAAAAACAATCCGTCTCCAGAGTTCAGCCAGATCTGCCTCTGGTTCGGCGCCGGACGCGCGGATAAAATCCGCCAGGTCCAGATAGCTGATGCCATCTTCTGCTGAAGCCCCATCCGTTTTGTTCAGCAACGTCATGGCAGACGCAAAATGGATCCTTCTGTTCCCTTCCCGATCAAACCGTTTCACCAGAAACGTGCTGCCCAAACGTGAAAAACGCTCCATCTTTGCCTCAGGTACACGGAGGCCGCACATATACGCAAGGTCGTGGACCACTTTTTCCCATGCTCCGGTATCATTCTCGTCATTTTGGGAAGGAAATTTCGCAATCCATAATTGACCGGCAGGATCTATTACCGTCGCCTTGGGTCTGGCACCTCCCAGCGATGAACCCGGGCGGATCAGTTGATTCAGCCATTTCTCTGACAGGCCGCCCCCATCCTCTTCAAATCTTCGGGAAGCTTCTTCCAGTGTGCGTAAGCTTGCCCATGGCGGTACAGCAGAATCGCTGTCATTGGATAAAAACGCTCCTTCCGGATCTGCTTTAAAACGGATGCCTCCCATTCTGGTTTCATCATACACGCCAAGCAGGTAGTCACTGTTATGCAGCTTCTTTGGCTTTCTGTTTTCCCTATCGGCCGCAATTCGTTCTCTCTTATTCATTAATACCCGGCCCCAGCGGTCCGGGGAGGCGTCCGCAAAAACACCGAACATTTTTTTCCCAGATGGAAACTGTCTTCCTTCATAATAAAACAGCTCCGGGTCTATCAAAATATCCAGGAATGCCTGCCGAAGCCAGGAATGCGCATACTCAAACGAACAGGATTCATTCCCTCTCTGGCTGTCGATATACAAAACCCCCATAAGGACAGGTTCCGAGAACTGAAAGCTGTCATATACGAAGATTTCTTTTTCCTTCTCACTCATTTTGTCGTCCTCCTTGTGGCGCGTTTCCTGGTATGCTGCTGCAGTTTTTCAATCTGCCTGCCAAGGGAATCTTCCTTTGCTATAAGCAGGAGGTCTTCATCCATCCGATTCAGCGCATGCAGCACAGCAGCATAAATCCCCATGGCAACTGCCGGGCTGCCTGATTCCACTTTCCAGAGCGTGGAACGGCTGATCCCGGCGCGTTCAGCTACAAGTTCAGCGGTCAGATTTCTCCGAAGCCGTGCCTCTTTTATCTGGCTACCCATGGTCTCCAGGATTCTTATAGTACCTGGAAGTATATGATATGCTGCTTTTTTCATTATCAACTCCTCCTTTTATGATTCATATTATATACATAAATATATAAAACGTCAATTTTAAAGAATGTTAATACAAATCTCCCCTCTTGCGTATGACCGAAGAACGTGGTTTCCTGATGACCTGGAATGGGACGAGAAAACACCCCCAAGGAATGGCGGCGCGAGATTGAGCAGACAATTCACTTATCCAAAAAGAATCCCGCCGGTATCCGAGTGTAACGCGGATACCAAAGCGGGATTCTTTTTTCACAGACCAGTCACAGACGGTCCTTTTTGAAAGACTTCAGCGGTTATGCCTGATGTCTTTTTTTGTAAACTGTCAGGACGGCTGCTCCGCCAAGTCCCAGTACCAGGGCAAAGGCTGCTGCCGTCATGGGAGAATTGTCTCCGGTGCCGGCTCCGCCGGGTTTGGTGGAGGTGCCGGGCTTGCTGGGTTTGCCGGTGCTGCCGCTTCCGGGTGTGGTGGAAGGCTTGCTGCCGGGATCCTTGGTAGGCTCTGCCGTGGGCTCCTCTGTGGGCTCCTGGGTAGGCTCTACGGTCGGCTCCTCTGTGGGCTCAACCACTTTCAGAGCGGCTTCTGCCGCCTGAAGAGCGTCCAGAGCTGCCTGTACCTCTTCCTGAGTGGCGTTCTCGTCTGCCAGCACGGCCTTGGCGTCCGCCAGAGCTGTCTGGTACGCGGTCCAGCTGTCTTCTGTGTACTTGTCTTTCTCTGTATCAGCTACAGCGCTGTCCACAGCGGACTGCAGGGCGTCTTTGTCTACTCCGGGCGCGGGCTCTTCGGTTTTCAGAGCGGCCTGCAGGGCCTTGAAGGCTTCATAGACTTCTGTCTGAGTGGCCTCTTCGCCCTTTGCCAGTACTGCCTGGGCCGCGCTGAGCGCTGCCTGCAGGGCATCCCACTCTTCCGCGGTGTAGTCCTCCTGGCTGGCGGCAGCTGCCGTCTCTACCAGGCTCTGCAGTTCATCGGTGTTCAGTACAGACTGTGTCTCTTCTACCTTTACGTATGCGTGATATCTGTAGTTATACGCGTCATACATGGGGAAGAAGTCCAGTCCGTTGGTGGTAAGGTGAGGCACATTTCCCTCCGGATCATCCGGTCCGGTCACTACGTTAATGCTCTCTTCCAGATTGTCGCTGAGAACCAGGGTGTACCAGTTCATGGGAATGTAGGTGTCTCTGGTGTCCTTTGCTACCATTACAAGCGGTCCGTACATAATGGAGGCAACGGTGCTGCCGTCCGCATCCAGTTTGTCCGGGGTCTTGTCCAGGTGCAGGGTGTAGGGCATGTAGATCTCAACTACATCGCCGGTACTCCAGCTGCGGTCAATCTCCACATACGTGCTGACTTCCGGATTGGTGCAGATGGTCTCGCCGTTTACTTTCACTTCAAAGCCCTTGGTTGCCCAGTAGGGAACTCTCAGCTTCATGGTGAAGTCTCCGGAGCCGTTTACCGTCAGTTTGGAATGCTCAGAGGGGAAGTTGGTCTCCTGCTGTACGGAGATTCCCTTCTCGTCCCAGGTAACGGTGGTGGGCATGTAGAGATTTACATACAGGGTGTCGCCGCTCTTGGCGTAAGCCGCCGCCTGGTACTTCACATGGTTCTCCATGCCGGTGCCGTTGCAGCAGGTAAATCCGCCGTAGTCATAATCAAAGTCTCTCTTCTGGCCCGGATCGATGGGCAGCATGTAGGTGGTTCCGTTGTGCATCCAGTCCGTGGTGTCATGGCTCTGAGAAGCGGCGATCTGGTTGATCAAGGTTCTCTCATAGTAGTCCATGTACTCCGCGTTGTCCGGATCGTAGTTGTAAAGGTCTTTGGTCAGCTTCAGCATATTGTAGGCCGCGCAGGTCTCGCAGTTCTCGCCCCGGCCCTCGTTGCCCAGAATGTTGTTGCCCTGACGGTAGGGATCCTTGAACATTTCGCCGGTTCCCACGCCGCCGATGGAGTAGGCGTAGCGCTCGGTGACGATATGCCAGAAGTTCTCGGCTACATTGTAATAGTAAGCGTCTCCGGTAGCCGCGTACTCATGGATCGCTCCCACGATCCGCGGAATGTGCTGGTTGGCATGTTTGCCCTGAACTACATCCACATTGGCTGCCAGATCGTTGAACCAGCTGGTGTGGTCAAACATCTTGGCTGCGTCCAGGAATCTTTCCTCCCCGGTGATTTCGTACAGTCTGGCCAGGGACTCGTTCATGCCGCCGTACTCGCCGGCAATGTACATGGCCCACATCTGCTCCCGCTGTGCCTCGTCGGTGCATCCGCTGAGTCTCTTGTAGATCCAGGTGCCGATGCCCTTGGCTACCTCCAGGGCTTCCTCATTGCCGCCGTAGTTGTAGCAGTCGATGAGCCCCGCGGTGATTTTGTGCAGGGTGTAGTAGGGCGCCCAGATGGTGGCGTACGGCGTAAACTGCTCCAGCAGCGCGAACTGGTCCGGAGAGTATGCGCTTAAGAAGCCCTCGCCCCAGGTAGAGGGGTCGGTGCTCCACTTGCTCTGAGCCGCGTCGTTGGGAGTACACTGGGTCTCAAACGCGGCGGGATCGCCTTTGGACATATCCTGCAGAACGGCCAGTTCATGCACCATGTAGTCCATTTTGTCCTTGTAGTCCGATTCGCCGGTGGAGGCGTAGGCCTGGGCCAGAGCGGAAAGGAAATGGCCGGTGGAATGTCCTCTCAGAAGTCCGGTGGGCTCCTCCCATCCGGTCAGAGGCTCAGCCCCTTTGGTATCCACGCCGAAGGCATCCCGGAAGTTGTACAGCATCCGGTCCGCGTCCATAATCTTCAGATACTCCAGATCTCTTCCCATATTCTGGGCAAAGATGGTGTTGTTGCCGTCCAGGCTGATGTCGCTGAGGTTGAACTCTGTGGTAACTGCGGCCGGAGCCTCAGATACAGTGTCGGTTACATGAACGGTCGCCACAACCTCGATGTCATAGTCAACCAGTGTTCCGGGAACCTCCACAGTAGTCTCCGCGGTGGAGAAATCCGCCACATCAAGATCCGTGGGCCATACCACTTTTACTTTTCCGGTGGTGTCGTCCTCATATGTAACCTGCAGTTCTCCCGGCAGAGAAGGCAGCGTGTTAACGGAAGTCTCCACTTCCACGTTCTGCACTTTCACAATGTCCAGTTTCTCGTAAACCGGAACCACCGTGGCGGTAAACTTTTTCTCCACGGACACCGTATCGTAAGATACCGTAGCGGTCAGGGTAACGTCCACCGGATCGCCTACCGGGCGTGTCACAGTTCCGTCAGGAGCAATTACCTCCGGATTAGAGCTGATCCAGCTGATGGAAGATCCGCTCTCTCCCGCTGTGGGGAGCACCAGATTCTCGCTTACCGCAGCCAGCCCCGTCAGTTTCAGGGCTTCCGCGTCTCTGGTCACAATTTCATCGGCGGTCAGCTGCTGTTTTACCGTAACCTCAAATTCCTTGGTATCACTCGCCTCCCCGGCGGTGATGGTAGCGGTCAGAGTAACCACCGCGTCTCCGCTGCCGGCGGCAGGTCTGGTCACCGTACCGTCGGGGGCGATCACCGCTTCATTGCTGGATGCCCAGGTGATGTCGGAACCCGCGGCTCCCGCGGTGGGAAGAGTCAGATCCTCGATGACTGCGCTCAGGTCTCCCAGATCCAGCCATTCTTTGTCTTTGGCAACTTTTTCGTCATCCGGAATATTGAATTTCTCAGCAACCTGCTCCGCTGTCATGGCGTAGTCGTAGATTTTGAAATCCGCAACCCGGCCGTCCATGATGGGGTTAGCAAACTGGCCGTAGCCGATGAGGGCGTTGTCCGCGTCCGTCAGAATGGACAGATTCGCGTCCGTCTTGGTGGTTCCAATGAGAACGCCGTCCTCGTAGAGAGACATTTCCTTCTCGGAGCCGTCAAAGGTGACGGTGGTGAAGATCCATTTTCCTGTCTCCAGAGGCTGCTGCTTCTCCGGTCCCTTCTCGTTTCCCCATCCGGAATCGGTGATGGCGGCAGTGTATCCCTTATGGCCATTGTTGTTGCCGTCGGCGATCAGATACATATAGGAAGTGGTATTATAGTTTCCGTCAGGCTGCTTAAAGCCGAAATCCCAGATTCTCTGGTAATTGCCGCTGGAAACGTCCATATTCACCCAGCAGCTGACGGTCATGTCCTCCAGGCCGTTGAAGACGCCTGCGGGCAGTTCTACATAGGTGTTGGTGTCGCTGGGAGCGCCGCCCTGGAAGTCATAGGCGGTGTAATCCGTTCCGTAAATATTCACATCTGCGGTAGTTACCTGGGATCCTGTAGGGCGGACTACACCGGCGTAGCCGTTTCCGCTCATGTCATTGACAATGGTTCCGGACTTCAGGGACTCAAAGTCATACCAGAGTACCAGTCCGTCCTCCTCTGCCTGCGGAGCCGCTCCGTCCTGCTCTGCCGCCGCAACACTCTGCATGGGCAGTGAGGTCAGGGTCATGGCACACACCGCGCCAAGAGCTGCTCCCTTTCTTAGAATTGTTTTAAGCTTTCTCATAATTTTCCCCTTCTATGGAGTATTTTTGCTCTCTCTTTCCGTAAAGTCAGGAGAGCTGCGCAGCTTTGAAAGTCCCGTCTTTGTCCTGGCGATATCCTCCGGCTCTGCCGCCTTCTGACCGGCGCTGCCTCCGCTTCAACCTCCTTCCTCTGCCTGAACTGTCAGAGAAAACGGCCTTTTGCGCCCATGGATATCCTGTTCTCCACACAGAGCATCCGCCGGGCCTTTCCGTTCAGATATGTATCGGACTCGGGAACCTGAGCTGCCTTTTGTGCATATCCATCATCATGGATACATCCACATTATACCTCTAATGGTAATTTTTAACAATACACGCATTTAGGTATATTTTTGTAATATCTGCACAAAAAATTCTCTACCCCCCCCCAGGAATTTTTTTGCAGAATCACTGCATTTTTTTGAAAATAATAAGATTTTTTTGCGAAAACCCATCAATTTCTTGCCAAACCGTCCGGTTCGCGTCAGTCGAAAAAATCTACCAGAAGCTCCGCCAGTTTCCCGCAGTGGACGATATAGCTTCCGTGATCCTCCCCCTTTAAAATTTTCAGATGGCTGCCGGGAATTCCTGCGGCTATGCGCTCTGTCTCCCGGCGGCGGATCAGATCCCGGCTGCCGGCGGTGACCAGCACGGGAATTCTGATCCGGGTCAGCTGCTCCGCCGTAATGTGCGGCTCCCTCAGCATCAGCTTTAATTTGGCGTTCCCGGTCCGCTGATATTCTTTTTGAAACAGTCTGTACCAGCGGGTTTTCATGCCCTTCGGCGTCAGGTTGGCACCGCAGAGGACCATGGCAGACAGAAGACCTGGATCGCGGACGGCAGCCAGAAGGCCCACGATCCCTCCGTCGCTGAATCCGCAGAGCAGGGGACGTTCCAGTCCCAGGGCACGGATCAGCTCCCTGAGATCTTCTGCCATATCTGAATAGTGATATTCCTCCACTCCTTCACTTCTCCCATGTCCTCTGGTATCCGGCATATATACCGCGAAATGCTCTTTCAGTATTTCCGCCGTCTCGGCAAAAATGCTGTGATCCTCCCCGTTTCCGTGGAGCAGGATCAAAGGCCGGCCTTCTCCCTGCCGTTCATAATAAATTTTTATTCCATTTACCAATACTTCCATACTCAGCACATCCTTGAAAAATGTTCCATAAAGGTGGCCGGATGACCCCTGAGGATCATCCGGCCCCTGGTTAAGGCTGTCTGTAATTGTCCTTATCTCTCTGTTTTTCTGATTTTCAGAACCGCAAACAGCACTGCCGCTGCCAGCAGAATGGAAACTGAAGGCAGGAACAGATTGGTCTGATCTCCCGTAGCCGCTGAAGTTCCGGGCCGTCCGGTGGTGCCGGGCTTCTGGGTGACAGAAGGCTTCTGGGTATCAGAGGGTTTCTGAGTGTCCGTAGGCTCCTGGGTCGGAGTCGTTGTAGGCTGATCGGGATCAGAAGGTTCACCCTTCTCCGTCACTGTCACAGTAAAGGAGGCGGTCTTTCCGCCGTATGTAACGGTCACTGTCTGCGGACCGGCCACATTGGCGTCATAGCCGCTGACGGTGTATCCTTCCGCGATCTCCTTGGTACTTCCATCGCTGTACACAGCTGTCACGGTCATTCCCGCAAGATCCAGTGCTTCGCCCTGGACATACTCAGTCTTGGCAGGCGCTGTCACTTCGATCTTCTCCAGAGTGGGGGCGGGAGTTTCCCCTTCCTTCACGGTTACAGTAAAGGATGCTTCCATTCCTTCGTAGGTCACCGTGATAGTCTGCTCACCAACCGCGTTGGCGTCATAGCCGGTTACCTGGTATCCCTCCGTGATCTCCTTTCTGTTTCCGTCGCTGTACACAGCTGTCACGGTCATTCCCGCGAGATCCAGTGCTTCGCCCTGGACATACTCTGTCTTGGCGGGCGCCGTCACTTCGATCTTCTCCAGGGTAGGCACAGGCTGGCCTTCTTCCCTTACATTTACGGTAAAGGCCGCTGTCTTTCCTTCGTAGGTCACCGTGATAGTCTGCTCACCCAGGGTATTGGCGTCATAGCCGGTCACTTCGCAGTCTTCTGCCGCAACCGGTTTGCTGCTGCCGTCGCTGTATACCGCTATGACGGACAGTCCCGCGAGATCCAGCTCCTCACCCTGGACATACTCTGTCTTGGCAGGTCCGGAAATCTCAATCCGGTCAAGGGTGGGCGCCGTGGCTTCCGGAGTTTCACCGGTGGCCTTGGTCCAGATCAGCATCTGGCTGCAGTTGTTCTGGCCTTCTACGCCGTCGTTGCCGCGGTTGTTCCATGCATAGTACGGAATCGCCTGCAGCTTCGCGTCGATGAGCTCTCCGTTGTTGTCATATTTGACATCGCCGGTGATCTCCACCACGCCGTTCAGAAGGTCTTCGTTGTAGGTTGCGGTCAGCTGGGCGTCTCTGGGAATTACAAAATTCAGGGGGCTGAAGTTTGCGATATCAGAGTTCAGCTGAGCGTTTCCTGCCATCTCAATGCTGTAAACAATGGGGCCGCGCTGCAGGGCAATTCTTCCGGCGTTGGTGGTCACATTGGGATCTGCCTCGGTCATTCTGATTTCCATAGGCATATCGATTCTCACCACATCTCCCTCTTTCCAGGTACGGGTGATGGAAACGTAACCTTTTTCCGCCTCAGCGGTCACCGCCTCGCCATTTACGTAAATAGAAACTTCTTTGTTGTTCTGCTCCTGGATCCATCCGGGGATACGGATCTTCATGGTGAATTCCTTCTCCTCCGCCGGATTGACAGTCAGCTTCACCGCTCCATCCCAGGGATATTCTGTCTCCTGGGTCAGTCCGACATTTGTACCGTCCACATTCACATTGCCGTCGCTGCCGACATACATGTTCACGAACAGATCATCTCCGTGTACCGTGTACATATACTCGCTGAGTTTGGCAATAGTGCGCATCAGGTTGGGCGGACAGCAGGCACAGGCGAACCAGTCAGAACGGGCGTTGCCGTTGCTTGCTTCCAGCAGGGTGCTGTAGTAGAATTTATCGCCGGTCAGGTTGGTTCCAACCAGGATGGCGTTGTACAGGTTCTTCTCCACCACATCCGCGTACTTGGCGTCCTCATGGATCAGGTTCATTCTCTGATTCCAGTTGGCAAGAGCGATGGTGGCGCAGATCTCACAGTAAGAGGCGTTGTTGGGCAGCTCGTAGGGCTCGCCGAAATCCTCTCCGTGATAGCTGACGCCGATACCGCCGGTAATGTAAGTCTTAGTAAGAGCCACGGAATCCCAGATGGCGTCCATGGTGTTCAGGTACGCCTCCCGATCCGGATCGCCTTCCGGAAGCAGGGTAGCGATGTCCGTTACACCAGCGTAGAAATAGCAGGCGCGCACGGCATGTCCTACCGCTTCCGTGATTTCCTTAATGGAGGCATTGTCCTGAGAATATTCTCCTCCGTTGTATCCGCTTTCTCTCTGGTCTTTTTCCACACCTCTGCGGTCAATCAGGGTCTTGGCGGTATCCAGATACTTCTGTCCGGTTCCCTCGCCCTCGTACTCTTCCACCAGCTTCGCCAGCTTCACAAGACCCAGCTCGATCTCTTCATGGCCGGGAACCTCGTGACGGCTTCCGTCCGGTCCGAAGAGGGTTACGATCTCGTCCGCGAACCGTTTTCCGACTACATACAGGCTGTAGTCCGGATCGCCGATGCCTTCTCTGTAGCGGGTGTAAGCCACCACCGCCTCAAAGAAATGGCCGGCGTTGTACATCTCATGGTTGGAGAAATCTCTCCACCGATGTGTTCCCGGTGAGCTTCCGCCAGCGTGGGCGGTGCTTCTCAGGGTAAAGTGAGTGTCAATGTAGCCGTCCGCGTACTGTACCTGCTCAATGAGAGAGATCCAGTAGGCCAGTTTTTCTTCCAGTACCGCTTTCTGAGCTACCATCTCCGGATCTGTGTCATCGTTGATGACAGACAGGGTGTAGGAAATGGCCTCGATGCTCTTGTAGATATCGGAATCCTGGAATACATATCCCTGGAACTCATCGTAGGGCTCGCCGTTCAGCTTCTTGATGGCGTTCACAAAGTTGGGCTCGCCGCCGGAAGCCTGCTCGATCTGATAGATGGCTTTATTCAGAGAATTTACCGCATTTACCTTCTGTTTGGGGTTCCAGAAATTGTCGGTCAGCTGCACATTCTCAAAGGTAACCGTGGTGTTGGCTGCCGCCGCCACAACCGGCTCGTTGACTGTGACTTCTGCCACCGCCTCAAAGGTCTCGTCCCCGGAGGTTACGGTTCCTTTTACCTCAAAGGTCTTTCCAACCTGATCCTCCGCGTACAGGGCGGGATCAACCTCTTCCCATTCCACGGGAACCAGTTTGGAGTTAAACTCTTCTCCGAAATCGTAACCGGTAGGCCCAATCAGCTCCGGCGTGGGATCGTCAAAGGCGATTCCGTTGGCAACTACCGTCTTGGGCAGGATCGGAGCGGTTCCCGCCGCTGTAGCTGTCTTGTAAGTGTCAATGCTTTCGATGCCGTCCACCTTGATCTGCAGGCTGGCGGTCCGGGATACGGTGGCGCCGTCCTCCTGACGGGAAACCGTCAGCTTCAGGGTTCCGTAGCCGCTGTCCTTTGCATTGATGGTTACCTGCGCTTCATTAGCCGCGCCATCGATCTCCATAAACTCGCTGCCCTCTGTCAGTTCCCACTGATAGGACAGTCCGTCCAGTCCCACGGGAAGGCTTTCCGCCGTGAAGACTCCGCTCTCACCTTTGAGAATTCTCTCTTTTCCGGTGATCTTAGCGGAAACCAGCTGGTTCCACTCGGCAGTCATCTCCTCGCCGAAGACTTCCCACTCGCCGATACCCACGCCGTTGGCGCCGGAACCGTTGCGGTCAATCAGCAGACGAAGCTGTGTGGTTCTCACCGGCTCCTTAAAGGTTACCTGGTTCCAGTAGCGGTTGTCCCCGTTCAGGAAGTTCCCCGGCTGGTCGGAGGCCGCCTCTGCGGTGCCGTATTTTACTCCCACAGATTCAACGTCAGCTCCTGTCTCATCCGTCATGGCGGTGATGGGCTGCCAGGAGGCTGTCTCGTAATCGTAGTACTCTACGTTGCAGCTCTTTGGGAAGGTTACGTTGCCGTTAGCATACAGATCACCGTTGTCCGCCCAGTACATAACGCGCATGCCGTTCAGCTCATAGGGAGCGTCCCAGGTCAGGGTGACTGTAGTGGGATAGGTGCTGCTGTTCCAGGTGTTCCAGGAAGAGGAAGCCCAGGTTGCCAGGGCGCCGTCGTTTACGTTGGTCACCGGTGTGTTCTGGGCGTCAGCGGAAGCGGTGGCCTCGGGAGCCACATTTCCTCCCAGGGTTGCCTCTACTTCCTTGCCGTACACTTCCAGCTCGCCGATACCCACGCCTGTTTCGCCTTCTCCGCTGCGGTTGATCACCAGACGGAGACGGCTGGTGGTTACCGGCTCTTTCAGGGAGACGCCGTTCCAGTAGCGGTTGTCTCCTTCCTGATAATCATCGCTGCTTTCCGCCGCGGTGGTTTCGGTTCCGAACTTCACGCCTACGGAAGAAACATCCGTTCCCGTCTCATCGATCAGGTCGGTGATGTCTGTCCACTCTCTGGAGCGGCTGTTGTAGTACTGCAGGCTGCAGTCCGAGGGAGGCATTACGCCGCCGTAGTCTCTCCACCACATTACCCGCAGGCTGGAGACTTCGTACTCCGCGTCTCCCCAATCCAAATCCACCGTCACAGGATATTCTACATTTCCGTCCTGTGCCCAGGTATTCCAGGTTGTATTGGATCCCTCCGCCAGTTGGCCGTCTGTCATGGCAGACACAGCGCCCTCCGGAAGTGTGGTGTTGGTGTAAGAAGCTGTCACTTCTGCCGCCGAAGCGATATTCTCTCCGGTGGCAACGGGGGTATATCCGAAGACTTCCCACTCGCTGATTCCCACTCCGTTGGTGCCGGAGCCGCTGCGCTGGATCTTCAGCCGCAGTTCGGAGGTGGTAATAGGTTCCGCAAACTGCACATAGTTCCAGTAGTGGTTGTTGCCGTTGATTCCGTTGTTGGAGCTGGAATCGTACACAACTCCCACCTGATCGGTGGCCTGACCGCTTTCATTGGTCATGCCGGTGATTTTCTGCTCATTTCCCTCCGCGTCCACATAGTAAACCTCGCAGCTTTTGGGGAATGTTACATTGGCGTTGGACGTAAGTTCCGCGTTGTCCGCCCACCACATCACCCGCATGCCGGAAATTACCTGGGGCGCGTCCCAGGTCAGAGATGTCGTCACCGGGTACGCCTCGTCATTGGTTCCCCAGCTGTTCCAGCTGGTGTAGGGATCCGAGGTAGCCAGCTCTCCATCGTTCATGGACGCGGGAGTGATGCTCCATACATTGGTATAGGAAGCATCCGCCGTAGCCCTGGTGGCAATGTTGACACCGGGATTTTCCGCGTCCGCAAGGACAGAAACCTGACTCTGTGAATCATCGCTGTCTTCCGGCGCGGCTATGACGGCGCTCACAGGGAGCAGGGTCACGACCATAGCCGCGCTTAAAAGACCTGCCAGGATTCGTTTTTTCATTTTCTCGCCTTCCTCCTGTTATTTTTTGATCTCAGCCCTTCCCGGCCTCCCTTTTCCACATCGTATAACAGCGCTCCGAATTACATGGAAAAAAGCCGGCCGACGGATGAACCGGATCTTTCTCAGGCGCCCGCGTCTGTCAACCCCTCTCCTTCCGCCAAAGAAGATACCGTGATTTTTCACAAGATTTCCAGACTGCAAGATGTCCTGATTGGAAAATTATACCATCTGCCTCATTTCTCCGCAACTTGAAAATCACATTTTGTTCACATTCGTAAAAAGACAAACCAATCATATATTTTTACCCTTCCGGCCGGCTATATCCGATACAGTTTTTTTGCGTTCTCCCGGAGGATCATCTGCAGAATCCGCTCCGCCTGCTCCAACGTGAACAATCTCTCTTTCACCTTTTCGGCCAGAACTCTGCATATATTGTCTCTTGCCGTCATGGTGTGCCCCGTTACCAGATCCACAGAATGGAGATCATCGCCGTAGGCCAGAATTTTTCCCGCGAGAACTGTCTCCAGCCAGCTCCGCAGGGCGTCTCTGGAATCGGAAGGAGAAATTACATGGGTCCAGCAGAGATCCGCGTATACATTTGGGAACTGTTTCGCCAGCACGCCTAATTCCCGGTAATAGGGATAACCCGCGTGAAAAATATCAAATTTAACGTTCTGATATTCCAGAAACAGATTGGACAGCAGCACCGGATTGGAGGTCTGCAGATAGTTTCCGGCCCCCGCGTGCATGCCGGTATGAATTTGAAATACAGCTCCCCGTTTATTTGCCGCCCGCAGGATTTCATGCATGACAAAATCCTGGTATGCTTTCGGAACCCTGCCGGACATCCGCAGTTCATCCGGCAGGCCGATACGGAAGGAACGGATCACCTGGAACCCCCGGCGCGCTTCCTCATAGTCCGCGAAGGCATAATCCAGGCTTCTGAGATAGGCAAGCCCGGCTTTGAAGCCCACCGCGCCGTTTTCCAGGGCGCGGTCCATGATGACCGGTACCGCCTCTATAATATCATCCAGGGAGTTAACCGGAAAACCGCATTCTTCCTCTATGAGGGAAAGATCTCCTGAATCTTTCGGAAAAATCAGATGATCCATCCGGAACACAGGCCGGAAAAACTCCCTGTCATGCTCCATGCGGATGCCTTTGTACAGGCTGTAATCCGAAACAGCTGCCTGTATATTGCAGATTTCCTTTAAAATCCTGCGGTAAAATCCGGGGCTTTCATGCAGCTTTTTGTACTGTTCATTCAGTTCCAGAATATTATCCGCTGTAATCTGTTCCTTTTTGTACAGTCTCTGGAGGGAAAGCTTCCACATGCGGGCATATCCTGTATTTTCTGTTTGTTTCCAAAAAGGTTCCAGCAACCTCCAGCGAAAAATCAGATCCCGGCCGCTGTCAAGAATCACCTCCGCATGTTTTTCTGTGAGCCCTGCCGAGCGCAGGTCGTCCAGAAGATAGGCCGGCACCCAGTCCGTGAGAATATCTCCGGAAGCGTTATATTCCGCCTCCACCGGGCACAGATGAGAATGCGTATCGATCAGCGGAATCCCGTCAAATATTTCCATCATTTTCTCCAGCAGCGTCATTGCGCGTTTCCCTCCTTTCTTTTATCCCAGATACTCGGAAGAGCCATCTTCATTTCTTCGAAAATGGCAGAAATACTCGTCCCAGGTCATCCAGGCGTTTTCCGGAGTGTAGGCGTGAGGAAATCCCCGCAGGGTGCTGAAGCGCACCACTGGTGTGTGTTCCCGGTCATACCACACATAGTTGGTATAAATTCCGTTTTTGTATATCTTCGGTTTTTCATAATCCGCTCCGTTTAACCGGCATAATCTCCGCAGCACCTGCTCGTTGGGACATCCGGCTTCCAGGCTTGCCCCACAGCCAATATCCTTTTCTCCTTTAAAAAGCCAGGCAGGGCAGACAATATGATGTTCATAGGGCTTCAGCGGCCCGGCCCCAGGGCCTGGCCGCGAACGTCAAAAAGAGGATGCCCCGGGGACATCCTCTTTTCCGGTATATAATATGACATCAGGAGAAGCTTTTTTTATTTTGCCGCGGCTGCCATACGGCGGGCTTTCGCGCCCATCTGCTCACGCATGACATCCAGTAGTACTGCCGCGATGATTACCAGGCCCAGGCACATGTTCTGAGCTGCTGTGTCAATGGACAGCAGGGCCAGACCGTTTCTCAGGGTGGCGATGATCAATACGCCCAGCATGGTCCCCAGCATAGTGCCTTTTCCTCCGTTAAAGGAGGCGCCGCCGATGACGCAGGCCGCGATGGCATCGGTATCGTAGGGCTGAATGGCGTTGGTGCCGTTGCAGATACCGGAACGGCCGATGGAGACGATGGCCGCGATGCCGGCCATGAAGCCGGACAGAGCGTAGCAGAAAGTCAGTACGTTGGCGGAATTAATACCGGAAAGCCTGGTAGCCTCCATGTTGCCGCCGGCGCAGTAGATGGAGCGTCCTAAAGCGGTACGAGTCAGCAGGATATGCATGACGATATAGATCACAATTACCACGATAAAGGCCACAGGAAAACCTCCCGCGGTGGCGGAACCCAGCCATTCAACACCCTCCGGAAATCCTCCGATCATCTGGGAACCGGTAATCATCAGTCCCAGTCCCCAGAGCACGTTTTTCATACCCAGGGTAGACACGAAGGGATGTGGCAGATGCAGACGGGTCAGCAGTGTGCCGTTGACGAAACCGATAACGGTTCCCATTACAAGGCCTGCCAGAATCAGCACAAAGGGATTCGTCACACCCTTCTGCAGAAGCACGCCCATAAGGCAGGCGCAGAATGTGGCGTTGGCGCCCACGGAAAGATCGATGCCCGCGGTGATCAGACAGAGCAGCATACCGATGGACAGCAGGGCATTAAAGCTGGACTGCTTCAGGATGGACATCAGGTTATTGGGTGTCAGGAAGTTTTTGCTGGCAATCGTGAAAATCACACAGAGGATGATCAGCGCCAGCAGCGTTCCCAGTATGGTCATAAATCCACTTGATCCACTTCTTTTTTTCATTGTAATCTACCTCCCCAGGCTGCCTTCATGAGACTTTCCTGATTAAAGTTATCTGTATCGCGCTCCATTTCACCCATGACGCGGCCTTCCCGCATGACGATCACACGGTCGCTCATGCCGAGAATCTCCGGCAGTTCAGAGGAAACCATAATCACGCATTTTCCCTGTTTTACCAGCTGGTTGATGACGTTGTAGACCTCTACCTTGGCTCCTACGTCGATGCCGCGGGTAGGTTCGTCAAAGATAAAAATATCCGCGTCAGTGTTGATCCATTTTCCGATTACAACCTTCTGCTGGTTGCCGCCGGAAAGGTTTCCGACTCTCTCATCGCCGTCCGGTGTTTTGATTCTCAGGGAATCCACACTCTCCCTGCAGCTTTCGTCAATCTTTTTGTTGTTCAGGAAAGCTCCGGAGCTGTAGCCCTTGAGATTGGCAAGCACCAGATTGGTTCTTACGGATTCCTGGAGTACAAGTCCCTGCCCTTTCCGGTCCTCCGTCAGAAAGGCAATGCCGGCTTTGATGGCCTGAGCTGGACTTTTGATCTTTACCTCTTTTCCATGGATATAGATTTTTCCGCTGTCCAGGTGATCCGCTCCGAAGATGGCTCTCATGGTCTCTGTTCTTCCGGCTCCTACCAGGCCCGCAAAGCCCAGAACCTCTCCGTAGTGAGCCTCAAAGCTGACTCCCTGCAGCACGCCTGCTTCCTGAAGGTTTTCCACCTTCAGGGCCACATCTCCTTTTTTTCCGAACTCCTTGGGATACAGATTGTCCAGGGTCCGGCCAACCATAGCCGCGATCAGCGAATCGTGATCCCACTCCTGGATCGGCCTGGTGTCTATGTACTCTCCATCCCGGATTACCGTAACCCGGTCGCAGAGTTCAAACAATTCCTCCAGTTTATGGGAGACAAACACAATCCCGATTCCTCTGGCTTTCAGCTGGCGGCAGGTGTCCATGAGCTGCGCCACCTCTTTTTCTCCCAGGGAGGAGGTGGGCTCATCCATGATGATCATCTTGGCGTCGATCAGCACGGCCTTGGCGATCTCAATCATCTGCTGCACGCCCATGCCGAAGGTGCCGGCCGGTTTCCTGGGATCTACCTCCTGCCCCAGAGAGGCCATTACCTCCCGGGTCTTCTGGTGCATGGCTTTGTAGTCCAAAAGACCATTTTTTCCTTTGATCCATTTATTGATAAAGACGTTATCTGTAACGCTCAGCAGTTTTTCGATATTCAGTTCCTGATATACGCAGGCAATCCCGGCGGCGGCGGAATCGTTGGGATTTTTGAATTCCTTCTTTTCTCCGTTTACATAAATTTCGCCCCGATCCGGATGATAGACTCCGGTCAGCACTTTGATCAGAGTGGATTTTCCGGCGCCGTTCTCGCCGATCAGACCCAGAATCTCTCCCGGCTTGACTTGCAGCTGCATGTTGTCCAGCGCCACAACGCCGGGGAAGGTCTTCCGGCAGTTTCTTAATTCCACAACATATTCACTTTCACTCATATACGCTTTACCCTCTCTAAAAGGTATTTGTGACAAAAAACTCCTGCCATCAGAAGAAATTCTCCTGAACGGCAGGAGTCCTCCGTCCTATCCAGTCACCATGGTCTATCCGGGTTCTTCCTTATGACTCTCCCAGATATCCTTTCAGAGTATTCAGTCTCTCCTCCGCGTTCTCAGCCGTCACAACATCGCAGCCGGAATCAATGAACTCTTCTACTTCCTCGCCCTGCAGAGCCTTTACAGTGGTCTCTACCGCCGTATAGCCCATGTTGTATGCTTCCTGGGCTACAGACATATTCAGATTGCCTTCCATAATCGCTTCGCAGGCTGCCTGATCGCCGTTGAATCCAACAAAAATCGTATTGTCATAAGCGGAATTTCCGGAGGCAGCTCTGGCTGCGGCTACGGCAATATCGTCATTATTGCATACGATGATGGCCACTCCTTCCGGATGATTCTGCATGATGGCTTCCATACAGGTCACCGCCTGATCCGCCACAGCATTAGCATACTGAGTCTCATCCGCCAGGAAGGTGCCTCCCGCCTCCTCGATGCCTTTCTGGAATCCGTTGAGTCTGGCTACCGCCGTTGTCTCTCCCTGAACGCCTGTGATGCAGATGGCGTTGATTTCTTCCCAGCCTGCCTCTTTGGCTGCCTCTACCGCGGCTTCACCGCCCATGGCAGCCGCGTTTTCATTTCCGGTTCCCACAAAGCTCACCTTTTCCGGCGCGTCAAAATCTGTATCAACCGCGATGACCGGTTTGGTCTCTCCTTCCACCAGTGTGGTCACGGTATCAGCCTGCAGGGGCGCAATGATATAGGCGTCATAGGCTCCGGAATTCAGATCCGTCTCGATCATATTCTGCATCTCGTCAAAAGCTGTCTCAGAGGAGGGCCCCTTGACATCCACCGTCACGCCGGGATTTTCAGCCTCATAAGCTTTGGCTCCTGCTTCCACATAGCCCCAGTACTCAGCTGACAGGGTTTTCAGGATCATGCTGATATTGTATTCTCCGGAGGCGCTCTCGCCGCTGCCGGAATCTGAACTTGCTCCGCTTCCCTCACTGGTGGTGCTGGAATCCTTTGATCCGCCCTGATCTGTGCTATCGCCGCTGCTTCCGCAGGCTGCCAGCGACACTGTCATAACCGCTCCCAAAATCAGTGCCATAAGTTTTCTTTTCATACAGTTTTATCTCCTTTTTCCGATTCAAAAGCAAAAATATCCGTCATTTCAAATATAATTTCAGTTAATTTTTGCTTTTTCCTGTACACATTTCCTATACTACCACCCTGTCTCTGTTTTTTTAATAAGAAATCTTATCATACGTATGCGAATTCCGGCTTTCACCAGTTAAACTTGCGAAATCCGCTGGGGGAGACACCCACCCGCTGGGTAAAGGAGTTGCAGAAATTGGATTCGCTCCGGTATCCCACCGCGAAGGCGATCTCTTTTACAGATTTTCTGGTGGTGCGCAGCAGATGTTTTGCCTTGTTAATCCGCACCAGCAGAATGTATTCATAGGGAGAATAGCCCGTCTCTTTTTTAAAAATCCTGGAAAAATGGCTGGAACTTAAGTGAACATATTCTGCTATTTTTTCGAGAGTCAGGTCTTCTTTGATGTTTTGGCGTATGTACTCCTGGGCTAACGTGATCACATTGCCCCCCCTGATTGAATAATTCGCAAACCCCCATCTGAGATGGGGGTTTGCGAATTATTCAATCATTTTCTTGTGGATTACTGCTATAAACTCTTGCGAAAGCAATGATTTATAGTGCGTTTTCCATGTAAAAAAGAAGAACTTTTGCCGAAAGACATTTGTCTGTCTCCCGGAAGAAGTTCTTCCTTCGAAAAGATACCATTTGGGGAGCTACAGCCGCAGTCCCTTCACATCCTTGATCCTGCTTAAAATCACATGGCTTTCCAGCCGGATCACGCCCGGCAGACGGTCCATCTCCTCCCGGATCAGCCGTTCCATTTCCTCCTGTCCCGCGGCCACCGCATGGACATGGAGCCGGCAGTTTCCCGTCATCCGGTAGATCTGCGTCACCGCTTCATTGGCGCAGAGCTGTTCCGACACCTCCTCCAGGGCCTCCGGCCTGGTTTCAATATCGAAATAGCAGGATACAGCGCCGCTGATTTTCTGGGGATTGACTACCGCCGTGTATTCCTCGATTATTCCGCTCTCCTCCATTCCCTGAATTCTGGCCTTTACGGCCACCCGGGAGAGCCCTACCCTCTCCCCGATCTCTGAATAGGAAAGCCTGGCGTTCTCGATCAGAAGGCTCAGGATTTTCTGATCCAGTTCATTCAGTCCGTCCAGAAACATGTAACCACTCCTTTTGAAAGTATGATATTGACATTTGTATGTTTCAGAAATAAAATAATTACGATTCGATAGATTCAATTTATCACAGTGAAAGGAAGATGGCAATCATGAATGTTGAACTGACCCAGGGACCGATTTTCCGCCGGCTGATCCGTTTTGCCCTGCCCCTGATGCTGGGCAACCTGCTGCAGCAGCTTTACAATGTGGCAGATACTCTGATCGTAGGACGTTTTGTGGGCTCCGACGCTCTGGCGGCGGTGGGTTCCGCCTATACGCTTATGACCTTTCTCACCTCGGTGCTTCTGGGGCTTTCCATGGGCAGCGGCGCCGTATTCTCCATCCGGTACGGAGAGGGCGACCAGGAGGGGCTGAAAGCCGGAATCTTTCATTCCTTTCTCCTGATCGGCGCTGTGGCGGCAGTGATGAATTTCATTGTCTTCCTTTTTATCGATCCCATTATGGGCCTTCTTCAGGTTCCTTCCGATGTGTATCCCCTTATGAGAGAGTATCTCTGGATCATATTTGCCGGGATCCCGGCTGTTTTTCTGTACAATTATTTTGCCTCCCTGCTGCGGGCCGTGGGAAATTCTGTCACGCCCCTGATTTTTCTGGCGGTTTCCGCTCTCCTGAATATAGGCCTGGACCTGCTTTTTGTGGTAGGTTTTCAATGGAGCGTGGCAGGGGCCGCTTTTGCCACAGTACTCTCCCAGTATGTGTCCGGCGCCGGCATAGTGATCTACACCATGGCCCGCTTTCCGGAACTGCGGCTTCAGCGCCGGCATCTGCGGTTCCGGAGTTCCGTAATGAAAGAAATTGCCAACCTCTCCTTTCTCACCTGCATTCAGCAGTCTGTCATGAATTTCGGCATTCTGATGGTGCAGGGGCTGGTCAACAGTTTCGGCTCTGTCATTATGGCCGCTTTCGCCGCGGCGGTAAAAATTGACTCCTTCGCCTATCTGCCGGTACAGGATTTCGGAAATGCCTTTTCCACCTTTGTAGCCCAGAACTATGGAGCCAGAAAACCCGGGCGGGTCTTTGCCGGATTCCGCTGCGCGGTTCTCACCTCAGTGCTTTTCAGCCTGGGAGTCAGCGCCGTGGTATTTCTGTTTGCCCGCCCTCTGATGCATATTTTTGTAGATCCCTCAGAAACCGCTATTGTGGCGGCAGGCGTGGAGTATCTGCGGGTAGAAGGAAGCTTTTACTGGGGCATCGGCATTCTCTTTTTGCTGTACGGCTTCTACCGGGCTGTGAAAAAGCCCATGATGTCCATTGTTCTCACTGTGATCTCCTTGGGGCTGCGGGTTGCCCTGGCCTACACTCTGTCTTCCGTTCCGTTTCTTGGCGTCACCGGCATCTGGATGTCCGTTCCCATCGGCTGGGCCGCGGCGGATCTCACGGGACTCCTCTGCTACCTCCGCTGCCGGAAAACCCTTCTGCCGGAGGAGAACTCCCGCTCCTCCGGAACCGTTTCTTAATACCGAATGCGGAAGGTTCTTCCCGCCAGCCGGTAAACAAGCGCGCAGGCAGCCCCGCAGTATCCCAGGCAGAAGACCACCGAGAGGATTCCGAACAGCAGCGGCGGCACCTCCACCTGCAGCAGCAGAAAGCAGACCAGATAGGTGGCCCAGACTGCCAGCCGGTAGGTTCCGCTTTTCAGTTCTGTACTGGCGGTGTAGGGCTGCAGCAGGTAGTACAGGGTCAGATAGTGAACGGAAAAGAATACGCTCATAGCCAGAATCGAGGCCGGGTACAGCAGATAATACAGGACCTGTCCCGTTCCCCCGGAAAGATACAGAATCAGGGGCATCCCTGCCGCCAGCACCCCCGCCGGCAGCAGATTGACTCCAATGATCCCCAAAAGCCGCAGGCGGAACAGCCGCAGAATAAAAGCCGGTTTCTTATAAAAGGAATAGGTCAGCATGCTTCTGTCGCAGTTCATAAACAAAGCCTGGGTAAAGGCAGTGCCCCGATTGACCGTGTACATAATAAAGGCAAACCAGGGAAGGGCTTTCAGGAGCAGGCCATTCAGGGCGAGGGCAGCTTCCCGGCTGATGAGGGAGGCTCCCGCCGCTCCCAGGGACGCCGCCGCCAGAATGCCCGCCATCCGCTTGGCGGATTTCCAGAGGATCTTCCGGTGCCGTTTCATAAACAGCTCCTGAAAGCCCGCGAATCCTTCCTTTTGCGTGGTCATTCCCCCTTCTTTGCTGATGTTTTTCCGGTTCTGTTCCAGCACCGCGGTCTGTACAGACTGCTTCACATCCACCGCGCATCTCTTCTGTGCCAGAAGCATCTGATACATCGCGCGGTACTCTGTAAAACCGGCAATTTTTATAATTCCAAAAATCCCGGGAACCAGGGAGAAAAGCGCAAGGGCGCCGTACAGGGGAAACGGCAGGCAAAGCCCCAGGGCCGGAAGAGCGTAGGCGGCTCCCAGCAGGATTCCCGTAAGGCCCCAGGCCAGGCCCGGGGGCAGATTTTCGTTGCTGCAGACCCCTGTCTTCTCGTACCGCCGCAGAAACAGCCCGGCGGCCGCCAGTTTTACGGACAGTATGTGCAGGGGCGCCAGCAGGCAGACCCACAGGGGCAGGCCTCTGCTGAAGCTGATCCAGAGCAGCGCGGGCAGAAAACTCAGGCCCGTCCGCAGCAGCGTGTAGCCGTAATCTGTCAGAGTATACTTCCGGGCATCCATGCGCATGAGTATCATGGCATAGTATTTATCATTGGTGGGGTTAAACAGATACGTGTTCATATAGGCGCCGATAAGGGTCAGGAAAAATAAAAGGTGGGCGTATATCTCCGGCCCGTTTTCCTTCCCGTACAAATTCCCGGCCCATACCACCATAAGGAGCAGGTAGAGAAGCTTTCCCAGCAGAGCGCCCGCTATCTCCCAGAAAATGGACAGCACCAGACCCAGGCGCTTCAGCCCCCTGCTCTGATAGAGGCGGAGGGGAAGCAGACGTTTTACCAGAGGGATCTGCTTCAGCGAAAACAAAATGGTATTTACCCGATATGTATTTTTCAATGAAAAGGCAATGCGGAAGATTTTAAACATGTCCTTCCTCCCTCAGCATCTCAAGGATGCGCTCCCGGAACTCCTTCTGGTCCAGGTTTTCCCGCCGGATCTCCTCCAGAATCCCCTGATTCAGCACAACAATCTCATCGCAGAGATCCAGGGCCAGTTCCATGATGTGGGTGGAGAAGATCAGGATCCGCTCCTGTTTCTGGGAGCGGAGCAGCTGCTTCATTTCCTCCGCCGCCACCACGTCCAGGGAGGTGAGCGGTTCATCCAGCAGCAGAATGGAGGGCCTGGCAATGATCTGTACCAGCATCTGCATCTTGTTTTTCATGCCGTGGGAATAGTCTTTCAGCAGCCGGTCCCGGTCCTCCGGCGCGATGCCCACCTGGTCAAAATACGCGTCGATGGTCTTTGGCCGGCGGATGCTGTCCCGGTTGATTTCCATAAAAAACTTCAGAAATTCCCGGCCGGTGAGAAATTCCGGCACCGCCGGGGTGGAGAGCACATATCCCATTTCTTCCGGCAGCACTTCTCTCTCCTTTCCCTCTTCCCGGATAAAAAACCTGCCGCCGTCCGCCTTCATATCCCGGTTCAGACAGTTAAACAGAGTAGTCTTTCCGGCTCCGTTTCTCCCAAGAAGCCCGTAAATTTTCCCGCTCTCAAAAGTAAAGCTCACATCCCGCAGCACCTGCTTTTTTTCAAAATGTTTCTCCAGATGTTCGATGACAAATTCCATGAAGTCCTTCTCCCATACTTTTTTCTGATTATACTGAATTATCTGTTTTTCGTCAAACAGAAAGAACGCATCCGCCTTTCTGCCTGCCGATGCGTTCCTTCCCGGTACCCCGGTTTCAGAAAGAAGCCGGGGTTTTGCCGTACATGGATTTGTCGAATTCCGGATTAAAATAATAGTAGTTCCGGCTGTCCAATTTTTCTTTTACCTTTTCCAGAGCTTCCCCGAACCGCTGGAAATGAACGATCTCCCGGGTTCTCAGAAACTTCAGAGGCTCCCTTACCTCCGGGTCCTCGATCACCCGCAGAAGGTTATCATACACAGTTCTGGCTTTCTGCTCTGCCGCCAGATCCTCGGTCAGATCTGTCAGCGCGTCCCCTTTGGACTGAAATTCTACCGCCGAAAACGGCAGGGCAGAAGCCGCCTGGGGCCAGATTCCCGCGGTGTGGTCAATATAGTAGGCGTCAAATCCAGCCGTCTTTGCCTGCTCCGGGGTAAGATTTTTAGTCAGCTGGTAAACCATGGCGCAGATCATCTCCATATGGGCCAGCTCCTCTGTGCCGATGTCTGTCAGCAGACCTCCCACGGCTTTCACCGGCATAGAATACCGCTGAGCCAGGTACCGCATGGAAGCGGACAGCTCTCCGTCCGGCCCTCCGTACTGGCTGATAATCAGCTGGGCAGTCTTGGGACAGGTTTTGGTAATTTTTACGGGAAACTGCAGCCGTTTTTCATAATACCACATGATCGCATCCTCCTTCCCAAGGCATAGGGCCCGCCAGCCAGCAGAACCCTTCCCCTGTTTTGTCACATTCCGCGGCACAGCTTCTGGTCAGAGGATAAAACTGCTCCGCGAAGCAGCCCATGAGCTGCTCTTTCTCCCGGCTTTTTTCCCGGTACAGCTGGGCCGCTTCCCGGTCATCCTGGTGGGTGTCCAGATACAGGGTCAGATCATCCAGGACAAATCCCGTCTGCCGGATTTTAGTCAGAAGCCGGTCCCTCTCGGTCTGCTCCTGGCATTTTCCGGGAAAATACAGGGTTTCCGCCGCAAAAAACGGCTTGTCCAGATCCGGAAAAATGGTTCCCTGTTCCAGAGCCTTGGCGTCATCGTACCGCCTTCCCCATTTCTGAACCGGAACCGAAGCCATGGCCAATGGTGTTTCTTCCATAATAAATAAACCCCCTTTCCTGCGGATCCGCGAAACTGCCGAAACAGTTCCGCCTTTTTAGTATCCGCAGAAAAAGAGGGTTTATGGTGTAAAATCATGGCATTTATGACTCGCTCTGCTGATTGATGTAATTGACCAGACCTTCCGCTTTGATGATTTTCTGCATAAACGGCGGAAATGCCTGACCTTTGTATTCCGTTCCTCTGGTTCTGTCATAGATCATGCCGGAATCGAAATCAATCTCCACCTCATCGCCGTCCTGGATATCTCTGGCCGCTTCCGGACACTCGATAATAGGAAGGCCGATATTAATGGAGTTTCGATAAAAAATCCGGGCAAAGGTCTCGGCAATTACACAGCTGACCCCGGCGGCCTTAATGGCGATGGGCGCATGTTCTCTGGAAGATCCGCAGCCGAAATTTTTGTTGGCCACAATAATGTCGCCCTTCTGAACCTTCTTTATAAATTCTTTATCAATATCCTCCATGCAGTGGGCAGCCAGCTCCGCCGGATCTGAGGAGTTCAGATACCGGGCGGGGATGATTACGTCTGTGTCCACATTATCTCCATACTTAAATACTCTTCCTTTTGCCTGCATTTGACGCCTCCTTACTCTCCAAGCTCTGCCGGAGCGCTGATTTTTCCGGTTACCGCGCTGGCCGCCGCTGTTGCCGGGCTGGCCAGATACACTTCTGAGTCCACATGGCCCATACGTCCCACAAAGTTCCGGTTGGTGGTGGAAACGCAGCGCTCTCCGGCTGCCAGAATGCCCATATAGCCTCCCAGACAGGGACCGCAGGTAGGTGTGCTGACTACCGCACCCGCCTCAATAAAGATCTTCAGCAGTCCCTCTTCCATAGCCTGCAGATAAATCGCCTGGGTTGCCGGGATCACAATGCAGCGGACTCCTTTTTTCACTTTGCGGCCTTTGAGAACAGCCGCCGCGGTCCGCAGATCCTCCATGCGGCCGTTGGTGCAGGAGCCGATAACCACCTGGTCGATCTTTACATCCTCGGTGATCTCATCGATGGTCTTTGTATTCTCAGGCAGATGGGGGAAGGCTATAGTGGGCTTCAGCTGGCTGAGGTCAATGGTGTATTCCTCCTCATAGACCGCGTCCGGATCCGCCTCATAGATCTTATAGCTTCTGGAAGAATGCTCTTTCATGTAGGCTTCCGCCTTCTCATCCACCGGGAAAATGCCGTTTTTGCCTCCGGCTTCAATGGCCATGTTGGCGATGGTGAAACGGTCGTCCATAGACAGGCTCTTCACTCCCTCGCCCACGAATTCCATGGATTTATACAGGGCTCCGTCCACGCCGATCCTGCCGATGATGTGCAGGATCACGTCCTTTCCGCTGACCCATTTGGGCAGGCTTCCCGTCAGGTTAAATTTAATGGCGGAGGGAACCTTGAACCAGGCTTTTCCGGTAGCCATGCCCGCTGCCATATCCGTGCTGCCCACACCGGTGGAAAAAGCTCCCAGGGCGCCGTAGGTACAGGTGTGGGAATCCGCTCCGATCACCACATCTCCGGCCACCACCAGTCCTTTCTCCGGCAGCAGCGCGTGCTCGATGCCCATCTCTCCCACATCGAAATAATTGGTGATCTCATGGGCGCAGGCAAACTCCCGGACACACTTACAGTGCTCCGCGGATTTAATATCCTTGTTGGGAATAAAATGATCCATTACAAGGGCGATCTTGTCTTTGTCAAATACTTCCTTTTTGTTGAATTTATCCATCTCGTGGATGGCCACCGGGGAAGTGATATCATTTCCCAGAACCAGATCCAGCTTTGCCTCGATGAGCTGGCCGGCCTCCACCTGATCCAGGCCTGCCGCAGCCGCCAGGATCTTCTGCGTCATTGTCATACCCATATCTCTTTTCCTCCTGTTGCCTTCATATTCTGGTTGCCATTCTATCACAGAGTAGGATATAATACAAATACATATTTATCATATTTGCAATAACTTTAAATTATGATTTGCCCGACAAATGGGCATGAGACACGCCATAAAATCATGATTGCCTGCGCCAGCGCAGCCCGCATGACCTTTTGTTGCTTGTCTCAAATGATAGGAGGCTTCCATGGAACAGAATCTGTCTCAGTATTATATTTTTTATACCGCGGCCCAATGCGGCAGCATTTCCCGGGCCTCCCGGGAACTGTACATCAGCCTGCCTGCCGTCAGCAAAGCCATCCAAAAGCTGGAGCAATCCCTGAACACGGTGCTTTTCCGCCGGGAGGCCAGAGGCGTGTCCCTGACGGAGGAGGGCCGGCTGCTGTACCGCCATGTGCGGGAAGCTTTTCATTCCCTGGATGAAGCGGAGCAGACCCTGGCCAGAAGAAAAAAACTCGGCATTTCCCACCTGCGTCTGGGGGCCAGCGCCACACTCAGCAGATACGTGCTTCTGCCCTTTCTGCAGCGCTTTATCCGGGCGTATCCTCATGTGAAAATTACCATCGCCTGTCAGTCCACTTACCGGACCCTGGAACTGCTCCGGGAAAAAAAGATCGATCTGGGCCTGGTTGGCCGCCCCGGTTCCCTGAAAGGCTGCGAGTTTCTTCCCCTGCAGTCCATCCAGGATACCTTTGTGTCCACAGACACCTACCTGTCAAATCTGTCGCTCAGGGAAAAGGACAGCAATCTTTTTCACACCGCGGTTTTTATGATGCTGGACGAAGAAAACATCACGCGGCAGTTTGTCAACGATGCTCTGCGGGAACAGGGGATTGAGCTGAAAAATGTCCTGGAAGTGACTTCCATGGATCTGCTGATTGAATTCGCGAAAATCGGCATGGGCGCCGCCTGCGTGATCCGGGAATTTGTCCAAAAGGAGCTGGACCAAAAAGAACTGCTGGAAGTCCCCCTGGGGATCGCCTTTCCACCCAGGGAAATCGGCTTCGCCTGCCTGAAAGAGTCTATGGATCTATCGCCTGTGCGGGAATTTCTGGCGCTTTCCGGCGCCGGTGAAAAGCCCGCAAAAAAACCGGCCTCAGGCAAAGCCTGAGAACCGGTATTCCTGCGCCCGGAGGCGGGACATTCCATCAGTTGTTGATCAGTTTGTCCTCGTCGCTCCAGCTGTACAGTTTTCTTACTTCTTCTCCCACGATCTCGGAGGGATGCTCCTGGGCTTTTCTGCGCAGGGCGCGGAAGTGAGCCTGACCGCCTGCGGGAGACATCTCCAGCAGGAAATCCTTGGCGAAGGTTCCGTCCTGGATATCGGAAAGGATCTTCTTCATGGCCTTCTTGGTCTCCTCTGTGACAATCTTGGGTCCGGTGATGTAGTCGCCGTACTCAGCGGTATTGGAGATGGAGTATCTCATGCCCTTGAAGCCGGACTGATAGATCAGATCCACGATCAGCTTCATCTCATGGATGCACTCGAAATACGCGTTTCTGGGATCGTATCCTGCCTCTACCAGGGTCTCGAAGCCTGCCTGCATCAGAGCGCAGACACCGCCGCAGAGAACTGCCTGCTCGCCGAACAGGTCGGTCTCCGTCTCCACCCGGAAGGTAGTCTCCAGCACGCCGGCGCGGGCGCCGCCGATGCCCAGGGCATAGGCCAGAGCCAGATCCTTGGCTTTGCCGGTGTAATCCTGCTCTACGGCAACCAGACAGGGAACGCCTTTTCCTGCTTCGTACTCGCTTCTCACGGTATGTCCGGGTCCTTTGGGAGCGATCATGGTCACATCCACGTAGGGCGGCGGAACGATCTGGCCGAAATGGATGGCAAAACCGTGAGCGAACATCAGCATATTGCCCTCCTCCAGGTTGGGCTCAATGTCCTTTTTGTACATTGCGGCCTGCTTCTCATCGTTGATCAGAATCATGATAATATCCGCCTGCTTTGCTGCCTCTGCCGCGGTGTAGACCTTCAGGCCCTGAGCTTCTGCCTTGGCCCAGGATTTGCTGCCCTGGTAAAGGCCCACAATAACATCACAGCCGGAATCCTTCAGGTTCAGCGCATGGGCGTGTCCCTGGCTTCCGTAGCCGATGATAGCGATCTTTTTTCCTTCCAGTAAAGAAAGGTTGCAGTCTTCCTGATAAAAAATCTTTGCTGCCATTTGTATTTCCTCCACTATGTCTAAAATCTATTGTTAAAAGGCTCTGCCTTTTAGCAAGCTGCTGCCGCGCCGCCTCTTTTACAGATAGCGGACATCGTCCATTCCCCTGGACAGGCCGGTAATGCCGGTTCTGGCAAGTTCCAGGATCTCATGGCCTTCCAGAAGCTTCAGGAAGGCGTCCAGTTTGCTCTGAGCCCCGGTCAGCTCAATAATCAGGGACTCCGGTCCCACATCCACAATCTTGGCCCGGAAAATACTGGCCACGGACATAATGCTCTGGCGCTCCATGGCATTGGCTTTTACCTTCACCATGATCAGCTCCCGGTTTACGCTTTCCTTTGGCTGAAGCACCTTGATATCGATTACATCCACCAGCTTTGCCAGCTGCTTGGTGATCTGCTCCAGAACCAGATCGTCCCCGGTAGCTACCACCGTCATCCGGGAGTACCTGGGATCCGCGGTCACTCCTACTGTCAGGCTGTCAATGTTGTAGCCCCGGCGGCTGAACAGGCCGGACACACGGCTTAAAACACCGGAAGTGTTATCTACCAGCAGGGATAAAATTCGCTTTTTCATAACGCATACCAACTTTCCTGATACTGTCGTATCAATTCTTTTCACAGGGGGACTGTTTTCGGAGAAATATCTTTCCCGACAGTCAACTCTTTTTCTATTCTACTCTGTCAGAATTTGTTTGTCAACGAAAACCGGCTTCCGCTCAGGCGGCAAGCCGGTTTCGAACTCATCTCTGTGTCTGCCTGATTTACGATGTATTATACCGCAATTTTTCCGGCAGAAAAAGGGATAAAACAGAAATTTTTTTGGATTTTTCGCAGTTTTTTTGTTATCTTTGCATAAGACAGCTTTATTTTTTATCTTCAGGACATCACAGTTCTCCGGGCATTTTCCAGGCATGATGGTCGGTGTGGAGCAGATGATGGGCCCGCTCGCTTAAGGGCTGCCCCAGGAAATCCGCGTAGCACTGTTTAATGGAGGGATTCTCGTGGGAGAACCGCAGCTGGCTCTGACGGTCCAGGCGGTACAGGATTTCGCCCCGCTCCGGAGCCATTTCGTACCCGTCATGGATGGGCTGTCCTCCGCCGCCTACGCAGCCGCCGGGACATGCCATCACCTCCACAAAGTCGTAGGATACTTTTCCCTTTTTCAGTTTCTTCAGCAGCTTTCTGGCGTTTCCAAGGCCGTTGACCATAGCCACCTTTAAGGTCTGGCCGGCCAGATCGAACTCTGCCTCCCGCCATCCCTGCATGCCTCTGACCTGGCGGAAAGCATCCGGATCCGGATTCTTCCCGGTTACAAAATAGCTGGCTGTCCGCAGCGCCGCCTCCATGACGCCGCCGGTCGCTCCGAAAATGACTCCCGCGCCGCTTCCCAGACCCAGAGGCATATCCAGTTCTTCTTCTTTCAGCCCCTGGGGAATAATGTGGGCAGCCTTGATCATCCGGTCGATCTCCCTGGTGGTCAGCACCACGTCCACATCCTGGCCGGCTCCGGCGTCATTCATCACCGGCAGAGCGCACTCCTGCTTTTTGGAAATGCAGGGCATGATGGAAACGCTGAAAATGCGGTTGGGATCCACGTTCAGAATCTTGGCGTAATAACTCTTGGCGATGGCTCCGAACATCTGCTGAGGGGATTTCGCGGTGGAGACCTGATCTACAAATTCAGGGAAATAGCCTTTCACAAAACGCACCCATCCCGGACAGCAGGAGGTAAACATGGGGAATTTCTCATGGTCTTTATTTTTCAGTTTTTCCAGAAACTCGCTGGCTTCCTCCATGATAGTGAGGTCCGCGGAAAAATCCGTGTCAAATATATAATCGAATCCCACCTGGCGCAGGGCTGCCGCCAGCCGTTTTACTGTGGCAAACTCCGGCTTCAGCCCCAGATCCTCGCCCCAGGCAGCCCGCACCGAAGGCGCGATCTGCACTACAACGATCTTCTCCGGATCGTCCAGAGCGTCCCAGACCTTTCCGGTATCATCCCTCTCAATGAGAGCTCCTACCGGACAGTGGGTCAGGCACTGTCCGCAGAGGGTACAGTCTGACTCCTCCAGCCGCAGGACATTTTTCACATCCACGGTTGCCCTGGATCCGGTATTCACCACATCCCAGATGCTGCAGGTCTGTACCTTGTCGCAGACCTGGATACAGCGCATGCACTTGATGCATTTCGTGTAGTCCTTAATCAGGGGGAATTTTCTGCTGCCCTTCTGGAAGGGAATCTGCTTGTCAAAGGGCACCATCCGGATATCCATCTCGCTGGCCAGCGTCTGCAGAGAACAATTTCCGTTTCTCACACAGAGGGCGCAGTTCACATCGTGCTGGGACAGCAGAAGCTGCAGGTTGTTTCTGCGCACTTTCCATACCTTCCTGCTGTTGGTGCGGATGACCATCCCCTCTCTCACCGGATTGTTGCAGGCAGTAAATAATTTTTCATATCCCTCGATCTCCACCATGCAGATCCTGCAGGCTCCGATCTCATTAAGATTTTTCAGATAGCAGAGGGTCGGAATCTTGATTCCCACACTGGCTGCCGCTTCCAGAATCGTTGTATTTTCCGGAACATTCACTTCTCTTCCATCAATTATCAGTTTTACCATTCCCGTACCCTGCCTCCTTTAAACACTCCATAGCCAAAGTGGTCGCACCGCAGGCAGCGCCCGGATTCCTGGCGCGCTTCCTCCTCCGTCATTCCACATTCCATCAGTTTGAAGTCTTTGATCCGCAAAGCGGCCTCCCGCTCTTTCAGATTGATGCGTCCGCAGCTTCTCCGGTCGTCCAGACGAACCGGCGGGATCTCCACATCGTTGCGGACCTTATGGCTGAAGCCCAGGTACTCATCGATGTTGGCGGCCGCCACTTTTCCGGCGGCAATGGCCCGGATGACTGTGGCGGGCCCGGTTACGCAGTCTCCTCCGGCGAACACGCCTTCTGTATTCTTAACGCCGCTCCAGTCCAGAGCCTCAATGGCCCCCCGGCGGATGGGGATTCCGTATTCGCCGAATTTCAGGGAATCGATGCCCTGTCCCACGGCTACCAGGACGATCTCACAGGGGATCCGCACTTCCGGTTCCGAAGAATTTACCGGCTTGGGACGTCCGTCCTGAATGGGGCCTACGATCTGGGGTTTCACCCACAGAGCCGCCACGCGCCCCTGGTCATCCTTTTCGATCCGGATAGGCGCGTGAAGATCCAGAACCTCGCAGCCCTCCGCGACAGCGCCCTCTACTTCCTCCGGAAGCGCCGTCATATCAACTTTTCTCCGGCGGTAGGCAATGGTCACGGACTTTGCCTTCAGCCGCACGGCAGACCGGGCCACATCCATAGCCACGTTGCCTCCTCCTACCACAACGACCCGCTTTCCGGAGAAATCCGGCATATCATAATCTCCGATGCTCCGGAGCATTTCTACCGCGGAAAGAACTCCCTGGGCGTCTTCGCCCTCAATGCCGATTTTCCGGTCCACATGGGCGCCGATGGCCACATACATGGCATCGCAGTTTTCCCGGAGTTCCTTAATGGGGATATCATCTCCCACCCGCACATTGGTTACGGTCTTGATCCCCACGGAGAGCAGGGTCTCGATCTCCTTATCCAGAGTTTCCCTGGGCAGCCGATAGCTGGGAATACCGTAGCGGAGCATGCCGCCCAGCTGCTTTCTCTGCTCGTAAATGGTTACATCGTGGCCCATCAGCGCCAGGTAATAGGCGGCGCTTAAGCCGCCGGGGCCTCCGCCGATGACAGCCACCTTCTTGCCCGTGGGCTTCAGGCATTTGGGAACAGATACATCCCCCGCATGCTCTACCGCGAACCGCTTCAGCCCCCGGATATTAATGGGATCGTCCACCATGGTGCGGCGGCAGCGGACCTCGCAGGGATGCTCGCAGATCAGTCCGCAGGTGGCGGGAAGAGGATTGTCTTTGCGGATCAGACGCACAGCGTCATAATATCTTCCCTCGTGGATCAGGGCTATGTATCCGGGAACATCCACGCCCGCGGGACACTGGGCCACACAGGGAACCGGCTGGCTCACTGTGCCGGAGCATCTTCCGTTCCTGATATGTTCCTCAAAGTCGCCCCGGAAGCCTCTGACCCCCTTCAGCACCATCCTGGCAGCCTCGTAGCCGATGGCGCAGTCGGCAGATAAAAAGATGCTCTCCGCAGTTCTCTCAATGACATCGATGGTCTTCATCTGCGCTTTTCCGTCCAGCACGGATTCCATCAGCGCCTGCAGCTGCCCCAGACCGATCCGGCAGGGAACACATTTTCCGCAGGACTGCGCATGGCACATCCGCAGAAATGAGGTCGCCAGGTCAACCGGACATAAACCCGGCGGACTGGCGACTACTCTGCGTTCCAGATCTTTGTAGAGCTGTTCCACTGTTTTCTGCGCTTCATTCTGTGTGAAAATACTTAGTCTGCTCATCTCAACCTCCACATCTGTTCGCAATTTAAAGTTGCCTTTCGGCTGCGTAAACCCATTTTCTCCATACGCAACCCCTACCCATACATTGATTATAATTTAACACACTCTGTGCTTTTCGTCAATCCGACTATTTCTTTTTTGTTTATCCCGTCTGTTTTACCTGTTTTTCACAAATAGAAAAGGCTTCAAACTGCCTGTCCGCGAAATTCTGACCAAACAAGCAGTTTGAAGCCTAAAAAAATTCAGATTCAGTTCAGTTCGATCTCCATCAGATCTTTGGGAGGAATCTGCTGCGTGGAGGCGGCCTTAAACTTTTTCAGCTCCGCCTGGGCGGTTTTAATGGGAATATTGGTCCCGGCTCCCGCCACGCAGCCTCCCGGGCAGCCCATGCCCTCGATGAGGCAGCCCTTCATTTTTCCGGCTTTTGCCAGGGTAAGGATTTTTTTGCACTCGCTCAATCCCTCCGCGTGTTCAATGCGCACCGGCACTTCCGGATAGTATTTCTTCAGACATTTCTCTATGGCTTCCGCCACGCCCCCGGCCACGGCGTAGCCCCGCCCTGCCGCTGTGGCGTCATGGAAGGATGTGCCTCCTTCTACGGTTTCCGGATCAATCTCCCTGGCGTCAAACATTCCCTGGAGTTCCTCAAAGGTAATCACAAAATCCACATCGCTGCGGACGTCCGTGCGGGAAGCCTCCAGTTTCTTGGAGGCGCAGGGGCCGATAAAGACTACATGAGCGTTGGGATGCTCTTTTTTTATGCTTCTGGCCGTAGCCACCATAGGCGTCAGTTCCTGGGAAACGCTCTCAATGAGATCCGGGAAGTAAATCTTGGCCAGCATAGACCAGGAAGGGCAGCAGGATGTCAGCAGGAAAGGCAGTTCTCCGGAGGCCACCTTTTCCGCGTAATGATGGGCTTCCGTCACCGCTCCGATATCCGCTCCCAGAGCCACCTCGTATACCTCGGAAAATCCCAGTTTCAAAAGCGCCGCTTTGAATTTCCCGGGCGTTACGTTTGGTCCGAACTGTCCGATAAAGGCCGGGGCCACCTCGGCAATGATCTCCTGTCCCTCCCGGAGCGCTCTGGACAGCTGGAAGATCTGGGACTTGTCGGAAATCGCCCCGAAAGGACAGCTGACCATGCACATGCCGCAGGAAACACATTTGTCCGGGTTAATCACCGCCCGGCCCTGTCCGTCGCTCTCGATGGCGTTGACGCCGCAGGCTCTGGCGCAGGGTCTTTCCATGTGCGAAATGGCGTCATAGGGGCAGACCGCCTTGCATTTTCCGCAGTGAATGCATTTTTCCTGGTCAATGATGGACTTTCCTTTCCTGATGGTGATAGCCCCCTTGGGACAGACCTGGCGGCAGGGATGGGCCACGCAGCCCCGGCACATGTCGCTGACCATGTACATATTCGGCTCACAGGCGTCGCAGGCCGAAGGAATTACCTGCATCAGGGGCGGTTCGTAATACTTTTCGTCAATATTGCTGGCCTCCATGCCCGCTGTAATATGAACCGCCTGGTTCTCCGGCCGCAGAGACATGCCCATGGCAAGCCTGACCCTCTCGCTGGCCACCGCCCGCTCCCGGTAAATGCTTTCTCTGTACGTGGCTCTTTCCCGGACGATCTCATAGGGAATCGCCTCGATCCTGTCCTGGAAATTTTCTTCCGTGGACTCGAAAGCCACCCGGGAGATCTCTTTAAATACTTCTCGTCTGATTTTTCTGATTGGAGTGTCTAACCCTCTCATACCGCAACCCTTTCCTCTCTACACTGTTTCAAAAATTTGTATCAGCGAACCGCGGAAGCGCCTTCCTTTTTTGCCCCCGCGCTGCTTAGCAGAAAAGGGCGGAAAAATCCGCCCTTTCAGACCGGGCAGCTTACTGTTTTTTGCCCAGTTTTGTCATAATCCATACACACACAATAATAATCAGAATAGTGATGAAAATTCCGCCCATTCCTTTGCCCATAATTTCAAAGGCATGCTCTAAATTCACTAAATTGTTTTCCATAGCCCCTCCTTATAAGAACTGGCTGACCAGATTGATGACCATGCCGCCGGCAATTACGGAAGCGATCTGGCCGGATACATTGGCGCCCGCCGCGTGCATCAGGATGATATTGGTTGGATCCTCTTTCATAGCCATTTTCTGCACCACTCTGGAGGACATGGGGAACGCCGAAATACCGGCGCCTCCCACCATGGGATTGATTTTCTTTTTGCGGAAGAGATTCAGGAACTTCGCCAGAAGCACTCCTCCGATGGTATCCATCACAAAGGCGAACAGGCCGATGGCCATAATCATCAGGGTCTGCACCTGTACGAAATCCGCCGCCCGCATGCTGAAGGAAATGGTAATTCCCAGAAGCAGCGTAATCAGGTTTGCCAGGTTGTCCTGGGCCGTCTCGGACAGGGTCTGCAGAACGCCGCACTCCCGGATGAGATTTCCGAACATCAGGAAGCCTACCAGAGCCACAGACTGAGGCGCTACAAAACCGACAATGATGGTCACAACAATAGGGAACGCGATCCGCATGCCCTTGGATACGGACTTGGGATTGTACTCCATATGGATGCGGCGCTCCTTCTTGGTGGTTACCAGTTTAATGGCGAAGGGCTGCACAATGGGCACCAGGGCCATATAGGAGTAGGCAGCCACCGCGATGGGGCCTACGTACCGGGAATCCAGCATCTGAGACACCAGAATCGAGGTGGGGCCGTCCGCCGCGCCGATGATTCCGATGGAGGCCGCGTCCTTCATATCAAATCCCAGAACGGCAGCCAGGGCAATGGCCGCGAAGATACCGAACTGAGCTCCCGCTCCAAAGAGAAACATAATGGGGTTGGAGAGCAGGGGGCCGAAATCGATCATGGCTCCGATACCTATAAACAGCAGAATCGGCATGACCTCCGAGGCCTCGATGCCCACATTGAACAGCCATTCGATGATGCCGGGGGTATTGCCCACGCCTTCCAGCACCTGATCAATGACCCCGGACAGAGGCAGGTTTACCAGAATCGCGCCGAAGCCCATGGGCAGCAGCAGAGCAGGTTCGTACTCTTTTTTGATCGCCAGCCAGATCAGCACAATGCCGATGACATACATGACTCCCTGCTGCCAGGTTACGTTCCGGAATCCGTCAATTAAAAATTCCATTTGTCTTTCCTCCAGGTTTTTTCTTTCTCGTTGCCTTCCTTTCGCGGACTGCCCGCCGGCAGCCGCAGATACTGTTTGATTATAAGTCAGAGGCTGAGCCGGTGTCAAGGCCGGCTTTTTAATCCAGAAGGATCAGCGCCATAAATTTCAGGTCTGTATCTCCTCTGTTTGCCAGCCCATGGCTGTGGCCGCTGGGGGTAACGGTGACATCCCCCGCCTGCACCCGGCGTTTTTCTCCGTCGTCTGTATACTCTCCCACCCCCTGAAGTATGTAGTAGCTTTCGCACTCTCCCCTGTGTTCATGTACTCCCAGGGAGCAGCCCGGCTCCAGGGTCACTTCCGCGTACATCCGGCATTTCTCCCCCAGCCTGTCCTGGCTGAGAATATCCCGGATGATTACATGTCCTTCTCCTCCGGCCATATTTTCCACACGTCTCACCTGCATGATCTTTTCCTCTCTTTCTTCTCACTCTGTAAGATTGTCCCGCCTGCCTGTCAGATCCAGGATGACTTCCCCTGCAAGAATCAGCCCTGCCGCCGCCGGCACAAAAGCCAGACTTCCCGGGGCGCTTCTGCCGTCCGCGCCCTCCTTGGGAGGACTGTTCCGTTTTTGGGGCTGCTCTGTAGAGAAAACCACCTTCACCCCGGAAATTCCCAGCTTCCGCAGTTCTCTGCGCATGACCCGGGCCAGGGGGCATACGGATGTTTCCTCAATGGAGGCCACCTTAAACAGATCCGGCCTGAGCTTATTTCCCGCTCCCATAGCGCTGATCACCGGCACTCCCGCTTCCCGGGCTCTGCGGATAATCAGGAGCTTGGCTGTTACATTGTCCACCGCGTCCACCACATAATCATACCCGCGAAAATCAAACTCCTCCTGGGTCTCCGGCAGAAAAAAGCATCTCCGGGCGTCGATGCTGGCCCGGGGATTAATGTCCAGCGCTCTCTCCTTCATGGCATCCACTTTATACATGCCCAAAGTGCTGTGGAGGGCAATGATCTGACGGTTTAGATTGGACAGGGTCACCCGGTCATAGTCCACAAAAGTCAGGGAACCCACACCGCTGCGGACCAGGGCTTCCGCCGCATGGCCTCCCACGCCTCCGATCCCGAACACTGCCACCTTGGAGGCTTCCAGCTTTTTCACCGCCTCCGGGCCCAGAATCATCTCTGTTCTGGAAAACTCTTCCCGCATAAAAACATCCGCTCCTGTCTTTGAATTTAATCCGCAGCAATCGGCAGAATACGGTTACATCATACCACATCCGCAATCCTCCTGGCAATGAAAACCAGCCGGCGGAATTTTATATCTTTTTTACCCGGTCTTTGCAATTTTTCACTGATGCAATAAAATACATTGCATTTGTAAAATTCCAGACAGTTTCTTTTTTCGACAAAATGTATTATGATAATTATTATCGCAATTAACTGGAGGTTTCCTATGGATAAAAAGCGTCAGCAGGAACTTCGCATGCTGGGCATCACCATCTCCTACTACCGGCGCGCCAAGGGATATACCCAGGCGCAGCTTGCCAGGGAAATTCATGTGAGCCGCACCCACATCAGCAACATCGAAGCGCCAAACGCCAGAACTTCTGTCTCTATTACCCTCCTCATGGACATCGCCGACGCGCTTGATATTCCATTGACCTATCTGTTTGATTTTCATGACCGTTTTTCCGACTAACTTCGATTTGACTTTAAGAGGGAATTTTTATGGAAGCGTATATTGATTTACACGTTCATTCAAACTGCTCTGACGGAACCTTTTCCCCGGAGGAGCTTGTTTCTTACGCGCGAAAAAAAGGGCTGCAGGCTTTCGCGCTCACAGACCACGATACGGTAACAGGCGTGGCCCGGGCCGCGGACGCGGCCGCGGGAACCGGTCTTACCGTTATTCCCGGGGTCGAACTGTCCTCCGATTACCAAAAACGGGATATTCATATTCTGGGCCTGGGGATCGACGCGGAAAACCGGAAATTTTTGAAATATCTGGAGGAGTTTCAATCTGCCAGAGAGATTCGGAATCATAAAATGATGAAAAAATTAGCGCAGCGGGGCATTCCGATTAACGAAGAAGTTATGGAGACCGTCTTTCCCGGGTGTGTATGGACCCGGGCCCACTTCGCCCGCTTTCTGAAGGACAGAGGCTTTGTCCGCACCATGGAGGAAGGTTTTCAGAAATATGTGGGAGATGAGGCGCCCTGCTTTGTTCCCAAAGAACAGATTCCTCCCTGGGAAGCTGTCCGGCTGATCCTGGAATGCGGCGGCCACCCGGTGCTGGCCCACCCCCTGCTCTACCGTCTGAGTTCCCGGGAGCTGGAAAAATTGGTGGATCTTCTCTGCGGCAGCGGCCTTCAGGGACTGGAGGCCATCTATTCCGCCAACCGTTTTTCTGAGGAATCCTCCATGAAGCAGCTGGCAAAACGCCATGGCCTCTGCGTCACCGGCGGATCGGACTTTCACGGTTCCAACAAACCGGATATTGATCTTGGCATCGGGAAGGGAAATCTGAAAATCCCTTATTCTCTCTGGGAGAGCCTGAGCCGGCGCGCGATATAAAAGGACGCGTCTTTCCTTTGGGGAAGGGCGCGCCCTCTTTTTTTGTCTGTCAGTTTTCCACGGGCTCCGCCGGGATAAATACCCTTTTATCCAGGGCAGCCTTTTTTTCTTTTGCCTTTTCCTGCGCTTCCTGGCAGAAATACTCCTGGGCACAGACGGGAATTTTTCCTCTGCGGTCCGGCTTCACATAGAGGCCGTCCGGCTGCAGCACATGGGCCTTCATATTATCCTCCAGCTGCACTTTCAGGATATTCATAACCTCCTTCTTGATCTGCGGATCTTCCACCGGGAACACAATCTCCACCCGCTTGTCCAGATTCCTGGGCATCCAGTCGGCGCTTCCCATATACACCTCTTCATTTCCGTTGCTGTAGAAATAGAAAATCCGGGCGTGCTCCAGGAAGTTTCCCACAATGGACCGCACCGTAATATTTTCGCTGATTCCGGGAATTCCGGTGATCAGACAGCAGATGCCCCGGACGATCAGGTCGATTTTTACTCCCGCGGCGGAAGCGCTGTAGAGGGCCGCGATGATCTCCTGGTCGCAGAGAGAGTTGATCTTGGCCACGATCCTGGCCTCCTGCCCGTTTCTGGCATGCTCTTCCTCCATGCGGATCATATGCAGGAACCGGTTTCTCATCCAGATGGGCGCTACCACCAGTTTGTTCCAGGTGCTGGGCTCGGAATACCCGGACAGCATGTTAAAAACAGCGGTGGCGTCTTCTCCGATCTTGGCGTCGCAGGTGAGGATTCCGCAGTCGGTATACTGCTTGGCGGTGGAATCGTTATAGTTTCCGGTTCCCAGATGCACGTACCGGCGGATTCCCTCTTCCTCCCGGCGCACCACCAGAGTGATCTTGCTGTGAACCTTCAGACCCAGGAGGCCATAGATTACATGACAGCCGGCCTTCTCCAGCATTTTCGCCCAGACAATATTGTTTTCCTCGTCAAATCTGGCCTTCAGTTCTACCAGAACGGAAACCTGCTTGCCGTTTTCCGCCGCCTGAGCCAGGGCGGCGATAATGGGAGAATTGCCGCTGACCCGGTACAGCGTCTGCTTGATGGCCAGCACTTCCGGATCCCTGGCCGCCTGGCGCACAAAATCCACCACCGGATCAAAACTCATGTAGGGATGGTGCAGCAGGATATCGCCCCTGCGGATATTGGTAAAAATATCATCGTCGTTCTGCAGAGCCGGAACCGGGGCCGGAACATATTTAGGCGTCTTATATGCCTCGTATCCCTCCAGTCCGTACATTTTCATGAGGAAGGTCAGGTCCAGGGGGCCGGGAATAAAGAACAGATCGTCATCCTTGATATTAAATTCCGTCTTCAGGATCTTCAGCAGCCGCTTGTCTATCTTATCCTCCACCTCCAGGCGGATCACTTCACCCCACTGGCGCTTTTTCAGCTGTTTCTGGATTTCAATGAGCAGATCCGCCGCCTCGTCCTCGTCAATGGTCAGATCCGCGTTCCGCATAATCCGGTAGGGATGCGCGCACACCACATCGTAGCTCAGGAACAGCTTCCCGATGTTTCTCTCAATGATCTCCTCCAGCAGGATCAGGGAATGCGCTCCGTCTTCTCCGGCGGGCAGCTGCACAAACCGGGGCAGCACCGCGGGAACCTGCACCGTGGCAAATTCCAGATGCCCGGAGCCTTCTCCCTTTTTCCCCTCCTTGGTTTTTTTATCTTCCTTTTTGGAAATCAGCGCCCCGATATTCAGGGTCTTGTTGCGGATCAGCGGGAAGGGTCTGGAGGAGTCCATGGCCATGGGAGTCAGCACCGGATAGACATTCTCCTCAAAATACTCGTCCACGTATGCCGCCTGCTCCTTCGTGAGATCCTCGTGGGAGCTGACAACGTGCAGGTTAATATGCTTCAGCGCGGGGATCAGGGAGCGGTTGTAGGTTCTGTACTGCTGAGCCACCAGGTCATGGGTGCTGGCAGAGATCGCCTTCAGCTGCTCCTTGGGGGTCATGCCGGCAATATCCGGCTTATTGTACTGGGTATGCACCATATCCTTCAGGGAGGCTACCCGGATCATATAAAACTCATCCAGATTGGACGCCGTAATGCTTAAAAATTTCAGCCGCTCAAACAGCGGGATATTTTTATCCCTGGCCTCGCTGAGAACTCTCTCGTCAAAACTGATCCAGGAAAGCTCCCGGTTCCGGTAATATTCCGGCTTCCTATACTCCGTGTAATCGTAATCCATGGTTCACACCTCCTATATCTGTCTTTTAATTTTCAGCACCGGCCGGACGCTGAATACTTCGTAGAAGAAATCCGCCTTTTCTCCGATGAGCCCCTGCTCCAGGGTAAAGTCCCGGTTCACTTCCAGATACAGCCGCAGCTCCTGCTCTCTCAAAACCGCCCGGATGGACTGCACTTTCTGCATGTGGCTTCGATCCAGACTGTTGGCATAGCGGACAATGGCGGTAAGCTCCGCCACCAGAAGATATCTTCCGGTATCGATGCTGGTCTCCTGGGACAATTCCTCAAAGGGCGGCATTTCTCTGGTATTATACCGGGCGATGAGGGCAATGGTTTCCCGTTCCGCATGGGAAAGGCCGATAATCTCGTTGCTCATAATGATATTGTAGGAACTCTCGGCAATGAAATTCATGCTGATATATTTTCCCACATCATGAAGCATCACGGCGATCCGCAGCAGCAGCCGCTCCCGCTCTCCCAGTCCGTAAACTCTCTTCATGGCGTCGAAGACGGCCATGGCTGTCATTTCCATATTCTGAATGTGGGCGCGGTTTACCGCGTACCGCTTGCCGATATTCTTGGCAGCCATAATAATATCATTTTCAAAGTCGTGCTTTACCTTCAGCAGCTTCTTCTGCTCCGCGTATTCATAGGCGAGGCCTCTGGCCAGATGAATGCCCGGGGTCCAGATCATGGCCGCCCCCATCTCTTCAATGAGGCGGTGATAAATAATAGCGGAGGGGCGCAGCAGGGAGGCGTATTCCACCGGCACATCCATGGTCACAGCCAGTTCCATGGTGGAATGCTCCACAATATTCTGATACCAGGCGTCAAAATCGCTTCTGGAAATTGTACGGCTGGCCTTGTCCTCCGTGTCCCGGAAGACAGTATCTGTAATAAAATCGCCGATCAGCATAATATTCTCGATCTTCCGGTCTTTCAGATACATGCGCTTGAAGCTTAAAATCTCGTTGCGGATCAGTTCCTCCGCCAGGCGCTCATAATTGGCGGTGTTGTTTTTCAGGGGCAGAAGGCGCTCCCGGATCCTTAAATTTCCCATGCGGATATTCTGGGTGGTCACCAGGGCGTCCTTGTCAAAAAGAGAAATCTGAATGCTGCCGCCGTCCACGTCAATGACCGCTGTTCCCTTTTCAATCATTTTGTTGAAGCGGCTTTCAATGGAAGCGATGGCCTTATAGCTTAAGAATCTCTGTTCGGAATTGCTGAGAATCTCCACAGTCAGCCCGGTGGCCTGGCGGATCTTTCCCAGAATAAACAGACTGTTCTCCGCTTCCCTAAGAGAGCTGGTGGCAATGGCCCGGTAGCTCTCCACCCGATACCCTTTCATGATCCTCACAAAATCTTTCAGCACCGTACAGAGCTCTTCCTCCATTTTCGGGCCCAGCTTTCCGTGGGTATAGGTGTCCGTGCCCAGTTCCAGACGGTGGCGTATGGTGTCTATACTTTTAATCCCCGCCTTTTTCGATATTTCAAATATTTCCAGGGTGACATCGTAGCTTCCGATGTCAATGGCCGCAAAGGTTGATACCTGCATACGCTCCTCCTTTCCATGATCCGCAGTCAGTAATTTCCCAGAATCCGCAGGGCCGCCGCCTCGGAGCGGATGCCGAGCAGGGCATTCTTTACCGCCGCTTCCGCGAGATTTCCTTCAAAATCTATGAAAAAACGATATTCCCAGGGCCGGCCGGGAATCGGCCGGGATTCAATTTTCGTCATATTCAGGCCGTTGTAATCAAAATGTGCCAGAATCCCGTGAAGGCTTCCGCAGGTGTGGGGCAGCTCCAGACAGATGCTGATCTTTCCCGCTCCCTTCACAAAGCGTTTCTGATTGGAGAGAATCACAAAGCGGGTGGAATTGCTTTCTCCGGCCAGTCCCTCCTCCTGAAGAATCCGCAGTCCGAAATGCTCCGCCGCGAAGCGGCTGGCAATGGCTGCCTGGCTTTTATCCTGATCTCTCGCCACTTTTTCCGCGGCCATAGCCGTATTCAGCATTTTCTCCTGCTTCCATTGCGGATGGCTCTCCAGAAAATGCCGGCACTGATACAGGGCCTGTGGATGGGAAAGGACGGTCCGGATGTCCTCCAGGGATGCTCCCGGCAGCCCCATAAGTGTGTGGCGGATCTCCAGGATTTCCTCGCCCACAATATAATTCGGATATTCTGTCATCAGATCATAAATATCCGAGACGCTTCCGGCCGTGGAATTTTCAATGGGAAGCACTGCGTAGTCCGCCTCGCCGGCAGCCACCTGCTCCATGGCCTCCCTCCAGGTTTCCACATGCGTGCTGCGGATCTTTTCCCCGAAAAAGCTTCTCATGGCAGCAAAACTGTAGGCTCCTTCCACTCCCTGAAATACCACCCGGGCATTTTCCGCGGGAAGGCTGTCCACCTGCTCATAGGATTCTTTTGACACACCTCTTTCAGCCAGCAGCTGATACTGCCGCATGCGGCTGACGGCAATGATGTGCTGGAACAATTCCCGGGCGCCCCTGGCGTTAAAAGGGGTGGAGGCCGCTTCCTCCAGATTCTTCAGCTTTTCTGCCTCCCGCTTTCCGTCAAATACCGGTTTCCCCGCGGAAATTTTATATGCCGCCACCTGCTCTGCCAGTTCCATTCTCTTTTCAAAGGAACTCAGGATCCCGGCATCGATTTCATCTATTTTATTACGGATTTCCTGCAAATCTAACATCTCATTCTCTCCCTGTATTCTGATACCTGCCGGGTCAGTTCTCCCAGAAAGGACAATGAACCGAAGGCCAGGATCACATCGTCTTTTCCCGCCGCCAGATACGCCTGCTCCACCGCGTCAGAAATCCTTTGGCAGGCTGCGACCCGGGGATTGTATTCCGCGATGACCTCCGCCAGTTCTTCCGCCGGCAGAGCCCGGTCATTGTCCGGCGTCTCAATGGTAAAAATCTGCTCCGCCAGGGGGGCGGTCATGGAAACAACCCTTCGGTAGTCCTTATCTTTTAAAACTCCGATAATAAAAAACAGCCGCCTGCCCGCGAAATACTGTCTGACCGACTGCCGCAGCTTGTCCGCCGCGTCGGGATTATGGGCCCCGTCCACATAAAACAGCGGATGATCCCCGATTTTTGTAAAGCGGCCCTGCCAGAGAGTTTTCCTGATCCCCTCCAGAATCTGCGCGTCCGTCAAGGCCCAGCCTTTTTTCTGCAGAGCCTTCAGGGCTTCAAAGGCAGTTACCGCATTCTCCTTCTGGCAGCTCCCTGCCAGAGAAACTTCCAGTCTGTAACCGTGGTACAGAAATACCTGGCCCTCCAGACTGTCCTTTTGCGTCAATGCCTTCTCCGGCTCCGCCTTGAAATAAGGAATCTTTTTTGCAAGACAGACTTTCTCCAGAACTCTGGAAGCTTCCGGCTTCTGGCCGCCCATAACGGCCCAGGTTCCTTCCTTCAGAATCCCGGCCTTTACCGCGGCGATCTCTTCCAGCGTGCCCCCCAGATACTGAGTATGGTCCAGGCTGATGGAAGCAAACACACACAGTTCCGGGGCGGGAATCACATTGGTAGCGTCATCCCGGCCTCCCATTCCGCACTCCAGCACCACCAGATCACAGTTCCGGGCCCGGAAATATAAAAAGCCCAGCACGGTCTCGAGCTCAAAGGGAGAGGGCTTCCTGCCGCCCCGCTCCGCGATGTTCTCCACTGCCTGCCGGATTTTTTCAGCAAATTCCACATATTCTTCTCGGGATATAAAGCTTCCATTTACCTGGAACCGTTCCCGGTAGCTGTACAAAGTAGGGGATATATAACGACCCACCCGGTAGCCCGCGTGGGTAAGCGCTGTGGAAATATAAGAAAGGATGCTTCCCTTTCCGTTGGTTCCGGCAATATGGATAAACCTGAGACACCGCTCCGGATGCCCCAGTTCCTCCAGAAGAGCCCGGATGGGGCCCAGGCTCATTTCACCGCCGTACCTCTGCTGTTCCTCAATGTAGGCACGCGCCTCTCTGTAATCCATGATAACGATAAAACCTCCCGGAGTAAAGTAAAAAATCGAATTTTACATAAAAGCCCCAACCGCGGCTTTAAGCCTGTCCCTGCAGATAGGTAATAAACTGCTGGGCCGTCCTTCCGGAAATGCCTCCGTGGCTCAGTTCCCACTTGTTGGCCTCCGCCCGAAGCTCCTTGTGAGGAATGTCCAGACCCGCTTTCCCGGCCAGTTCCTCCACAATATGGAAATACTCCTGCTGGGTAGGCTTGGAATAGCAGATCGTAACGCCGAACCGGTTTACCAGGGAAAGCTTTTCCTCAATGGTATCCGACCGGTGGATGCCGGCCCCGGTCTCCATGTCGTCCCGGTCGCTCCAGTTTTCCTTGATCAGATGGCGCCGGTTGGAGGTGGCGTAAATCAGCACATTTTCCGGCTTAGTCTCCACCCCTCCCTCAATGACTGCCTTCAGGAATTTATACTCGATCTCAAATTCCTCAAAGGAAAGATCATCCATGTAAATGATGAATTTATAATTTCTGTTTTTGATCTGGGCGATGACGTTGGAGAGATCCTTAAACTGATGCTTGTAAATCTCGATCATCCGCAGCCCCTGGGGGTAAAATTCGTTGACAATGGCCTTGATGCTGGTGGATTTTCCGGTTCCCGAATCTCCGAACAGCAGGCAGTTGTTGGCTTTCCGGCCTTCCACAAAGGCTCTGGTATTGTCCACCAGTTTCTTCTTCTGGATCTCGTACCCCACCAGGTCGTCCAGCATCACCCGGTCCATATTGTTAATGGCATGAAAGACGATCTTCCCCTCCTCCGAGGAAGCGATGCGGAAGGCTTTGTTCAGGCCGAACATTCCCACGCCGAAATCCCGGTAGAACTCTGTCACCAGGTCAAAAAAAGCATTCTCATCTTCCGCCTGATCCAGCCTCTCGCTGAGGGCCCGGACCTTTTCACTGACGTTTTTGTTGTACATAAGCTCCGGCTTTACAATAGCTTTGTAATCCGTCAGGCGGGAGAAGCAGTCCAGGGAAAGCTCCTCCTCCAGCCAGCGGAAGTCATAGTGGAACAGTTTCCGGAAAGCTTTAAAATCCTGTTTTGCGAAATAGTTGACGCTGCCCTCCTGGGCCCCGGTTTTTTCACAGGTGAGGCTGAAGGGATTTTCATCTGTCATCAGAAGAAAGGTCAGGTAGTTCTGCCACAGATTCCGGTCAAAGCCATAATCTGTGGCAATTACCAGAATCTGTTTTACCTGATGGTAGACTCTGGCTGCCAGCTGATCCTTTCCCTGGGTATGTTCTCTGGCCTGTCTGCAGATATCCGCCATGTGCGCCAGGATGCTGTCTTTGGGAAGATCCCCGTAGATCAGCAGCTTCGAAATAATATGATCCATAAATGGGCCGCTCTTCCTTTCCTTTACTTGTTGCGGCTGCCGTGATACTTTTCTTCGCAGTATTTGCAGCGGTATACTTCTTTCTCCGGATCTGTCAGCACAAAGACCTGATCCAGTTCCTGCTCAATGGAGGTGATGCAGCGGGGATTTTTGCAGCGGATCACATTAACCACCTGTTTGGGCAGTTTCAGCTTCTTTTTCTCTACAATCTTCCCGTTGGAAATCACATTGACAGTGATATTGTGATCGATAAAGCCCAGGATATCCAGATCCATGGTGTCCACCGGACACTCCACCTTGATGATATCTTTTTTCCCCATTTTATTGCTGCGGGCATTTTTGATAATGGCTACGCAGCAGTCCAGTTTGTCCAGCTTCAGGTCGTGGTAAATGGTCATGGCCTTTCCGGCCTTTATGTGATCCAGAACAAACCCCTCTTCCAGCGCTCCTACATTTAACATACTTTCACCTCCAGCAGTGTGAGAATCAAAGCCATCCGGATGTAGACCCCGTACTGTACCTGACGGAAATAGGCGGCTCTGGGATCAGTGTCCACCTCCACGGAAATCTCGTTGACTCTGGGAAGGGGATGCAGCACAAACATGTCCGGTCTGGCCAGTTCCATTTTGGCCTTGTCCAGAATATAAAAATCCTTCATGCGGACGTAGTCTTCCTCGTTAAAAAAGCGTTCTCTCTGCACCCGGGTCATGTAGAGGATATCCAGTTTGGGAAGGGCGTCTTCCAGCCGGATCACCTCTTCATACTGCACATGGTTGGCTTTAAGAACGTCCTCCCGGATGTAGGAGGGCACTTTCAGCTCCTCCGGAGAGATCAGTATGAACTTCATTCCCGTGTAGCGCACCAGAGCGCTGATGAGAGAATGAACGGTGCGGCCGAATTTCAGGTCTCCGCAGAGACCGATGGTCAGATTGCTCAGCCGTCCCTTCAGGGAGCGGATAGTGAGCAGATCGGTTAATGTCTGAGTGGGATGCTGATGACCGCCGTCGCCGGCATTGATCACGGGAATAGAAGAAACCTGAGAAGCCACGAGAGGCGCCCCCTCCTTGGGATGTCTCATGGCGCATATATCTGCGAAACAGCTGATAACGCGGATTGTATCGGCTACGCTCTCGCCTTTGGAGGCGGAACTGGAATCCGCGGAGGCAAACCCGATGACGGAACCGCCCAGGTTCAGCATGGCTGTCTCAAAGCTTAAACGTGTTCTGGTACTGGGTTCGTAAAACAGAGTCGCGATTTTTTTGCCGTCGCAGGCATGCGCGTATTTGTCCGGATGTTTTTCAATGTCCACCGCCAGATCCATCATCTGATCCAGCTCTTCCACGGAAAAATCCAGAGGACTCATAATGTGTCGCATAGTATACCTCCCGTCGCGTTAAATTTTCTGTGTTCCATCATATAACAAAAAGCGCGGGAATGCAAGGGTAGTCTTGCGTGTTCCCGCGCTGTATTCTGTCAGTTTTCGGAATTCTGTCCTGTCATGGCTTTCAGCCGTCCCGCCTGGGCTTCGATATAATCCGCCTCCTGATCCGACATTTTTTCCGGCTTTTTGCCCCGGATCAGTTTCTGCATCGCGGCAATCTCTCCCTTGATGTTCCGCTTATCCTCCCGGCTCAGGGTCTTCTTATTCTGGGTCAGATACTGCTCCGCCCCCAAAGCAGCGTTCTGGGCGTCGTTCAGTACATCCCAGTGGCGTTTGCGGCTGGTATCCTCCCCTGCGAAGGCCTGGGCGTCCCGGATAGCCTGCTCAATCTCATCCTCGGAGAGCTTGGAACGGGCGGTGATGGTGATCTGCTTCTGCTTGCCGGTTCCCAGATCTTTGGCGGAAACATTGACGATGCCGTTGGCGTCAATGTCGAAGGTCACCTCGATCTGGGGCACTCCCGCCGGCGCCCGCTTAATGCCGCTTAAGCGGAAGGTGCCAAGAAGGGTATTGTCCTTGGCAAACTGTCTCTCTCCCTGGAGAACCTTGATTTCCACGGAAGTCTGGAAATTAGCCGCCGTGGAAAACACCTGGCTGTGTCGGGTGGGGATGGTGGTATTCCGGTCAATAATCTTGGTGGCGATGCCCCCCACGGTCTCAATGGCCAGAGACAGGGGCGTTACATCCATGAGAATGATCTCCGCCGCGTTTCCGGCGGTAATCTCTCCGCCCAGCTTGCCTCCCTGAACAGCAGCGCCGATTGCCACGCACTCATCGGGATTCAGGCTGTGGGAAGGCTCCTTTCCTGTAAGCTGGCGTACCTTCTCCTGGACCGCGGGCATCCGGGTAGAGCCGCCTACCAGCAGCACCATGCCCAGCTCGGAAACACTGACGCCGCCGTCGCTTAACACCTTCCGCACCGGAGCCTCGGTCCGGTCCACCAGATCTCTGGTGAGCTCCTCAAACTTGCTGCGGGTGATCTCCATTTCCAGATGCACCGGCTCCCCCTTTACCGTAGCTACAAAGGGGAGGTTGATGGTGGTCACGGTCTGATTGGACAGGGTCTTCTTGGCTTCCTCCGCCGCTTCCCGGATCCTCTGCATGGCGGACATATCCTTGGACAGGTTGACCCGGTTGGTGCGGATGTATTCCTGCACAATATACTCGGTCAGTCTGGCGTCAAAATCATCTCCTCCCAGACGGTTGTCGCCGGCGGTAGCCAGCACCTCAATGAGATTGTCCCCGATCTCGATGAGGGACACATCGAAAGTTCCTCCTCCCAGATCGTAAACCATAATCTTCTGGGGCTTGCCGTGATCCAGCCCGTAGGCCAGAGCCGCCGATGTGGGCTCATTGATGATCCGCAGCACATTTAACCCCGCGATCCGCCCCGCGTCCTTGGTGGCCTGCCTCTGAGCGTCGTTGAAATACGCAGGCACCGTAATCACCGCCTCGCTGACCGTCTCGCCCAGATAGGCTTCCGCGTCTTTTTTCAGTTTTTTCAGAATAAAAGCGGAGATCTCCTGGGGAGAAAAATCTTTTCCGTCTATCTTGATGCGGGTATCCGTTCCCATTTCCCGTTTGATGGAGGAGATGGTGCGGCTTACGTTGGTAGCCGCCTGGCGCTTGGCCACGTCCCCCACCAGCAGGTCCCCGCTTTTGGCAAAGGCCACCACTGAGGGAGTGGTCCGCATCCCTTCCGCATTGGGGATCACCGCCGGCTCGCCGCCCTCCAGCACCGCCACGCAGCTGTTGGTAGTCCCCAGATCAATTCCTATTACTTTGCTCATGTTTGTCTGCTCCTTCGTCTCATGACTGTTCCCGGCGGTATCCCGCCGCTTTTTCCACTATACCGCCGCAAAAAGAGCCAGTCAATATGACTGGCTCTTTTTTAATTCTTTCTTTAGAAAGAGTTCCCGGAAGGCTTCCGGATAGGGCGGACGCACTACCCCGTATTCTGTGACAAAAGCGGTGATAAGATCGCTGTCTGTCACGTCGAAGGCAGGATTGCAGACCTTCACCCCCTTAGGCGCCATGGGCTTTTCATACCACATATCCGTGATTTCCTCCGGTTTGCGTTCCTCGATACGGATCTCTTTTCCGCTGGGTGTATCCATGTCAATGGTAGAGGTGGGAGCGCAGACATAAAAGGGAATCCCATAACGCTTCGCCGCCAGAGCCGCCATGGAGGTGCCGATTTTGTTGGCGGTGTCCCCGTTGGCCGCCACCCGGTCGCAGCCCACAAAAACAGCGTTGACCCGGCCGCTGCGCATAACCGCGGCTGACATATTGTCACAGATCAGCGTCACGTCCATTCCTGCCTCCTGCAGCTCGCAGGCAGTCAGCCTGGCCCCCTGCAGCAGGGGTCTTGTCTCATCCGCGAAGATCCGGAAATGATAGCCTCTCTCATGGCCCAGATACATGGGCGCGGTAGCCGTGCCATAGCGGACGGCGGCCAGCTTGCCCGCGTTGCAGTGGGTCAGCAGTCCGTCTCCCGGTTTCACCAGGGTCAGTCCGTTTTCTCCAATGGCCCGGCAGACCTGAATGTCCTCTTCCCGGATCTTCAGAGCCTCCCTGTGAAGGGCTTCCACGATCTCCGGAACCGGACAGCCCTTCATAGCCTTTACCACCCTTTCCTGGCGCTTCAGGGCCCAGGAAAGGTTTACCGCCGTGGGACGGGACGAATTCAAGTAGTCTGATGCCTTCCGGAATTCCCGGTAAAATTCTTCATAATCCCCGGTATGTATCTGCCGGGCTGCCAGATAGACGGCAATCCCCGCCGCCACTCCGATGGCCGGAGCCCCCCGGACCTGGAGGAGATAAATGGCGTTCCATATGTCTTTCTGCTCCGTAAGATACAGGATTTCCGTCTCTCCGGGCAGTCTGGTCTGATCGATGATGGCCAGCGCGTGGCGTTCTTCCTCCAGCCAGACAGTATCGTACTCTCCGATGGTCTTTCTTTTTTCTTCCATTTTTTCCTCCGTCAGCAGCTGTGAGCCTTAACCGCTCTCTCCGCCGCCGCTGTGTAATCCGCCCCGCAGATAAAGCCGGTCCGGTTCATAATACAGTCCTTGGAAAAGGTAATAACGATCCGTTCCGCCCTGGCTCTTTTCTCCGCATCCTCAATGGAAGTAAGATCCTTTACATTGGCCATGCCGTGAACCCGGCGCAGTCCCTCTGTTCCCGCGTAACCCGCGGTGTCGGAGAGAATTCCGGACAGATACCAGGATTTAAAGCCCGGAACCTTTGCCATAGGCTCCGTCACATACTGTTCAAAGACCGCGTCGTATTTCTGCACAAACAGATCCACCGTATCCGCCATGGCGTCCATGCACCAGTCCAGGAAATCCTCCTTCTCTTTTCCGTCCTCCATGACCGCCTCCCCGTTGCACCAGGCAAACAGAAGGTTCATGACCACATTGCCGATGTCGTAGCCCATGGGGCCGTAGAAGGCAAATTCCGGATCAAACACATAGGTATGTTCCTGGTTGATAAACACGGAACCTGTGTGCAGATCCCCATGGATCAGGGCCTGGGCGTGATTCATAAATTCAAATTTCAGCTTGGCCGCCTCCAGGCGGAGGGCTGTGTCCTCATAGACTTCTCTCCGGATAAAATCTCTGTTGGGAGCAAACACATGATTCCTGCCGTAGATGTCATTATAAGGCTCCATCAGCACCAGGTCCTCGGTGATGCCGCAGAGATCCGGATTAATAAATTCTCCCACCAGCTTTTTCTTTTCCTTGTGATCCATCACCAGGTCAGAGGTGCGCAGCAGACAGTTCGCCAGGAAGGTGGTGATATCCTCCGCGAACCGGGGGTATGTCTGATGCTGCAGCAGACCGGTGCGCATCATGGTATGGCCGGTCATATCCTCCATAATCATGGCGCACATCACCTCATCATAGAGGTAGATCCTGGGCACCAGCCCCGGAGCGTATTCATTCTGCAGCTTCAGAATCCGGGCCTCAATCCTTCCCCGGTCTGTAGAAACCCCCAGATCCGGCTCAATCCGGGTCTTCAGCCCCGCCTGCTTGACAATAATGGATTTTCCCGTATCCTCATCGGTCACCCGGAATACATAGTTGATATTTCCGTCTCCGATTTCCTTTCCCGACAGCCTGTCCCCTTCCGGGAAATAATGAAGCTTTGCCTGCACATAGGCGGGCGCTTCCTCCGGCTTCATAAGAAAGTAGCTGCTGTAGTCCTCCATACTCTTTCACCTCCGCTGATCTGTCCTTCCGTTTTTCGGAACCTCTGTCCCCGGCATTTGTTCCAGAAGCCCCAGTTTCTTGATTTCCTGATAGACCCGGGCCGCCGGAAGCCCTACCACGTTGTTGTAATCTCCGTGGATTTTTTTTACAAATTTCGCGAACCGCCCCTGGATGCCGTAGGCTCCCGCCTTGTCCATGGGTTCTCCGGACGCGATATACTCCCGGATCTCCCCCTCGCTTAGGGGATAGAGAAACACCTCTGTCACTTCCGAAAAAGTAGTCTGCCTCTGAAGTTTTCCCTCCCGGAATTCCCCCAGGGTTACCCCGGTACAGACCTTATGGGCTTTACCGGACAGCATCCGCAGCATTTCCGCCGCCCTCTCTTCGGTTCCGGGTTTGCCCAGAACCTGATCTCCCAGAGCTACCACCGTGTCGGCTCCCAGCACCAGGCATTCTCCCCCGATTCTGTTTCCCACTTCCGCGCATTTTCGTCTGGAGAGCTCCTCCACCAGCAGCTCCGGCGTTTCCCTCTCTATATTTTCATCGGCCTCACTGGGCGAGACCTCAAAGGGCAGTTCAATCTGCCTTAAGAGTTCCCGCCTTCTGGGTGAGGCCGATGCCAGTATCCATCTCATCTTTTCTTTCTCCTGTCCGCAGGCTGTCTGCTTTTGGAATCTAAAAAACGAGCAGGGCGGTAAGCCGGGTTATGTCGTGTGTGGCCATCTATCTAGGACTGCCGTCGCCGGCAGCCTCCAGCGACCTACCTGAAGACGCGGCGGGCCGCCGCACCGTCTTCTGTCTGGTCTTGCTTCGGATGGGGTTTACATGTGCCCGTCCTGTTGCCAGGGCGGCGGTAGTCTCTTACACTGCCTTTCCACCCTTACCTGCGGACGCAGGCGGTTTATTTCTGTTGCACTGTCCCTGGAGTCGCCTCCGCCGGACGTTATCCGGCATCCTGCCCTGTGAAGCCCGGACTTTCCTCGCCTGGCCCCTTTCGGTCCTGCCAGCCGCGGCCACATACCCTGCTCGCACCGTATCACTATACCATGAATTTTGAAGAGAAGTCAAGAAAGCTCCTCCCTTAAAAACAGCTTCCCCCGATAAATTCCCGAAGGATGGAATGGGCGGGAACGGTTTCCGACGGCAGCCCCAGGAAATAGTCCAGGAATTTCAGCAGCCGTTTGGCTTCCGTATATTCCGGAGCATCCTCCGGAACCTGAAACAGAATGGGTTCCGCGTACAGTTTCAGCACCGCCAGTTCATAGACCAGGGCCGAGTTAAAAACCGCGTCCGCCTGCTCCTGGAAGGGAAAAATATAATTTGTCTCTCCCCGCCGCACCGAGGGCCACATGGCAATGGTTTCCCGGGCCGAGGTGTTTCTGGTCAGATAATCCCTGACAATCCGACGGATCAGACGCCCATCTGTGGTGGAGATCCGGTTATGCTCGTCAATGTTCAGCTGCGTCAGGGCGCTGATATAGATTTTATATTTGCTGCTGGCAGGCAGCATATAGCTCAGCCGGTCATTCAGCCCGTGAATCCCCTCCAGCACCAGAATATCTTCTTTTCCGAGCTGAAGGAAATCCCCCCGGTATTCCCGCTTTTTGGTCTGGAAATTAAAACGGGGAAGTTCCACCCGCTCTCCCTCCATCAGCGCTTTCATCTGACGGTTAAACAGAGGGATATCCAGGGCCTCCAGGCATTCAAAATCATAATTGCCCTCCGCGTCTTTCGGGGTGTTCTCCCGGTTATGGTAATAATTGTCCAGGCTGATGGTGTGGGGCTTCATCCCTCTGGCCGTCAGCTGCACGGCCAGGCGTCTGGAAAAAGTTGTTTTCCCGGAAGAAGAGGGACCGGCGATGAGCACAAACTTGACCTCCGGCCTTCCGCTGATCTCCCCGGCGATTTCCGCCACCCGGCTTTCCTGCAGAGCTTCCGCTACCAGAGTCAGATGTCCGCTCTCTCCCTGGCTGATGCATTCGTTCAGATCCCCGACGCCGTTGACGCCCATGCGCTCCCCCCATCTTTCCGCCTCCTGCTGGATTTTGAAAAGTTTCCGTGAAGGATGAAAATCCGGAATCCGCCCCGGGCTTTCTCTCTCCGGAAACAGCAGCACAAAGCCCTCATCGTAAGAGCGAAGGTCAAACCAGCGCAGATATCCGGTATGCCAGACCATAAATCCATAAAAATAATCTCTGCAGTCTGCCAGGCAATATGTATTGACTCTGGACGCCCGGCGGTAGCGGAACAATTTTTCCTTGTCCGGCATTCCCGCCGCCGCGAACATCCTCCGTGCCTCGGAGGTATTGACATTTTCCTTCCGGATAGGAAGCTTCTGATCCGCCATCCGGCGCATTTCTCCCTTCACGGCATCCAGAAACTCCTGGTCTGGCTTTTTCTTTCCCTTCAGAGTACAGTAGTAGCCGCTGTCCGCGGAAAAATGCAGAACCACCCTTGCCCCGTCCGCTCCCGCCACACGGCGGACCGCGGCCAGCATCAGCAGCGTCACGCTTCTGCGGTAAGCCATATATCCGATCTCATCTTTAATGGTAATGTATTCCAGCGTACAGTCTTCCCTCAAAGGCTTGTGAAGCTCCCGAAGCCTTCCGTTGGACGCCACCAGCAAAGCCGGGCAGTCCTGCTGCCCGGGGAAATCCTCCGCGATTCTTCCATAAGGAGTTCCCGCCGGGTAAAAGAATGTTTTTTCTCCCACCGTTACTCTGCAAAGTCTGTCTTCCATTCATCGGCCTCCTTCAGATTACAGTAAAGGGCTGTTCTACCTCCATGGCTTTTACCTGGCAGTCCGGCAGCTGCCGGGACAGTTCCTCCGCCACTGCTTTAATAAAAACAGATTCCGTCCCGTAATGGCCCGCGTCAATAATCACAAGCCCCTGGGCCGCCGCGTCAATGGCGGTATGATAGTCGATGTCTCCGGTAATCAGAGCCTCCGCCCCCGCGGCGATGGCTTCCTCCACCACACTCTTTCCGGAGCCTCCGCTCACCGCGGCCCGGCGGATCTTTTTCTCCCCCTTCCCGTAGCAGCGCACGGCCGGAAGTTCCATTGCGGCTTTTACGTACTCCGCCAGCCGCCCGGGTTCCATGGGCTCCGGCAGATCACCTGTACGGCCGATGCCCTCCGGCCTTCCCTGGTATTCCCCGGTAATCAGCAGAACCTCCGTATTCTTCAGCCTCAGCTGCCTGGCGTTGAGCTCCGCCATGCCCCGCACGTCAAAATTAGTGTGCATGGCGTAGCAGACGATCCTGTGCTCCGCCAAAGTAAGAAGCCTTCTTCCCAGAAAGGTTTCATCGCTGATTTTTTTTATTCCCCGGAAGATCAGGGGATGATGGGAAACGATCATGTCCGCCCCCCAGCTGATGGCCCGCTCCGCCGCCTGATCCGTCACATCCAGGCTCACCAGGATTTTTTGGACTTCCCTGTCCCGGCGTCCCAGCAAAAGTCCCGGATTATCCCACTCTTCCGCGCAGGAAGGAGGATATTTTTCTTCCAGGATCTTAATAATTTCTTCACTCTTCATAATATGCCACCGCTCTGCGGATATACCGCAGCTCCTTCTGAATCTCCAGGAGTCTGGCCGATGCCTTTTCTCCCTGCTGTCCCTCCAGGGACTCCCGGATTTTTATATAGGTACGCTCCTCCTTGTCCAGCAGCTGCCGCAGAACCGGATGTCTGTCCCGCAGAAGCAGCGGACCGAACCGCAGCTCCTCTTCCGTCATTTTCCCTGTGACAGCCCCGGGGACCGCCCGGATCACCGGATAAAATTTTCCCGCTTCCCGAACCATGTCCTCCCTGTCGATCTGAAACTGCTCCTGCTGCAGAAACTTTCGCACCTCCGATGCTTCGGACTGCGGCTCCAGCACCAGCTCCCGGATACCGGCAAGCACCGATTTCCCTTCCTTAAGGATCCGGCACATCAGCCTTCCCCCCATGCCGGCGATCACCACGGAATCCACCTCCCCCGGAGCTACCGCCGCCAGTCCGTCGGACAGCCTGGTCTCTATGTACGCCTCCAGCCCGGCAGCGGCAACGCTTCTGGCCGCCGACCGCAAAGGCCCCCGGCTGACGTCCAATGCCACAGCTCTGCGGGCAATCTTTTTGCCGCACAGCCACACCGACAGATATCCGTGATCACAGCCCACATCCGCCAGGCGGCAGCCCGGCGTTACCATATCCGCCACCGCGGCCATTCTCTCTGACAGCTGCATCACGGGCCTCAGTCCAGATAATCCTTTAATTTCCGGCTGCGGCTGGGATGGCGCAGCTTCCGGAGAGCCTTAGCTTCAATCTGGCGGATCCGCTCTCTGGTCACGTTAAACTCTTTTCCCACTTCCTCCAGGGTTCTGGCACGCCCGTCGTCCAGGCCGAAGCGCAGCCGCAGAACCTTCTGTTCCCGGTCTGTCAGGGTGCTTAATACATCTTCCAGCTGTTCTTTCAGCATGGTAAACGCCGCGGCGTCCGCCGGAACCGGCACATTGTCGTCCTGGATAAAATCTCCCAGATGACTGTCCTCCTCCTCACCGATGGGGGTCTCCAGCGAGACAGGTTCCTGGGAAATTTTCAGGATCTCCCGGACACGCTCCACCGACATGTGCATCTCCTCGGCGATTTCCTCCGGGGTAGGCTCTCTGCCCAGTTCCTGGAGCAGCTGCCTTGAAACCCGGATCAGCTTGTTGATGGTTTCCACCATATGCACCGGAATGCGGATGGTTCGGGCCTGATCGGCAATGGCTCTGGTAATAGCCTGACGGATCCACCAGGTAGCGTAGGTGGAAAATTTGTAGCCTTTCCGGTAATCAAATTTTTCCACCGCCTTGATCAGTCCCAGATTTCCCTCCTGGATCAGATCCAGGAACAGCATGCCGCGGCCTACATAGCGCTTGGCAATGGAGACCACCAGACGCAGATTTGCCTCAGCCAGACGTTTTTTTGCGCTCTCGTCTCCCTGTTCCATCCGCTGGGCCAGGTCGATCTCTTCCTCCGCGGACAGAAGCGGCACTTTTCCGATCTCCTTGAGATACATGCGGACCGGATCCTCGATGCTGATCCCCTCAGGCACCGACAGGTCCAGATTCTCCATATCCACTTCTTCTTCATCGTCCAGATTGATGTCGTCATCGCTGAGAAGCAGAAGAGAATCCACATCCGCGTCATTTTCAGAAATCCTTAATACGTCGATCCCATGGGCTTCCAGGTACTGGTAAACCTTCTCCATCTGCTGGTCGTTCAGAGGCGTATCATGGAAATAATCCTTGACCTCCCGGTTTTCCAGCACGTTTTTCTTTTTCTTCGCCAGTTCCTGAAGTCCTTTCAGTTTTTCCATGAACTTCTCTTTGTCCATCTCCATAGAATGTCCATCCTTTCATTGTCTATGTGTATTTTGTCCTTGGGTGCCGCAGTATAAACCTTTATGCGGGGGAAAGATCCCCGGGCAGGGGCGCCGCCTTGAATTCTTCCAGCTTTTTCTTTTCTGTCATCAGATTCTGAAGCCCGGCCAGATCTTCCGGACTCAGATGAGAGAGCCTGTAATTGAGGCTGCTCTCTTTCATATTGCAGATCACATCCTTCAGAGCGGTCTGCTTCTCCATATCGCTTTCCAGGGACAGCTTGGTATGAAACAGGGAGGCCGCCAGATTCTGCTCTTCTCCCGCCTCAAATCGGCTGATAATCCGGGCCGGATTCACCTGGCCTTCCCGGTACTGTTCCTCCACCATTTCCGCCACCCGCCGGTAGAAGGGCGTCACGAAATCCCGGCTGGTAATATACCGCGAAAGTCCTTTCAAAATTTCCGGATAGCTGGTCATCCAGGTGAGCATCAGTTTCTGCGCTTTCTGAACCCCGTCCTCCCGTTCTTTTTTCTTTCGGTCAGGCGCTTCCTGCTGCCGCCGCGCTTCCTGCCCGGTTCCTCCCAGGGCCAGACGGTTTACCAGCTTTCTCAGGCTCTCCGGTTCTGTGTGATAGGTTCTGGCCACCGCTTCCAGATAGCTGTTTCTCTCGATTTCATCTTCAAACTTCAGCAGCTTCCCTGCGGCTTCGTGAAAGAAATCCGATTTCCCCTGAGGATCTTTCATGTCATAATTTCTCTGGAGCATACGGATCTCGTACAGAAAACCGTTCTCCGCCTGCTCCAGCCGCTCCTCAAAAGCTTCCTTTCCTTCCGCCTGAATAAACTCATCGGGATCCTTGTGGGGATTTAAATTCACCACCCGGGGGGAAAGCCCCGCTCCCCGCAGCATGGGGATGGCCCTGAGAGCCGCCTTGATTCCCGCCTCATCGCTGTCGTAGATGACCAGCACTTCCTGGGTATACCGCTTCAGCAGGCTGGCCTGCTGGGAGGTAAGGGCTGTGCCCAGGGAAGCCACGGCATTGGTAAATCCCGCCTGATGCATGGAGATCACGTCCATGTATCCCTCGCAGATGATGAGATTTTTCCGCCTGGAGCTGCGGGCGGCATGGAGGCCGTACAGATTCCGGCTCTTATCAAAAATCTTTGTTTCCGGAGAATTCAGATATTTGGGCTTTCCGTCTCCCATGACGCGGCCTCCGAAACCGATGACGCGGCTGTTGGCGTCCATAATGGGGTAGATAACCCGGTTCCAGAATTTATCGTACATCCCCTTTTTTTCATCCGCGTTGAACAGCCCGGTCTCCCGCAATACCTCATCCGAATACTTTCTGCTTTTCAGATAGCGGTAGAGATCGCTGTTATACCGGTCCGAATAGCCCAGCCCGAATTTTCGTATGGTCTCATCCCTTAACCCCCGGCCTTTAAGGTATTCCATGGCTTTTTCCCCCGCCGGGGATCTGAGTTTGCAGTAATAATACTTGGCCGCCTCCTTGTTGATCTCCAGCAGCAGAGCTTTTCGGTCCGCTTCTTCTCTGGCCTCCCTGGAATAGGAAACTTCCGGCAGTTTTACTCCCGCCCGGTCAGCCAGCAGTTTTAAAGCCTCCTGAAAGGAATAATTTTCATATTCCATCAGAAAGGTAAACACGTTGCCCCCTGCCCCGCAGCCGAAGCAGTAATACATCTGTTTTCCGGGGCTCACCGAGAAGGACGGGGATTTCTCATTGTGGAAGGGGCATAGCCCGAAATAGGAGCTGCCTCTTCTCTGCAGTTTTACATAACCCGATATCAATTCCACGATATCCGTTTTTGCCCGGACTTCTTCTATTATATCCTCTGAATACCGCATACCGCATCTCTCCCATCTAATATACCGCCCAGGCTTTCGGCACAAAAATTTCCTGGAATTTATGTATGGAATACTGATCCGTCATCCCGGAAATATAGTCGCAGACTACCCTTTCCTTTTTTTCGCCTCTGGCGATCAGCTCCTGATATTCTCTGGATAATTTTTCCGGATGTTTGCTATAGTATTCATACAGCTGCTGCAGCATCCGTTTTGCCTTGATTTCCTCGTGTTTCGCCATGGGGTTCGTGTAGACATTGTCAAACATCAATTTTCTCAGGGTCATCATGGCCTCGTGGATCTCTTCAGACTGAATGATCCGATCCCTGCCGAAGCTGTTGGCTACCATATCATGGATCAGGGTATTCAGCCGTTCCCTGGTAGTCATTCCCAAAACCACCCGCAGGGTAATGGGAATATCATCTTCGCTGATGATCCCTGCCCGCTCAGCGTCATCCATATCATGATGAATATAGGAAATCTTATCGCAGAGACGGACCACCTGACCCTCCAGCGTATGGGGGTGTCCCGCCGTTCTGTGATTGCGGATCCCGTCCCTGACTTCCCAGGTCAGATTCAGTCCACGCCCCTCTTTTTCCAGAATCTCCACTACCCGCAGGCTCTGCTTATAATGCGCAAACCCCTCCGGGCAGACTTCATTGAGGGCGTCCTCCCCGGCATGGCCAAAGGGTGTATGCCCCAGATCATGGCCCAAAGCGATGGCCTCCACCAGATCTTCGTTAAGTTTCAGAGCCTTGGCCACGGTCCTGGCCGTCTGGGAAACCTCCAGGGTATGGGTCAGGCGCGTCCGGTAATGATCCCCCTGGGGCGCCAGAAACACCTGGGTTTTATCCTTCAGGCGGCGGAAAGCCTTGGAATGCAGAATGCGGTCCCGGTCCCGCTGATACACTGTCCGGATATCACACTCCGGTTCCGGCAGGTCCCGTCCTCTGGAATTTCTGCTGTGGGAGGCGCAGGGACTCAGTTCCTGAAATTCTTTTTCCTCAAACCTTTCCCGAATATTCATTCTTTACCTCCAAACAAGGAAACCTGTCCTATATTTATATATACGACAGGCTTCCCTTTTTTCCTTTTCGATTTTCAAAATTTTCTGTGAAACAATGCCGGAGCCCTCTATGCCTGCTCCCGTTTTCTGATACACAGAGAGATAAATTCTTCCATTTCAGATTTCTTTTTTCCCAAAGCCATAGCCAGTTCACTGTACAGATACTCTTCCGTCCGCCGGAAATAGCGCTCATCGGTGGCGGTTACCTTCTTCCCCTGTCCCAGCCGATTCTGGCGGCGCCGGCGCAGGGTTTTCAGCATGCTGGCCCACTGCCTGCAGTCCAGGGAGCGAAGAGCGGCCTTGTAAGCGTCTTCCCGGAATTTCTCCTGCGGAACCGAAAGCTCCGAAAGCTCCGGAATTTCCTCAATCAGTTCCATAGCCTCCTGGTGATTCATGGGCCTTCTGAGAGGTACCTTTTCATTGTCCACCGGAGAGTATATCTTAGTCTCTTTTTCTCCCACAGGAATGAAAACATAGTACAATTTTCCGCTGTCCGCTCCAGGGATATTCAGGTGCGTCGTTCCGTCCACCTCACAGATTCCTTTCTCGCCGTAGACCACATAATCACCCTTTTTCCACATGCCGTTCTTCCTCCTTCCTGACTTTCTTTCCCATTTTGATCCGTTTCAGGCGTCGGTTTTCTGCGCCTAACCTGTTTTTATTATAACCCAATTTTAACATTTTCGTAAGAAGATTTTACAAAAATTCCCTGTATTCTTGCGAATTTCTCCGGATTGTATTATACTGAGGAATTGACAGTGTCAGGGAAAGAAAGGAGAATTTTATGAAGTTTATATATCCTGCTGTATTTCATAAGACAGAACACGGCTACAAAGGATATTTTCCGGATCTGGAATGCTGCGAGGCGGAGGGGGAAACTTTGGACGAGGCAGTGGAAAACGCCAATGCCGCAGCCCTGGACTGGATCCAGGTAGAACTGGAAGAGGAGGATCCCAAACTGCCTCCCGTGTCCGACATCAGCGATATTCCGGCGGAAGAAGGAACCGTGATCCGGAATATTTCCGTAAATATCCGTTTTTATGAGGGCTGGGATGAGTAAGGCTCTGCCCAGGGCGGAATCGAGGTGACAACAAATGAAACGCTACGAACTGATTCGTGAAATGTTCAACAACTGCTGCGGAAAACCTCAGACCTTTTTCAGCGAAGTGGAGACCGACGATCTGGACAGCTATATGAAAAGCTGCCTGCAGCCGGAAGCGGTCTGCGAACAGATTCAGCCGGACAACGGCTCCATCATCTACGAGGTGGACTGCGCCGGACTGCGGTCCAAATATACATTCACGGAAATCTGAACAGAAAAATTTGTAAATTGCCTGCTCACGGATATAAAGGCTATCAGGCCGCCAAGCGAAATCATGAAGAATCCATTGTCTGATATATCTCTGCTCTTTTTTCAACAGTTCAAAATTTTTCTTTATATCTCTGTTTATATACCGCGGGATATTGTTCAACAATCTTCTCCCTGCACGGGCAGTCAGCGTCATGGTCATTGATCATCCCACAGGCCTGAAGATGTGAATATATGGTTACCGGTCCGACATATTTAAAACCGCGTTTCTTCAGGTCTTTGCTGATTTTTTCAGATAATCCGTTGCTGACCGGTATCCGTCCTGTGTCATGTCCTCTGTAGAGGATCGTTTTTCCATCTGAATATGACCAGAGATAATTACAGAATGTACCAAATTCTTCCCGTACCTTCTGGCAGCATCCGGCATTATGAATGATCGCCTGTATTTTTCTGGGAGATCGGATCATCCCTTCTGTATTCATGATCCGCTCCACATCGGCCTGAGAATATGCTGCAATGCGATCATAATCAAAATTTTCAAAGCATTGCCTGAATATTTCTCGTTTCTTCAGCATCAGGTTCCAGCTCAGGCCACACTGGAGACATTCCAGGGACAGGTGCTCAAACATTCTCCGGTCGTCATGCACAGGGATTCCCCATTCCGTATCGTGATATATCCTGTTGGCTTCATTCATACCGGCCCACGCGCAATATCCCATTCTTTTTCACCCCGTTCGTAAATATTAAACAACTCTGATAAATAATATGAGTAGCCCGACAAATGGGCATGAGACACGGATTGCTCCGCACTTCGTGCTCCCGCAATCCTAAAAGCACCTCAAATCCGCTCATTTTCTGCGAAAAAATGGCTGCTTTTCGGTGTTTTGTGGATGAGATAGAAAAAGCCTGTAAACACGCAAAAACAGCATGCTTACAGGCAAAACACTCACCTGCCCTTAACAACACTAAACTTGAAAAAAGTCAAAGCAGCCTTGGCTTGCCGCACCTCAATATTGGAACGGCTTGACAGGGATGAGCTACCTATTGACAAACACGGCAATAAGTATCCATACGATGAGGGTACTAAGTTTGCCAGTAAGATTACCCAAAAGCAAATAATTCTCACTGAATCCCAACGCACCGAAGTAGTAAAAATGTACTGTAAGGGCATGTCTATGGCGGCCATTGCCAATACCTTTGGGTGCCATTATACTACAATCCGCAGAATCTTGCAGCAACGAAATGTGCCAATCCGAGGAAAGTAAGTGAGAACGCAAGCGCCGGGCAAGATTGTTCCTATCCGGCATTTGTATCTCATCTACAATTATTCATCCTCAAAAATCGTCTCGTTCATTTCTGGAAAATCAAGAAGGTCGGCAACGATCATGTTTAGTCCTGCTGCAAGGCGGTGCAGAGTTCTGAGAATACTCTCCTGGTTTTAGAGATGCCTTTATTTATGCAAGGCTCTTAATTAACAAATTTTGTAAAGCCTATTTCTTCCAATCTCTCCCTTTGTTCAGGTGAAAGTTCGCTTACACCCCAACACAAAAGATAACGTGGCCGCGTACTGGCCACATAGCCTATCCTTCCTGCCTCATCAGTAGGGTTTAGCCAATTTTCCCAATAACCTGTTTTGCCGTGACCGTTCGGCGTAGATAGCAGTAAAACTGCATCATAGGTAACGCCCTTAACTGCATGGATTGTTTCAATCCGCAATTGTGATTCTTCTTTTGCACTCACTATATCAATTTTTTGCTTTGCGGTTCCTTTTGGCGATTTAATCGTTATATCAGAGAGTGTTTTTCCAACAGCCCAGAGATGACGATTAATGATATTAATAATTTTATTTTTATTTGCCGAATACCACGAGCTATAAGTAAGTTTATCCATTTCCATCGTTGAAGGATCGGTACAAAAATCAACAAGAATATCTCTAAGCAATAATCTCCACAAAATAGAGTTGGAGCACACCTCTTCCGAGTAATAATAGTTATTGCTGCGTCCATGAAAGCCCAACCATTTTTGGAGTTGTAATCCTAGAAGGCTCAACGCACGCTGCTGTGCTCTAGGTTCCTTTTGCTGCCACAATTGGATGGCATTAATAATAGGATGTACTTTGTAATCATCGCAAAAGCCACTACTTAGTTCTCTTTTTGTGTTCTTTGTTCTTACCAAAACAACGGCATTTTTTACAGGTATATTAAATTTACTGAGAATATTAGAAAATACCGCAATCGCTTCTTCTTCATTCTTATATTCTAGATAACAGCAATCAGACCCATTGCATCTACTGTCTACGGAGCCTGTAATAGGATAATTTATGCTGCCTATTTTTCGAGAAATGTCAACGATTTTTTGCGTACTCCTAAAGTTTTCGCTTAACCGCATCGTTTTAAAGTCGAACGCTTCTATATGTGTCTTAAATTGTTCCGGATAAGCATCCTTAAATGAATAAATGGCCTGGTGCAGATCTCCTATGTAGTGGACGATCGAGCCTGCGCGAATTAACAGAGATAGAATTTTTAATTCACTTGCCGATAAGTCCTGACATTCATCGACTAAAATTACAGGAAATTTTTTAGCCACATAGTCTCGGATAGCTTTATTACAAAGACATATACAAGCAATTAAGTTCATATCTTCAAAAGTAGCAAAACTATCATTCCAAAACTTATGTTTGCAAGCTTTTATTTGTTTCTCCAGATAATCAAATTGAAATAAATATGGGGCGTTTTTACGTTTTCGTATATCTGCAATATTTTGTTGGCACGATTTTTCGTTGTATAGGTCTATTATTCTTTTAGAAGATTCTCCTTGGCCAACAAACCATTCTTTACAACTCATCTTATAATTAAGCTGACTTGCATAAATTTTCGTTTTGAGAAAGGGGAACTCTAATTTGTAATTCTCAAGCCACTGATTATTGTACGGTTTTGTGTCAAAGTCAATAATGTGAAATGATTTATCAGGTTTGTCACTATCAGTAGCATAAAATCTATATCCAAATCGTTGCGCAATGTGTCCGTGAACAAAACTTGAAAATGTACCTATAAAATGATTGGACGGAAGCGGTCTACCATAAAAAGCAGTCACCCGGCTTGCAATAGCTGCTGTTGCTTCATTTGTAAAAGTCAAAACAGCAATTCCAGATTTGCCTGATCCCCATTTGCAAATCTCATAAGCGGCTTTAAGGCCTAATACTTCGGTTTTTCCGCTGCCAGCACAAGCTTCTAAATAAATGCTTTGATCTAGTGGTGAGAAAATGTAGTCCAACTGCTCATTCGTTTTTTCTTCTATTCGCTTCATATCTTGCGGAGTAAACTGCTTACTAGCGGATAGTACTTTGGCAAGCGTATTGATTTTTTCATCTCTTGTCATAAAGTTTGTCCTCCACAAGCCCACAAAACCGCTTCAGAAATATAATTCGGTACCACAAAGTCATCTGTAATTTTTTCAACTAAGGTATACGCAAATACTCCTTTTCCTATTTCATTGCTTTCGATATGCTTATAAATGTATTCGGCGTCTTTTGCTAATAGCGATAAATCATCGTAATCATTTTCTCGAGCAATAATTTTATCAAGCTCCTTGCATACCTCTCCGTCAGGACTAGGCCATATAGTCTTCAAGGCTGTCGCTAAAACTTTAGGATTATAGGTGGCAAGGTCATACTCGAATGTTTTTAACGGTGACACAAAAAGACGCGTCCATTCATTCTGCTCTATCTCGTTTTTGGCGTCAATAACTGGATTTTTCCCTTCTACCTTTTCATTTTTCTCGGGGTAGCAATCCTTACCTGGATCGTTGTCTGTTAGTCCAGCGCAATATATTGGTATATTTGGCCCTGAGGACTTTTGAAAGTTACCAAATAACTTCATAAAGTATTTAAAGTTAATGCCGTTAATATTAATCACAGAGACACCCATCTCATCGAGAGTCGAGGCCAGGCGAGGAGATTCTGTATGGTTTTGATTATATTGGTGCAAAACAATTTCCGCAAGTTTAGGCAATACAAGAGCCTCTGCGATACCTTCAACCAATATTATGCCACGCGAGAACAACATAGCGGACTTGGTAACATCTAACCATCTATTGATATAATTCTCAGTAAGCGAATCGCCATAGTCTTTCTGGCTTATTGTCGTAGCAGTGATATTATTTGTGGTTCCAGATAAATGAATCAATTTATCAATTTTGACAGAAGATGCTAATACTGGTGAGTGTGTAGAAACAATAATCTGTGCATTTGGAAGGGTTGTAACCAGCGATTCGAGATATTTGATAAACTTTACTTGTAACTGCGGGTGAAGGTGTGCTTCGGGCTCCTCAATCAAAAGAATCGTAAATATGTCAGAATCTTTAATTAACTCAAGTTCGGCAAACACCGTAGCAATATAGAGCAGGTTATTATATCCTAAACTGTTGGTAGCCAAATCTCTGAATCTTGCTATGTCTGTTTCGCCAGTATGTGGAAAAAACACCATTCGAATGTTTTCTATAATTCTGTTAAAGGTCGTTTCAGAAAATTGCAGATTGATACTCTGGCCAAGCTTTTCTCCCAACGCTTCTTTGATTTTTCCGTTAATAGACAGCTTAACATCTTGAATTTCGGCGTATTTTCCATCTTTATTTTGAACTATATTATTGTTAAACTCAGATACGCTGGCTACAAGCGATTCGGTATTGTCACCGTATTTCTTTTTAAGGAGCCAAGCGAGCCGAGAACGTCTACCAGCAGAAAGCCTGGCTTCCGCATCGCGCAGGGGTGGAAGATAAATACATTCCACCCTGTCAAAAGTGTCTTCCTCAAAAATGCTGGCAGTGGATTCTCCACCCCAGTATTTTCGTTTCATTGCGCTTGGTTTCAAAGGATTTTCTGTAATTCTAAGATGCAATCGCGCATTAAAGTCAGCGTTGCACCAAGACAAAAATGTGATTTTCTCATCCTCAGTTAAGTTTGTCAACAACGCATCAATTTCAATTGTGTCGGCAACATAAGTCCTATCCAGTGAGCAATAGAAGTCATCTGGCGAGCAGGCATAATTTGACTCTGGTTCTCGAAAGAGAAGACGAAGAGCATTTATAACGGCGGTCTTCCCACAGCCATTTTCTCCAAGTAACACATTCAGCCCCTTATTAAATGTAATTACAGACTTCGTGTGAGTGTTTTTATATCCTTGAATTGAGAGTTGAGAGATATACATTTTGTAACCTCCTAATCGGTAGTACTTTATTTGAGGTGCATACTGAGATTTATAGTAGCATCTGTTTCCCGGTTAGATGTATTTTAGAAAAGCACACTCAACCGGGAAAATCTTTAAGCACTACTATTTTGTTGCCTTGTTTACGAGAAAAACAGTTTTCTCATTTCCGCCTCCAGCGTCCCGTTCTTTGCATATTCTAAGGTGTCACAGAGACGAATGTTATTCTTCACAATATGTATCTCGGTGCTAAACCCGAGAATATAGCGTAGGCAGATACGGTATATAATCTCCGTCGGGGCGCAGCCATACACCTGTTTTGCAAAAATATGGTTCAGCCGCTCCGCATTATCGGGAAACAACGCTTTTATGTGCGGACTCTGATAGAGTCTGGTCACAATTTCTGTAATATACATCCCCGACTTCATATAGAGATCGGCAAAAGTAGCATCGGGGTCGTCAAAGCAACCGGGATTTTCCTGCTCCAGCCTGTCCACCATATCCTTTACCACTTTTTTGGGCGTAAAAATCTGGTTTGTGCGCTGCGGCGGAATATAGTCAAAGATGTCTCCTTTTTGGTCGGGTTCGAAATAATTTGCAAGCTCAGCCCGTTTCTTCATAAATTCCTGCACAGCATCGTTAAAGACGACCTCATCAAACAGATGTCCGTCAAAATGCTTCTTCTCGCCGGACTCTGTTGTGTAATCGCCACCATCACGTAGCATGCGGAACTGGTCGAGCGTTACTCCTTGGCCGTTCTGAGGGTTCACGGTAACTTCCCAGAACACATCTTCCGGTACAAGAGCATCAAAGTTGGCGAGCGTGGTGTTTTCGTCGCCATAGGCCATGAGAAATGCAGGAATTGTGCGGGAGAAACCACGTAGGTGGTCACGGACATTCCCCTCAATCGAGTCTTTTTCAGCCTTTAATTTTTCTGTTTCTACGGTTTCGACGATGGTTTCCGCAGCTTTTTTCACAGTCTCATCGCTGTGGAGCTTTTCCTTGATATTGTCTACCATGTCGCGGTAGCCTTGCATCCGCTTAGCGGAATATTCCTCATCAATCTTGGTAATCTCCGCCATAGAAGCACCAGAGTTTTGTGCTTCGTAAATTCTGTCGTTACATTCCTTAATCAGCTGATTATCTCGAATAACATAATCGCCGTATTCACGGTTTACGACCGTTTCAGTGGTCTCCTGGATCTTTCGTTCTAACTGATTCTGTGTAGACTTCCTCAAATCCCGACCATACTGCTCCTTAGCAGAGTCAATAAGTGTGTCTGCAATAGGCTTTGCAAAACGATCCCGGAGTTCTTTTAACTCATCCTTCTTCGGGTTTGGGGTCATTTCGACATTTTTCTGGATTTCTTCTACGGCTGCTGCCAGCTGATCTTCGACATCCGCATAGACTTTATCACCAAACAGTGTGCTTGCTGTGCCGATGATTTGCTCCTTGGGAATCTCAACCTCGCCATTTTCATTCAGGTTTAGGGCATCTGCCGTAGTCTCGTCCACAGCAGCGGGAACAAGAGCCTTCGGCTCTTCCAAAGCCTGCATATTGTTGATGATGTCGATAATCTCCCTCGGTGCGCCAAAAATCCCACTGATATTGGCAAAGAGGAAATTGGACATAAAGCCACGCTCCACCACTTCTCTGGCGTGAATGCGGCGGGGAATAGTGAGGACTTTTTCGGCATCTAGTTCGATCATGGAGCCTTCTTCGTCTTCGCCGTAAACTGGGAAGAAATTCAATAGTTCGCGGACATGCCGCTTACGGCTGTCGAAATCGCCCTTATCCCCCGAGGTCTCAGGAATCAGGTCATTGGCAAACTGCTCAAAAATGGTCAGAGTACGAGCCGGATCAAAATCGAAGACATAGGCATTCTGTTTTCTATAAGTGTTGCCGTCTGAGTCTGTAAACAGACACGGGTTCTGCGCCCGGAAGGCCGCCTGCATATAAAGTGCTGGGCTTGCCATATTGGAGAGCATGAGTACTGCTGTCCACTCTGGAATCGTTACACCGGTGGTCAGCTGCCCGACAGACAGCGTGATAGTCTTATCGTATTTTTTGATGGCCTTGGTTACTTTGTCAAAGGACTTCTCATTTTCTTCATCGTCATCCAGCTTTCCATCGCCTGCCGCCAGAATAACTTCGTAGTCCTTGAACACCGGATGGAGTTTCAGCTTCTTGGCTAGAGCCTTGGCGCTGGCGACACGATTCAAGATCCAAAATGTGTGCTTTAGCTCATCACGCAATTCCGGGGTAGAGAACGGAAACTTCTCCTGCCGGGTCAGAGCATCAAGGAATTTGTCCACATCAGCATCATGTATAAATTTTCCAGACTCATTCGTGGCGAAGAACTCATTCAGATCGAAAGCGAATTCTTCTACATCATCCTCTGCGAGCTCTATACCTCTTTCCAACCGATCGCGCACAATGTCCGACATTTGGTAAGTGAAGAGCGACAGCCGGGGCAAATTAGCGTATGGGTTTTCTATTTCGCTGGAGGCATCCCAGTCACGTTTCTTTTTCTGTTCATCAGCATATGTCCAGTTATAGATGGCACTCTCCGGGAATTTATCGTTGGCTAATGCCTTAAACGGTGTGCCGGAAAGGTGCAGTGTCCATTTGCGCTTGATGTGGTTAAACGCAGTATCCGTCTTATAGGTGTCAACACCCTCATGAGCCTCATCTACAATCAGAATATCCCAGGTCAGTCCTTTCTCGGCGCTGATTTCTGAGAGCTTATCAAAGCGTCCGCCAAAATAAATCGAGCCTTTCAAATCCTGCAGGCTGACAAATTCGATACAGCCTTTGACACTGTCATCGAGCTTGTCCAGATATTCCTCACGACTATAAACAAACTTCCGATTTTTAATACCGTCTACATTGCTGACAAAGAGATAGCCGGATTGTGGGCCGAAGAAGGTCTCATAATCCTGATACCAAGAGTTAGCAATGGCAGGACGGTTGGTCACAATAAGGATATTCTGTGCCCCCAGCTTCATACAAAGGTCGTAGGCGGAAAGTGTCTTGCCAAAACGCGGTTTGGCGTTCCAAAGAAATTCAGCATTTTCCCGACCACCAAAATACTCAACCGTTTTCTGTACGGCTTTTGCCTGTTCATCGCGGAGTCTGTACGGGATCACCGCATCTGCGTCTTTTTCTGACAATACGCCATGATTTTGCGTAAAATCAATGAAGTTTCCACGCGCAATGTTCGGATCGATTTTGAACCATTCGGTTCCGGTCTCGCGGGGAACTTCCAGTTTCTTCAGATAGGCATGAAAATCTTTGTCGGTAAATGTGCCGTAGGGTTCCGTCATATAAGCTGCCCGCATGTGCCAGCACAGCTTTGGCTCAACCCCTACGGTGTGGGTCTGCTCTTTAATACGGGTTTCCACATCCCGTTCTGTAAAGCCGATTTTTGTCCAGCCGTCATGCGCCGGTACACCGGGAGTGGTGTAGGCATAACACTGCGGAGTAACCTTGGAGGAAGTTTTGATATTTATCGCTGCCATTATGCCATCTCCTTTACATGGGATTCGATAAAGTCGATCTCTTTATCGTCCAGACCGTATTTACGGTAAAGCTGAAGGTCAATCTCATGGATGGATTTTGACCAATCAATGTCGCTGTTGGGAGTAAAATCTTGTAGGGGAATCATCTTCCACACGGGTTTATTACCGTTTTGGGTCACCTTCAATACGCTAAGCAAGGTACGAGCAAATTTCGTTTTTATATATTTTTTGACCGCTTGTGCCTCATCAATTGTTTCAAATTTTCCTATACTCAAAAATGTCTCTGTAGCGCCAACGCCTGGCTCTTCAACCACAGGTTCACTCATTGCTTCGCCAAACTCACCGCTGCCGTTAGCTTGCGCAACGTAAACTTTATAAAAATCCAAATTATCCACATCTTTAACATAGTCGCGGCGGATATATTTGTAGATGCGCTTATTACTTGCTCTACCGAGTATTTGGATATAATCATTCCCATCATCAGGCTTTTCATCATAAAAAATCGCTGGGATTAAGCTCATAATATTCGAGGACATATCATAATCATGCCCTTTACTTAACAATCCTAAATTTTCTCCGTTTTCTCCTTCTCTATATCGAGCCTCGGGATGATCTTTATGCATAGCATCAGTGAGACGATACGCCGTTCTTGAGTAAACAATATCCATCAGGGTTTCAAAATTTCCGTTGTAAAGAACCTTGTGAAGAATATCATTTACCTCTGGATATTTTGTAAAAGCAACAATAGCGCCATAATTTTTACTGTCATCACGATATGTAATAGCGACACCGCCTCTGAGTGGTGTCGATAGCGATGGGAATACCTTATGCCCATCTTCTTCGTAGTGAAGCACCTTAAAGTGTTCATCTTTTAGCATTTTCTCATTCCATGCTTTGGGCGTTGACCCAGCGCTAAATAAGAATCTTGCCGGATGAACGAGTTCGACTTTCTCTGCAACCTTGAAAGCCCCATCCATAAATTTGTCATAAACTGGCGGTGCATAATTTTTTAGAGAGCCATCAGCGTTCTCTGAAATCTGCTCCTCCTGATACGGTGGATTCCCGATCACATAATCAAATAATTTCTTTCCCATGGCTCACATCTCCTTTAGATCCATAAATTTCATAGAAGTCTTGCTTCTCCAATTATATATTCTACACGGTACAGCTTCCGGCTCATCTTCATCATCCTGCGTATCGCCAAACATATCGAAGAGTGTTATTTGGCGGAACTCCTCGTAAGGCTTGCCCAGCGGCACTGTGTCTTTTAGTCCGTCCATCTGCCAGATGTTCCAGGCGATTTTGTTTGCCATCTGCTGTAGCAATTTGTCATCCGGATGTCGTTCCCAGCGCTCTTCATAATAATCTGTAAAAGTCAGTAGCAGATTGATCCTTGCAATCAGCACGTTGTCTCCCTGATATTCGTATCCATAGGATGCCTCGAATGCCCGGACTGCCCACTTTAGCCATTCTTCGTATGTATCGGTGTTTTCATTTACGATTCTGAGTTTTCTGTCAAGTATCCCGATTCGCCGCAGCGGTGGCACAATCAGTTCGCCGGTCGATACATCGTAGCGGGAGACCAGATACGGGGCTTCACCGCAAGTGATTTCCAGCCGCCGAGAATCCACATATTGTTGCCATGTTTTCTCTTTTGGAAATTCGATTTTTCCTTCTGTCACTATCCACGCGTGGTCGGCGTTTTCGACGTTAAACACTCCACTCCGCCCAAACCAATCATCGTCGCAATAGTTATTCATTTGATTGCACAGCCACGCTGGCGTAAAGACCTCCGCTTTTTTCCGGGTACGTTGCTCCTGAGCCTCCTGCGACTTTTGTATGCGGGGGCGGATAAGATCAGGACGGCGCAATAACGAATGAGCGTTCATCTGCACCTTATCCGTGAAATCTTCGCCAAGCTCCTCATAGGTGTCCGTAGCCCAGATAATATTCTTTTTTGTCGATTTATCTTGAAGCAACAGATCCAGCACATTTACGACCGGATAGCTGCCAATATCTATCAGTTTTTCCACAAAGGGGAGTCGCTCCTTTCCGGTGTCATTTTTATTCGCTGACATAAGTTCTTGAAATCCTTACCCTGTAGCTTGGGATTGGTCTGCTCTGCTCCAGACTTTACTCATCCACAAACTCCATAATATCATCCATAGTACAATTCAGGGCTTTGCAGATTTTCCCCAGCACATCCGTAGTGACATTGTCCCCATGGTTTAGTTTATTGATTGTATAGTGACTGATTCCGGCGGCTTTCTCCAAATCTCGTTTTTTCATATCCCGGTCGATCAACAGTTTCCAGAGCTTTTTGTAGCTAACCTTCATTCCTGCTCCTCCATTCGAATTTCGCGATGTCATAGATGTAATAATTATACCCTAAAAACGCCGAAAAAGCAATAATTGTGTTTGCTATCGCTGTAATTTTATTTGAGAAATGAGAACAACACCACAGGAGACTTTGTGCGCTAGGGTGGTGCATGCGGATCAAAACATCCCCCACCGGAAACCGGTGGGGATGAGGCGAGAGGTAACTAGCTGATTTTGGTGCGCGATCAGAGCAAATGGGTGGGCTCTATTGGGCAGCCACGCAACGGACAGAGAAGCTAGCGTTGCGGTAGCTGCCGCCGCTAGCACCGACATAGCTCGAGTGGAAGGCCAAGGCGTAAGCGCGGGCAGAATTAAGCGGAGTAGATGACCAATAATAGCCGGCAAACCCCGCTTCGTCCACCGAGCTATCGTAGAGGCTGCCGCCGCGCAGAAGGTAGTAGGGGGCGTTCATAAAATTCTTTAGGTTAGAATCGATGATGGGGTAAACGAAAAAGCAGTTTTGGCATTCCAGTGAACTGCCTCTTCGTTTACACCATTTTCGATTTGGCCTAATTGAACAAAGTGAGCGTCCGGGTAGCCACTACCTATGGACTTTCAATCTTTTGTTCTTACCCATGATTATACAGGATTTTCTGTGCAAAAACTATAGGAAACCAAGTAGCTCCAGATAAATGGGCATGACAACAAAACCTCAGGCCTTGAGGCTTCAAAAAACTATTGGTAAATGAAACATTTAGCATCTTTGTGGCATCCGAAGCTGAGGCTTTCCAAGTTTTCCACCGCAGATTTTACACACGCAGACGTTTATGCCATAGAGATGTTTCAGTATTTCAGGCATACCCTTATCGTGCAGTTTTGAAATATATTTTCTGCATCCGAGAAGATTCCGGCATAAAGTAAGCTTTTTACTTTTGCTGCGGGAACATAGAAGTCCGTAATGCCGAATTCGTACAAAACGCTTTGGGGGGACATGCATCAAAAAACGTCGTATGAATTCGATACCGGAAAGGGTCAGTTCTTTCCACTGCCCTTTGTTCCGGTAATCTTTCACAGAAAAAGTGACGGTTTCATCATCCATACGGATGATGCGATGATTGCTAATAGCAATCCGATGGGTGTATTTTCCAAGATAATCAATCACAGACTGTGCACCGTGAAAGGTTTTCTTACAATAAGGGATCCACTCCGCAGAGTAACAGGTATCAAGCAGTTCTTTGAATGCATAATGGTTACGGTATTTTTCGGCTGTTCCATGAAACTCAAGCCGGTCGGTCTCCCAAAGGTTTTTCAATTCTTCCATGTATTTTCCGCGGAATACTTTGGAAATGACCTGGATTGGAAGGAAAAATTCAGTGCCGTTATCCTTCCATTCATTTTTTGGTGTCAATCCTCCGCCAAGCAGTATTGTGTGGATATGGGGATGAAAGTTCATTTCAGAACCCCATGTATGCAGGATGCAGATATATCCAACGGAAGCCCCAAGATGCTTTGGGTCAGCAGCCAGTTCACTGATTGTAGCAGAAGCAGCGTGATACAGGGTGTCATACAATTGCTTCTGATTACTGTAAATGACTGGATTCAAGATATCCGGAACTGTAAATACGAGATGAAAGTAAGGTGCATCAAGTACATCTTCCCTGCGGGCATCCATCCACATTTCCTTTGGAACAGCCTGGCACATGGGACAACAGCGGTTACGACAGGAGTTATAATGAATCTGAACGGTACCACAATCCTCACATATGCTGACATTCGCACCATAAGCTCCGGTTTTACAGTTTATGATGTTCCGGGAAACTTTTGCCTGTTCAGGGGAAGGGGAATACTTTTCAAGGTATGCCGGATAAAAACGCAGAAAGATATCCTGTACTGTGGGTTTATTCATGACCAGCACCTTCTTTCCGGTCAAACGGGCTCTGGATTCCCATCAGGGATTTGTTGCTGACATGAAGATAAACCTCCGTGGATTTCGGGTCACGGTGTCCAAGCAGTGCCTGAATATTCTGCCGTTCTACGCCCTGCTCCATCAAATGTGTTGCAAAGCTGTGCCGGAGGGAGTGTGGAGTTGCTCCCGCCGGAAGTTCAGCCTCAGATACAGCACGGCGCATCACCTGTTCCAGAGTACTGACTGTCAGGTAATTACCGGTGAACTTATTAGGGAACAGGATTCCACGGGGCCGTCCTTTCTCAAACCAGTATTGTGTAAGGATATCCAGACACCGCTTGGAAAGGACCGTATAGCGGTCCATCCGGTTTTTTGTATCCCGGACATGGATCTGCATCTTTGTGCGGGAAATATCATCATAATGCAGATGGATGACTTCGGAAACACGCATTCCGGAAGAATACATGGTTGCAAACATAGCTTTATATTTTATGTCGTCAACAGCGTCCAACAAGCGGTCGATTTCATCAATCGTCAAAACAGTTGGAAGTTTATGTTCCAGAATCATGCGCGGGATTGTAATGTCATCCCAAAGGATGTGCAGGACATTCCGATAGAAAAAGCGGATGGCAGAATTATAAAGGTTCAGAGTGGTGGCTTTCAGCCCTTCGTCCTTTTTTGCAAGAAGAAAAGCCCTGACATCCTGACAGGTAAGCTCCTCCGGGTTCTTATTTTGATATTTCAGGAAATAAGAGACGTAGTTTTTATAGCAGGTAATGGAACGTTCTTTGAGGTTACGGATTTTTCCGGCTTCCTCAAGCTGTTCTAAATATTTTTCGTACATAATAAAATCCTCCATGTAAAATCAGTAGTAGTCAAAAACACTGCTTTACACGGAGGCGCATTTGGGTCATAAAACCGCTTGCCAACCAGGCGGAAGGATGGTATTCTTTTCATAGGCAGTGGGAAGGTCGATCCTGTTTGATTGTTTCGTTGTGGTGACTTAACAATACTACTTTTAGGACTTGCTTTCTACTGCTTTTGTTATAGAAAACAGAAAATCGCTATGCCACAGCCTTGGCAGGCCATCGCGCAGCGATTTTGTTCAATTAGAGCTTGTAAGGCCAAAATAGATCAGGGTCTGGAATTGGGATTGACTGGGCAAAGTCCAACCAGCTGGACAAATGGACTGCGTGGACTGGGAAGCGCCGGTATAGCCTGCAGTGGCAGCACTCCACTGGTAGTAGTTGCCTACGTGGTAGTGTTCGCTGCCAGCGCCTTCGTAGTACTGGGCGCCGGGATCGTAAGACTTGCTGATGCCGGGGCCGTAGTAGCCAGAAATGGTAGTGGTCGTACTGGCGCTGGGTGTCCAGTTGCTGGAGATGTTGGTGTTACTAGGCGTCAGGGTGAGGTTGATGGAGAGGTCGAGATCTAGGTTCTGGGTCATCCAGCAGTTACCATCCGTCAATTTGCCCACCCAATAGGTTTTGTTATCACGAGAGTCTACTAGCTGAATTTGTTCACCTTGTGCCATACTGGCGCACTGGCTGGCGGTAAAGTCTTGCATATAAGACACGGGGCTCACAATATCCGGAAGCGCATGCGCAAAATCTCCCCACTTCCAATCCCCAGAACTTCCCTGCGTAATATGCAAGGTAACGCCAGTAGCCGCCGCACTAGGCGTAGCCACACAGGTGATTGTCATATAACCCTGACTGTTCTTGGCGACATTGACATTCCCACATTCAACGGTACCCGCCGGGTTAGTGGTTGTGAGGTAAACTCTAGGAGTTCCCAATTCGCTGGTCATCAGATCGGTGGTAACAACTATCGTATTAGTTTCACCGACTTGAAGGTTTTCTACGCTCTCCCCACCCACGCTGATAGCCACCGAACTAATATTGACTGGAATAGTGCCAATTACCGAATAAACTACTCTATTAGAATAAGTACCAGCTGGCAAACTGGAATCTACCTTAGCCCCATAATAAACAGGAACAGTAGCAGAAATAACATCGCCAGAAGTAGTGCCGACTGTGCTGCCATCTACATCAGCAATCAGTGCGGCACTAGCTGAGGTCGGAACGGCTTGGAAGTTTGTATTGTCTAGAGAATATCCCCAGGTGTTGACTGGCATATTAGCAAGTGTTGTGACGCCGTTTGTTGGCTGGATGGCTGGGCTGGAGCCCGAGGTGTTGCCGTCTTTATATAAGGCGTTGGTATCATCTGTCGTAGAAAGGTATAGCTTAGCGCCACCTGGCACATTAGTAGAAACGGTAACGCCGACCTGCTTAGAATCCGCCAAGGAGCCATCGGCGGGCGTAAAAGACAAGTCGGCGTTCGAAACAAAAAGAGAAACGTAGTGTTGGTCGTCCACCATGACGGCGTTGGGGTCGTCAATGGCGTAGGAATTGGAAGTAGCGTCAGAAGCTAGGAAGAAAGCCGAGAGAATAGTGACTAGCCCTACAATAGCAATAGCCGCCATTGCAGAAGCTTGTTTCGTCGTGATTCTACACAATAATTTTGGTTGAGACACCGTTCCTCCTAGTATAATAATGGTGTAGTCAATAATGACTACGGGTTAATAGTTA